>Ga0180007_10001698_pt1 | contig 28373 bp, 20 predicted proteins | sample MM_PC_MetaG_FD_121122 | JGI IMG/M metagenome (GOLD analysis project Ga0180007, IMG submission 121122) | Groundwater microbial communities from the Aspo Hard Rock Laboratory (HRL) deep subsurface site, Sweden - MM_PC_MetaG | ecosystem: Environmental > Aquatic > Deep subsurface > Groundwater... | reverse complement strand
TGGGTTCATCGAGCTGGACCGGCTTCAGGGGATCGGGTGTCAGGATGTCCTTGTGCGAGAGCCGGGCCGGCAGGGGGGCTGCGGAGGGATCCGTCGCGACCAGCTCCTCACCCGATTCGCCGAGGTGCGTCTGAGCCAGGCGGATCCGCTCGTCGTCGGAGATCATGTATTGCCCCTGGATCAGGAAATAGCGCAGACAGTCCTTGTCCTCCGCGGAGATCGCGTAGTCGATGCAGTGGCGAAGGTTGTCTTCTCCCGGGGCGTCCTGCTGCAGCAGCCAGGAAGCCTGGATCGACAGGTCGTTCCGGTCCGAGAGGGAGGCGCCCGCAGCGGTCCGTTCCAGGGCGAGGATTCGCCGGGGGTGGCCCGAAGGCAGCAGCAGGGCCAGGTGGGCCTCGGCTTCGGAGAGCAGCTGGACGTCGGTGATGGCACGGGCGATGCGGGACAGGGCCAGGCAGGTGCCCACCGCGAAGTCCGTCAGCGGCCGCAGGCGCAGCGCCTCATGCAGCTGGCCGCAGCCCTCGGCGACCAGGGACGGGAAGTGGGCCATCGACGGGGTTCCGGTCCAGTCTCCGAAGATGGCGCTTGTCTCTTCGAGCGGCCGTGAAAACGGATATGAGAGCCCCCGGAAGACGTTCTGGTTCTCGGGTGCGTTCCAGAAGCGATGGAACTCGAAGCGGTCCGATGTCTCACCGTCGTCGAGAAGATCGTAGAAGGCGGGATCACGGTCACGATGTGTCAGGAAGCGACGGAAAAGTCCGGCCAGGCGGGCCGGCGTCTCGGTGGAGCGCGCTGCGAAAGCGGCAAGTTGCGAGGCGGCTTCGGGGTTCTCCTCATCCCAGGAGAGCGCGATCCACTTCTCCATCTCGTCGAATTCGGGGAGCTCAAGTTCCAGTGCTTCATGCCAGATGTCGCGGGGGCGTCCGGCGCGGGCGAGCTCCCGCTCGGCGACCGAGAAGAGAACCCGCTCTGCAGGGCTGGCGGAGAGCGAGACGCGCATCAGGTCTGAGGCATCCTCGTCGTACCGGTCCCTCAGTTCGATGCCGATGGCCGCAAGCAAGGAGGATGCATCTTCAGGGTAATCTCCCGCCAGGGATGCGACGAGTTCCCGGATCGCGACGGGATCCTGCGCGCGGCGGGCCAGCTCGAAGCGGAGCCAGTTGGCCTCGGGACCGTCGAGCGCCTCCAGGGCGCGCAGCCCTTCGGACGCATCGGTGCGGGCACGCATCCAGGCGGCTTCCATGCGGGAAACAGGGAGATCGTCGGTCTCGAGCAACTCCAGCAGGGTCGCATGGTCACGGGCCAGGCGGGCCAGCCAGCGGGAGATGTGCTGGATCTCAGGATCGGGATCAGCCTCGGTGAGTATTCTGCGCGCATCCTCGATGTTTCCCTCCAGGGCACGGGCACGGGCTGCCTGCAGCACGGCGAGGGTGCGGGAGCGCGGGTCCCCGATTCCGGCGAGGGCTGACTGGTAGTGCTCTGCGGCCGCGCCGAAGCTCTCCTGATTCATGGCCAGTTCCGCGGCCATCAGGTGAGAGCGTGGCCCGTCCTCCTCCAGGCCCAGGGCGGCCAGCGCATCGGAGGGTCGGGCGCCTCCGAGAAGACAAAGGCGGATCCACTCGCGGCGGAAGAACCCAGTCATCAGGTCCGGCGCAGACTCATTCATGCGTTCGAGAACCCCCCGTGCGGTCTCCGGGCTCTGCTCGAGAGCCTGCCACCAGGCGACCCACCACGCCTCGGGCGGTGCGCAGCCGGTGGACAGGACAGCCTCCAGGTCGGCGGCATCGCCGGAACGGAAGGCGCACAGGAGCCGCAGCGGTGCTGTCAGTTCGGGCGTGTTCCATGGCTCGGGGAGCTTTTCAAAGAGTCGCAGGTCGGGAGAGATCGCATCGTTGAGCCACAGCAGGTCCAGGGAATCCTGGGCTGGATCGAATGGAGTTTCCTTGCCGGTGCGGATGCAGGCAAGGGCCGTCTCGAAGTCGCGGCGACCCTCGTGGTGGGCTGCGAGATAGTCCCAGTTGGCGGTGCGCCAGGCAAGATCCAGCAGCCGGCCGGCGACCAGCGGGTGGTCCAGTCCCTGACCTTCAAGCAACGTGAATGCCCTTGCGGGATCCGCGGCGTCGCGTTCGCGCAGGATCGAGGCTTCGAGGTGGAGTGCGGTGGCTTCGGCGGTGTTGTTCATCAACCGAAGCCAGGCGCCGTTGCGATCCAGGACGTCGGTGAGCGCTTCGACATCGCCGGTGTGCAGCCGACCCAGCGCCTGCCAGATCACGGGTGCGTGTTCCTCGGCCTGCGAGACTGCTGCCTCGTACAGGGCGATCGCCACGGAGGTGTTGCCCTGGCGTTCGTGCAGTTCCGCCATGTACATGTTCAATGCGACACGGAACTCGCGTTCCTCCACGCGATCGACGATCCGCGCCAGGCGTTCCAGGATCACGGTGATGTCACCTGTGATGGTGGCGATCCGCCACATGGCCAGCAGCGACGGCAGGTGATCGGCCTTTTCGGCCAGGGCGGCTTCATAGGCGGCCTCGGCCTGTTCAGGGTTCTGCAGGCACTCGGCCAGGACGCCGGACCAGTAGTGCAGCGGGAACCGGTCCGACGGGGCGCATTTCTGCAGCTCCACCAGCATCAGCGGTCGTACCTTTTCCAGCATGCCCTTGAGAAAAAGGAACCGGCGGATGTGCCAGAGGTTGGGGGCCAGTTGTGGGCTCAGATCCACGGCACGGGCGTAGAGCTTGATGGCTGCACCGAGGTTGCCGCTGGTTTCGTGGAGCCAGCCGGCTTCGTGGAAGTAGCGGGCCTTTTCTCCGGGCGTGGCCGCAAGCTCGGCGTACCTTTCCCAGAGGGCGATACGGTCCTCCGAAGGACGTGCCAGGAAAACCTGGCCGAACTCGGTCAGCGCAGACGGATCCGGGTCAGGAAACGCCACGGCAGGATCGGCGATCTGCAGGGCAACCTCAGCGGTGGCTGGCGCCGGGACCTGGGGAGGGGGCGGCAGGTGCGGCACGGCCGGAGGATGCGCAGCGGGTCGAGGTGGCGGGATGGGTGGAGGGGCGGGGCGATCGGCCTCCTTGTCGGGAAGAATGCTCCCCGGCGGCGTCACCCAGAAATTTTCCTCCTCAACCATCTCCACGACATCGGCCTCGAGCTCGAGGACCTCAACTTCGTCAGACTCGTTCTCGGAGCCGTCCTCCTCCTCGGAGACGGTGGAGTGGGGTCCCGAAGAGTGCTTCTTCGGCGAGTTCGCATACAGGTCGATGTCTGGGACATCGTCGATGTCCATCATGAACGGCGCATTCGGATCGCCCGAAAGGACCGGTTCGGGCGGAACTCCGGCCTCCTCCTCGGCATTCGGGGCGGCCGAGAAGAGATCTTCGACGGGCAGGACGGCCACCGGCGTGGATTCGTCATCCGGTTCCAGTCCGGTCACCTGGGGTTCGACGGGCTCATCGGCAGCCGCCACGGGTGTTGCCGGCTGGATGTCGACGGGAGTTCCCTGCCCGGGATCCGGATCCGGTTCCGGCTCGCCGAACGGATCTTCGAACGGTTGCAGCGAGAAATCGACGACCTCGTCCGGGTTCCCGAACGGTTCGGCCCCCTGCGGCACATTCTCGACACCGGTGGGCAGATCGAGGTCCGATTCGGGCTCCATGTTCCTGATCAGGCCGGAGACCTCCGAGGAAATCTCCTCTGATATTTCGGTGGAGACGTGGGAGATCGACGAGACCTCCGAGATCTCGGACACCGCGGAGATTTCGGTGGAGACGTGGGAGATCGAGGATACTTGCGAGATTTCCTCCTCGTCTTCGTCGTCATTGTGGACCTCGGAGTGGAACTCCGGAAGCTCCCACGGGAAGGAGTCCTCGTTGCGCTTCACCTTCGGAACCGAAAGCAGGTCGTCGACCAGGATTTCGCTGTCGGGGACCTGGGGCGCGCGCCGGGGCACGTCGGAGGGCTCGGCGAACGGGTCCTCACCGGCGAAGGGATCGCTCTCGGGTTCGCCCTCCTTCTTGAAGAAATCCTCGAAACCGAGCATGGACTCCAGGCTCTCCTTGCGGTCGGTCCGGGATTGATCGTGTTCTTCTGCTCCAGGATCTTGTGGGTCCTTCGGGTCAAAAGTCATTACGGGTCCTCTTCGTTCTACCGGGTTTCGATGGCGTACATCTGTCCGGTATCGGCGCCGAAATACAGCGTTCCGCGCGGTGAAAGCACGGGGGATGAATCGACATCCTTGCCGAGATTATGGTTGAACATCACGGTACCGTCCGGTCGCAGGGCATAGAAATTGTCGTCGCGCGAGCCGAAGTACATGTTGTTGGAAGAATCCACCAGGATGGAGGCGAAGCTCTCGGCCTGCGCCACCTTGCGCTGGGTGAGGATGTCACCTGCGGTGGAGACCCGCCAGAAGGTGCCGATGCGGTCGACAACGACCAGTTCGTTGTCCTGGTTGAAGGAGGGGACCATCGAGGACTGGATCTGTGGGATCTGGAACCTGCGCTTGGCCTGGGGGGAAAACGAGAAGAGCCCGCTGTGGGTGGCCACATAGAGGTTTCCGTCGCGATCCAGAGGCGTGGTGCCGGACTGGATGCGCACGTAGAGGTTCGTCTGCCAGAGGATGACGCCCGTGGTTGACAGCGCCGCGACCGTTCCTCCCGAGGTGGTCACGTACATGATCTTGCGGCTTTCGTCGTAGGCCGGCGAGGCGTTGCTCCAGCCGCCGTAGAGATCAACCTTCCACAGTTGCTGCCCGTTCTGGACGGCGTGCACCTGCCCGCTGAAGTTGGTGAAGACGATGATGTTGGAGGGCAGGATCAGCGGGCTCGACCGGATGTCGTTGCCTGAGTTGTAGCGCCACTTCAGTTTGCCGTCGGGGCTGATCGCGTAGAGGTAGTCGTCGTCGCTGCCGACGTAGACCGTGCCGTCGGTGCCCAGCGTCGGCGTGGAGTCCACGTCGCCGCGCGTCTGGAATTTCCACACCATCTTGCCGGCGCCGTCGAGGCAGTACACGGCGTCGTCCTGGCTGCCGAAATAGATGCGTCCCGCAGCGTCGAGCACCGGGGAGGAGAAGATGTTCTTGGAGGTCTGGAAGGACCAGCCGACGCGGAAGGCCGTGGGGCCGGCGTGGGGCATCTGTCCGGTCCTGCGCCAGTTGTTGCGGAACGTGGAGATCGTTTCGAACAAATCCACCCATTGAATGGTGTCAACCGGATAGGAGCGCGTGGAGGAAACCAGAATGAGGAAAAGTATGGGCCATATGTACAAAAATGTTCGGCGCATGGTTCACATACTATATGGATGAAAGGGAAAATCAAGCTGATGGTCCTGAAAAGATCGGCCCTTCAGGTGTGGGTTGACCGGACCCGGAAAACGTGTCAGTTTCCCCGCTCGACGGAGAGGTGCCATGTCCACGAAAGCCCCGCTGCCCCCTACTGGAACCCGCGATTTCCTGCCCGATGCCGTGCGCCGGCGCCGGCATGTCCAGGGGATCATTTCCCGCTGCTTCGAGCGCCACGGCTACGAGCCCCTGGAGACCCCGGCGATGGAGCGCCTGGAGGTGCTCCTGGGCAAGTACGGAGAAGAGGGAGATAAGCTTCTGTTCAAAGTATTGCACAGAGGTGATAAATTAAAGCGCGTGCTCGAAAGCAGCCCTGTCCAGGAGTCGGACCTCACGGAACTAGGGTTGCGCTATGACTTGACGGTTCCGCTGGCTCGCGTGGCAGCAAATTATCCTGAGCAACTGACCCGCGTATTCAAGCGCTATCAGATTCAACCCGTGTGGCGGGCGGATCGTCCGGCCAAGGGACGCTTCCGGGAATTTTTTCAGTGCGATGTTGATATATTAGGCAGTCAGGAAATATTGGCAGAGCTGGACATCTTCTCCGCGATCGGGGAGATCATGGATGAACTGGGCCTGCGGGACTTCGAGCTGCACATCAACCACCGGAAGTGGCTCTCCGGGTTGCTGTCCTCCCTGGCGGTGCCGGCGTCCGAGCACGCCACGGTGCTGGGCGTCCTCGACAAGCTCGACAAGGTCGGACCCCAGGCGGTGCTTGAGGAGCTGCGGGAGAAGAACGTCTCCGAGGCTTGTCGCGAACAGTTGCCGCGGTTGTTCGATGCGTTTCTGGCCGGCCGGCCACAGCCGGAGGACTTCGCGTCCCGGGTTGAGGACCAGGCGGGTGGGCCAGAGGCCATGGGGCAGCTCCGGAGCGTCCTGGCCTGGGATGGTCCCCGCGGCGGGCGGATTGTCTGGAACCCGTTGCTGGCGCGCGGTCTGGACTACTACACGGGCCTCATCTATGAATTGCGCATTCCGCCCTGGCCGTCGAGCTTCGGCGGCGGGGGTCGGTATGACAACCTCATCGGCATGTTCTCGGCCCGGCCGGTGCCGGCCGTCGGCTTTTCGTTCGGACTCGAGCGCGTCCTCGACATCCTCGAGGAGCGCGGCCTGTTCCCGGAGTTCGAGGGTCATGCCAGGGCCGTCGTCGGCGTCCTCGACCCTGCGGTCATCACCTGGGCCCTCGACGCCGTGTCCGGGCTGCGGGCCCAGGGCCTCTCCGTGGATCTCTTCCCGGAGATCACCGCCGTTGGCAAAGTGATGAAATGGGTGGATCGGAAAAAAGTAAAATATGTCCTTTTGATGGGTTCCAATGAAATGGAATCGGGTACGGTGTCCTGGAAAAATCTCCAGACCGGGGAGGGCGGTTCGGTGCCGCTCGCTGAAATTTCGTCGATTCTGCGCTGATTTTCAATACAAGCGCAACTATTCACGGGGGATGTTGTCCTGTTGACGGCGTGGCGCATTTCCCAGTTGGTGGCACTTGTTTTTGTTTTTCGCGTCCACTTCACCGGGATGTCGCTTTTGCTTGACTTTCTATCAGTAGGTGTTAGAAAGACACCCGCACAGTGCTCGGCAGCATATATTGGAGGAATTTGTCATGTTCGGCTTTTTGCAACTCATTGGTGTTAAAGGATGGTGGATGATCATCCTGGTTACCGCCAGCGCCCTGCCTGCCTCCAGCGAATCCTTTGTGCCTTCGCGCGCGATTCTGTCCGTCGCCCAGGACGGCGGTGCCCCCGATGGCGGCCGGAAGTTGACCGTGCAGGAGTGTTTCTCCGAAGCCAACCGCCTCTCCGGTACCTGGTCGGCCAAGGGCAAGAGCGTCGAGGAAATGATGACCTCGGCCAAGAAGACCAAGAACGTCATCCGCCAGAACTGCATCGAGCCCAAACTGAAGGACGTCAATTTCGGCATCGACGAGGGCAAGACCACGCTTACGGACATGAAGACCGGCATGAAGACCGGCATCTCCCAGGACCGCATGGAGCTTCTGTTGCAGAAGGTTCGCGTGATTGACTCCAACATCGAAGAAGCCGTCATGAATGCCGGCAACTGTGTCGGCGACGAGCAGTTCTCCTCCGGCGACGGCTTTGAGCTCAAAGGCACCCATCCAGAAGAAGAAGGCTTCGATCCCGACGGCAAGGTCGTCCTGCTCGATGATCCCCTTTCACACGATTCTAACTTCATACCCACGAATCCTGACTGGTCCGTGGAACTGACCTGGCCGAATGCTTCGCCGTACAAATAAACGGCCCGCACGGACTGACTGGAAGTGATGGACTCACCAATGCATGGCCTGTACCTGAAAAGCTACCGACTCCTGACGGTTCCGGGCGTCCTCGCTGTCCTCCTGCTGACCCCTGTCATCGCGCGGGCGCAGGGCGGCTCCATGATCCCCGTGCCCCGTGAGGTTGGCGTCATCGCCCCGGATGCACAGATCGAGAACCGCAACGGCTTCTCGGGCAGCATCCTGGGCTACATGGGTTACGACACCAACATCTCCTACGGCTCCGGTGACGACTCCACGGCAGAGACGCAGTTCGAGAGCGCCGTCCCCGGCCTGTCGATGTCCCTGATCCCGGGCATCCGCTACGTCTCCCCCCAGTTGCTCGAGAGCGAGCGCACCGGCGGCAAGGTGCACTACGGCTTCGAGATCCGCGGCATCTATCGCCAGAACTACAGCCCCGACAAGTCGGGCATCTACAATGATCCCCGTTTCGGCGCCCACCTCGGCGGCGTGGTCATCTATTCGCCCTCGAAGATGTTCACCATCCAGGCTTACGAGATGTTCGACCGCTACTCCGAGCCCCACTACATGATCCGCGACACCTTCACCGCCTCCTGGGACCAGAACCAGGCTGGCGTGCTGATGCGCATCGTTCCCGGCGACGGCCTCCTCGAGACCGTGCTGCGCTACAACATGAACCTGTATTACTTCGAGGACAGTGAACTGAGCTCGGCCAACAAGATGGAGCACAACATCCAGGCCCGCGTATCCTACAAGTTCCTGCCCAACTCGCACCTGTGGCTCACCGGTTCCTACGACATCAACCAGTACTTCGAGAACGGCGGCGTCCGCAACAGCATGCCCATCAAGGTCGCCGGCGGCGTCTCCACCCCGCTGTGGACCAGCCTGGCCCTGAGCCTGGGCGGCGGCTACGGATGGGGCTTCTACGCCTCGGGCCCGGCCCCCGACACATGGCTGGCGTTCGCGGGCATCCAGTACTCCATGTCGGCCCGCCTCAAGCTCTTCTTCAAGTACGAGCACACCTTCGAAGACTCGCTGCTGGGCTCCTACTCCGACCAGAACAACTTCACCTTCGGCGCCACCATGCCCTTCGGCCAGAACCTGCTGTTCACGGCCCAGGGCGGCTACCGCCACCTGGTCTTTGCCTCCATTGCCCACGCCGAGGCCGCCAACACCGAAAACACCCGCGTCGACGACATCTTCTTCGCGGACCTGACGCTCTCGTACAAGATCCGCAAGGATCTGGTGTTGCGCGCCCAGTACAAATTCATGACCGATCAGACGCCGTACCGCGCGGCCACCCCCCCCTTCCCGAATCCGGGTCCGGATTTTGATTTTCCGCTGACGATCGTGAACAACCCGTCCTTCATGAAGCACGAACTCTACCTGACGCTCGCCTGGTATTTCTGATGCGCCCGGCCGTCCGTCCGTGGATCCTGATCGTTTCCTGCCTGCTCCTGCACGGGGGCTGCACCTCCCTCTTCTCGAAAAAACAGGCCAAGGCCGACGAGACCCAGTTCCGCGTCAAGCCGCCGCCGCGCCTGATCGGCCCCGACGACGTGCTCACCATCACCTCGTTCACCAACCGCCTGCCCTCGGGTGACTTCATCGTCGACTCCGACGGCGCGATCATGTACCCGTACATCGGCAAGGTCGTCGTCACCGGCAAGCAGGTCGCCGAGATCATCGACGTCCTCATCGCGCGGCTCAAGGATGGCTACTTCCGCAACCCGATGCTCTCGGTGACGCTCAAGTCCGCCCAGAACCAGCAGTTCACGATGTTCGGCGCCGTGAAGAACCCGATGACCTATCCCTACGTGCCCAACATCACCATCCTCGAGGCCCTGGCCAAGGCCGGCGGGCTCGGCGCCAACGCCGACGTCAACGAGGTCACGATCATGCGCAAGGTCAACGGGCAATCGCTGCGCATGCGGGTCTCCATCCCTGACATCATCGAGGGCAAGACCCCGAACTTCTTCGTGCTTCCCGGTGACATCATCATCGTCCGGGAGCGCGCCTTGTGAGCGAGAAGGCGCTCTACGGCTTCCTGGCGCACTATGTGGCGCTGCTGGCCGTGTTCGCCGCCGCCGCGATCGGATCCGTCCATCCCTGGCCACAGATGGTGGTCGTCTACGGCGGCCTGTTCAGTTTCTTCCTCGCGCTCCTGGCCGCCCGCAGCCGCCACGCGAGCGTCTCCGTGCCGGCGCTCTTCCTCTTTTTCGTCCTCTTGTTCCTGGTGATGCTGCTGCAGGTCATTCCGCTGCCCCTGTCGGTGGTGGAGTGGTTCAACCCGCACCTGGCCGAGATCCGGACGCGGCTGGGGCACTCCTCGTCGCCGCTGGCCTACGACGCGCCCGCGACGCTGTTCGAGGCGTTCAAGGTCGCCGGGTATGCGGGCTTTTTATTCTCTGCCTACCAGGTCACCCGCCACGGCATGTACACGCAGCGGATGGTGCAGGTGCTGGCCTTCGGAGGAACCCTGCTGGCGGCGCTGGCCCTGCTCCACAACTTCGCGGGCTTCTCGCGGATGTACGGGCTGTACCGCCCGGAGACCAGTTCGACGTATTTCCTGCCGTTCGTCAACGAAAACCACGCGTCGGGGTATTACGGTTTCATCTTCTTCGTGATGCTGTCGCTGGGCATGGGGGAGACCAACCCGCGGCTGCGGTTCTTCACCCTGGGCTGCTCGTTTCTGCCGTTTCTGGCGGTGATCTGGACCGGCTCGCGCGCGGGCATCGCCGCGCTGGCCGCAGGCATCGCGATCTGGTGGTTCCTGGCCCAGCTGGCCCGTGACACGGCGCCGAAACTGACGTGGATCCTCCTGGCCTTCATCGGCCTGCTGGTGTCGATCCCGCTGATGGATTTCTATGTGGTGCCTTTCCTGAACTCCCCGACCGGCCTCGACGAGGACTTCAAAATCCACATGTGGCAGAACGCGTTTCCGCTGATCTCCGATCATCTGTGGGCCGGCGTGGGCCGGGGTGGTTTCAGTTCGGTGTATCCGTATTATTATCAACTTTCCGGCAGGATCTCAGCCGACTACATCGAGAGCCTGCCGCTGCAGTTCATCATCGATTACGGTGTGGTGGTGGCCTCCGCGTTCCTGGTGGCCGGCTCGGTGCTGCTGGTGCGCTACTTCCGGCGGATCCGGCTGCGCATCTGGAAGGCCGGCCTCATCGCCGCGGTGGCCACCCTGCTGCTCCAGAACCTGTTCGACTTCAACCTGGAGTTCCCGGGCACGGCGCTGTCGCTGGTGGTCGTGCTGGGCGTGCTCTCGGCGCAGCGCTACCACGGCAAGCGTCGCAGGATGCGCAAATGGATCTTCGGCTGGACGGCGCTGGGGGTACCGTGGACGGCGGCCTTCGTGTCCGCCCTCGTGGCCATCCCCCTGTGGGTGCTCCCGCACCGGCTGGAGGTCGAGCGGGAGCACGTTTCCGAGCTGGGATCCCAGGGGAAGTGGGCCGAGATGGCCAGCACCGCCCGGGACGCCCAGCAGAGGCATCCGGCGGATTACTACCTCGCCGCCACGCGCGGCCTGGCCGAGACGTTCGTACAGGGCGGTCAGCCCCTTCGCTGGATCGGCCTGGCGACGTGGCTGTTCCCCCGGCATTACTACCCCGAGTTGATGGCCGCCCGCGTGCTCTCCCGTTGGAAGAAGTCCTCCCAGGCCGCCATGCAGTATGGCCGCGCGCTGCGCAAGGGCGCGCCGCTGAGCTGGCGGCTGCTGACCGAGATCCGGCCCCACGTGAAGAGCCCGGTGGAGTTCCTGGAGATCGTCCCCCCGGCCTCCTGGAACAAGCTCGTGGACCTGGTGCCCAAGGAGGAGCGTCCGGAGCTGTGCCTGGCGATCATGAAACAGGCCCGCATCGGCGACACCTGTTCGGCGACCCTCACGACGGTGGCCCTGGCCAGGCAGGACTGGCCGCTGCTCGAACAACTGGCGATCCACGACAGCGCCCGCTCTCCCCAGAGCCTTCGGCCGGTCGTGCTGCGGCTGCGCAGCCTGCACGGGATGGGACGCACCGCCGAACTGGAGAAGCTCCTGGAGCAGGCGATCGGGCAGTTCCCGCGCCATGGCGTGATGTGTTCGGCTTCCATGATGCGGATCTGCCGGACCGAGGGGCGGGATGTCGCGCTGCAGTGGGCCCGCAAGAAGATACAGAGCCGGACGATCACGCCGGCCAACACCCTGGTCCTGCTCGAGATGATGCTGCGGCTGGTGCCGCCGAACTCGCCCGAGGCCATCGCCGCCCAGAACCAGATCCAGACCCTCAGGCGTGGCGGCCGGACCCCTGCCGACCGGGATCTGTTCCTGCTGCTCGATTTCCTGTGGGATCCCGCATCCTGCAAGCCCGTGCCGTAGGCGCACAGGCTTGATCCCCGGATTCAACCGGATCTTGACACCGTTGCCGATTTTTGTACTGTAAACCCATGCGAAACGAGCCGCCGCGCGCGTGGATGCCCGCGGTCAGACGAAAGGATGCAGCATGAATCGCCATCGCCTGAACTCCCTCTTCCTGTGGTCGCTGGTTGCGGGCCTGCTCTTGTTCTCGTGCGGGAAGGGCCAGCCAGACACCGTGAAAAAGTCCAATGATTCCAAGAAGAATAATGGAACGGAGAAGCACGGGTTGAAGGGAACGCCCGCTGCCAGGGATCCCGTCACACCGGGGTCAGAGCCTGTCGCGAAGACCCTCGTGGAAGGCAGCTTCCAATGTCCGCGCCTGGTCTTCGATCGGGCCACCGGACAGCCCATCGTGAAGATGGATCAGTACGTGGACTTCAGGCTTGAGAAAGGACAGATCTTCACGCGGATACACATCCGGGAAGCCACCACGGATCTGACTTTTGAGCAATGCCGGAACCTGAAGAAGGACGGCAGCGACTTCGCGCGGCGCTTCGACATCGAGTGCAGGACCTTCCAGGGTCTGGAAGGTGCGCAGTTCTCCATCGATGCCTTTCTGGTCAACGCCTACGCCGGCATCTCGCCGATCATCGATTCCTCTTATCCGAAGTACAAATCGCTGGTCGAGATCGGCAAGCGCACAGGGCGCGGTACCCCCAGGCGCACCATCGTGTTCTACGCCGATCAGAAACAGATGATGGAATTCCTCTGCTATCCGTGAATGGGGGAAGGGCTACGGTTTCAGGTAGGAGCCGAGGAACTGCCAGACGGTGTTCCACCACAGGATGCGGTTCTGGGGCTTGAAGACGAAGTGATCCTCGTCGGGGAAATATAAAAACTTGGAGGGGACGCCCAGGCGCTGCAGCGAGGTGAACAACTGCATGCCCTGGTCCACTGTGACGCGGAAGTCCATGGCGCCGTGCACGACCAGCGTGGGGGTCTTCCAGCGGCCGACGAACTGGTGCGGGGACCACTTCTGGTACATCTTCCGGTTCTGCCAGGGGGCGCCCAGGTTCTCGCGCTCAGGGAACCACAGTTCCTCGGTGGAGCCGTACATCGACTCGATGTTGAACACGCCGGAGTGGCTGATCAGGGCGCGGAATTCATTGTTCTGTCCGCCGATCCAGTTGATCAGGTAGCCGCCGTAGGAGGCGCCCGCGGCGCCGATGCGCTTGGGATCGACGTAGGGCAGTTTGCGCACTTCCCTGAGCGCGGCCATGACGTCCTGGTAGGGGCCGCCGCCCCAGTCGCCCTGGATGCTGTCCTGGAACTTCTGGCCGTAGCCGTTGGAGCCGTGGAAGTTCGGCATCACCACGACGTAGCCGGGCGCGGCGAACATCTGGGAGTTCCAGCGCGGATGGAAGTCGTAGCCGAAGGAGCCCTGGGGCCCGCCGTGCAGCAGGAACACCACGGGGTATTTCTTCGCCGCCGAAAATGCCGGGGGCTTCAGGATCAGCGCGTGGACCTGGTCACCCTTGGCGCCCTTGAACCAGAGGTCCTCGGTCTGGCCCATTTCGATGGGCCCGAGCAGGGCGTCGTTGACGCGGGACACCGGCGTCAGGGCGGGGTCGCGCTGCGCATCGGGGTTGGTGGACGCGTACTTGCCGCCGTGGAAGAAGATCTCGGGCGGGCGGGAGATGGTCTGGTTGACCAGGATCATCCGGAAGTTCTTCAGCGGCACGAAGTCGGTGACGAACACGCCGTCGAGATCCTTGTACAACTGGGCCGAGAAGTTCACGCGGAAGAGCTTCTCGTGGCCCTGCTCGGCGGCCGAGAAGAAGATCAGGTTCTGATCCGGCGCAAAGGCGAACTGGGCCACGGAGCGGTCGAGCTTGCCGGTCAGGTTGACCCTGGTTTTTCCGGCGCGGTCCATGAGGAGGATGTCGGCCTTGTCGCTCTCGTAGCCGGGGCGCGCCATCGACAGCCAGGCCAGATATTTGCCGTCAGGGCTGTAGGCCGGTGAGAAATCGTTGCCCTTGCCCGTGGAGACGCGGCTGGTGGTGCCCGCGGCCAGATTCAGGACGAACACGTCGTTGTTGGTGGAGGCGGCCGGCAGCGCGTCGGTGTTCATCACGAAGGCGACCTCGCGGCCGTCGGGCGAGAAGACGTAGTCCACCGCGCCGCCCAGCGCCACGGGCGGAGCGTCGTGCACGCCCGGGGTGAGCAGGGTCAGTTTTCCGTCGGCCAGATCCACGACCAGCACATGATTGACCAGGCCATCGCGCCAGGCGTTCCAGTGCCGGTAGAGCAGGCCCGTGAACAGTTGGCCCGAGTGACGGGGCTTTTCGGCCGTGGCGGCCGCCTCGATGCAGGCGACGTCCATGCACTTGGGATCCACCTGGGAATTGAACAGGATGCGCTTGCCGTCGGGGGACCACACCAGCGGCCCGGACACGCCGGTGGACAGGGTCGTCAACTGGGAGGCCTCCGCGGCGGCGGCCAGCGGGAGCAGCCAGATCTGGGGGCCGTCCTTGCGCACGGAGACGAAGGCGAGGGTCTTCCCGTCGGGGCTGACCGCGGGGGCAAACGCACTGGAATCGGCGGCCGTGACCGCGCGCGGGGCGGTCTGGCCCTGCACGTCGGCGGACCAGACGCGGGTGAGGCCCTTGTTCGTCTTCAGGTCGTAGCCGGTCACGGTGTAGAACACGGTCTTTCCGTCGGGTGTGACCGCGGGCGAGCCCACGCGCTTCACGGACACGAGGTCCTCGGGGGTCAGCGTCCGGGCCAGGGCAGCCGGGGCCAAAGTCAGAAGCGCCAGAATCAGGAACAGGGAATGGGAGATCTTCATTCATTCCTCCTTTCGGTTCGAAGAAGGTCTATCAGAGATGGAAACCCTTCACAAGTCCCCGGTTGGCCGGCGAGCGTTTTTCAGGTAATACTGAACCCTGATCTCCCGGGTGCTCCGGGTGGGAAGCGAGGTTTCGGCCATGCTGCGCGTGCATTCCATTATGTTGTTCCTGTGCCTTTCTGGCTGGCTGACGGCCTGCACCCCCGGGGGAGCGGCCGGGCCGTTCTGCGGGGACGGGAAGGTACTGGCGCCCGAGGAGTGCGATCCACCAGGGGTCGGCGCCTGCGATGCGCAGTGCATGCGGGATCCCGCCCTGTGCGGGGACGGGCAGTGCCAGAACCCCGAACACGCGGGCAACTGCCCGGCCGACTGCACCCCCGCCTGCGGCAACGGCTTCCGGGAGGAGGGCGAGGACTGCGACGGGGACGATCTGAACGGCGCCACCTGCACGAGCCTGGGATATGCCGGCGGCACCCTCGTGTGCGCGCCGGACTGCACCTTCGGGGTGATCGTGTGCGAGACCCTCTGTGGTGACGGCCTGCTCGACGCGGGCGAGGACTGCGACGACGCCAACCGGCAGGCCGGGGACGGCTGCGGCGCGACGTGCGCGCAGGAGGATGGATGGCACTGTGCGGGCACCCCCAGCGTGTGCACGGCCGTCTGCGGAGACGGGATCGTCGTGGGCAACGAACTGTGCGACGGCGTCGAGGTGGGCGGCTGGACCTGCCGCGATCAGGGCTTCTACGAGGGCACCCTGTCCTGCGCGGCCGGCTGCCTTTCCCTGGACACCGCGGGCTGCAACGGATCCTGCGGCGACAACTTGATCCAGGCCGGTGAGGAGGACTGCGACGGCGGCAACCTCGGCGGCGCGACCTGCTCGTCCATGGGCTGGCCCGGCGGCGGCCCGCTGTCCTGCTCCATGTGCACTTTCGATGCCTCGACCTGCGGGCGCTGGACGACCGTCGGGATCGGAGGAGGCCAGACCTGTGCGATCAAATCCGACGGCACCGCCTGGTGCTGGGGCTTCAACGGCGACGGCAGGCTCGGTGACAGCACCTTCACCGATCGCAGCCGGCCTGTCCAGGTGACCGGCTTTGCCCAGGGTTCCGCTGCAGCCGGAGGCGTCTTTCACTCGTGCGCGGTGAAGACCACGGGGGCTGCCTTCTGCTGGGGACAGGGTTCCGACGGCCAGCTCGGCAACGGCGGCACCGACGCCACGGCCAACCCCGTCGCGGTGACCTCGCTCTCCTCGGGCGTCCTGAGGGTGGGCGCCGGCGGATATCATTCCTGTGCGCTCAAGTCCGACGGCAGCGTCTGGTGCTGGGGCCGAAACGCCCAGGGCCAGCTCGGAGACGGCACCAACACCAACCGCCTCACGCCTGTGCAGGTCACCGGGATCAGCGGTGCGACCGCGCTGTCCACGAGCGGCAACCACACCTGCGTCATCGACGGGGGAGGAGGCGTGCGCTGCTGGGGCAGCAACCAGTTCGGCCAGCTGGGTGACGGCGCCACCTCGGATCGAAACACGCCGTTTTCGGTCTCCTCGCTGACCTCCGGCGTCGTGTCGCTGGGCGCCGGGCAGTTCCACACCTGCGCGGTGAAGTCCGATGGAAGCGCCTGGTGCTGGGGCTACAACCTCAACGGTCGCCTCGGTGACGGCACGGTCGCCAACCGGAGCACACCGGTGCAGGTTCTTGGCTTCTCCGGCGGGGTCGCGACGATCTCGGCCGGCGGACAACAGACCTGCGCGGTGAAGACCGACGGCAGCGCGTGGTGCTGGGGCAGGAACCAGTACGGCCAGTTGGGCGACGGCACGACCGGGGACCGGTACGAACCCGTGGCAGTGACCGGTCTCGGATCGGGGGTCGCGGGTGTCTTCTCCGGCGGTGCCCACAACTGCGCACTGCTTGCATCGGGTGCCCTCCATTGCTGGGGCAACAATGAGTCCGGCCGACTCGGTGACGGCTCGACGACGAACCGCTCCACCCCGGTGCCGGTTATTTTCCAGTAATCAGGGGTTCTCCCGGAAGGATCACTCCGACAGGAGGGTGGGGGAGGTGCGGCTGGTGGTGGAGGTGTTCGATCCGGAGACGATCACAGCCCTCGGGCAAATTCGTGCTTGATGCCGCCCATGGCACCCGAGGAAAAGAAGACCACCAGGTCCCCGGCCACGGCCTCGGCGCGGAGGGTCTCCAGCAGGTCCGTGAAATCCGGGTGGGTCGTCACGATGGTGCCGCCTGCGGCGATGTCGGCCTCGAGGCGGTGCAGGTCCAGTCGGTCCTCGGGGGCGATGCGGCTCTGGTCGTAGGCCGGCGCCAGCAGCACCCGGGGGGCTGCGCCGAGGACCAGCGCATACTCCTTCTGGAACACGGCCCGCCGGCTGGTGGCCGAACGCGGCTCGAACACGAGCACCGGACGCCGGCCGGGATAGCGCTGCAGCAGCGCCTCCAGCGTCACCCGGATTGCCGTCGGGTGGTGTCCAAAATCGTCGACGGCGACGATGCCCCGGCCGCTTCCGAGCTCCTCCTGGCGGCGCCGAACGCCCGTGAAGGCCGCCAGCGGACCTGCCAGTGCATCGGGCGGCACGCCAAGGCGCAGACACATGGCCAGGGCCCCGACGGCATTGCGGAGGTTGTGATCCCCCACCATCGGCAGGAAGTAGGTGCCCAGGACGCCGGCGCGGTCGTGCAGCTCAAAGGCGGTGCCGCCCTCCTTTTTTTCCAGGGTCACGGCGTGGTAGTCGGCATCCTCTCCGGCCAGACCGTAGGTGAGTTGACCGCAGGCCCGGGCCAGCCCCGCGGCGATGTCGTTGTCGGCCGAGGACAGAAGGATCCCGTCGTCCGGGATCAGGCGGATCAGGCCCTCGAAAGCCGCCCGGACCGCCTGCAGGTCGGCGAAGATGTCCGCGTGGTCGAATTCCACACCCGTGAGCAGCACCGCGTGCGGCCGGTAGTGCAGGAATTTGGATCCCTTGTCGAAGAAGGCCGTGTCGTACTCGTCGCCCTCGAGGACGAAGGGCGCACCTTCGCCGGTCACGCAGGCCGAGGGCAGGTCATTGGGGATGCCGCCGATGAACCAGCCGGGTCTGCGACCGCAGCGCTCCAGCAGGTAGGCCAGCAGGGTGGTGGTAGTGGTCTTTCCGTGGGTTCCGGCCACGACCACCGGCTGCCGTCCGGGCAGGATCTGCTCACCCAGGATCGCCGGGAACGACGTCAGGGGGATTTTTGCCGCCTGGGCCGCCAGCACTTCCTTGTGATCCCTCCGGCAGACATTGCCCACGACGACCGTGTCCGGGCCCCAGGAGAGGTTCTCTCCGGAGAACGGGCACATCACGGGGATCCCCATGCGGTCCAGGGAGTCCGACATCGGCGGATACACGGCCTCGTCGGAGCCCCGCACGTCGTGTCCGGCGGTCTTGAGCAGTCCCGCGATCGCGCCCATTCCCGTTCCTGCGATGCCGATGAAATGGATTTTCATGAGTTCACCTGTGTGGGAGTTGAAATGAAGGGAGATCTCCCGTGGAGGGTGTTACCGTGCCGCGGAGGTCTCCGGCTCCTCGGCCGGGGTGTTCACAGCGGTGGCCTGGGGTTCGGGTTCTTTAGAGGACGCTTCACCGGCGCGGCGGCGCTGTTTCCGCTCGGTGGCGAACCAGTGGTAGGAGTCGGCGACCATCCTCGATCCCTTCTCTCCGGCCGGTCCGAGATCCACCCAGAACGCGTGCGCCTCCCGCACGTCCATGTGGATGTGGTAGGAGTTCGGATAGTAGCCCAGGCCCACGCCGTGGGACTTCCGGTCGCGCCGGGAGAGCAGCCAGGAGACCAGCTCGCGCCGCGTCACGCCGTCGAAGTTGTAGTCGATGGCCGTGCCGAAGTTGTGCCGGCTGTTCTCTGAAGCGTTGGGGGCCTGCCTGCAGCCCGAGAACAGCGTCACAGACGGCATGCCGAACGCGATCCACGCCTCATAGAGTTCCACCAGCACGCGGTAGTCCATCTCGAGCACGACGCCGGTCTTGAGACAGCGGTTGATCTGGTTGAACTCGGCCAGGGCCTGCGGCCGGAGGTAGCCGTTTTCATCGTAGACCCGGATCGAGGCGAACTCCTGCAGATGAATCTGATAGATACCGATGGGAGGATACGCCACGGTCTTCGGACGCCGGGTCTTCACGCTCCTGACCTTGCGCTTGTCGGCTGTCTTCAGGGTGACCGCCTTCGGTGTCGCGGGAACATGGGCCAGATGGATCGGAGTGGAAGCCTTGGATGTTTTCACCGTGCCGCGGATCACCCGGGAGGCCGGCTTCTGCCTCTTCAGGGCGATCGTGGCGGGGGCGGGGGTCGTCACTTTGGCGGTGATTTTTTTCTTCTTCGCGTGGACGGCCGCCTTCTTCGTGTGGACGGCCGCCTTCTTCGCGTGGACGGCCGCCTTCTTCGTGTGGACGGCCGCCTTCTTGACCTGGGTGGGCTGCTTCGTCTGGACGGTTGCATTCTTTGTCTTGACGCCAGTTTTCTTTGTCTGTGTGGCTGCCTTCTTGACCGCAGCGGGCTTCTTCACGGCGACCTTGGTGGTCGGCGGGGACAGGGGAGCAAAATGACCGAGAAGTGTGAGGGTGATGATGATGGATGACATGAGAGTCTTCCTCCTACATCAGCACACTATGTCGCTTTTTTTGGTACGTCAAAATTTCATCTCCGGGAGTTTCGACCCAATGATTATGGACACAGCTTGTCTCACCGGAAAAAATGAAGTACCTTACGCCTGGCTTGGAACCCGACGATCCGGGCCGGATCCTCCTGCCCGGAAACCCCGGACGGACCATCCGGACCGGAAAATCCGGGCCGGAGGTCTCCATCCGGTCCGCAAGGAGTGACGTCATGTTCGGACGATCCGTGGTGCTGACATCCCTGTGCCTTTTCATGCTGGGCGTTTCCGTCTCTGCCGCCCAGGACGCCCCGAAACTCAAGCTGGTCGACACGATCCAGTTCCAAAACGGGTATATTGACGATCAGTTCAGCGTCTCCCCCGACGGCAAAAGGCTTGCCTATGTGACCGTCAAGCAGAACGGCGCTGCGACGCTGGTGCTGCGCGATCTGGCAGGCAAGACCGAGAAGACCGCGGACCTCTCCAAGATCACCGATGAGCCCGCGCAGGTCTTCTTCCTGCCCGTCGGTTCCGAGGTCGTCGTGGCCGCCAGGACCGACAAGACTACCTATGTGATTTTCGATGCCGAAGGCAAGGAGGTGACGCAGATCAAGGGGCAGGATCACCTCGCCTGGCGCCTCGCTGGCAAGGCTCTTCAACTGATTGCCTACCGGCTGGACAAGAGCTCCAATTCCATGACCCACACGGTCACCCTGTACGAGGCCGGAAATCCCCGCAAGGCCGCCCGGACGGTCACCCTCCGCACTGACGCGGCCAACCGCCTGACCGTGAAGCCGGACAACCTCGAGGTCATTTACCTGATGCCCGACTTCACCAAGGCCGTCGTGAAGATCATCGGCGGCTACAACAAGGCCACGGACTCCAAGTTCCCGGACAACCAGGGCATGTATGATCTGGAGACCGGCACCGTGCAGAAGACCGGCCTGATCTCCAACAACGCCGCCTGGGATCGCGACGCAGCCTGGTATGGTCGCAACTGGCGCCTCAAGACCCCGGTCCGCCTCAACGGCGTTCCCACGGCCAACGGCATCGACGGCAACTTCCAGATCGGTCAGGGCATCCTGCAGTGGAAGGACATCACGCCTAAATTCCAGTTGGGCCGCTTCGACTTTGGCACCTTCTTTGCCGCGCCGCACCAGTATGTCGAGAAAGCCGTGATCTTCGCGATGGCCATCAATCCACAGAACCCGATCACGCTTCAGTACAAGAAAAGCGAGAAGCGCGCATGGCACTTCTTCCGGCTCAACACCGAGACCGGCAGCGCCGACGACCTCGGCCAGGTGCAGGCCGAGGAGACCACCATCACCTGGAACCTGGGCGGAAAGATGCTCGGCGTCATGCGCCTGAGCCCCAACTGGCAGGTCGGTTCCGAGACGCTGGAACTGTATCAACTGCCTTAACCGCACCGCTTTCACCCTTCGGATTTCCCCATGAAAATCATCGTCAACGGCTCCAGTCGCGAAATCCGTTCCGGCACCACGCTGCTTGACCTGCTGCAGTCCTTCAGGGATCAGAACTCCCTGGTCGTGGGCGAGCTCAACGGGCAGGTGCCGGCCGACGAGAACGTGGCCCTGTCCGAAGGCGATCACATCGAGATCGTCACCTTCGTCGGAGGAGGCTGAACATGTATGCACGCCAGATCCTGACAGGGCTGATGTCTTTCCTGATCGCGGTGGGCTGCTCGGATCCCCGGACGGAGTCCTCGCCGCGGATGATCGCGATGCTGACGGTGGCCTACGCACAGGTCGGCGCCGCTGGGCCGCTGTACGAGTTGCTGCACCCGGAGGATCGTCTTCTCCTCGAGCAGGAGGCTGCCCGCGCCTCGGAACTGGGGACCACCGTGATGCCGCAGGACCTGCTGATGATACGGGTGCTTCCGCGCGATGTCTCCACCTCCGAGCCGGATGTGAAGACCCTCGAACAGGACACCGACAACCTGTACCTGGAGGTTGCCTTCGGTGATCGGTCGAAGTTTGCGGTGCATCTTCGAAAATCCCAGGGAAAATGGCGGCTGAAGCTGCCTGTTTCGGTGAAACCATGAGAACCAAGATCCTCCATCTTTTCCAGAACCCTGTCGTCGGCGACACGGTCACCGTGTGCGGCTGGATCCGCACCCGCCGGGACTCCAAGTCCGTCACGTTCCTTGAGGTGAACGACGGTTCCTGTCTGAAGTCGCTGCAGGTCGTGATCGATCCCTCCAGTCCGCAGATCGGTCGCTGCACCACGGGTGCCTCCGTGCGGGTGACGGGCACGCTGGCGGCCTCCCCGGCCGGGCAGCAGGCGGTGGAACTGACCGCCACCGAGTTGATCGTGCTCGGGGACAGCGGCCCGGACTTCCCGATGCAGAAGAAGCGTCACTCCTTTGAGTTCCTGCGCGACATCGCACACCTGCGGACGCGCTCGAACACCTTCGGTGCCGTGTTCCGCATCCGCAACATCCTGGCCCGCGAGATCCACCAGTTCTTCCAGCAGCGTGGCTTTCTGTGGCTGCACTCCCCGATCGTCACGACCTCGGACTGCGAAGGCGCCGGCGAGATGTTCCAGGTGACCACGCTGCCGCTGGAGAATCCTCCGCGCGATCCGGCCGGCGCGATCGACTACGCGAAGGACTTCTTCGGAGGCAAGGCCGGACTCACCGTCAGCGGCCAGCTAGAGGCCGAGATCTTTGCCAGCTCCATGGGTGACTCCTACACCTTCGGTCCCACCTTCCGGGCCGAGAATTCCAACACCTCACGCCACCTGGCCGAGTTCTGGATGGTGGAGCCTGAGATCTCGTTTGCGGACATCCATGACGACATGGATCTGGCCGAGGCCTTCATCCTGCACCTGGTGCGGGCCGTGCTCGAGCACGGAGCCGAGGATCTCGCGTTCTTCGACAAGATGATAGCTCCGGGCCAGATCGAGATGCTCCAGAAGCTCGCCGGCGCCAAGTTCGCCCGCATGACCTACACCGAGGCCATCGATCATCTGGTCAAGGTGGCTGACCGCTTCGAATTCAAGCCGTACTGGGGCGCGGACCTTCAGTCCGAGCATGAGCGGTACCTCGCCGAGGAGCTCGTGCAGGGGCCCCTGTTCGTGATCGATTACCCCAAGGAGATCAAGGCGTTCTACATGCGCTGCAACGACGACGGAAAGACCGTCGCGGCCATGGATCTGCTGGTGCCCCGCGTGGGCGAGATCATCGGTGGTTCCCAGCGCGAGGAGCGCCTCGAACAACTGTCAAACCGCATCGTGGAGATGGGCCTGCCGCTCTCGACCTACGAGTGGTATCTCGACCTGCGCCGCTTCGGCACGGTGCCCCACGCCGGCTTCGGGCTGGGGTTCGAGCGCATGGTGCAGTTCGTCACAGGGATGGGAAACATCCGCGACGTGATCCCGTTCCCGCGCACCCCCGGGAACGCGGCCTTCTAGGAGACACTCTCGCATGCCGTGCATCTCGCTGGTCTGCAAGCAGAACGATCCGCAGGCGCGGGCGCAGGGAATCCTGTTCACCGGGAAACTCCGGGAATTGGGGTACGACGTGTGCTGCGAGCCCGAGCTGGCCCTGCCCGGCGCCCGGAGCGTGGGTGTGGCCGAAGAGCTGGTCGAAACGTCCTCGTCCCTTATCGTGCTAGGCGGAGACGGCACCCTTCTCTATGCCGCGTCACTGATGACACGGCGCGTGATTCCGATCATCGGTGTGAACATGGGCAGCCTCGGATTCCTCACGCCGTTCTCACCCGAGGCTGCGCTGCTGGTGCTGCGCGACGCCATCGAAGGCGGCCTCCCGGTGGTGCCGCGGATGCGCTTCTCCGTGTTGCTGCTGCGTGACGGCCTGCCCGTGTTGTCCACTGTCGCGGCCAATGATGTCGTCATCAACCACGAGACCCTGGCCCGGCTGATCGAGATCTCCTGCGAGATCGACGGTGAACCATTCTTCACGCTCAAGGCCGACGGTCTGATCGTGTCCACTCCCATGGGTTCGACCGCCTACGCGCTGGCAGCGGGGGGGCCCATCCTCACGCACGGCACCGAAGCGGTCACGCTGGTGCCGATCTGTCCGCACCAGCTCACCCAGCGTCCGCTGGTCATCCCGTCGAGCTCGGAGATCGCCCTGTTCACAGGGCAGGATAGTTACCTCACCGTGGACGGCCGTCGGGGCTGCGGCATCCGGCGCGGCGATCGTCTCTGGATCACGACCTCGGATCTACCGCTGCAACTGGTCTTTCCCCACGACTACTCCTTCGCCTCGGTGCTGAGGCACAAGTTGTCCTGGGGAGCACGCGAGGTGGACGGTGCTTGATTTCCTGGCCATCCGCAACTTCGCCGTGATCGCCGACGCCTCCGTCGAGTTCTCGCCGGGCTTCAACGTGCTCACGGGTGAGACCGGCGCGGGCAAGAGCATGATCGTCTCGGCCTTGGAGCTGCTGCGCGGTGAGAGGGCCCAGTCCCACTTCGTGCGCTCGGGCGCCGCATCGGCGGTGGTCGAGGCCCAGTTTCACCTCGATAACCCCCCGCCGGGCCTGCTCCGGAAGCTCGAGGAGCACGGCCTCCAGCTGGACGACGCCTCGCTCATCCTTGAACGTGTGATCGCCGTCGGCGGCAAGGGCCGGCAGCGCATCGGGGGCAGGCTGACCACCACCGGCGCGCTGTCCGACGTGGTGCCCCTGATCATCGAGATCTCCTCCCAGCATGACTCCCAGCGGCTGCTGTCAGCGGGCTTTGCGCTGCAGGTCCTCGATGACTTCGGCGGGTTGGGGCCCCTGCTCGAAGACCTGACCCTCCGGCTCGGGGAACTCGACGGGCTGGCCGCGCGTCGTGAAGAGCTCGAGACGCTCTCGCGGACCCGGGACCAGCTTCGCGAGACCCTCGGGTTCACCATCGCGGAGCTGGTCGAGGCTGATCTCGCGCCAGGAGAGCACGACCGACTTGTCGCGCGCCGGAAGCGGATCTCTTCGATGCGTGAGATCATCGATACCGCCCGCTTCGCCGAGGAAACGCTGTCCCTCGGGGAGGATGCGGTCCTGGACCGCCTTCACGCGGTCATCGCGCGGCTTTCGAAGGTCACCGAGGCCGAACCCCGGTTCGGCCTGGCGGTGCAGATGCTCGAGGAGGCCCGTATCGGCATCTCCGAGGCCGGCGTTTTTCTGCGTCTTTCCGAGGAGGACGAGGACGGCGGCGAGAGCCTGGAGTGGATCGAAGAGCGTCTGTTCCGCATCTCCCGTCTGCTGCGCAAGTATCACTGCGGTGACGAGGAGGAGTTGATCGCGACGCTGGAACGCTCCCGTGCCGAGCTCGAGGGCCTCCAGAACGTCGAGGACGAGCTGGGCAAGCTGGCCAAGCGGCTCGACGAGGCCAGGGATGTTGCCGCGAAGGTCGCCAAAGAGCTCGGCCGCCGCCGGGCCGAGGCCGCCGTGGACCTGTCCTCGAGGGTCACCGCCGAGCTTTCCGACCTGGGCTTTGTCTCGTCGCGCTTCTTCGTCGAGCTCACGCCGCAGCGCCTGCGGTCAGACACGCCCGCCCACCGGCGGTTCGATGATCGACGGCTGGGAAGCTCAGGCTTCGACGCGGCCGCATTCTGGTTCGAGCCCAACCCGGGACAGGCGCCACAACCTGTGGGGCGTGGCGCGTCCGGCGGTGAGTTGTCGAGGATTCACCTGGCGCTGCAGAGCGTCCTCGCCGGACGATCCGAGGTGGCCGTCACGCTGTACGACGAGGTCGACGCGGGCATCGGAGGCCAGGTCGCGGTGAAGATCGGCGAAAAGCTGGCCAGGCTGTCACTGGTGCGCCAGGTGCTTTGCATCACCCACCTGCCACAGATCGCCGCGGCCGCTGGTGCGCACTTCGTGGTCGAGAAGAACGTCGTGGACGGACAGACCGTGACCTCGGTGCGTCGTTTGAGCCACCCCGAGCGGATCGCCGAGATCGCCCGGATGCTCGGCGGCGCCACGCCCGAGGCCGTCGCCCACGCTGCAAGCTTGCTGGAGCAGGCCGCCCGCGAGTGAGGGCCCCAATTCATGAATGAGGGCACCCGGTGTCCGGAACAACAGGAGTGACAGATGAAAACCAGGATCCGGTCTGCTCTTCTTCTTCTTTTTCTGGTCGCCGCGGCCTGCTCCAAGGACGCCCCGGCCGCTGGAACGGACCCGAAGCCTCCCGAGGTCAACCCGCCGCCGTTGACCCTCCTGGGCAGCGACGGCTTGCCCCAGAACTGGGTCGACGCACCGTTCTCGCAGCGTTCCCTGTATCTGGAGGCTGAGGCCCCCGGCCCGTGTCTGCCATGCCCGCCCGACGCAAAGTGTTCTCCGTGTCCGCCGCCGTTTCACCGTTTCTCGACTCATCCCGCCGGTCATTCCGGCGGAAAGATGGTGTTTGTGGCTTTCACCAAGCCTGCGACCGGCCTGAAGGTCGGCGGGTACTACCACATCTCGGGCCGTACCGTGGCCTGGGCGCCTCATGGCAACGTCTTCATCACCATGGATCATCAGGCCAGGGAGTGGTTTCCCCCCGAGAAGTGCAAAAAACTGATTGCAGAGTATAAAAATATAAGGGACCCGTCGAAGGGCGCCTGCGAAAAGGACGACGAATGCACCATCCTGCCCGGCGGGATCGATGACTGCGGCCGCGCCATCGACAAGAAGACGGCCACGCTGCTGGAACCGATCTATCAGATGTTCCGGGACATGTGCGGACTCAGCATCCATTGCGCCCCGCGCTTCGCCACGCCCGCCTGCCGTGAGGGCCTTTGCGTGGAAATCCGCGGAAAGTGACCACGGCACTGAAGACTTCCCCTTCGGGTGCGTCTTTTCCATGGCCCTGGCGGTCGCTTTGTACTAAAAACCATTCAGTTGAGGTGTTCTGATGAAACGCTTGTTCCCTGCCAGCCTTTTCCTCGTCCTGCTGACGATCTCCGCACCGGCCCGCGCCAACATCGTGGCGGCCCAGGAAAAACTGAACGCGGGCATCGCCCAGTGCAAGGCCGGTGAGTTCGCCAAGGGCGTCGATGCCATCGTCGATGCCGCCATGGACGCGCGCCGCGCCGACCCGAAGCATCCGATCAACAATCAGTGGAGGGGTCACCTGATCACGTGCTTCAACCAGTGGTCCGATCGCGAGGCCGGCACCTGCTCGGCCCAGAAGACGCAGGCGGCCTACCAGGACCTGTTCAAGGTCTACGAGAAGGCCGGCGTGCTCGCGGGCAAGGACGCCGCCAGGAAGATCGAACGCAAACTGGAGACCTGCCTGGGCCAGCTCGTGACGGCCCACGAGAAGCAGTGCGCGGCTCAAAAGGCGTCCCTGGACCTGCTGGTCAAGCTCGAGGCCCAGGCGACCCGGCCCGCGGATCGCGCCAAGGTGTCCCGTGCGGTGAAGACCTGCCGCGAGGGACGCTGGAAGACGCTCACCGAGCAGTGCCGCACGACGTTCTCGCCGGCGTTCCTGTCCGAGGTCGAGACGCTGTACCCCTTGCTGCCGGCCTCCTCCACGACCCGCGAGCAGCTCCGCGGCTGCCTGATGACCCAGGTCCAGGGCGCCCGGGAGCTCTGCCGCACGCGCATGGCCTATCGGGAGGGGTTTTCCGTGTACAACCGGGCCTTTGATGCCCTCAAACAGTTGAAGCCCATCGACGAGGCCTTCCTGGCCAAGGTCGCCCCCTGGAAGGACGAGTGCGGGATGCACCGCCTGCAGTTGAAGGTCCGGGTCCAGGCGTCCACGGGCAAGACCCGCTTCGAGTATCCGGCCCAGGCCGATCTGGTCGTGACCCGCAGCGCCGACAACGGCCAGGTCAAGGCCTGCGGAGTGATGCAGTTCCCGACGCACAACGCCGTGGACGGCGCCTGCGACGTCACGGTCACGGTGCCCCAGGAGAAGCCTGCCCAGGACAGTCCCTTCGGCGGCCGCCACTGGATCTGCCTGACGGGGAGGATCGTCACCGGCCAGGGCAAGTCCGGCATCGCCCGCCTGCGCCTGGAGTTCGACACGACGGTGGCCCGTCCGCTCGTCTCCGAGCAGATCCAGTGGACCTGTCCGGGCAAGCCCGCGGTCATATTCAAAGAAAAGCTCTTCGAGACGCTGTTCTCCAATCGCAAGTTTCTCGCCCACCTGGAGCTGCGTGACCAGATCTCCGCCCAGTTCCGCCTGCAGGAGGAGGGGACCCGGAATCGCTCCGTCGTCTACTCCGGGCAGTGGCAGATCCAGAAGTGGTGAATCCAAGGAGAAAAGATCCATGCTGACGGCCTGTGAACACTGCGGCGCACCTCTGACTCCGGTGGAGGGCAAGAACTACCTGCTGTGCAACTACTGCATGAGTTTTCACTTTCCCCAGGCGAAGAAGGACGGTGTGGTGCCCGGAAACGAGTTCTCCGGCCACGCCTGTCCGGTGTGCGCCCATGTCCTGGTGCGGTCGACCATCGAGGGGATGGAGGCCTTCTACTGCGAGAAGTGCCGCGGCATCCTGCTCGAGCGCCGCAACTTCTCCAGGGTGGTGGAGCTGCGCCGTGCGCAGAGCCGCGAGGGCTACCAGGACTACGTCCCGACGCCGATGGATCTCTCCCCGCGCAACCTGAAGTGTCCCGGGTGCCGCGAGAACATGGAGACCCATCCCTACTTCGGTCCCGGTCGGGTCGTCATCGACTCCTGCGGATCGTGTCACCTGATCTGGCTCGATCCGGGCGAACTCCACCGGATCGAGAGCGCCCGCTGAGGTCCCGATGTTCTTCCGACGACCGAACATTCCCGAGCACATGGAGGCGGCCCTCGTGTCGAGCTTCGACTCGCCCGACGGCCTGCAGGTGGTGCCCACGGCCGTGGGAAGCCCCGGACCCGGCGAGGTGCTCGTGCGCATGGCCTATGCGCCGATCCATCCGGCCGATCTCGTGTCGCTGCGTGGCCGCTACGGCTCCGTCGCGCCGCTGCCGTTCGTCCCCGGGCTGGAGGGCTCCGGCACCGTGATCAAGTCCGG
>Ga0180007_10001696_pt1 | contig 28388 bp, 22 predicted proteins | sample MM_PC_MetaG_FD_121122 | JGI IMG/M metagenome (GOLD analysis project Ga0180007, IMG submission 121122) | Groundwater microbial communities from the Aspo Hard Rock Laboratory (HRL) deep subsurface site, Sweden - MM_PC_MetaG | ecosystem: Environmental > Aquatic > Deep subsurface > Groundwater... | reverse complement strand
CGCAGTCAGCGCCGGGAACTATAGCTTCGTTGTTGAGGCCAAAAATATCTAATGGATTATTACGCCTTTTTTCGTAGTTTTACTCCAAAACGGAACTATCTCCCTTAACACTCAGGTATAAACTGCCTGACTTTACGGCGGCAATAGCTGCTGTGTTAAGAAAAAATTTTACGTTTAGGACTTTGACGTTGCCGTGAGCTGCCATATCGGTCCATTGACTTCCCGGCCTGTCTCATATATGTTAGATATTTGTGTCTTTAATGAGAAATTTAACATGCTTCGAAATGCCGAAGCTTTTTTTGGGTCCGATCTACCGCCATAAACATCTCTTCACCAAATACCCATTGTGCCATGAAAAAACGTATCTTTTTTGCTGTCATTGGCTTGCTTGTTCTGGCCGGAATACTCGGCGGCATCAAAACGCTGCAGATCCGCCGCATGATCGACCAGAAAAGCAAATTTTCGCTTCCGCCTGAGATTGTCACAACCGCAAAGTCGCAGTCAGAGTCATGGGAATCCACCTTAACCGCCATCGGTTCACTGACAGCAGTTCAGGGAGTGACCGTTTCGGCGGAAGTCCCCGGCAAGGTCACCCATATCGCCTTTACCCCCGGCACCAAGGTACAGACCGGCGACCTGCTGGTACGTCAGGACACATCATCCGAGGAGGCCCAGCTCCGCTCGGTCGAGACTGCCGCGGCCCTCGCCAAACTCAATCTGGACCGCTACACGGAACTTCTTGCCCAGAATAACATCGCCCAATCCCTCTATGATAATGCCGAGGCGCAATACAAACAGGCCAAGGCCCAGGTGGACAGCATCCGGGCAACGATCAACAAAAAAAATATCCGGGCCCCTTTTGCTGGACGGCTCGGCATCCGCCTGATCAATCTGGGACAGATCCTCAAGGAAAATGAGCCCATTGTTTCGCTGCAGTCGCTGGATCCGATTTTTGTCGATTTCCTGCTGCCCCAGCAGCATCTCGGGCAGATTCAGAAAGGTCTTGTTGTGCGGATAAAAACAGATGCCCTGCCCGGACAGATTCTGCAAGGGAAAATCACGACCATCAATCCTGAAGTGGACAGCGCCACCCGCAACATCCGCATCCAGGCCACTGTGGCCAACGACCAGGAGCTGCTGCGCCCCGGACTCTTCGTCAACGTGGAGGTGGTGCTGCCGCAACGTCAGAATGTCATCGTTATCCCGGCCACCGCCGTTCTCTATGCACCTTACAGTGACTCGGTTTTTATACTCAAAGAGACGAAAAATGAAACAACCGGCCAGAATGACACAGTGCTGAGCCAGCAGTTTGTCAAGCTCGGTGAAAAGCGCGGAGATTTTGCCGCCGTGGTATCCGGCCTGGGGGATGGGGAGACAATTGTCAGCACCGGAGTTTTCAAGCTGCGCAACGGCCAGGCCGTGGTGGTCAACAACGAGCTGGCCCCCGAGTTCAAGCTCGCGCCCGAACCGAAAGACAATTGATCCCCCGGATCTTATAGCCGGGACAGGTGATTTCTCCTCAAACCTTTTCCATCATGTCGCGCCATGCACTTTACTGACCTTTTTATCCGCCGTCCCGTTCTCGCTCTGGTGATCAGCCTTGTGATCATTATTGCCGGCCTGCAGGCGATCCGCTCCCTCAACGTCCGGCAGTTCCCCATAAGCGAAAACTCCGCGGTCACCGTCACCACCGTTTATGTCGGGGCAAGCGCCGAGCTGGTGCGCGGCTTCATCACCACCCCGCTGGAGCGGGCCATCGCCGCCGCCGACGGCATTGAGTACATCGAATCACAGAGCGCCCAGGGCGTGTCAACCATCACCGCGCGCCTGAAATTGAACTACGATGCCACCAGAGCCCTGGCCGAAGTCAGCTCCAAAGTCGACCAGGTCCGCCGCGATCTGCCGCCGGAAGCCGAAGTGCCGGTCATCAACATTGAGTCCGCCGACAGCAGGTTTGCGGCAGCCTACCTCAGCTTCACCTCCACGGCTCTCAAGCAGAATGAGATCACCGACTACCTGGTCCGCGTCGTGCAGCCCCGTCTTTCAGCCGTCGAAGGCGTCCAGCGCGCCGATATTCTGGGCGCCCGCACCTTTGCCATGCGCATCTGGCTCAAACCCGACCGCATGGCCGCCTACAATATCAGCCCGGCCCAGGTTCGCCAGGCCCTGGCCGCCAACAACTACCTGGCTGCCCTCGGCCAGACCAAGGGATCTCTCATTCAGGTGAACCTCATCGCCAACACCGACCTACGTTCGGTGGAGGAATTCAAACGTCTGGTCATCCGCGAACAGGACGGCGCGCTGATCCGGCTGGAGGACATCGGCGACGTAGTGCTGGGAGCGGAGGATTATGACACGGAGGTCCGCTTCTCAGGTCAAACCGCTGTGTTCATGGGCATCTGGCCTCTACCCAATGCCAACTCTCTCGATGTGATCAGAAAGGTGCGTACCGTCATGGATTCGGTCCAGAAGGATCTGCCCAGCGATATGCAGGCCCGCATTGCCTATGATGCCACCAATTACATCAATAATGCCATTCACGAGGTCATCAAGACCCTTGCCGACACCCTGATTATCGTCGTGGTCATCATCTTCCTCTTCCTCGGCTCTTTCCGCTCGGTATTCATTCCTGTGGTGGCCATCCCGCTATCGCTCATCGGCGCGGTATTCCTCATGCAGGTGTTCGGCTTCACCATCAATCTGCTGACCCTGCTTGCCATTGTTCTGTCCGTCGGTCTCGTGGTCGACGACGCCATCGTGGTGGTGGAAAACGTTGAAAGGCACCTGAGCGAAGGCAAATCCCCACAGGACGCCGCCCTGATCGGCGCCCGTGAACTGGTCGGCCCCATCATCGCCATGACCATCACCCTGGCTGCCGTCTATATGCCCATCGGATTGCAGGGGGGGCTCACCGGCTCACTGTTCCGCGAATTCGCCTTTACCCTGGCCGGCGCAGTCACCATCTCAGGTGTTGTCGCCCTCACCCTGTCACCCATGATGTCGGCCAAACTGCTGAAACCAGGACTTGAGAAGCATGGCCTGGCAGGAAAAATATCCCGTGACTTCAAACGGCTGAGAAACGTCTACGGCCGTTGGCTTGACGCCACTTTAAGCGCCCGTCCGGCTGTCTACCTGGTGTGGATCGTCGTCAGTCTGCTGACGATCCCCATGTTCAGGATGTCACCGGTTGAACTTGCCCCCACGGAGGACCAGGGTGTTATTTTCGGCATCATCAATGCGGCGGCCAACTCCACCCTGGACCAGACCAGCCGTTATGCGGCGGCGGCCAATAAGATTTTTCTCAGCATACCGGAGACGGACTTCACCTTCCAGCTCACCCGGCCGAGTTCCGGCTTCAGCGGCATGGTCACCAAGCCATGGGACCAGCGCGAACGTACCATTTTCCAGATCATGCCCGAAGTGCAGCAGAAGCTGCATGGCATATCCGGCATCCAGATGTTCCCGGTTTTCCGCCCCTCGCTGCCCGGCGCCGGCCAGTTCCCGGTGGAGTTCATCCTGGCCTCCACGGCCGAGACCGAAGAGATTCTGCAGTTTGCCCGGCAGCTGCAGCAGAAGGCGATGCACAGCGGCCTCTTTGCCTTTCCGCCCATCATCGACGTGAAGATCGACCAGCCCCAGTCAGAGTTTATCATCAACCGCGACAAGGTAGCGGACCTTGGCCTCAACCTGGAACAGGTGGGGGCTGACATCGGGGCAATGATCGGCGGCAATTTCGTCAACCGCTTCGACATCGCCGGCCGCAGCTACAAGGTCATTCCGCAGATCCAGCGGGTGGACCGGCTCAACCCGGACCAGCTCAAGGACATCTATATCACCGGGCCGGACGGCAAGCTCGTGCCGCTCAGCACCATTGCCACCATTCACAATTCCACCGTGCCGCGCTCACTGAACCGCTTCCAGCAGCTTAATGCCGTCAAGATCAGCGGCGTCTCGATCAGACCGCTTGACGAAGCGCTACGCTTCCTGGAGGATGAAGCAGCCAAGATCCTGCCCAAAGGGTATGTTATTGACTACACGGGCGAATCCCGGCAACTGCGCACCGAGGGCAACAAATTTCTGCCGGCCTTCATGTTTGCCGTGGTGCTCATTTTCCTCGTCCTTGCCGCCCAGTTCAACAGCTTCCGCGACCCGTTCGTCATTCTGGCCGGCTCCGTGCCACTGGGAATTTTCGGGGCGCTTATCTTCACCTTCCTGAAGATACCGGACCCGAACGTACCTTTCTGGACCCACGGCTGGACCACAACGCTCAACATTTACTCCCAGGTCGGACTTGTCACCCTGGTCGGCCTGGTTTCCAAAAACGGCATTCTTATCGTCGAGTTTGCCAACAAACTGCAGCTGCGAGGCCTGTCCAAACTTGACGCGGTCAAAGAGGCATCCATGACCCGGCTGCGGCCGATCCTCATGACCAGCGCGGCAACAGCCGCCGGCCATTTCCCGCTGATCTTGGTGACAGGCGCCGGCGCCGCCGCCAGAAACTCTATCGGTCTGGTGCTGGTCGGCGGCATAACGGTGGGCACCATCTTCACCCTGTTCATCGTGCCGTCGATCTACATGCTCGTGGCCCGGGACCACTCCAAAGACCGGGATCAGGAAAACACATCCCCTTCAGATGAAAAAAAATCGTTTTAACATGACAGCCATCCGGTTTTATAAATCATTCCCCTTTTCAGCAGGATGATCAATAATCTCTCTTACCTTTCTGAGCAGGTTATCGGGCTGCACCGGCTTATACAGAAAATTGACCCCTTCTTGCAGCATTCCCATTTTGTAAACCTTCTCGGAAGGATAGCCGCTGACAAAAAGAAGCTTTATGGCAGGCTTTATCTTGATGATCTCCTGGTACGCCTCTCTGCCGTTTTTTTTCGGCATGAAAACATCAAAAATAACCAGGTCAATCCTGTCACTATTTTCCATGAACCGATCAACAGCATCCTGGCCATCAGCGGCCTCAATAACCGTATAGCCATGACTGCGCAGAACCATCAGCGTCAATTGCCTCAGCATCTGGTCATCCTCCGCCACCAGTATGGTCTCGGTGCCGCCGGAGGAGGGCTCGGTTATGGCGTTCCCTTCCGCAATCACGGCCTCCTTGACTAACGGCAGATAGATCTGGAACGTTGTCCCCTGGCCAAGTTCACTGTAGCAGTTGATATATCCTTCATGCTGTTTGACGATGCCATAGACAATCGCCATGCCGAGCCCCGTGCCCTTACCCACTTCCTTGGTGGTGTAAAATGGGTCGAAAATCCTTGCCCTGGTCTGCGCGTCCATACCCTGCCCGCTGTCTGAAACGCTTATCAGGGCATACCATCCGGGTTTTATGGAATACTCTTTCCTCTTAACATCTCCATCCTGCAACTCAACCGCCCAGGTGTCAATTGACAGCATGCCGCCGTCGGACATAGCATCCCTGGAATTAGCGGCAAGATTCATCAGGACCTGTTCCATCTGAATACGGTCCGCTATGACCACCAGATCTTTTGCATAGAGATTGCTGCTCATGGAAATATCCTCACCCATGATGCGCTTCAGCATCTTCTCCAACCGCTTGATGATCTCGTTAATATTAACCGGCAAAAGCTCCATCACCTGTTTTCTGCTGAAGGTGAGGAGGCCCTTGGTCAGTTGCGTGGCCTTGTCGGCGGCGGCCAGGATATTGGCCAAATGTGATCTGTTCTCATCGTCCGTCGGTGATCTCTGCATCATGCTGCCGTAGCCGATAATGACATTGAGCAGATTATTGAAGTCATGGGCGATACCAGCGGCGAGCGTGCCGATGGATTCCATCTTCTGGGCCTGAAAAAGCGCGGCTTCCAGCCGTTTCCGTTCGGAGATATCAATGACAACCGACCGGCATTCCACGACAAGGCCTGCATCATCAAGCACCGGATTAACGGACAGGCTTACCCAGACCAGCGAGCCATCCTTTTTTTTCATCTCATATTCCTCATTGCGCACCGAGGCGCCGGCCTTGAATTTCCTGAAAATCTTTTCCGCCTTGGCCTGACCTTGGGGGGTATCGGCATAGAGATCAAATACATTCATCTGCATCATGGTTTCCAAATCATAACCGAGAAGCTGCACTGCCTGATTATTGCATTGCAAGATGGCGCCATCATGGGCGCTTGTTGAGAAATAACCGACAGGAGCATTATCATAGAGTACCCGGTATCGTTCTCTGCTCTGGGTTATCTCCTCTGCCGCTCTCTTCTGATCGGAGATGTCATGGGCAACATGAACCACGCCGGTAAGCGCGCCCTGTTTGTCAAACATGGGTGAACAGGTCACCTGCATGGGAATACCTATATGCGGGTCATTTACCTCGACAATTGCCGTTTGCCGTGTCTGCAGGATTTGGTCAAGTGGGCATGAGGTCCAGGGGTGAGTAAGGTTATGGATCACCTCATAACACTTTTTGCCGACAAGTTCTTCCGCTCTCATGCCGAAATGGTCGGCCAGCGCCTTGTTTACCCTGACAAGCCTTCTGTCCAGATCATGGACCGAAACAAAATCAGGGATAGCGTTAAAGGTGCTCCTCCAGTCCTCCGCAGCCTGAACAAGGGCTGCATCCATTTCGACCAGCTTTCTTTCCTTGCCTATCTCGGCGCAGACCCGGGTGATGATCTTGGGCAACAACTCGATAAACAGGGTCCCCTTGACGATGTAATCTCTGGCCCCGAGCTTCATCATTTCAACGGCAACGCTCTCGTCCCCGTGCCCGGTCATGATGAGAAAGGGGACGACAATCTCCCTTCTGGCGAGTTCCGCCAAGATTTCCCTGCCGCTCATGTCAGGCAGGACCAGGTCAAGCAGAAGAAGAACATCGGGGGCATCCGTGAGTGCGGCCAGCGCCTCCTTGCCCGTGCCGACCCCCTCAACCGTAAAACCTTCCCTGCTGAGATTTTTCCGGATCAGGCGGTTCAGACCTTGATCATCTTCAACGACCAGCAGCGGCAGATGGAGATCATCGCTGATGGTCCGGATGCTGTTAAAAACATGTTGTACCATTTTTTTACCTTTCTTAACTATTTCCGTTAATTGCCGGCACCTGCACAATCATGAGAAACAGGCCCAGTTGCCTGATGGCTTTGACGAATTTTTCAGAGTCCACCGGTTTGGTGATATAATTGCTGCACCCCAGCATATGGCAATGTTCAACCTCCCGCGGATCATCCGTGGTGGTGACCATAATCACCGGGATCTTGCGTAATTCCTTATCCGCTTTAAGCTGCCTAAGGACTTCCAAACCGTCTACCTTGGGCATGCGAATGTCCAGCAGCAGCAGATAGGGGTCCCCGTGTATGCGATGCGGCCCGTCACCTTTCATGTACAAAAAATCAAGCACCTGCTGACCATCAGCGAACCGGATAATATTATTTTCGATTCCAGCCCTGCGCAGGTTTTTTTTAATCAAGGTGGCATGCCCGTCATCGTCTTCGGCAATAATAATATGTATTTCTTTCTTCATTTTTCCTTTTCTCCATATTTATGGGTGTCGCTGCAACTTAAACTCCGCTTCCGCCCGTCATGCCTGGCATGGAAACATAAAAACTGCTGCCCCCGCCCTCTTCGGATTCAACCCATATCTTGCCGTCCAGCCGGTCAAGGATGCGGGTGACAATGGTAAGGCCCAGTCCTTCTCCTTCGCTTCCCGTGGGATTGAGACGCTGAAAGATTTCAAAAATTTTACCCTGATGCTCCCTGGCAATGCCGACTCCGTTATCAGACACACAGTACACAGAACGGCCTTGCTCCTGGACCCCGGTAATACTGATCCGGCCAGGCCTGGCTGGATCAAGGTACTTCACGGCATTACCAAGCAGGTTGGAAAATAGCTGGTTGAGCTGGCCGCGATCTCCAAGGCAGGTTGGCAGTCCGCCCACCCTTACCTCCGCCCCGGCCTGCTTGATCTGGAAATCCATGGTGGTGACGACATCCGCCAGCAACCGGTTCATGTCACACTCCTCCAGCGTCAGACTGGCACGTCCAAGACGGGACAGGCGTAAAAGTCCGTTCAGCAGAGAATCCATCTTGGCGATGCTCTTCTCGATAAACTGCAGGGCTTCGGGGATATCCTCGTTAAGCAACGGTTCCGCCTGTTGACGGATCTCCTCGGCAATATCCGTATTTTGCCAAAGGGATAGCAACCTCTTGATATCCACCGACAACTCCCTGCTGAACCCCTGGACATTGACCAGCGGTGACCGCAAATCGTGGGAGGTGACGTAGATTATCTGTTCGAGTTCATCGTTTTTCTGGGAAAGTCCCATGGACAACCGGTCGCGTTCCTGCTCGGTTTTTTTCCGCTGATCGATATCCTCAATTACCGCGATGAAATATGCAGGGACGCCGTCATCATCCCTGACCAGGGAAACGGTCAGGTTGATCCAAACCGGTGATCCGTTCATGCGGATGAAACGTTTTTCCAGGGAGTACGTGGAGATTTCCCCGGCCAGCACCTGCCGGGAAAACTCCAGATCACTCTCAAGATCATCCGGATGGGTAATGTTCTGAAAGGTGACCTGCGGCAGTTTGTCCTCCGGGTAACCAACAATACCACATAATTTCCGGTTAACGCGCAGCCATCTTCCCTGGGGTGATACAAGAGCAATACCAACAGCAGCCTGTTCAAAGGTTGCCCGGAAACGGTTTTCACTTTCCCGCAGGGCTTTTTCAGCCTTATTACGTTCGGCTATCTGCACATTTAATTCATCGCGCGACGCTGTTATCTCTTTCAGATTCCGCACCATGCTGTTGAAAGCGCCGGCCAGCTGTCCGAACTCATCGTCCCCTGTCAGTTCCATCTGGAAATCAAGTTCTCCCTTGCCAATCCGTTCAGCTCCGGCAGAGAGCGTTGCCAGCGAGCGGGTGATGGCCCGCGACAGCAACAAGGCAAATATCATACCCGCCATAATCAAGAGGATTGAGACAGCAACGATTCGTGTCCGCAGGACCTTTGCGGAGACCAGCGCCTCATCTGTATCGGTGCTCACTAACAGAATCCAGCCAAACCCCGGATAATGCTCCTGTCCCTTGGAGCGGACATAGGAATAAAATCGTTGCCGTAGTTTGTTATCTTTCGTGCCTATGAAAAAACCTGCTTCTCCCTGCAGCCGGCGGAACAGGTTTCTGTCTGAAAAATCTTGCAGGAATCGGTATGGTCTGCTCCGGTAAATGATTTTCCCGTCCCGCGTAAGCAACCTGGTTCGGGTCGTTTGAAATCTGCTGGTTGCTATTTCCGCTGCCTTGACAATCGGTCCCACATCGATAATTGCCTTGACAACACCAAGAAAATCCCCATTTGCATCATCGAGACGCAAGGCAACAGAGATTCCGTATGCATCCGAACCGGCATCATAGGCAATATCTTCTAATGAAATGCCCTGCTCCCGGGCAGTCTGCCACCAGGACTCCTTGTCATGCCGGTAACTATTTGTCCGTCCTGTTGACCCGATAACAGCGCCATAGCGATTAGTAACAAAAAGCTTGGGAAATGAAGAATAGCCATATTTTACCAGGAAGAAATTGATGAACTGCTGCCGCAACCTCTGGCTGAGTTCATTATCCTGTAATTCCTGCATCAAAGGGGATAGACTATCTTGCGGGGAAGAGATCCATTGCCGGTCAATGCGATTTATGAAATCCTCCGGTGAGTCCTGTGCGGCGAAGGATTGGTTGGACTTGGCGATGAGGGCAAGAATCCATGCTTGTGCAGCGTAGTTCCAGACATACATAATCTTGTCATGTATGGCCAGATCAATGCGTTTCATTGTTTCCTGGGTCAGGATAAGAGATTCATGACCGATCGCTTCCTTCAGCGATCGGCGGCTGGCAAAATCTGCATAAAAAGCCAGCGCTGCGGTCAACGTCAGGGTGGCCAGGAAGCCTGCCATAATCTTCTGGCTGGTTTTCATCACTGGCTTAACCTCAGCTGACCGTGGTCAATTCTGGCAGGGTAAAGCGACATGGTGATCTCCTGCTTGCCGGCCTTGAGTTCATAATCTCCCTGCACGCCGGAATAGAGGAAGCCCTGGGCCAGAAGGAGCTGTAAATTTTGCCGGGAAACCTCGTTTTCCTCCAGAAGCTCGGCGATCATCTTGACGCAATCATAGCCATTGGCAGCCTGATGGCTGAATGGTTTGCCGAACCGTGCTTTATACTTATCCTTGAATTGTCTGGCAAAGAGAAAATCTTCATTGTAGACAAGGGGGATGCCGACATAGACACCGTCCGCCTCGACCATTTCCGTGACTTGGGGACTGGCGGCTCCGGAGGCGGCAATGAGATGGCCGGCATATCCGGCCTGTCGCAATTGCCTGATGGCCAGGCCGATATGCTTGACCTGGCCCACCACATAGACAGCCTGCATGGTGCGCACCGTCTCTAGCTGGTGGGTCAGATCCGTCACATCATTGGCAAAGGAGACCGCAGTGACCTTTCCACCCCTGCCGACAAAACTCTGGCCAAGCAGTTCCGCCACGGAATTGCCGTAAGGGTCATCGGCATGGATGATCCCCAGTTGTCGGACCTTGAGAGTATCCAGAATCTGCTGCGCCACCCGGGTTTCTTCCTGAGAGTTTATATAATTTCGAAACACCCACATGCCCTGTTCGGCGAATTCAGGGGCCGAGGTTGCCAGCCCCATCAGGACCACCTGATGTTCTGCGGCCAGAGGCGCCAGAGCCGTACCCACGGAACTGAGAGTTGAGACGTAGAGGAGTGGGGACTGCTTCTGTTCAAGACGGAGAAAAATCTTTTCGGCCTCGGCAGGGTTCGATTTGCTGTCTTCAATGATCAGCTCTATTTTCCGGTAATCAACACCGCCTTGCGCATTAATTTCTTCGGCAGCCAGCACCATTGCGTCCCGCAAATCGACCAGATGGCTACCCGCCCCGGACAGAGACAAAATCGCGCCGATGCGAACAGGCTCTTTTTCACTTCCGGGCAAACCCCTGAAAAAGATTACCCCAAACAGGATGAGGGCGATGGGAATCATTGTTTTCAGCAACGTTGAGCCGGAGGGATTCAGAAAGATTCTTTTCTTATCGGGCATCATTCCATCACCTGAGTGGAATTGAAAGGGGTATGACAGGTTGTATCATATTCATATGGGGAAAATATATTTTTCCCCTTCATGACTTATTATTGTTGAAAAAAAGTAACTACTCAGGTTGTTTAGACTATTAGACTGTAGTCTGTTAGGTAAAAAAACAAATAATCACAAGCCAGTTAGCTATTTAGGCTAAAATTTGTTCACAAATAGGTCGAAATGAAGGTGTCAAAGCGGGCCTCATCTGGCAATTTTTCATCACTAACAGACTAAACACCTACAGACTATCCACCTGAGCAGTTACGTTGTTTGATTATTTTGCTTGCGGATCCAGGTGGGCACAATGTCAGGTAATTTTATCATTTTCCAACAGGCTGATAGTATTAAATACTATAGAGTGAAAATAAAAAGTCAAGCGCATACCATGGGTTACCTGGAATGAACAAGAATGAGATAAGATTGTCAGCTCAAGAAGCCGGATGACAGGAGGATGGGCAAACGTGTTTTTTACAGGATCAGAAAAAACAGGGCCGTACCTCGTCTGAGGCGAGGAAGCTATCCAGTTCCTCCTGGTTGTAAAACGCCCGTTCAAAGAAAAGCCCCTGGGCCGGTGCGGTGAAACGGCTGAGGTTGACCGGCTCCTGCAGGAAATGCTGCAGATCGACAAGGGAAAGCTGCCCTCGACCTATCTCCGCCAGCACGCCGACGATGCGGCGCACCATCTTCCAGAGAAAATGAGAACCAACGATACGGAGCAGCACCAGCTCGTCTGTTTCAGCAACCTGTGCCTTATTGATCATGACAAGCGGCGACTTTTTCTTGACCACCTGCCGGTCGGTAAATGAGGTAAAGTCGTGCATGCCCACGAGCAACCCTGCGGCCTGCTGCATGACACCGACCTTGAGCGGCTCATCCATCTGCCAGACATAGCCTTTGCAGAAGGCCGTCCTGCGTTTGGCGAGCTGATAGAAATAACTGCGGCCGATGCAGTTGTGCCGGGCATGAAAGCGGGGACCGGCCTTTTGGATCTTGAGGATGTTGATGTCTTGCGGCAGCAGGACGTTCATGCGGCGGGCGACTTCATGGGGGGCATCATCAGTTGCCGCCTCAAGATGGGCGACGAACTGCAGGGCATGCACGCCGCCGTCGGTTCGGCCGTTACCCTGCACATCCACCTGATTGCCATACAGTTCGCCTGCGGCCTTGAGCAGGCTGCCCTGGATCGTCCTGGCATCATCCTGTTTCTGCCAGCCGCTGTAGCGCCTGCCGTCAAACTCCATAACCAGCTTAAAGCGTCTGGGCTCTAAAACCATCACTTACTCCAGAAATCTGCCGGCAATCTCATCCACCAGGCCGGGATCAATAAAGCCGAGGTTCTTTGCAGCGTCACCGGTAAAAAGGGCAAAGACGCCTTGGGCGCTTGCGCACCGTTCCCCGGCCGGATTGATCACCTCCCCTGTCAACAGTGCCTCCCGTTCACCTCTTTTTTCCAACACCCTGCCCTCCAGCCAGAGCATATCTCCGGCAAAAAGCGGCTTCTCGAACTGCACCTGCAGGGATTTGGTAAGCACCAGACGCTTGAGCAGATAAATGGCGGTCCAGCCCATGACCTCATCAAGCATGGTGGAGATGATGCCGCCGTGCACGACCCTTCCCCAGCCGCAGAGATGATCCGGCACCGCCACCAGGGAAACCACGGAATCGCCGCCGGAAAAAAACTGCATGCCAAGTCCTGCTTTATTGTCCGGCCCGCAACCGAAACAGAATCCTTCAGTGCACCCTGGCAGTGGCTTAAATTTTTCCGTCAACTCCCTGATAGCCATTTTCCCTCCGGCTTACTCTTTAGACGATTTCCTGAAAAATCGGAATTTCTCACAGAGGCACAGAGAAAAACAATATTCCCTCTGTGCTCTATGCCTCTGTGCGAAGAAAAGCAGTTTTGTGAGCGATTGCTCCCTGATGATGATCAGTTCCCCGTGAAGCACCGCAAGGAAATGATTTTTCATGCAATCTGCAAAAGTTTCACTCTATATCGCCGCCTCTATTTTGGCAAGCGGCAGGTTTGCTGATTTTTAGGATATCCGTTTCTTTTAATGATGCATGGAACCTTTTTCCGGATTCGATCGTTTATCAATCATAACGTCGTATGCCACTTCCCTAAAGAGAATGTGCCATGGGTCGTACGAGAAGAGCGTCACGTTCCTTACAACTCTTAAAATGATGAAGAACAGAGGCTGAGGTTGATTTCCAGGCATTAATCAGAAAAGAGGAGGTGATATTAGAGAGGTCGCAGGCCATGTTTTATGGCAGGTTAAATGATACTTATCTGCCGGAGAAACTCTAAATTCGTTTATTTTCATTAATCATAAGTATTTGCTCAAATCAAAGAAACTATACCAAAAAGGGGTTTATTATGAAAACCGTTGCAACTCGTCTAATTGTTATACTCATGGCCGCACTCTTCGGTTCCGGCTTGTGCTGGGCCGGAAATGGAAACGGAGGAAGTAATGGAGACGGCGCTGCCGATGGATCAGGGCCGATTCACGACTTCTCTGACGGCGAGCCGTTTGAATATACCGGAACCGTAGTGGAATTAGAGGAATGTACTGCCGACGAAGGGCTTTGTCTTGAAGTTGCTGATCTGGCAAAACCAGTACTCATTTTAGGAATCGGACCGCAATGGTACTGGGCGGAAGTACTCGGCTTAACACGCCCTGAAGTAGGAGATGTTATTACCGTTATCGGTTACACGGTTGAGATTGATGGGGTGGTAAAAAATATCGCCACGCAAATTACCGTCACTACTGACGAGGATGTTGTTGTTGAAGTACCCTTACGCGATTTGGTGACCGGCTTACCGCTCTGGCAGAGTATCGGATCAGGATCAGGCAACAGTGCTGACGATGTTGAACTTGTTTCCGCAGCGGCAATGGATGATGACCAGGAAGCCGCCCTGAACCGGATCCAGAAAAGGATTCAGGTTCTTGAAAAAGTAAATAATATGTACAAAAAAACAATCAGAAACATGACCGGCCAGCCGCAGGAAGTTGAAGAGTAAATCTGATTATAACGAAATTTTTTGCAAAAGAGACGCCGCGACCGGCGTCTCTTTTTTTTGCACCGTCCCGCCGCACATAATTATACTCTGCTCATGCCTGGAGCGGAGACGCTTTTGAAAATGGTCCTTTTAAAAAAAAGAACCATTTGACTGGTGTTTCCCCTGCCGATTCCGTCATAACACCCAGAGAACCTCTGGCCGACCCTCCACCTCCATTACCCTTAGCAAACGCTTCTCCATTAAACATCACCAAACAACAAACCACTGTAACAATTGACAAAAATTTAATTATATAACGTAAAGATTCACATAAAAGTTCCATAGCTCATCATATTTTGTTTCGATGTCTCCATGGCTCCGAAAAATATTGCTCAATGGATTTATTGATATGTTTTCAGAAAATTAACGAACTTATGATGTTTTTTTGGGCAGACAAATAACAAATACAAGGAAATTACGAGACAAATTTTTCAGAAAGTTATAATCATAATGAAGAGGCTCACTCGTTCTGTCCTATCAGCATGCAGCAGATACAGAGATACAAGGATTTTTTTTTGACAAAACTTAAAAAAAATCGGAACCTTCTAGGCGAAGATTACGTTTTTATTAAGATAACCCTATGGAAAAAGTAATCAGCCTCATAAAGTATTTTTCTCAGACTTCTGAATTTGAGAAGATCTTACATCCTTACATCTTGAAACTGTATCGGGTAGCCTACCGCCTTTGCGGATCTGCCTCAGATGCGGAAGATCTGGTACAGGATGTGCTGGTCAAGGTTTATCCAAAGCGGCAAACTCTGTTCAGGCTGGAAAATCCCGGACCTTGGCTGGTGAAAGTATTGTACCGTACGTTTATCGACCACCGCCGTCGCATGGCCAGATCACCCTTACATCTTCTGCAAAATAACAACGATGAAGAAAACAACTCGGTTGTGGAATCGATACCCACCGAGAACAGTGGCCCCGAAGAAATATCGGAAAACAATCAGGTGCGGGAAAGGCTGATGCGGGCAATCAATTCTCTCAATCTCGACCAGAGGCATCTCTGCATACTTCATGATGTCGAGGGCTATACTTTGAATGAATTGGAAGAAATCCTTAACACTCCGATCGGCACCCTGAAATCCCGACTTCACCGTGCCCGAGCGAGTCTCAGAAAATTATTAAAGCATGAAACCTTTTAGTCACTTCAGTCGTTTATATATTATAAGGTGAATAATTATGAACTGTACAAAAGCACTGGAATATAGAGACGATTATATTGACGGCGACCTCAGCCAGGAAGAAAAAGTTGCCGTCAGAGAGCACCTTGATAGTTGTCAGCAATGCCACGATGCTTTCAAGCGTGACGAAGACATGCTGCAGGCTTTGCGTGCCGTGACGGTGCCTGCGCCCTCTCCGGGATTTGCCCGACGTTCTTTACAGCATGCCCAATCCGCAGGCAGATGGCAGATACCAAAGAGTCTGGCTCCTCTTTTAAGTGCCGCCATGGCAGCCTGTCTCGTTTTGTGGCTGGTAACAGGGTTGCCCCGCATGAGTTATCAACCGGCACAGGAGTTGCCCACTGCTCAGGTAATCATCAAAATAAATGAACAGAAGATTATCAATGTGGTGGTCAATGCACCACGTGACCTGCTCGATGCACATATCACCATTCAGTTGCCGGCGCAGGTAGAAATGGTGGGATTTCCCGGGAAAAGCGAGATAGAGTGGAAAACCGATCTGCGCAAGGGAAAAAACCTGTTGAGTCTGCCAATAATTGCTAAAAGCACCGGAAACGTTGAGCTTGTGACGCGCATCAATCATGAAAATAAAAGCAAATTACTGAAACTGGCAATGAAGATACACAATAGTCATGCAACAGGGGATTTGCATGATTCCAAATATTTGGTTTAATAGAACAAACGGATTTGCAGTCCTAATACTTTTCTAGGAGGTTGTCCGAGAATAGCAATTTTTTCTCAAATCGAGACATTTTGAAAAAATAAGCGCAGTCATATATGTGATATCTCGGAGTCTCGCAAGCTCGCTTACCGGAGCATTATTTTTTAAAAATAACGAAGAGTTGGGCAGGTAAGCGAGCTCAAGCGAGACTCCGCAGAAAGGGCATTCTCGGACAGGCTCCTAGAGCATGAGGTAAAATGATGAAATACATATGGATGAGTTCAGTCTTTATGGCAGTGTTGATTCTGGGCGGAGGCAATGCTTTTGCGGAAAGCGAAAATATTCTATCCGGCAGGGCTCAGAATCTGCCCGAGAGCCGGCTTCTGCTGGCAGATTCCTCACTGGACCTTGACATTACCATGGAAGTTGTTGATGAGGATGTCCAATCCTCCAAAGATATCACAAATATCATTGAGTTGCCGATCAGTTCCCCGGACCGGGAAATGGAAAGGCATCCGGAACAACGGGGCAACGGGCCTGAATTTCCCAATGGCTCCGGCGAAGGTCAGGGCCATGGCCCAAACCCTTTTCTGGAGGGAAATCAGGGGTCCCAACAACGGATTAATCGTCCTGATGACACCGGCCACACTGATCCCGTCAGTCCTAAAGACAATAGAGGTAATGCAGGGGGACCAATTGACAGCGGACCAAAGGGTTATGGCCACACTGATCCCGTCAGTCCTAAAGACAATAGAGGTAATGTAGGGGGATCAATTGACAGCGGACCAAAGGGTAAGAATGGTAAATAATATATATTATTAAACAATTATTTCCAATATCGACGCTCAATCAGCAGCATAAAAGCCCCGGAGAATCCGTGGCTTTTTTTTGTGGTTGGATGTCAATCTATAATACAATTTTCCGCAATGCACGCACCCCTCTTTACCCCGATTGATAACCCAAATGTTTATAATTTCCATTTTAGGATTGCAAATTGCTTCTGAAATTGGCACTATCGAAGTGAAATAAAAATCTTCCAAGGAAGAGGCATGCAACTCATCAATTATTTGCACTGGAAAATATTTCTGACATTTTCCCTGGTTATCCTGTTTTTATTCAGCCAAGAAGTGCGCGCTGAAAACCAGTCTGAATCTTCCGCTTTTCAAGCCGGGGTTACTGCTTTCAAACAAGGAAATTATGAAAGTGCTTTGCATTTTTTTCATCAAACTGAGTCCTTGAATTTTGAAAAGCCTTCATTGTATTACAATATCGGCGTCTGCTGTTACAAATTAGGCCGCTATCAGGAGGCTGAAGAAGCCTTTCGCAAGACCGCCACGTTTCCGCAGATGGCCCCCCTGGCATATTACAACCTTGGAGTAGTTGCCGAGAAACAATCCGACCACAAGAAAGCCCTTTACTGGCTGCAGAAATCATATGATAATGCAGAGGCTGATGACGTAAATCTCCGGATGCTTGCAGCTAACGCTCTGGGCCAGATCAAAGGCAAGACTGATTCTTCTGCCTGGGCCAGTTATGTATCATTCGGCTTAGGCTATGATGACAATGTGGAACTGGTTACCGATTCGGATGTTCTGTGGGCCAGCAATATGGATGACTGGTTTCTTGATATGTATCTTTTTACCAGAAGGTCATTTGCCGGGGATTCATCTGCATCAGGCTCGTATTTCCAATCCAGCATATCCTATCTGAAATACGCCGAAGTCAACGAGTACGATATCGGTTCAGCCGACCTTGCATTATTTTACTGGAAACAGGCAGGCAGCTATCAATTGGAGGGAGGAGGCGGTTACTATTACAGCATCATTGACGGGCAAAGTTATGAACAGAGCCCGATGATCAGTTTACAGGCAAAACGCTCTCTGTGGGCATCAACCGACTTCCGTTTGCGTTGCCGTCTGAATTACTTCGACGTACTGGATTCCGACTACGATTATCTGACCGGCTGGCGTCACAGGACCATGGCAGAACTTTCCAGAAGGTGGGGGAACTCATACGGCTACCTGGCCTATACCATTGAACTGAACAATCGCGATGACGAGGATTATTCTCCCACCCGACATCTTTTTGCCGCGGGATTGGATGTGAAACCTCTGGATAATGTTGGGGTCAATCTCTATGTCGCCTATCGTTCCAGCCATTATGACATTGCATCCTTCGATGACCGGGATGAAGACAGATTTTACTCTACGCTCAGCCTCACATACTTTCTGGTTAATGGCTGGGAAATCTCCTGCAAACTAGAACATACGCACAACGAATCCAATGACGACTTATATGACTATAAGCGCAATGCGGTCACTCTGTTTTTTGCACGCTCTTTTTGAAAAGCACTCTGATATTCAAGGCTGACAGACCGCTCTCCCGCTGCCCGGAACGCCCCGTTTTCAAGAGCAGTTCATATTTCTCTGCACTGCAACTTTAAGGACATCAGATAATCCGCCCCAGGCAGAAGCTGAGGCGTGCATTCCCATCTTGACTGACCGACGGATCAGCCAACCGGCAAAAGATGAACGATAATGCTGGCGGTGCTGTGCCGCACCCTCTGCCGGCAACAAACCGTCCATGCCTTAGCCGCATCAGCACGGGTATCCCTCTGGACAGTTCCACCGCCCCACCATATCTTTGCGGAAAATGGGGCCCAACAGCCGACAGCTTTCGGTAACAATGATAAGAATCTTTTTCAGATCATTTTATTATAGCAGAGAATTTAGTCAACCATCCAATATTTTTAGATATTTTTACCATGTTGTCTTCTTTTGACAAAATACGGCGAAACGCTGTCCACAACAACCTTAAAGAGTAACAAAAAAACAATATGGTCTGAAATGGGAGAAAAACCTGAATGCAAAAAAAAGGAAATACAGGGGAATGGCTCGGGGAGAGGGGCCTGAAAAGAGGATCACTCGCCGAGATTTTTTGACAGAATACTAATGAGTTTCTGCAGCTGCAAAGAGGCAGAACCTTTGGTGTCAAAGACTATCAGGGATGCAGCGGGAAGTTCGTCAGGGAACTCCATGCTCTCCTTCTGACGTTGATAGATCTCCCACGTTCCGTCAGAAACGGCCTTAGGATTTCTGGCGCGCACAGCAAGACGCCGCTGTGTCTCTTCATCATCACACCGGCACAGGATAAAAAAAAGTGAGGCCCCGCACTCAGCCGCACACTGCACCACCCGCTGCCGCTCACTGCTTTTATGATAAGAGCCGTCAAGCACCACCGAGCGTTTCATGCTCAGCTCTCTTCCGGCATGATCAAGCAGTGCATCATAGGTCATCCGGGTGAATTCCGGGGTGTAGATTCCCTGATGCAAGGCGCTTGCCTGGCGCGAGTCGGGCGCCTTGCCAACCAGCTCTTTGCGCACAACATCCGTGTTGAAATAGGGTAATGAAAACTCCTTTGCCAAGCCCCGGGCCAGGGTGCTCTTGCCGCTGGCGATCAGGCCCATGAAGACAAAGAGACTAGCCGGCATATTTCTCGGCAAGAAGAAAATATTTTTCCGCCTGGGCCAGGGCCTTATTGCGGGTCGCCTCGTCCACCTCAGGCGCATGGGCGGTAAACAGGCCGATCTTGCCGCGCACGTAAGCCCGGTAACATTTATAGAAGGGCAACACGGCAAGCAGCGCCTTGTCCCCGCTTGCCGCGACAAAGCGGTCAATAAAAAAGTCGGAAAGTTCCTTTAAACCATGAAAATCGAGATCCATGGCGAGAAAGGCCACATCGCTTGCCACATCACAGTAGCGGAAGCGTTCATTAAACTCGATGCAGTCAAAGATATGGACTTTGTCGGCCAGGCAGATATTGGCCGAGTAAAGATCCCCGTGGCAGTCTTTCACCCGGCTTGCACTGCGCACAAGAAAAAGGGACTCGTTCTGCAGAAAGGTGCGGGCATAGCTGCTGATGGCATCGAACTGACTCTGTTGCAGCGCCCCCTTGCCGATAAAATCCCTGGTTTGGTCAAAGTTTTCCAGCACATTGACGCTCACCGACCGGGCCGTGCCGAACCCGGCGATTTCGCTCCCTCCTGCCGCCCTGTCATAAAACGGCACAAGGGTTGCGACAATGTCATTGATATGGGACTCGTTCAGCTCGCCTCTTTCAATCACCCTGCCCATCATCCGCTCCTGCGGCATCATCTTCATCCTGACGCCATACTCTACAGGTTCGCTTGCCCCGCCGAAACAGAAACCGGTTCCCTGTCGGCAGACGGGAAAAACATCAAGATAGATGTCCGGACAGAGACGGCGGTTTAAGAGAAGTTCCTGCCGGCAGTAGTGACGACGTTTGTCCAGGGTGGTGAAATCCAGAAAGCCGAAGTTGACCGGTTTCTTGAACTTATAAACAAAATCCCCGGCCAGCAGGACATAGGAAATATGGGTCTGCACCAGCTCAATCCTGTCCACCGGGTGATCATAATGGGCAGGGTTGAGAAAATAGGTAATGAAATCAGGCAGGCTGGATGACATCAGGCGCTCACCTTAGTAACGGTAATAATCAGGCTTGTAAGGACCGCTTGCCGGAACACCGATATAATCGGCCTGTTCCTTGGTAAGGGTGGTGAGATGGACGCCGATTTTCCCCAGATGCAGCCGCGCCACCTTTTCATCGAGATGTTTGGGGAGAAAATAGACTTTTTTCTCCATATTATCGCTGTGTTTCCACAGTTCGATCTGGGCCATGACCTGATTGGTGAAGGAATTACTCATGACGAAACTGGGGTGCCCGGTGGCGCAGCCGAGGTTCACCAGCCGGCCCTCGGCCAGCACAATGATCCTTTTGCCATCCGGAAAGATCACATGATCAACCTGGGGTTTGATATTCTCCCAGGTCAGCTGCCGGATTGAGGCGATATCAATCTCGCTGTCAAAATGGCCGATATTGCAGACAATCGCCTGATTTTTCATGACGTCCATATGCGCCCGGCTAATGACCCTGACATTGCCGGTCGCCGTGACAAAGATCTCACCGGCCGGGGCCGCCTCTTCCATGGTGACAACCCGGAAGCCTTCCATGGCAGCCTGCAGGGCGCAGATGGGATCGATCTCGGTGATCAGCACTGTAGCGCCCATACCACGCAGGGCCTGGGCACAGCCCTTGCCGACATCACCGTAACCGCACACCACGGCGGTTTTCCCGGCAACCATCACATCAGTGGCCCGTTTGATCCCGTCAATCAGGGATTCGCGGCAGCCGTAGAGATTATCGAATTTGGATTTGGTCACGGAATCATTGACATTAAATGCCGGGGCAAGCAGCCTGCCGTCCCGCATCATCTCATTGAGCCTGTGCACGCCGGTGGTTGTCTCCTCACTGATGCCCTTTACATCCTTCATCAATTCGGGATACTTCTCATGCATGACCTGGGTGAGATCGCCGCCGTCGTCAAGAATCATATTCGGCCGCCAGTTATCCGGCCCGAAGATGGTCTGGTCAATACACCACCAGAATTCCTCCTCGGTTTCGCCCTTCCAGGCAAAAACCGGAATACCCGCAGCGGCCATGGCGGCTGCGGCATGATCCTGGGTGGAGAAAATATTGCACGATGACCAGCGAATCTCGGCGCCGAGCTCCACAAGAGTTTCCATCAGCACCGCCGTCTGAATGGTCATATGCAGACAACCGGCGATTCTTGTACCTTTGAGCGGTTTCTTGCCGGCATACTCTTCGCGCACCGCCATCAGACCTGGCATTTCCGTTTCTGCAATGGCGACCTCCTTACGGCCCCATTCGACAAGTCCCATGTCAGCTACTTTATAATCGGTAAATTCACTCATTATTTATTTCCCTTTATTCCGGCAGCATCCCGCAGGATGTCTGCCTTGTCGGTTTTTTCCCAGGTAAATTCGGCACGCTCCCTGCCGAAATGGCCGTATGCCGCCGTCTTCTTATAGATCGGCCGCAACAGATCAAGATGCTGAATAATCGCCTTCGGCCGCAGATCAAAATGGGCCATGACCAGGTCCCTGATCTTCTCATTACTGATCTTGCCGGTGCCGAAGGTGTTGATATTAATGGACACCGGTTGGGAGATGCCGATGGCATAGGCCACCTGTACCTCAACCTCGGTGGCGAGACCTGCGGCTACGATGTTTTTGGCGACATAACGCCCCATATAGGATGAGGAACGGTCAACCTTGGAAGGATCCTTGCCGGAGAAGGCCCCACCGCCATGGGATCCCATGCCGCCATAGGTGTCAACAATGATTTTGCGGCCGGTGACTCCGCAGTCAGCGGCCGGACCACCGATAACAAAACGGCCGGTGGGATTGATGAAAAACTTGGTATTGCGGTCAATCATGTTCGGTGGCAGCACCGGCTTGATGATCTCCTCCATCACCCCTTCTTTCAGATCCTCATAATCAACGATGGGATCATGCTGGGTGGAGAGGACAACAGCTTCTATTCTCTTGGGGCATTTGTCCTCATATTCAATGGTCACCTGACTCTTGCCGTCAGGCCTGAGCCAGGGAAGGCGGCCGCTTTTGCGCACTTCCGCCTGCCGCTTCATCAACCGGTGGGCATAGGTGATGGGCATGGGCATGAGCACTTTGGTTTCCGAACAGGCATAGCCGAACATGAGCCCCTGATCACCGGCGCCCTGATCAAGATCAATTCCTGTTCCTTCGTTGACGCCCATGGCAATATCGGGAGACTGTTTATCGATGCTTGTCAAAACGGCACAGGACTGGGAATCAAACCCCATCTCAGAAGAATTGTAGCCGATTTCCTTTACCGTATCCCGGACAATCTGTGGCATATCCACCCAGGCTATGGTGGTTATCTCTCCTGCGATGATCACCATACCCGTGGTAACCAAGGTTTCACAGGCAACCCTGGCAAATTTATCCTTTGCCAGAATGCCGTCAAGAATGGCATCAGAAATCTGATCTGCGACCTTATCAGGATGACCTTCAGAAACAGACTCTGAAGTAAAAAGATAGTTTGACATATTTCTCCCCTAAAAAAAACAAGCAAAATAATGAAAAAATTAACTGGAAACAATTTTTTAAACTACCCGTTTGTGCGGGCGTGTGCAAGCTTTTTCATGGTCAACTGCTTAGTCATGGCCAACAACCAGCTCATATTCCCTTGACAAAAACAAATGCCCCAATTTACTATATGCATAAGTTATGAATCGACTGCCTTTGAGCGGCAAGGCAATACTGATCCATTGCGGATCGACAAGGTGACCTATGAACGGATATATCTGCATCCATGGCCATTTCTATCAGCCTCCACGGGAGAATCCCTGGCTTGAACGCATCGAAGTGCAGGACTCGGCCGATCCCTATCATGACTGGAACGTCAGAGTTCATGCAGAGTGTTACGCACCCAACGCCGTTTCCCGCATCCTGGATGACAGAAACAGAATAACCGGCATTGTCAACAATTATGAGCATATCAGCTTTAATTTCGGCCCCACTCTCTTATCCTGGATACAACGGAACGTACCCGACATTTACAAAAAAATTATTGAAGCAGACCGGATAAGCTCGGAAAAACACGGCGGACACGGCAATGCCATCACCCAGGCATACAACCACATGATCATGCCGCTGGCCAACCGGCGGGACAAGATCACCCAAACCGTCTGGGGCATCAGTTCATTCCACAAACATTTCAACCGCGCTCCGGAAGGGATGTGGCTGCCGGAAACCGCGGTGGATATCGAGACCCTTGAGATCCTCTGCGAACACGGCATTCGCTTTACCATTCTCGCACCGCGCCAGGCCAGGAGAGTCCGGCCCCTCAATTCAACAGCCTGGCGTGATGTCAGCGACGGGTCAGTTGACACCACCATGCCCTATCTGGTGCGTCTTCCCTGCGGCGGCACCATTGCTGTTTTTTTCTATCACGGCGCCATCGCCCACGACCTTGCCTTTGGCGGCCTCCTGCAGAATGCGGAAAACTTCGAAAACAGACTTTTCCAGGCCCTGCCTGCAGCAGGCAAAAATCCACCGCTGGTTAATGTCGCCACCGACGGTGAGACATATGGCCACCATCATCGGTTCGGCGATATGGCCCTTGCCTATGCGCTTGAACAGGTCAGAAATAAGCCTGATGTCGGCCTGACAAATTACGGCGAATATCTTTCCCTGTTCAGCCCTACCCATGAGGTTGAGATTATCGACAACAGCTCCTGGAGCTGTGTGCACGGTATTGAGCGCTGGCGGGCAGATTGCGGCTGCCGTGCCGGAGATCACGCCGACTGGAACCAGAAATGGCGGCAGACACTGCGGGAAAGCCTCGACTGGCTCAGATATGAACTGATCCGTATCTACAGCAGACACGCATCCCTGCTCCTGCAGAATCCCTGGCCGGCAAGGGATCAATACATTGACGTGGTCATGGACCGGTCTGAAGCTGCCAAGACCGTTTTCCTTGACAGATACGCTGCAAAACCGTTGAACAAAACGGAGCGGTCCAAGGCGTTGCAGCTTCTTGAGATGCAGAGAAATGCCATGCTGATGTATACGAGTTGCGGCTGGTTTTTTGATGAAATGTCCGGCATCGAAGCTACCCAGGTGCTGAGATATGCAGCCCGGGCCATTGAACTGGCGGAACGTTGTTCGGCAGAATCGCTGGAAGATGCATTTATTGAACGGCTCCAAAAAGCTCAAAGCAACATCAGCGGCATGGGGACCGGTGCTGACATCTACCGGAGATTCGCCCTTGCCGCCAAGTCACACCTGAAAGAGGTTGCCATCCATTTTTCCCTCAGCTCGTTTTTTGAGAATTATCAACAGAAAAACACCCTCGGCTGTTACACCATCGAACTGAAAGAATATGAGAAGCAGCGGCATGAATATACAGTTGCCGCTACAGGCAGATTACACGCAAGATCCACCATCACAGAGGAAGAGGCCTCCTTTATCTTTGCCGCTCTGCAGCAGGAGCCCCATGACTATTATTGTACGGTCAAGGCCTGTTCCGCCATAACCGCTCCATCCGCAGCAACGCCGCAAGCGGTCTCTCCCGCCACTCACCTCTATGCGGAACTGGCAGGCTCACTCTTTACCAATCTGAAGACAAAGGGGCCGAGCGCAGCCCTGAAGGTAATTGACCAATACCTGGGGACGGATCGATACACCATCAAGGATCTTTTCAAGGATGAACAGGAGGATTTGCTCAACATCGTCCTGGAAGGGGAGCTTGAATACGTTGGGAAAACCCTTGAGGCGGTCTACAGCAAGACCTCATTTCTCACCGTACTGCTTGAAGAATGCGGGCACCGCATACCATCGCCCTTTATCATTGCCGCCGAGGTTACCCTCAAAAGAAAACTGGTCAATGCCCTCAAAAGCCAGAGATCAACCCACGAGACCATCCGCCTGCTTCTCGATGAAATCAACCGGTGGCACATTTCCCTGGACAATGAATGGCTTGAGAGAACACTGCGCACCCGCGTCGAAAAGGAAATGTTCGCGGTCAAGGATGACCCTGCAGTCAACAGCCTGATGCATATGAATGCAAAGCTGTCAATGCTGTATCTCTTTCCAGTCCAGATAAACCTCTGGCAGGCTCAGAATACCTATTTCGACCTGCTGCACTCCAGCTATCCGGCCAAGAAGAAACTGTCTGACAAGGGTGACCGCGAAGCAGGGAAATGGATTGAGGAATTCATACGCCTCGGCGACGGACTGTTTATCAATGTCGACAATGTAATTGCCAACATGGCCACAGCGCAAAAAAAAGATACGTTGCTCCTGCCGTCACAAGAGGAAAAAATCAATACCGATTCGCCACCCCCCTTAGCGGCAGCTGCCCAGGCTAAATGACTACCTGTCTCCCCTCCCCTGGGGAGCCCGGCCGATATGAATCTTCGTTACAGCTGCAGCCGTTGTCATGAGCCTTTCGCCGGCAAGTGGTCGCTGCCTTCCGGTCACCTTTTTCCCTTAAAAAAAACAGGGTGCCAGCCCAAAATAAAAAAAGGGAATCAGCTGCAATAAGCTGAATCCCTTTACAATTTCAAGTGGTGACCCCAAGGGGAATCGAACCCCTGTTTTCGGCGTGAGAGGCCAACGTCCTGACCGCTAGACGATGGGGCCTTTAATGATGGCAGAGTAAAGTAACGGAAATCAGAAAAATGTCAAGAATTATATAATCACTCAAGTGACGATCCGCCGGCCGAACTCTTCTGCCTGAGCCATCTTGTCAACATCCTTTGCCATCTCACCACGCTTATCGATACCCTTGACAAGAAGCGCCCCGCCATAGCCGAATCCAATGGCATCATAGAAATATTTAGCCGTCAGCACCGCGCCATCAAAAATCTTTTCCCCTTTTGTGGCGGCCACAGAGACAAAGAAGCCGAGTTTGCCGGTATTTTCCTGCCACTCGCCTTTTTTCTTCAAAATATATTTCCGGCTCCAGAAAGCCTGAGCCCTGTCAACAAAAGCCTTTGCCTGCGCCGTGACGCCATAGAAGTAGATGGGCGAGGCAAGAACAATCCTTGTGGCCTCATCCATCTTTTCATACAGCAGGCCCATATCATCTTTTACAACGCAGATGCCCGTCTTGTCACAGCCGCCGCAACTCAGACAGGGAGAGATGCTCAAATCAGCCAGACGGATGATCTCAATCTCACCACCGACAGACTCCACCCCTTTCGCCACTGCGGAAAGCAGCACCTGCGTATTGCCGCCGCGCCGGGGAGATCCGTTAAAAGCCAGCACTTTCATCATTTCATCCTTTTATTGCAGGGATGCTCTTCCCCGTCCATAGAAGAGAACCTCATCCCTCAAGTAATGAATAACCTCCGGCGAAAGAAAGGGGGAAGCGCATCGCCACACCCAGTTTTCCTCAAGCACACTGGGCCGGTTCATCCGGCAGTCTGAACCGAACCCCAGCACATCCTGCAATGGAACGACTGCCAGAGCAGCCACCGAAGAAAAAGCCATCCGCACAAAATCACGGTGTATCACCCCCCCGTCGCTGTTGGCATAACGCCGGGCCCGGTCTTTACTTTCCTGAGGAACTCTATTATCAAAATACCAGCCGATCGTGGTGTCATTGTCGTGTGTGCCGGTATAGACCACGCAGTTTGTCGTCTGGAAATTGTGCGGAAGATAGAGGTTTAATTGGTCTGAATCAAAGGCAAACTGCAGAATTTTCATGCCCGGATAACCTAAATCATCCCGCAATTCTTCAACATCCGGGGTAATAACCCCAAGATCTTCGGCGATGATATCAATCTTGCCGGTTGCCTCCTTTACCTGTTCGAAGAAAAAAAGGCCGGGGCCTTTGACCCACTTGCCATTTACTGCCGTTTCCTCACTGGCCGGGATCTGCCAGTAGGAGGCAAAGCCACGAAAATGATCAATACGTACCACATCAACCATTCTGCCGATATGAAGAAACCGTTGTCTCCACCACTCATAAAGGCGTACGTTCGGTTTACGGCCAACCTCCCAGAGGTAGAGAGGATTGCCCCAGCGCTGGCCGGTTTCACTGAAATAATCAGGAGGTACCCCGGCAACATGACGGGGCTGCAGGGTGGTCTTGTCAAGATCGAAACATGACTGATTGGCCCAGACATCAGCGCAGTCCAGGCCGACATAAATGGGGATATCCCCGATCAGCCTTATTGCTTTCTTTTGCGCAGCCTGGCGCATTCTCCGCCACTGCATAAAAAAGACAAACTGTACAAATTTGTGATACCTGCACCGCTCGTCAAGCTCCTTTGCCGCCTTCGCCAGACTCTTTTTATCGTGGACTGCAATTTTGCGGGGCCATTCATACCAGGGCTTGAAGTCGAACTTTTCCCGCAAACTCATGAATAGGGCAAAATCATCAAGCCATGCCGCATGTTCGCTGCAAAAGTGCTCAAATGCCTCATCAAAGAGCTTGATGGCTATAAATTCCTGAAAACTCGTTTCCAGCAACCTGTTCTTGAAATCCTTAACAGCAGAGTAATCAACCGCATATTCGGAAAAGTGAGGCTTGCTCATTAAATCCTCGCTATGCAGAAGACCTTTCTCAAGAAGAAGATTCGGGCTTATCAGCAGAGGATTGCCGGCAAATGCCGAAAGGCTCATGTAGGGGGAATTACCGAAAACATCATCGACAATACCAGTAGGCAGAAACTGCCAATAGGACTGGCCTGCCTGTTCGAGGAAATCCAGGAAAAAGTATCCGGAATCAAGATCTCCTATGCCGTAAGGACCAGGAAGGGAAGACAGATGGGCAAGAATACCACTGGCTCGTTGCTGTAGCATTTTTCTCCCTTGTAAAAGAATCTTTTTTTTTGCTAATATTAATGACTTGACAGTCTAAAGTTTTAAGCCAGTCAAGCTGCCATTTTTATTAAGTCTGGCTCGTTTTTACTACGTTTATTCCGAATTATTCGATATAT
>Ga0180007_10001695_pt1 | contig 28388 bp, 24 predicted proteins | sample MM_PC_MetaG_FD_121122 | JGI IMG/M metagenome (GOLD analysis project Ga0180007, IMG submission 121122) | Groundwater microbial communities from the Aspo Hard Rock Laboratory (HRL) deep subsurface site, Sweden - MM_PC_MetaG | ecosystem: Environmental > Aquatic > Deep subsurface > Groundwater... | reverse complement strand
TCCGGACTGACCGTAACGATCTGATCTTCATCTTCATTGGGGTCTCGAAAAGCATCACCAACCAAGCTACATTGATCTTTAGGTAGAGCCCACATGACTTTATAAGAAGCATCATCATAAGCAGTTGGTTCATAGGAAACTCCTTCAATGGCCACTCCCACCTGGTCACCATCCCTATAAGTCCAAGAAAAAGTTGTTTGACCCAGTCCAGTAACAATGGATTCGTCGGTCATTCCATAGTCTCCCGTATCAGGATCATTAGGATTAGTTTGCCAAAATTGTTCTTCCCCCAGGTCGAATTTTCCATCTCCAGTTTTAGCTCCAGGAGCATTTGGAAAAAGATGTCCACATTCTCTAAACTCATAAGTTTTTCCTTTCTCAGTGTCGCTAAAAAAACAATGAGCTTCTTTGCCGACATTTTTTTGGTCATCTCCACCATAAGAGGCTTTATAGCCGTCATTGTCAGTATCTTGATTATAAGGTTCTTCTTCCCAATCAAAGCCAGCGTTAGCGATAACTCGCATAGCTTGCTGTTTAAAAAGTTCTATATCTTTACTGTCCGTCTGATTGGCGTGTCTTAAGAACCATGTATAGTAGAGTTTAGTAGCATCATTGCCAAAATAGCTAGGTTGAGCCGTGGCCGTTATTTTTTGTCCGGGGATCGGGCTAGCTGGGCTAAAGGTTAGAGACACGGCGGGATATTGTTGCTTTTGTTGAATGTTATTAAAAAGTTGTACTTCTTCGACAATAGCGTTTTGATCAATCCCATATTTTTCCGCAATTCCGTCCGCTCCTTCGGTGGCAGCTTCTTTGGGACTAGGCCAATCAAAAGCAGCTAAAGCCGGAGAAAAATTCAAAAACAAAATAGCTATAATTGTAATAGAATGCAAACTAAGCCTAAAGATTTTTTTCATAGTTTTATAAAATTTTCTAGCCTAAATAAATTAAATAAGCATCCAAAAAAATAATAAAAAGCAGGGCATATAAATAGGAATAGAAAAAACTGTTAGTTTTATAAGAAATAATTCCTCCAAAAATAGAGATCATAACCAGAGGGACTATATTCCAAAGAGAAGTGCTGATAATAGCTAGAGGTGTTAAGTATATTATAGCCTGAAAAGCTATTGAATAATAGCCCATTTTTTCTTTTGTCAGGGACAATAAAAATCCTTTGAAAAAGTATTCTTGAAAAAAAAGAGCTATATTAACCAAGACTAATTCGTAAAGAATAAATAGACCGAAATTATTAGTTATTCCTTGTGGAATTGAATAGCTTTTAGAAAAATGAGAGAAATTAATTAAAAAATATCCAAGAAATAAAGAAATGAGTAAAGCTATTAAAGCAAGATAGAACCCCTGTTTTTTATTTTCTAGATTGAAGCCAAAATTAGCGAATTTTTCTTTTAAAATAAATATTATAAAAAACCAAGGAGTGAGAAAAAATAAAAAGATTTCTTTAGTAATTTTTTCTAGAAAATTAGTCGAAGGAAAAAAGGAAAAAATAGTCAAGGCTAGAATGGCAATGCCTAATCCGAGATAAAATAATTGCCAAGGCGGATCCTTTCTGGGGCTGTTGATTGATGCGTCTAAATTTCTTTTGTAACCATTAAACATTGATTTTTATTTATATTTTTTATTGGTTTATTTCAGGCAGCTTTTTTAAGTTGATCTGAATAATCATCAGCCCAGCGTGTTGCTCCTCCGGAATATTTCATTAATCTTTTTAGTTTATTATTCTCTATCTTGATGTTTTTATTAGCTAATTTTTTTACATTTTCCTCTTCTTCTGTTTTTTGTTTAAACTCCCTTTTCGTTTGTCTATAAGCCATAAGTACGGAGATGATTGTTAGGGGTAAAAAATTGAATGGAGGGATGGAATCAATAGCAAGCATTAAAAAGAGTCTTCTTATAATTCTTTTTTTCCACCAGCGTCCATTTCCAAAGAGAAAAATAAAGATAAATGGTCTTGCAATAAGGGTGATCATCCAACCCGCTATAGGAATGAAATCTGCTCCGTCAATTGCAATTGCAGCAGCGATAGCAATACCCCAGGGTGCATTCATTCCTTTTTCGGCTTCCTTCCTAGCTTTAAGGGCTGATCCTAGGGCTTTAAACAAAGCAGATATTTTATTTTGGCTAAACACGGCTTCTCTCATCAAGGCAGTCGAGCTTGTAGTGCGCGTTTTATTTATTCCTTCCATTGACTTTTCTAAGTTTTTGGCCTGAGAATAATCAAGATCAGAATAGTTTTGAAAATTAGATATACTTTTCAGTTGTTCGTTTGTTCTGATTTGGGACAATTTTTTTTTATATGAATCTTCCATGACGAGACTTTATCAATTTTGAGTTTCTTCTAATTCCAATTCTTTTTTAGCGGCTTCAATTTCCAAAAGTTGAGCAGGATCAGTGGTGATGATTTGGTCTTCACTATAAGAAGCCACCACTTTAATAGCCACATGCTTGGTGCCGGCAAAAAATATTCCTTCTCCTACATTGCTTTCCAAGAGCAGAAATTTTTCCTGATCAGTCAGATAGAAGGTTTCGGAAATATAGTCAATGGCGGCTGGTGATTGTTTGAGAAGTAATTGGATGGACGAATTAGTGACAATCGATTTTCCATATCTTGAAGCTAAAAAGTCATTGACATCTTGAGTGATGGTGGTGAGACCGGTATAATATTTTCGACATCTTTTGGCAATGCCAAAAAGAAAAGAAGCGGCATCTTCATATTTCATCATCACCCAAGCTTCGTCCACCAGAATCAAGCGTTTTTTTAAGTTAGTTCTCATTTCATTCCAAATGAACTGAAGGACAATATACATGGCTACTGGTCGCAAGTCTTCTTCCATATCTCGGATATTGAAGACCACTAGTTGATTGTTGACGGTCACGTTAGTGGGGTTATTGAGAAATCCGGAAAAAATACCTTCAGTATATTTTTCTAATCTGACTGACAAATCTTCTCCTCCATCCATGTTTCGCAAAATTTCATAGAGATCCGACATAGTAGGAAAATCTGATGATTGAAGCTTGTTGAAATCTGATTCAACAGTAATATCTTTAATGTTATAAGTTTCTCTGACTGCTCTATCAAGAATAGAGTCTTCTTCAGGGGTGATTCCGCCCAACATAATGTGAAGTAGCCCAATGATATTGGCAATGTTATTTCGGATTATATCTTCTGGGTCATCATCTTCTCTAAGTTTTGGCAAATCAAAAGGATTAATATGATTTTTAGAGTTAAGAGATATTTTTACAAAAGATCCTCCAACTGTCTCGCAAAGATGTTTATATTCATTTTCTGGATCAATGGCGATGACACTAGTTCCAAGCATTAAAGATCGCAAAATTTCTAATTTAACAGTATAACTTTTTCCAGCTCCAGATTTAGCAAAAACAAGCATATTGGCATTTTCCATTTTGAATCGGTCAAAAATAACTAGACTATTATTATGACGATTTATACCATAAAGTATGCCTTCGTTAGTAGAAAGAGTGGAAGAAACAAAAGGGAAGGTAGTGGAAAGAGGAGAAGAGTTCATACTGGCGCCAATATCAAGCTCATCATTGGCCAAGGGCAAGGTTGAAACAAAACCCTGCTCAGTTTTGAAAACGGCTGGCTTAGCATAAACTAGCTGAGCTTCAAGAACTGATTGAATGGATTTTTCTACTTGAGAAAGTTCTTTTTCACTTTCTCCATAAAAAGTTATATAAAGTCCAAAACGAAAAAACTTTTCTGTTCCCTGCTGGAGTTTGTCGCGGAGTTCGTCAATGTCTTGAATGGCAGTTTCCAGAGCCGGATCTCTGGTGAGGCCTGATTGACTTTCCATACTATAGCGAGATTCGACCTGGGTAGCAGTTTTTCTGAGAGTTTTGAGAATTTCATAGGTTTCAATAGGGTGAATAAACATTGAAATATCCATTGGAATATCGAAGTTGATAATAGAAGAAAACCAATTACTGTGAAGATATCTTGGATAGGTCATGACAAAAATAGTTTGAGCCAAAGTTTCCCCGATTTGAATATAGCGAGGAGTGATTTTCATGGCCGGCGGAGCCAGCAAGTCTTTCAATTGACTCAAACCTTCTTGATAGATTTTCTCACTCTCCAGGACTTTATCGGTATAAATTGGTAAATCGGCCGATGATTGTTTTTTCTTAAAAAAGTTTAGCATAGCGATTTTAATTTAATTCTAGTTGGTTAATATCGGAAAGTTCTTGTGAATCGTGGATGCTGGGGTTATAGGCGTTATAGAAAAGCTCAATGATCTCCTGAGTTTTGAGAGGAATAATCGTTGTTCCAGTAGCTGATAAGGCATTATTAATATGACTAACTCTTTGGAAAAGCTGATTCTTGTATGTTTCAAAACTTTCTCTTTTTTCCAGAATATTTTTTTGAGGATTCATCAAATTCATTAAATTCCCCACAAACCCCTTTTCTTTATTTTCCATGGGAGAAAATGGCACGACAATATAGAAAGACTTTTCCATAATATTAGAAACGGTGACCATTTCTTTTATAAACTTCATATATTCTGAAGTTTGAAGCCTCAAAAGCTCGTTAGGCTGATCTTTTTCCTTGTTTTTAATGAAATCTAAATAACCTTCGACATTGATTTTTCTAGAGTTGATAATGATTTGAACTGGAAAATCCAAGGAGTTGAGAAAATTTTGGTATTGACTGATAATGGCTGTTTGTTCGTCTGAGGATTTGAGGTCATAATTAATAGCCGAAACAGCTAAAATAGCTCTCAAAGATCCGTTTTTCAAGATGACTACATCATCTTTGATTTCGGCAATGTCGATAAAGCTTTGGCTATTCGTGGCAGCCGATCCCTTAGTTATTTTTTGTGAATGTAATTTTTCCATGAAAAGTTATTAGTAGTTTTAAATTAGCGATCCAAAATTTGAGAAATATTTTCTATTCTAGATTTAGTTACCACCTTGGGTGTTGTTTTTAATGAATTTCTGGGGTTAATCTTTTTAGTGGTTTTTGCTAACTTGATTTTTTCAGCTTTTCTTTTCCAGATGTAAACTTTTGGTCGAAAAATGAAAAAAAGAGAAGCTTTAACAAAGTGAAACATTGGCAATCCGTAGGGCTTGAAAAACGCCATCAAAACAGATAACACTCCCACAATAACAGCGCCTAAAATAAAAGCGCTAAAATCTAGAAGGCTCCACAAAACTAAAACAATCACCCCTCCCATCGCCAGCCAACCTAGTTGCTTGGCGGTGAGGGGTCCGACGATGTGGTCTTCAATGTCAATAAATTGAGGAACGTTGAATTGCATCTATGTAATATAATAGCACATCTAAAATATTTGCTTGATATAATATTTTAGAGGATCTAATTAATTTTTTATAATAATATTTTTCATCTTGCGCTAGATGCAAGATCTAGGGAGAAAACGAGATTGCCGCGCTACGCTCGCAATGACAATAAGATGACAGAAAAATAATTCAAAATAGCTATTTTATAACTCTCTTAAATTAACAATATTTTTGGAATTTTTTTGATTCGAACTGGGTGCTTTTCTTTCAATATGGAAGGTTTCTTCATCAGACGCAGATTCTTCTTTCTTGGAAAGAGGAATAATTCGATAGGGGCTGAGCTTCTTTTCTGCAATTTCAGCTTGTTTTTGCTGATTTTCAAAAGGCATTTTTTGATGAAAATCAAACTCAGTTTTTTGAATATTTTCTTCTGGGGGAATAGCTACTTTTTTCGGTTGAGGTAACATAAGTGGCGTTTTTTTGAAAGAGCCAGGGATTAGTTTTTTTATTTTTCCTTCTTTTTTCTTCAGACTGAAATTTTTATTAACCAAATTTACTTTAGAAAGATCTGGAGACTCAGCCTCAGGAAAAATAATTTCCGAACTATTTTCATCTATCTCAACAATGGAATTTTCATCAAAAGACTTGAGAATAAAAGACAGTTTTTGTCTATCAGACTCACTGAGGTTGTGACTATTTTTCCCTTGGAAAATATAGCGGCTTCTTTGAATGGCGTCATGTTTTCCATAACCAAAATTGAAAACATAATCGGACAGCCAATTGTTTATTGTTGGACGTACCAAGGTAGGAATATTTTTTATGGCTATTTTTTGCGAGGTCAGCATTTGTTCCTTTAATTTTGGATACTTTTGAAAGGCTTCTTTAAGAGATAGGGAGACTATTGTCTTGGAACTGCTATCTTTCTCTATGTAATCTTTTAATTTTGGAACTTTTCTGCCCAGAGCATCTTTAATTTCTGAATGAATTAGTGTCTCATAGGTATATAGTGTTTCTTTTAACAAAGCTTTTTCTAATGGAGAAAGTTTTTGCACATTGCTGTCTTGAAGAATAAAAGAAGTTGTTTTGTTTGGCTTTTCGACTATTTTTGTTTCATTAAAATTTTTTATCCAGTTGCCTAATGTTATGTTGCCTAATGTTTCCGTGTTTTTTAGAATAGCTTCTTTAATGGATTTTCTAGAGTTCTCATTAGGCCCATATCCTAGATAATTATATCGAGCCTGGATTCTTTCTCTAAGCGGTATATTAATTTTAAAAAAATCTAAAATATGTTTGCTGATTATATTAGCTGTTTCATTTTCAGTAAGGGATAAAAAAGTTACAATTTGCATATGTAATTTTAACTTTTCTAAATCATCAGCTAAAACAGTGTTGCTATTTTCTGTCTGGTGCTTTTTTATTTCTTTCAAGACTTGCTCCGCCAAGCCAGCGTCAATATGGTCTATCGCTTCTTTGGCTTTTTGAAATAATTCGTTTTTATTATTTTTTAACATAGTTTATATTAACGCACTTTTCTTCTTTTTTGTTGTGCTCTTTTGGATCTTCTTGTTTCTGGTCTTTTTTGAGTTGGCTGTTGTTTATTTGTGCTAGGCCTTAGGCTTTGCTTTGCCTTCTGCTATTGTCTTAGCATACTGAGCAAGAAAAGGATTGTCTTGTTTAAGTTTTTTCCATATTTTTCGAGCGTCATCGCTTACATCTTCATCGTTTTCCATTGTGGCAACAGCTTTCCTGAGATCTTTTCTATTTCTATTCATCTGGTCAATGTCCGACGCATCAATATTTCTCAAAATACTTTGTTGCATGAGATCTATTTTTTCAATTTTTCCACTTGGAGCTATGCCAAGGATTGAATTGGGATGAGTCATTCTTTGTCTAAATTGAGCTTCAAAATTACTAAATTTTCCTGCTACTGCCTTTGCTTGTTCTTCATCAGAAGCAATCATAAATTTCTTTTCCTTCTGATCGAAATCAGCCATACCATTAAAGGCAATGTTTCCAGCCCCAACAGACACATCACCAATTCCCATAAGCTGTTTAGCTAGCAATTGGTTGTCTTTTTTATTTGGTCCGGCTCCGGATTTGCTAAGAATATCCGCCAAAGCACTCTTAATATCAGTAGCTGAGGCAGTTGTAGTTTTATTTCCATATTCCATTCCAATAGCTTCCATCATATCATTGAGATTGTTTTCTTTAGCCAAAACCTTAATTGCTGCTTCGACTTTGGCTAGTTGTTTGTTTTTTATAGCTCTTTTAAGCTCTTCTATGACATAACCAGAAGAATCACTTACATCAGCTATTTCTTTAGAGTATTTTGATACTTTTCCTTCATGAGAAGCAAAGGCAGAATCGCTTTTTTCTTTGCCGAAACTCAAGGATCTATTGAATATGTCATGCATTTGTCCCACAGACCCTTCAAAAGCCTCTCGATCTTTCATGGCTGCTCTTTCTTTCCAGGCTTCTTTATAAACCCTAGGAACAAGAAATTTTCCATATTTGGTTTTGGCCACTTCTCTTTCGAGTTTTCCAAGCCCAGGCTTTATTCCAGTTAGGTATTTCCCAGAGAATTTTCCTGCTCCCTTCAAAAATCCTTGAGCCTTGCCCATCACCGCTCCAGCGCCGGCAATACTCATACTTTGAGCAATTCCCATAGTCATCCAAAGCAAAACCAAAGGAACAAACATAAAAGCAACTCCACCGATGAAGTTGGGCTCTACTTTGGTAGTAACTTCTGAAGCCATGGTATCAAAACTTCCTAATTTTGATATTTTTTCCATAAATTTTATGGAAATATTGAGTCCTAAAATCATAATGGGTCCAAAAAAAGCGTATTTAAAAAGATTGTCCCACCATTTACTGGCAAAGCTCTGAAATCCGGGCATAATGTTTCCTATAAAGCCTATGGGAGAAAATATAATCAGGAAGGCTAAGACCATCATTCTAATAAATAATAAAATGGCAAAAACAAGCAGGGTTATGGCTAACATAAAAAGAAAAACTATAGCTACAAGCATTGTTCCAGCTCCACTTTTTATGTAAGTATCTGAATTAAATAGTGTTCCCAAGCTAGTTTTATCAGTAATTTGAGTAATAAAAAGACTATTTTCAGAGGGAGATGGAAAACCGCTGTTATTTAAAAGCGAATACATTAAAACATTAGAAGCATCAATAATTACTCTGGCGATAGGATAGCTAAAATTGACCAAAAGAGCCATAATAACCAGCATTAGAAGAATTTTTTTATAGTTGTATTTATCTATTTGGAAAATAGTACAAAAAGCGGAAAAAAGAAGCACTAAAATAAAAGCGATATTAAGGATATTTCTTACCAGAGTCCACATTTCATAAACTACTCCTTGTCCATTTAGCACAAGATTTAAATTGTCTGGCTCTATTATCCACCCTAAGAAAGTCGCTGCTCCTAAAAAGAGTATCTTTACAAAAAATAAAACCGGAGTTAAGAAACAAACTGGCCAAGTTGATACAGCCCAAAGAGAGCAAGTATTAGTGGCGGATGCCTTAGATCTTGTTATTATGGCTTTGGTTTCTTTCTCTGGTGTTGTATTCTCTTTAAATATAAAATTTACAGATCCCGATGCGCAATCTTTTTTGTATTCTAATCTAGAGCAATAAGCATCGCAATCAGCCTGACTTTTCCCACTTATTGCGGTTACTTCTTTCCCATCTCTTACATAAATGCAAGCACCAGTTGCTGCGTCAGCCTTTTTGCTTTCAAAAACAAACAAACTTAAAAACACCGAAAAGAAAATTATTCCAGTTAAGAATATTTTGTGGTTTTGTTTTGTTTTTGCTTTCATCATTGAAATCCTTAGCGGTTGTTGAATGTGGCAGCCGGTCCATATTCTCTGGCGGCTTGTCTCATCTGATTGGTCAGTTTTCCTCGAGCTTTAGCCATTTCATTTTGAAGGCGAGCTTTAATGGCGCCAATTCCTTGTTGAATTGATCGATTGACAGCATTGACAACAGCGGCGGTGATGAGTTCGGGCACGCTTTTGGCTTGAGCGAGGATGTCCATTCCCATAGTTTGAGCTTTGTTGGCGATGGCTTCCAGAGTTCCAGCTGGCATATAGGTTTGATTATTTTCATTTTTAGCTCCTTGATATCCGCTAGAACCAGCTTCTGTTGCAGCTTTAGCTTTATTTTCTGCCAAAGTATCAGTGTATTTTGACTGGATAAAAGCATTGAGAGTTGGCCCATAATTTGCTCCCTCGGTACATTCCCAAAAATCATCAAAATTTAGATTATTGGTAAAATAATTATTACGCATTTCGTCAGTGCAGGTTATTTCTGGCATAAAACTTTTCTGATTGGTTTCAATGGCCATAGCGCCCATCTGTTTGATATCATAATAAAAATCTCCAGTTTTTTCATTATAGTAATTTTCGTCCTCATCTTGAGCTTGAGCAGATTTAATTAATGCAAATTGATATTCACTTTGAGCTCCAAAACCTTCATAGACATTAGCATAGGACAAGGTGACTGACACCGGAACGCTTCGATATCTGGAGGACGATCTTCCTTGATCAACATTGCTCAGAAGGTCGTTCATAAATTTGGCCGATTCTCTTTCGGGCGCGTTAATTAGATAGTCTTCCCAATCAGTAATAAAAGCTGTTCCAATATTCATCATGTCGGTGATCAGTTTGTCCGTTTCTTCCAGAATCATTCTATAGGCTGCTTGTTTGAGTCCAGCCAGAATAACCTCTTCCATATATTTCTTTATACTTTCCATTCCAAATAAGGCTGTATTGGCTTTCAGAGCATCCCAGGCCGAAGCTTTCTTGATTGGAAAAAAAGAGGAAAGCGAAGATAAAAATAATATTAAAATTAATAAACTAGCTTTATTCTTGAAAATATTTTGGGTGTGTTTTTGTTTTAACATAATTTTTCTAGAAATAACTTATTCCCATATCCTTCAAACGACTTTGGATATCGTTTTCAAAATCAAGATCATATTCGGACAGTTTATTTTCAATTTCAGCGGCAAAGTTTATTGCATTGGAAATTAAACCTTGAATTTTAGACATATTTTGAATGTCGGCAATGGGATCAGTTGGATCGGGGGCGATATATTTTTCCATTTCTATAGAGTATTGAGCCAAAGAGAGGGCTTTGGCGTGGATATCAAGCATATCTTCTGGCACTTCGACATCTTGAACTTGAGAAAGAATTTTTTCTCCACTTTCTTTGAGAACCTCCGTTTGCCGGGTGCTTCTTTGAGTCATGGCTTGAATAAATTGTTGAGAAATTGATTCAACGACAGAAGAGGCACTATTTTCAGAAGTGATTGGTTCGGGAGAATTGCTGGACAAGATATAATAAACAGCCGAAAGATATTCTATGGCGTCCTCCTTTTTTCGTTCTGCTTGTTTTTTGGCGGAAAGATTTCCGTAGTTTTGTTCTTTGATTTTAATGTTGTCCAGAGAGAGGTTGCTAGCCATATCGCTAAGGGTTGTTTCTTCAGACACATCTGTCGGATCGATAATAGAGTTAACCATTTCTTGAATGGAAGCCACGTCAACAGCTTCTCCGGAAGCTTCTGCTTCTTTGCTCATAGCAGATATTTTTGCTGCCAATTCTGTGGTTTTGTTCTCTTCTGTTGTGCTTTGAACTGGGCTAGAAGTGTCCTTTTCTGGAATCAGTCTGTCTCCAGGGGAGGGCAAAAGTGGATTATAGCCACTTTTTATTTCGGCTCCATCAGAATAGCCATCATTATCAGTGTCTTTGTTTTGAGGGTCAGTGCCATAGAGTTTTTCTTCTTCATCAGAAAGACCGTCTTGATCAGTGTCCAGGAAGATGTTTTTAGAAGAATTGCTTTTTTCTTGAGCCAGAACTAAAAAAGAAAAACCCAAAAAAAATAACAATAAAAACACTAGAATATTTTGTTGAATATTTTTTGTTTTGAGACCTTTTTTCATAGGTGTATTAAAATATGAATGGTAACTTTTTTGTTTAAATTTCTTAACAAAATTATACCACATTTTTTTCTTGCGCGACAGAGAAAAAATTTGATAAAAATGTTTAAGGTTGCTACATTAAAAGTATGAAAAAGACAAAAGAAAAGCTAGTCTCAAAAGTCAATTCTCTTTTTGAAAAACCAGTGTCTGTTTTTGATTGGGCACTCTCTTTCTTGGGAATAATAACCCTACGTCTTTTTTTGGATAATTTCGTGGCTAAGGGCAGGCCATTTTTTTTCGATTATATAACTCAAACTCATAATTTTTTGTTTTTCTTTCTCTCTTTTTTACTTATTTGGATATTTCTAGCTTTTGTTTTGAAAGAAAATCCAAAAAGACTATCTCGTCTTATGCTTTTGGCTTTGCCACTCCTATTACTCCCTCCAATTATGGATCTTATAAAAACAGGCGGAGCGGTCTATGGAAGCTTCTATTTAATTAGCGCTCCTAAGGAGCTGTGGCTTCAATTCATTTCTTTTTTTGGCCATTTGCCCTCTGGGATAGTTTATTTTGGCACTAGAATAAACTTTGCTCTATCCATTGTTCTTTTAGTAATTATTGTTTTTATAAAAACGAAAAGTATTTGGAAAACTTTATTGTCTGGTTTCGGAACTTATTGCATTTTGTTTTTTATGGCCGCTTTTCCTTCTTTGTTCTATCTTGGAAAATGTTTTTTTGACCAAAATTGTTCATTAGCACAAATAAAGTCTTTTCAAATAGTTTCTTTTTTTGCCAAAGATTCTGTTTCTTCTTTTGTCAATACTGACATTTCTATGATAGTTGTTTACAAGATAAGTCTCATTTATTTTTTCATGGTTGTCTTGGGATTGTTTCTACTATTTTGGAGAATGAATAAATTGAAATTTATTTCTGTTATGGCTAATTGGCGCTATCCTCAAGTTATTTATTTAAGTGGCCTCTTATTAATCGGTTCAGGACTAGGATTTTTGGCTTATCCAGAAAGCTTGAAATATAATTTTTTCTCAGCAAGTGCTTTCCTAGTTCTTTTGGTTAGTGTTTGGTTAGCTTGGAAAGCTTCTGTAGTGACTAACGATATATATGATTTTGAAGTGGATAAAATTTCCAATTCCAATCGGCCACTTTCTAGCGAAAAATTGAGTTTTGAAGAATATAAATCAATAGGCATTGTGTGTTTTTTTCTTTCTCTTTTGGGCAGCTTTTCTGTGGGTCCTACTTTTGGTTTTCTAATGATTGTTTTTCATATTATCGCTTGGTTTTATTCTGTTCCGCCCTTTAGAACAAAAAGGATTCCTTTTTTGGCAACCTTAAACAGTTCTCTGGCTGCAATAGTTGTGCTTTTTATGGGTTTCATCTTTTTTTCTGGATCAAATGATTTGCAAGGTCTTTCGCCGCGGATAATTTTTCTTTTGATTATCACCTATACCCTTTGTCTTCCTATTAAGGATTTTAAGGATATTGAAGGTGACAAAAAAGATCAAATAAAAACTATTCCAGTTATTTTTGGTGAAGAAAAGGGACGTTTGATTGTCGGAATTTCTTTTTTTGCCTCCTATATTTTGAGTGTTTTTTTCTTGAATGCCTGGGATCTTTTTTGGTGGGCTCTTCTTTTTGGTACTCTTTCCTTTTGGATAATCAATAATAAAAAAATCGCCTCTCGGCGACTTATTCCTTGGAATTTAGGAATCGTTCTTGTTTATGGGATTATTTTAGTAAAAATAGTTTTCTTTACTATTTAAAAATCAATAGAGCCAGACCGTTATTCCGGGCTGGCTCTTGCTGTTCTCGTCTGTTCGACTTGCAAGTTTGTGAAGACACGAACAGAATTCACGTTGGTAGCGCTGACTTAGAAAAGCTATCTAGTCATTAACGACCATAGCGCTGGGTCGCGGTTTCTGTCACACCCACAGAAGCCATTGGGGCTTTTTGTACCCCGTTTTTGCAGATGTCCCTCCATTTTAAATTTTATTGCTCCAGCTTTTTTCCGCCCGCTGAAGCTTAAGGACTAAGCGGCGCTGTTTAACATGTTTTGTCCTTTCATGTGTGTGAATTCTCATTGCCACCAAGCATACTAACACAAGTGGCAATTTTTGTCAAAAGAAAAAAACAAAACCCGTCACTCGCGAGTGACGGGTTTTATGAATTTATTGAAGTTTTCTAGAACATTCGGGCTAATTTTTGCCAATTTTCGACTGAAAGTTCCTGGGCGCGGGTATTTTGAGAAAAACCCAGAGATTCAAGCTTTTTGAGTGCTGTCCCTTTCTCTTGTTGAAGACTGCTAGAAAGATTATTGAGAAGAGTTTTTCTTTTTGAAGCAAAGCCAATTCGAGCTAGGCGAAATATCTTTTGAGTTTCATTTATGTCGCGAACACTGCTTTTTGGCTTAATTCTTATAACAGCACTATTCACTTCTGGAACAGGAGAAAAACATTTCTTGTTCACTTCGAAAAGAATTTCTGGCTCAGCATAATATTGAACTGAAAGAGAGAGCAGACTCATTTTGCCAGGCGAAGCTACAATTCTTTCGGCCACTTCCTTTTGCACCATCAGAATCATTTCTTGAGGAGGAAAATTACTTTCCAGAAATTTTCTAAGAATTTTAGCTGTGATGTAATAAGGAATGTTAGCAATGACTTTGTAGCTAGTATTTGGTATTTGGTATAGAGTATTTAAATCTGTATCTAAAATATTCTCATTGATAATTTCTAAATTTTTTGTGTTTTTGAATTTTTCTTGCAAATTTTTGACTAAACCTTCATCAATTTCAATAGTCAAAACTTTTCCGGCTTTTCTGAGTAAAGCTTCAGTTAGTACTCCCTTGCCTGGTCCAATTTCTAAAACCAAATCATCTGATGTGATATCAGCTGAATTAATAATCTTTTCTATAATCTGATGATCGATCAGAAAATTTTGTCCTAATTTTGTTGGCATAATAATTTAGCTTCTAGCTGTTAGCTTTTGGCTGTTAGCTTAATTTTTTTATTATAACATTTAGCATCTTCATAATTTCGTTAAGTAAATAATCGGCTTTTGAAAAGTTTAGCTTTTTATTTTTGTATATTCTTTTGGCAATTTCTATTTGTGTTTCTAGTTCGGCCCCAGATCCAAAAGCGATTCTTAGGAATTGAGCAAAATCTTTTCTGGTTCCTCTATTCCTCCCTTCAGCAATGTTAGAAGGAATAGAAATGGCCGATCTTCTAGTTTGAGATGTCAGTCCATAAATATCTTCTCTTGGATACTGTTTGGTTAATTTATATATTTCTGCTACTAATTCAATTGATTTTTGCCAGACTATTAGTTCTTTGTAAGACTTTATCATTTTAAAAGCTAAAAGTTAATAACTAAAAACTACAAGCTAGTTAAGTATTTCTTCCACTTTAACATCAATAACTCCTGCTCCCAAGGAAGCAATGGCAGCGAAGGCTTTTTTATCGAGGTCAACGATTCGATTGTCTCCAAAGGGCCCTCGGTCGTTCACTACAGCGATAACTGACTTTCCATTAGCTTTGTTGGTTATTTTGACATAACTGCCCTTAGGAAGCCAGGGATTGGCTACATAGTAGCCAGTAAGCGAAGGATAGGCTTTTTGAATGCCGGAGGGTTGAGCATACCAAGTTCCAAGCCCCGTATGAATGTCGCCGAACTTGACTTTTGTGCCTTTGGTAATTATTTCTGTGGTCGGATCTTCCAGAACATTTTTTTCTAAGACTATTCTAGAAATTTCTTTTCCATTTTTATAAGTTATCTTGTAGTTTATTTCTATGAGACCAGGCTTTCCTTTTTGCTCTATTTTTTCCTCTCTCCAACCCAGTTTTGAGTCAGTTTTGGTGGTGGTTTTAAAATCTATTTCTTCTTGGATAGTTTTTTCTTCCTCGTTGATTCTAGTTATGATTATTTTTTGATTTTGAAATACGGGAGACTTGAGACTGGGTGAGATTCTGTCTAGCTTACTTAAAATGATGTCATTTTCTGCTATGACTTGAGATATATTTTTTGCTCGAGTAGCAATTTCTATTTCTTTCCCATCAACTGCAATGTTTATTTTGAAAGCTCTTCTTATTTCTACTCTCAATCCAGGGAAAACTGGACTGTCGCTTTCTGGAATTATTTGATCGTTTGGTTCAAGAGCTAGGCTTTTTTCTGTTAGCATTTCTTCTATAGTGCTAGCCTTGGTTCTAGTTGAATAAATAGTGTTATTTTCCATCAAAGTAATAGTTTTCTCAATATTTTCAAAAGATAATTTTCTTTTATTCCAAAACCAACCCCAAGATGGTTGAGGAAAAAAAATAATTAAAAAGAAGATGGCTATAAAAAATCTTTTTTTAACGGGAAGCATATTTTTAGTCAGTTTTAAATCGATATTGCAGAGCTTCGGCGATATGTTCTGGACCAACTCTATCATGTTCTCCAAGATCGGCAATAGTTCTAGCTACTTTAATAATCCGAAAATAGGATCGAGCGCTAAGGTGTAAATTAGAAATAGCTTTTTTCATAATTTCTGTTGAAGCTTTGTCCAGTGAACAAAATTGTTTGATTTCTTCACTGCTCATTTCTCCGTTAGCAACAGTTTTCGAATTTTTAAATCTTTCTTTTTGAATTTCTCTGGCCTTTTCGACGCGTTTTCGAATAGTCTCTGAGCTTTCGGCTTGGGAGTTGTCTTGGGTTAATTTTTCAAACTTAACTCTGGGTACTTCAATGTGAAGATCAATCCTGTCCATAATTGGACCGGAAATTTTTCTTTGATATTTTATTATTTGAGCTGGCGAACAAGTGCAAGTTTTTTCATTGTCTGTTGCATTGCCACAGGGACAAGGATTCATGGCGGCAATAAGAGTGAAATTGGCCGGAAATTCCAGGGTTCCTTGAGCGCGAGAAACAGTAATGAGCCCGTCTTCTAGGGGTTGTCTCAGATTTTCCAAAACTGAACGAGAAAATTCGGGAAATTCGTCCAAAAAAAGAATTCCTCGATGAGCCAAACTGATTTCTCCCGGTCGAGGATAGGTTCCACCTCCAACCAGAGAAACGGCACTAGCGCTATGGTGAGGAGTGCGGAATTGTCTTTGAGTAATGAGAGCTTGATCTTTGGGCAGAAGTCCGGCTACAGAAAATATTTTGGTAACTTCCAGTGATTCTTGGAGGGTAAGCTTGGGAAGAATTGAGGCACAAGCCTTGGCTAGCATAGTTTTTCCTGATCCAGGAGGGCCAGAAAGAAGAATATTATGACCTCCGGAGGCAGCAATTTCCAACGCTCTTTTAGTGTATTCTTGTCCCCGAACAAAAGACATGTCGAATTGGGAAGATGGTTGATTTTCAAAAAGTTCTTCTAAATTATCAAAAACTGTGGGTAAAATAGTTTGCTTATTTTCTAAATGAGCGATTAGCTCAAGGAAGTTTTCTATTCCAAAAATTTTTGCCTTTCCAGCAATAGCTGCTTCTTTGGCATTTTCTTTAGGTACAAATATTTCTTCTATGCCACATCGGTTGGCTTGAATGGCCATGGGCAACACTCCTTTAATAGGACGAACCTTGCCATCCAAAGAAAGTTCTCCTAGAAATATTTTTTTATCAAAATTGAAATTAATTTGGTCAGTAGCTAAGAGAAAACCAAGAGCAATTGGCAAATCATAAATCGGACCTTCTTTTTTAATATCAGCTGGAGCCAAGTTTACAGTGATTCGACCACATTGATGAGGTGGTTTAAAGCCACTGTTTCGAATAGCCGCACTGACTCGATCGCGAGATTCTTTAATAGCGGTGTCAGGGAGACCAACGATATTAAATTGATGGAGTCCGGCTCGAATACTGTCAACTTCAATTTCAATTAGTTGGCTTTCTAAGCCAATAGTAGTGGATGAAATAACTTTTTTAGACACGCGTTTTTTGATTATTTTTTAGTCGAAATTGATGGTAGATAATAAATAAAAAACCGACAACAATATATACGTCGGCTAAATTAAAAATAGGCCAATTTATAATGCTTGGCATGACAATGCTGACGGGCCAAAATTTTAAATCGATGAAATCAATCACGCAACCAAAAATAAAGCGATCTATCAAATTAGACAAAGCTCCAGCTAGGATAAAAATTATTAAAAGACAGTGATTGAAAATTAGCTCTTTTATTTTTTTTCTTTGCCAAATAAAAAGAGCAATAATTAAAAATAAAATAAGCCAGAAATAAATTCCGGAAATTCCAAAAGCTATTCCCTTGTTACAGATATAAAATCCGCCAGTCTGGCGGATAATATATTTACTTACTTGGTCAGTGCCTAAGAGAAAAATAAATAAAATAAATTTCTTTAGCATGAGTTTTTAATCTATCCGCATTTTATGCAAGTTTTGGCGGCTGGATTAGCTTTCAATCTTTCTATGTCTATGTCTTGTTTTCCATCACCACAATTAGCGCAGAACCCGTAAGCGCCTTGATCTATTCTGTTTAGGGCTTCATTAACTTCTTGAAGTCTTTTCTCTAGGGTGTTTTCTACGGCCAGGTTTTCCACGTATTCACTCACCTCGGTGGCATTTTCATCAGTATCCGTTCCCAGTTCGTTGAAACTTGTTTCATAGTCGCCCTTTTCTTTATTGACTGGTTTAGCAATTTTCCCCAAATCAATTTCTAAATCTTTTTTTTCTTGAAGTAGTTTGGTTTTTAATTCTTCTAAAATTTTTGGTTCGATAGTCATAAAATTATTTTATTGCTTACGTTAGTATTATATCATAATCCAACAATATGCCGAATGGTGGGTTTCTCAACTTCGTCAAAGTTAATAGCAATGGCATCAAAACGATAGGGCCGGTTTTGCCAATGTTTTTGCATGAGATAAATTTGAGCTATTTTCTGAAGCTTTATAAGTTTCGAGTAGGTGATATTTTCTTCTGGAATAATGGTCTTTCCGGGCTTATTTAAGCGAGATTTAACTTCCACAAAAACGACCTCTTTACTCTTCTTGTCGTAGGCAATAATATCCAGCTCGCCAAATCTTTTTCCGCGAGAATTTTTAAAGTTTCTTTCTAATATTTTATAGCCAGATTTTTTAAGAAATTTAGCGGCTTTTTCTTCCCCAAGACAGCCCAATTGATTGTGATCTATTTTCATAAATCCTATTTTAACACATAAAAAAAAGATTTTTCAGCCAAACAAAAAACACCTTCTATGTTCGGTGCCTCTTTCTTCTTCTATTTTGTTTTCCCTAGATTCTTTAGGATTGAACCTAGGGGTGCGAAGCCCCTATGAATATATTATATGGGTGCACCCCTAGCGTTGTTCATGTATTAACATGAAACATGGAAATGAAAGTCCGGGTGAAGACTATTCATTATAATGTTCATGTATTTTATATACATGATTTTTTTTGGTTATTTCTGACTTTTATATATTTTTAATAACCCTTTGTTTTACCGCTCTCTGGCACGATGGCCTTTTGATGAAAAGAACAAATTTTTGTTTTTTTATTTTTGTTTTGTTGACGCTTTTTAAGCGCAATTTTTATTTTTGTTTTGGTCCTTCTTTGTCAGTGAAGAAGGCGGTTCTAAAATATGATTATTTTAAAACACTTGAGCAGCAGAACGTTTTCAACCGTAAATAGGGGGATATCACGGTTGAAAACACTCTGCTTCTCTGGATTAAACAAGATTGTCAAATTACTACATAGCTATTATAGCAGAAAAATAGCTCCGAGTCAATCTTCATTAGCAATGTGCCTTAAATGAGACCTTTTTTTAATGCACTTATTTTTTTAAATAATACTGATAAATGTCTGATAAAAAAAGAAAATTTCTTTTTAATTATTTTTAGTTGACTTATCCACAGGTTATCCTTATTTAGCTATAACTGGGCTGTCTATTATGCGTAGAGTCGCGTTTTTAGAGGTGGTTAAGCTTAGCAAATTGTTTTTTATGAAATAATCAATAGCAATTGATCCATCGGAACTAACATTTTTATAACGAATAAGGGTGTCGGCATAAGTGCTTTCTCCAAAATCATCAATTGAAACAAGATTGTCACCTGGGAGTATTAGCTTATTTAAATCTTGAAGCATAGTTGGTTCCCATTTTTTCATTTCTGCTAGAGCAGCGGGAGCATTTTTAATTGGGATGGCTAAATTGAGCTTTACAGTGTCAGTATCATTATAGAGCAGGAGAGAATATTGTTTTTCGTTATCAAACATTCCAATTATATTGTCTGGAAAGGTTATTCCTAAGACAGAATAAAAATTCTTGAAAGGTAAAGGATTATAGCTAGAATCTACCGGGACAAATTCAACCAAAGAACCTTTTTCCATAGAAGCCATTTCCTGAATATATTTTTTCAAAGAAGCTTCTTGATCGCTCGTATCTTCTAGGATAAGAAAATTTGGTTTGTCTAGAGAAAAAATTGGTTCTTTCTCTGTTACAGCTTTGTCTGTATTATTTTGATCTTGAGCGGAGTTCACGTTTTCTTCTTGAATGACTGTCGTTGAATCATCATCAGAAGAGCTTTCTTCTACTGGAAAAGAGAATCCGTTTTCAGCTTCTTGTTGATCTACAACTGATTCATTTGGATTGATGGCAGGGTTATTATTGCTTTTCGTTTTGTAGTAATAAACTGTGAAAGCTAAAGCAAAAATAAGCAAAATCGCCAAAAGAACAATCAAAGTTATTTTAAAACTAGTTTTCTGAATAAGAGGAACAGAATTTGAAGAGATAGCTTCTATTTCAGGGGCTACCGTTTTTTCAGCGGGTCGACTATCATTAACCATTTCTGTTTTGGCCTGACTGACGGATTCTTCTGCTTGATTTAGGAAGGGACTAGTTTTTTGTTTATCGGTCATTTGATTCCGGGTTTGTTCGTTTATTAACTCTTCTTGTTCTTTGGAAAAATCCGAGGGATCATAAGCAGGATCTTGTTTCAATTTAACCAGGTCTTGAGAAAGTGTGTGAAGGGGAAAGTCAGTTTCTTCGATCGCGTTAGACTGATTTTTGAAATTTATTTTTGTTTGCATTTCTTGAGGTTTGAACATATATTTTTTTAAAATAAAAACAGAGGCGAATTTAATTCTCGCCTCTATTTTACATCAAAAAAATATTTCTGACTACTTCCTATTTTTTGATTATTTTTGATACAGCTTTAGCGGAAAGATTGATTCTGCCTAGATTGTCAATCTCTTTAACTTTAACTGGAAGAATATCGCCAACCTTTAGATAATCATCAACTTTTTCTACTCTTTCATCGGCAATTTCAGAAATATGGATTAGGCCTTCTTGACCTGGTAAAATTTCAGCAAAGGCTCCGAAATCCATTATTTTGGTCACTTTAGCATTAAAGACCTCTCCAGCTTTGACTTCGTGAGTCAAGTTATCAATCCATTCCTGAGCTTTTTTAGCCGATTCTTGATCAGGAGAAGTAATAAATACTGAACCATCATCTTCAATGTCAATTTGAACACCCGTTTCATCAATAATTTCATTAATCACTTTTCCTCCAGCACCAATGACATTTCTTATTTTGTCTGGATTAATATGCATAGTTATAATTCTTGGAGCATATTGAGACATTTCTTCTCTAGGGCTCACGATAGCGGCTTTAATTTTCTCTAAAATTTCCATTCGATTTCCTTTGGATTGTTCAAGAATAGCTTCCATCATCGGTAAAGTTATTCCGTCAACTTTAACATCCATTTGAAGAGCAGTGACGCCTTTTTCTGAACCAGCCGCTTTAAAGTCCATGTCTCCATAGTGGTCCTCTAATCCTTGGATATCTGTTAGAACTTTGAAATTTCCATCTTTACCAACAATTATTCCCATAGCGATTCCACTAACTGGTCTTTTAATTGGTACTCCAGCATCCATCAGAGAAAGAGTTGATCCGCAGGTTGAGGCCATGGAAGAAGATCCATTAGAGGAAAGAACTTCGCTAACCAAAAGGATAGTATATGGGAAGCTTTCTTTAGGAGGAAGAACTGGGATGAGAGCTTTTTCAGCTAAGGCTCCATGACCAATTTCTCGTCTTCCTGGCCCTCGCATAGGACGAACTTCTCCTACAGAATAGGGAGGAAAGTTATAATGATGAATGTATCTTTTTTTAGTGTCTACTTCCATGGTGTCGATAATTTGCTCATCTCCTGGAGACCCAAGAGTAGTAACCGTTAAGGCCTGCGTTTCTCCTCGGGTGAAAAGTCCGGTTCCATGGGTGCGAGGAAGAATACCAGTTCGACATTCAATAGATCTAATTTCAGTTAACTTTCTGCCATCTGGACGAAGTTCTTTGGTTAATATATTTTCATGCACAATTTCGTCAGATATTTCTTCAAAAATTTGTTCAGTTATTTCAGCTAAATCTTCTTCGGGGTATTTTTCTTTAATTTTAGCTGAAACAGCCTCTTTAATTTTCTCCGTATTCTCATAAACCTTGCCCTTATCTTTCTCATAAAGTACGGAGCTAATTTTTTCAGCTAAAAATAATTCTCGAATTTCTTTTTCTTGTTCCTTGGAGCCTTCAAGAAGAGCTGGAGCAGTCTTTTCTTGTCCAACTTCTTTTTGAATATCCTCAATGAAGGTAGCAATCTTAGCAATAGCTTCAGATCCAAATTTAAAAGCTTCTAAAATTTCTTCTTCCGGAACTTCTTTAGCGCCAGCTTCAATCATATTTATCTTATCCTTAGTTCCTGAAAGAGTAAGATCTAAATCACTTACTTCCATTTCTCCATTAACAGGATTGAGAACGAGATTTTTTTCATTTCGTCCAATTTTTACAGCCGCTACTGGCCCATTCCAAGGAATGTTAGAAATGGAAAGAGCAGCTGAAGCAGCAATAATTGAAACAATGTCGGGATCATTTTCTCCATCATAAGAAAGAACAGTTAAAATTACTTGCACTTCATTTCTCATCCGGGCATTGAAAAGCGGCCGAATAGTTCGGTCGACTGCTCGACCGGACAAAATAGCTTCATCCGATGGTCGCCCTTCTCTTTTAATGAATCTTGAGCCTTTTATTTTTCCGGCTGCATAATAGCGTTCCTCGTAGTCCACCATAAGAGGAAAATAACCACTTATTCGAGAGGCTTTTTTGCTCATGGTGGCTGCGGCTAAAACAACAGTGTCACCATAGCGAACAGTTACTGCTCCGTTGGCTTGATTGGCTAAAAGGCCAGTTTCCACCTCCAGAATTCTCCCTCCAATTTGGAGAGACCATTTTTTTTGGTTCATTGTTTTTGTTAGTCTCAACTAACAAAGAAGTTTCGAGTCTCAGCTTAGGGCTGATTTGCTCCTTTAAAGAGCGAGAAAGATCAAAAGTCAAAACTACAACTAAAAAGTCAAATGTTTAACTTCTTGGCTGTGGCTTTGCGCTTTATCACCTCTCCTAAAAACTTAATTGTTAAAAGAGCCTATTTATTTAAATTATTTACTTCCTTGAATTAAAAATTTCCTTTTATTTTGGCTAATGTCCATGAATTTGTCAAGCCTTTCTATCAGTTTGGCGCTAGTTGATTCAGAAAAAGCTGCTCCTTCTACTCGGCAACCAGTGGTGCTTTGTAAGTATTCAACCAAGGGAATATAATCCCCGTCTCCACTGAGGAGAATTATCACATCTAAGCTTTTACTTAATTTAATAGCGTCAACAGCAATGCCCACATCCCAATCTCCTTTTTTGGCTCCTCCAGGAAAGATTTGCAGATCTTTGGTTTTGACTTCAAAACCTTGATTTTCTAGAGCTTCGAAAAATTTTTCCTCAATACCCTCTAGGGTTTTTATCCCATAGGCAATAGCTCGAATAAGTTTTCTATCTCCAACGGCTTCTTTCAGGACCGCTCCAAAATTAACTTTCTTTTTGTGAAGTACTTTGGCGCTATAATATAAATTTTGAATATCTACTAAAACGCCCACTCTTTGTTCTTTGAAAATCGTCATATTTTTATTTTAATAAAAACAAGAGCTCCAGAAGAGCCCTCGTTCAGAATTATCCCTTTAAGTCAAGCTTTTTAATTAAAGCTTTATAAGATTTTTCGTTAACTTTTTGCAAATATTGCATTAATCTCTTTCTTTTAGAAACCATTTTGAGAAGGCCTCTTCTGGAATGAAAATCCTTAGGATTTTTTTTGAGGTGAGAAGTTAGTTTCTTAATAGTTTCAGTGAAAAGAGCGATTTGGTATTCTGGAGAACCAGTATCTTTATCGTGTCTTTTTACTTCCTTGGTGACTTTTTGCTTTTGCTTGTTATTAAGCGCCATAATGTTTTTTCGGCTTAACTTAAGTTGGGAAAAACCTCAACTGAAGTTAGCTATAAACTAAATGATTAACAAATGAATGATACTACATAAAAGCTTTTTTGTAAAGGTTTTTGCTTTATAAAAATAAAGCGGTTAAAATAGATGAGTTATATGTCAAAAATACTAGAAAATCTAAATCCAGCTCAAAGAGAAGCCGTAGAAACTATTAATGGCCCGGTTTTGGTGATTGCCGGAGCTGGATCGGGAAAAACTAGAGCGCTAACCTATCGAACAGCTTATCTTATATTGGAAAAAAAGGTTAATCCTAGGAATATTTTGGCTGTAACTTTCACAAATAAAGCAGCTCAAGAAATGAAAGAGAGGATAAAAGAATTGCTTGGCAAAGAATATGGAGCGCCCATTGTGGGAACATTTCATTCTATTTGTGTAAGAATTTTGAGGCATGAAATTGAAATTTTAGGCTATAACAAAAACTTTAATATTCTAGATGATCAAGATCAAAAAATTCTTATTAAGAAAGTGATGAAAGAACTGGAAATTAATCCTGATCAATTTAAACCTCAGGCTATGGGAGGAGCTATTTCCAAATGTAAGAACGAACTGATCGCCTTTGAAGATTTTAAAAGAAGTGTTGGAGGATATTATGAAGAAATAGTAGCTAAAATATATGAGCGCTATCAGAAAAAGCTTCAAATCAATAATGCTCTTGATTTTGATGATCTGATAATGCTTACCGTCAGACTATTCAAGGAAAACCCAAAAATATTAGAAAAATATCAAGATTTTTTTCGTTATATCTTGGTAGATGAATATCAAGATACCAATCAAGCACAATATACTTTAGTGAAGTTGCTATCTCAAAAACATAAAAATATTTGCGTAGTGGGAGATGATTGGCAGGGTATTTATTCTTGGCGAGGAGCCAACATTCAAAACATTTTAGACTTTGAAAAAGACTACCCTGATTGTAAAACAATAAAGTTAGAGCAAAATTATCGCTCGACTCAAAATATTTTAGATGCGGCCTATGGAGTGATTTCCAGAAATATTAATCGAAAAGATAAAAAAATTTGGACTGAAAAAAAAGGAGGGCATTTCATTGCTTCCTATGAGGCCATGGATGAAAAAGATGAAGCGGAATTTATTATTCAGGAAATTTTGTCTGCTTCTAGAAAAGAAAAGAAAGGACTTTCTGATTTTGTTATTCTTTATCGAACCAACGCTCAATCACGTATGTTAGAAGAAGCTATGCTAAAATTTGGCTTACCCTATATTATCATTGGTGGCGTTAAATTTTATCAAAGAAAAGAAGTAAAAGACATCATTGCTTATTTGCGTTTGATTAATAATTTTTCTGATGAGGTTTCCTTGGCTAGAATTATCAATGAACCCAGACGCAATATAGGGGAAATTACCCTTTCTCGGCTAACTAATCTGGCCAAAGAAAAAAACTTAGATCCAATAAGTTGTGGCTTAAAGATTAAGAGTTTAGATGGAGAATTAGGATTTACTGAAAACAAAATAAAAAGCTTAGAAAAGTTTTCTGAATTCATTGTTGAAGCTAGAGAAAAACTAAACCAAACTAGATTGACTAATTTAATAGAGTGGTTGATTAAGGAAAGTGGCTACGAAAGAAGTCTATTGGACGGAACAGAAGAAGGAGAGATGAGATTAGAAAACGTTAGAGAGCTTTTGACAGTGGCTAAAAAATTTGATGATTTACCTTCCCAGGAAGCCCTTCAAAATTTATTGGAAGAAGTAGCTCTTATCGCTGATACGGATAATATTGATCAAAAAAGTGAGGCTATTCACCTAATGACTCTTCACAGTGCTAAGGGTTTGGAATTCCCCTACGTTTTTATTGTTGGTTTGGAAGAAGGAATTCTGCCTCATTCTAGAAGTCTTCTCAGCTCAGAAGAGATGGAAGAGGAAAGACGGCTTATGTATGTTGGTATCACTCGAGCCAAAGAAAAAGTTCATCTTATTTTTGCTCAAGAAAGAAACATATTTGGTTCAACTCAAGTCAATATGCCCTCCAGGTTTTTAGAAGATATTCCAGAACATCTAATAGAAGAATCAAAACAAAAACTAGCTATGGCTTCTTCTTTTAAAGAAAAAAATACAAAATCAAAAATAGCTCAAACTAATTTCAAAGATGGAGAAAGAGTGCGACACGAAATTTTTGGAGAAGGTCTAATTGTGGCTTCGCAGGGAGAAGAACTAACGATTGCTTTTTCTAGGGTCGGACTTAAAAAAATATCTGCTTCCATCGCTCCTCTGGAAAAAATTTAGAAAGATATTGAAAACCCGTCCCGCTAAGCGGGACGGGTTTGTTTTAGTAGATATAACCTTTTATAACTCGGCTACTGGTGCTGATAGTTCTGGTTGATTTAACTGCCCATCCTTTGTAGTTCATTTCGGAGATAGTAATAGTGCCACCCTTAACTTTTTCTACAATAGCAACATGTCCCCACCAAGACTCTGAAGTTACAACAATAGAGCCAACGCGAGGATTTTTCCCTGTAGCATATCCCATCGCCCTAGCATTATATAACCAAGTTCCAGCGTTTCCGCTCCAAGGAACATATCTTCTTTGGGACACGTACCAGGTGCAATAGCCATAAGGGAAAGAATGTCCTGCCCCGGCTTTTCCACTTAAAATCTTGCCGAATGGTTCGTAGTTTCTGGCAAAAGTAGATCCTTGTGATGGGGCTGGTTGAGCTGGTCGAATAACTTCTTTTTCCCCTCCAGGGATAATAATTTCTTGACCAACCTTAAGTTCGCCATTAGCCGGTAAATCGTTAAAAGCAATAATTTCTTTTTCAATAGCTTTGTATTTGTCAGCTATTTTTTTGATGGTATCACCACTTTTAACAGTATATGAAAGTCCGGAGACTGGGAGAATAAAGATTTTGTCTCCAGGCATAATGGAGTCAATGTTGTCAATTTCATTGGCCCACATAATAGTATTCACAGTCACTCTGAATTTTTTGGCAATAGAACTTATATTATCTCCAGATTGAACTTCATAGATCTTAACCCCTTCTCCTTCCTGTGGGTCTTTTCTGATAGGGCTATTTTCAGCCATGAGGGCTTGACCTTGCATGATTGGTAATTCACCAACTTCTTCTTTAATGGAAGCAGGATTGGGAGACAAGCTTGATTCGTTTAATTTAGCAATAGACAAATTAGTCTTCTTCTTGGCGTCAGTAAAAAGCTTATTTTTTATAGGTGCTTCATAATTGTCTGAGATTCCCAGATAACCAAAAAGAAAACCGCTGGTCTCTTTTCCAGAAGCCAGATTGGTAGAAGATACTAAAATAGCGCTAGAAATAACCACGATAAGAGCGGAATAATTTCTAAATATATGTAACGCCTTAACAGTTCGATGTTCCTTAATAAACTTAGCCAAATTATTTTGAAAGTTATGCACTTTCAAATGAAAATTGCCCAAGGCGTTTTTTTTGAATATTTTACGAAACAAATTAGATACAAAGTTACTAATATTGTTGAGTCTTTCTGATTAGTTTTGGCTTGGAGTCCAAATTTTAAAACTGTCTCAATGAAGGCGTTTGAAACTCATAGGACAAAACTCTAATTTTTAATCACTAGATAATATAGCCAAAGGTGTCCCGGATGTCAAACTCAGTGTCCACTCGGGGCTTATTTAGGCCAAAATAAATTCGGAAACAACCCAAAAAGGCTTTAAAAAAGCCTTTTATTGTTAAATTGATTTTTATTAAAAAAAGATATATGATAGGGATACTTTTATAAGTGTCGCACAATAATCCAAAAGAATTTATTTAAAATAAATAGGTCTTAAATAAGCCATTTTATCAACAAAAATGAATATTGAAGAAGCCAAAAATCGATTCTTGGAATATCTTGAGATAGAAAGGGGTCGGTCGCAGAAAACCATTGAAAATTATAATCATTATTTGGAGCGTTTTTTGGTTTTTTCTAAAATTAAAACTCCCGAAGCCATAACAGATGAAGTGGTGAGAAATTTCAGAATATTTTTAAGTAGATTCAAGGATGATAAAGGGCGGTCTCTCAAAAAAATTACTCAAAACTACTATATTATTGCCATTCGAAGTTTTTTAAAATATCTAGCCAAGCAAGATATCAAAACCCTTCCGGCTGAGAAAGTAGAAGTCGGAAAAGCACCCACTCGGGAAGTGGACTTTCTGGAAGTGGAAGAAATGAATCAAATTTTGGAAGCGGCTGAAGGGAAGAGTTTCAAGAAACTTCGAGACAGGGCTATTCTCGAACTGCTTTTTTCTGGCGGACTTCGAGTTTCAGAACTCACCAACATTAATCGAGACAAAATTAATCTCAAAAATCAAGAAGTGGTGGTCAGAGGCAAGGGAGATAAGGTCAGGGTAGTTTTTATATCAGACAGTGCCAAGAAATCTTTGGAGGAATATCTAGCCAAAAGAACTGATATTGATCCGGCTCTTTTTGTCAGAGATTCAAAAGCCCTCAAAAAATTTGAAAGTGCTAAAAATAAAAAAGAAGCCCAAAGTGATTTGCGACTTTCTCCTCGCAGTGTGCAAAGAATAGTGAGGTTCTATGCGGCCAAGGCCGGAATCGTCAAAGATGTTCATCCGCACACTCTTCGCCACACTTTTGCCACTGATCTTCTGATTAATGGAGCGGATATTCGAAGTGTTCAAGCCATGCTCGGTCATTCTTCCATCACCACTACTCAGATTTATACTCATGTGACCAATCAAAAACTTAAAGAAATTCACAAAAACTTTCACGATAAGAAGAAAAAATAGTTACAACTATAGCAGCAGCTAGTTTCATATAAAAAAGTTTACTTTTTGATAATTTTAAAACCGCTTCCGCATATAACCTAATGTGTTATAGGACTATACGGAAGCGGTTAGTGTCAGCAAAATAAGGCCTATTTGTTTTTAAATATTTGTATGCCT
>Ga0180007_10001694_pt1 | contig 28392 bp, 32 predicted proteins | sample MM_PC_MetaG_FD_121122 | JGI IMG/M metagenome (GOLD analysis project Ga0180007, IMG submission 121122) | Groundwater microbial communities from the Aspo Hard Rock Laboratory (HRL) deep subsurface site, Sweden - MM_PC_MetaG | ecosystem: Environmental > Aquatic > Deep subsurface > Groundwater... | reverse complement strand
TAAACCTTTTGATGCTAATACGTTTGTTATCGCTGATGTCAATGTTGTCTTACCATGATCAACGTGTCCGATTGTTCCAATATTTACGTGTGTCTTATTCCGTTCAAATTTCTCTTTTGCCATTGTGCACCTCCTCATTAATTAAAGCTGCTGATGGGAATCGAACCCATGACCTCGTCCTTACCAAGGACGTGCTCTACCGACTGAGCCACAGCAGCGCTTTTTAGGGCGCTTAACAGTTAAATTGAATATACGATATGTAAAGTTTAAAATATACCATAAAAAAAAACATTGTCAAGCATTTTTTTTGATTTTTTTTTGGGGCAGGGACAAAAAAGTCATGTTTTGGGTTGCTCAGTATATTTCATTTCTAATTTGACTTACTATCCTATCCGCTTGTTTATTAACTCTAAAAGTTGCTGATTATTAACAGGTTTAATTATATAATCATTAATACCTTCCATCGCAAACAACTCTTTCATTTCCCCCTGTGCTGAAAAAATAATAATGGGGATATCTTTTAAATTTTCCTCATACCTTATTTGTTTTGCAAGAGTAAATCCATCAATTTTAGGCATAATAATATCCAGCAAAATTATATCTGGATTTACACCTTTAATGATTTGCAAAGCAATGCTTCCATCATTAATATTAGAGACAATAAATCCTTTTGCTTCCAAAAAAAGCTTTATTTCGCCAGATGGCTTAATATCATCATCAATAATTATAACTGTTTTTTTTGTTTGCAAACCTAGCTCCTAAATGACTAGCGTGAAATTTATCTTACCAAAAATTAACCCTAACGTCAATTTTTTTCTTTTATTAGTCTATTTAAAAATAAGTTTATCTCCCACCCCAATTTTATTGCTCCCAAACCAACCCTCGTTCATTTCTAAGGCATAAATTGCCTTACTTTTAGGACTATAACGCAATTGCTCATCCAAAGGCGCCATATGCTGCACATCTATTATCTGCTTATTCTTGTTTATAAAAGCAATATCCAAAGGAATTAAGGTATCCTTCATCCAAAACTGGGGATAGCCCTCTTTTTCAAAACAAAAAAGCATACCTTTATTTTTAGCTAGAAATTTTCTACCTTTTAATCCCTGAGATCTTTTATTTAAATTATCCGCTACTTCCACAAAAATTATTTTTCCGGCAATATACACTGGCTTTAACTGCATATTCAGCAAAATAAGCACTAATAAAACAATAGCCACTGCTGCTATGATTTTAAATGTGTTTTTCTTCATAAATAAAGGTTGCCTGCAAATTGTCATATAAACTATTAATAGGAAAGCATTTTAATATTATTGGTTTATACCTAAACATTACACCTACTCAGCTTTATTCAGCATTACACCAAGAAGCTTTAGAAACTCCTTCGGAGGAAGATATCCAGGAACAACTTCAATTAATTGCCCTGAAGACTTTAAAAAAACAGTAGAGGGAAATCCGTTGATTTTATATTGTTTAGCTATATCCTTATTTTTCTCAGCATCAATTTTAACACAAATAAATTGATTAAGACGCTCCTGTACCTGCGGATCAGCATAGGTATCTTTATCTAATCGCTTGCACCAACCACACCATTCGGTATAAAAATCTATTAAAATCGGCTTATTTTCTGATTTAGCCATCTCCTGTGCCACATCAATATCTCTAATCCAGTTAAGCTTACTTTCTAAAATCTCTGCCTGCGGCTGAGTACAGCCAATAATAAATAATAGGCCCGCTAAAATTGCTATCTTTTTCATCTTACCTCCAGGTTTATAAAAAACGCGCATAAATCATTAGCCAAAATAAAATAAAATAGCTTATTTCTATAAGAACTGAATATATTTTTTTATTATTCTGTTTAAGCCTATGAATAAAATGATGTTCCAAAAGAAAAAAACCAATTAGAAATGTTACTGAAACAAGCAGCGGTTTTAGAATATACTTTGTCATGGATATATTTTATCCTATAAAAAAAACAGTGTCAAGAAACACTCTTTCTAACGGCCTGAACAATCGCCACCAAACTATCCTTAATTGACTGCGTATTTCCACTGTGTATTTTTTCAACATTAAACACACTTGCCCCAACAGCAACTCCGTCAGCTTTACAATCAAAATATTCCTTAATATTATCCAGCTTAACCCCGCCAACAGCTAAAAGCGCTATTTTATCAAAAGGCCCCTTAAGCTCTTTAAAATATTTCGGACCAAATAAACCGGCTGGAAAAACTTTGACCATCGCAGCGCCACTGGAATATGCTGTATAAACTTCTTGAGGAGTTAAGGCCCCGGGGAAAAACAGTATGTTATTTTTTGCACAATAAGCCGCGACTTCCTTAATAAATGTAGGCATAACAATAAAACTGGCTCCAGCATCTAATGCCATATGCATTGAATCCAAACTCAAAACTGTTCCTGCCCCGATCATTAGCCGACCTTGAGATAAAGCAACTGCATTTTTAATGCTCTTGGCTGCATCCGGCGTATTCATTGTGATTTCAATGGTTTCCAAACCTGAAACAAAAATAGTTTCAATTAAAGCATCAATTGCCCATGGCTCGATACCTCTGATGATCCCCATTATCGGAAGTTTTTTAAAACGATAAATATCCATACATTATCCGAATTATTCCACTTCTTGAGAACTAAAACTATCATAAAATGCCCGATAATTTTCTTTTTTATCGGTTTTTCTCATAGCCATTGCAGTGCGCGGATGCTCATCAAGCATCCCAGTAATCGCATAAGGAATAATATAACCCCACTCTATTTTATCTCTTAAAGGAATAAACTGAGTTGAGATTATATCTAAGATCGGACGAATATCAAATTTAGGATTCTTAAGAAATCCAATCAGAAGTTCTAAAGGACAATTCCCGGCCGCGCGGCCAATACCATATACCGTTGCATCCAGATAATTAGCTCCATGAATAATTGATTCTATTGTATTGCTAAACCCAAGCTGCTGATTATTATGAGCATGAATTCCCACTTCCTTAGACTTTAATATGCGTTTAAACTTTTTTACCAATAACTCAGTGTTTTCTTGATACAAAGCGCCGTAACTATCGACAACATATATCACTTCTGCCTTACATTCTTCTTCTAATTGGTGTAAGGCCTCTGTCATCTCACTGTCTAATGTACAGGATACCGCCATAATATTAATTGTTGTTTCATATCCTTTTTGAGAAAATTCATTTACCATAGCAATTGCCTTATCTACATTTTTTGCATAAGAAGCAACTCTAATCATATCAACCGGGCTCTCACTAGCCGGCTTAATATCATCCATATCCACTCTGCCCACATCAGCCATTACTGATATTTTCATATTCGACGCAATGCCATCCGTAATTTTTCTAATATCATCATCATCGCAAAATTTCCATTTACCAAAATCCTTTGACGAAAACATCTTACGTGAGTTTTTATATCCGATTTCCATGTAATCAACACCCGCATCAGAAAGAGCTTTATATGTTGCTCTAACCAAAGCATCATCAAAATTATGATTATTAATCAAACCGCCATCACGAATAGTACAATCTAAAATTTTAATTTCCGGTCTATACATTTTAATACCTCCTTAAATAAAGCTACAAAATAAATCCTGCATTTCACATATTGTTAAGGTTCGTATTTTACCATACACCTTGCAATAAAAACAAGAAAAATGGTTTCAAAATAAAAGGTTCTCCGACTCGCTAAAATCGAAAAACCCTTTATCCCTAAACAAGCTTCTGCTAAGACTAGCTAATTATTATCTCTGATTGGCTGCTTTTTGTAATCCATAAGTCTTAAGCAGCCCATTAACATCCGTTGTTTTTAAATCCATACCACTAGTTTCTGAAAAAGGAAGCAGATATATTGGCTTATTCATCAGAGCCTCAGCCATTTTCAACTTAACCATGGTAATGCCGCCAGAATTATTTAAAGCTTCAACCATCTTTTGAATTCCCTGAGCTTCGGCATTTCCTTCTACTTCAATGGCCTTCGCAATTAGACCCTGTTGTTCAAAATAAGCATTTGCCTGAATTTTTTCTTTTTCAAAGTTACCATCTGCTTTTGCAATCGCCTGATTTACTTCACCTTGAGCATATTGCAATTTCTGAAGATACTCTTCAACCGTAGCATTAACTTCTGATTTAAACCTTTCGGCCATTTGATCTGCGATTTTCTTTTCTTCAATTGCCTTTTGATAAGCCGGATTAAACCGATAATCTTTAGACAATACATTCTCTACAATAATACCGTAATCCTTTAATACATCATTCAATAACTTAAGCACTTTATCTGCTTTTTCAGTCCGTTTAGTCGCCACATAAAAATCTTCTGACTTTAATTCCCCAAACAAATTTCGAGTAATGTTGCGGGAAAGCGGACGCACTACTTTTTCTTCAAGTTCATAATTATTTTTCGCAACATACTGAAGAATGTATGCCGCCTTCTTTGGATCAATACGATAAGCAATAATAATATCCAAACTAATATCATTACCATCAATTGTTTTAAACAATAAATCATCCGGTCCCAAATGTGCTCCTTGGCCTCTTGTAATCGTCATTTCCATATTACGCAACTTTGTATCAAAAACATGCCAGTCATTGACAATCGGCAAAAAGAAATATGTTGTTCCCGGCGCGTATACTCTGTCCAAAACTCCGCTTTTAGCAAATGGAGCCCATTTAATTGTTTTAACTCCGACTTCTGTAGAACCAGTTGAATGTGGCATACAGCCGGAAACACCTACAGACATGCCAATTAAAAGTAAAACTAACATTATTCTAATTACTCTTATTTTATTTTCCATTATTCATTACCCCCTTTCACCCCAAAAAGCTCCAGACCTTTTTCCAGGTTCAAAGGATTAAATCCATTTTCTCCGCTAGAAGAAAGCATTATCACACTAAGCCCATTTAAAACTTCCGCCATTTTCAATCCAACTAGTTTATCCGATCCTTTTTGCTGATAAGCATTATTTATTAATTCTTTCTTTTTTGCTTCAGCAAGCTTTAACATCAGATCCCCTTCAGCATGTTTTGTTCTAACATATAGATCGCGTTCAGCATTCCTTGTCACAACATAAGCTTGACCTTGTTCAAGTTTTATTTTTATATTTGCTTCCCCTTCTTCGCGCACTTTTTTAACCAAGGCCTCTTCAGCCGAAGCTTTTGCCTTTGATTGATTAGTAAACACCAATTGGTCTTTTAATTTTTTCTCTTCGATGTTTTTTTGAATTTCATCACTGTATTTAAAATAGCGAATCAACACATGCTCTACCGCTATCCCTTTAGGCTTAAGCTCTATGTTCAGCAATTCCTTAGCCTGCTGAGCCCGAGAAACACGCAACGAAGAAATAAAAAATTCTTCTGTTGTCATCTCCCCTAAAGTTTCCTTAAGCACTGGCTCAACCTTCGGAACTATACCATTTGTCTGATACAGCTTACCAGGTCCAACTGTTGTAATTACCTTATAGGGATCAACAATATGATAAATAATACTCACATCAACATCAACAAAAAAACCATCAGAGGTTTGAATATGCGCTGACTTTTGAGATTCCCCGGGATCTCTATGTCTCTCATAGCTATCCGAAGATATTTGAGACCTTCCCAGATTAAACTTAATACTTTTTGCCTTAGTCTCAAGATAATCATTTAATTCAAATACCTGTAAATCCTTAGGAAAACGATGCATAATATGGATACCAAAAGGAGCGATGATATGAAATCCTGTATTATAAACAATCTCTCTTATTCCTGAATTAATTCCAATATTGATCTGCTTAATCGCAACCTCATTAGGTCTAACATAAAAAATGCAGTTTCCAAAAAAAACTATTGCCACCATCGCTACAATAATAAGCTTGGAAAAAATCTTCAGAGGAGCAAGCATTTTTTTCACTTTCATACTCTGCATCTTTTTTAAAAAATCTTCCTTTTCATTCATTATCATCTCTCCCTTTAAACTTAACTACCAAATGTTCCCCTTTGCCACGGCTCTAATTAAATCGCGCTTCGTAACTACACCTACAACCTTATCATCTTCTATAACCGTAAGATAATAAGTTTTATTCTCGCTCATAATAGTTGCAATCTCCTCAATTGACATTTCCGGAGATATTACCTGCGGATTCTCCTGCATTACATCTTTTAAATCTGTTCCGGTTATCCTTCTTAATTCCTCTTCGGTCCGGGCTATTCCCAAAGGAATTATATTGGAAAAGAGATTTAAAAAAGTAGGCAGATTAACTTTCTTATCCTGAAAAATTAGATCTTCCTCAGTTGCAATGCCTAAAAAATTCCCCTTAGCATCAACTACCGGAGCTCCGCTAACATTTTCTTTGATTAAAAAAGCAGCAAATTCTCTTATTTGCATTAATGGATCAACCGACTGAACATCTTTGGTCATAATATCTTTTGCGACCATATAGCCTCCTAGGTTTGATTATTGATATGTAAATCAGTGTAAACAAAGCTAGAGTGCTTGTCAACTTGAAAATTTTATGCTATCGTAAGATACACTAAAAAACAAACAGCTTAAACTTTATTATTAAATCCAATAATCGGTATATAAAAATGAATGAGCGCTTAAATAAAATAATCGCTAAAAGCGGTATCTGTTCAAGAAGAAAAGCCGATGAACTAATATCAGCCGGTAAAGTCAAACTTAATGGCAAAACCGTCACAAAACTAGGCACTCAAGCTGACATAGAAAAAGATAAAATTCTATTTAATGGCAAATTACTTAAAACCGAGAAGAAAATATACGCGTTACTCCATAAACCCGTAGGATATACAACTACAATAAAAGACCCGCATGCTGAAAAACTAATAACTAAGCTTTTTCCTAATATACCAGAAAGACTATTTCCTGTGGGGCGCTTGGACAAAGATACATCCGGATTATTGATCTTAACTAATGACGGGAATTTAAGCTTTAAATTAACCCACCCCAAGTTTGAAATTAAACGAATCTATGAGGTAAAAGTAGAAAAATACCTCTCTGCTCAAACAATTAAAAAAATTGAAACCGGCGGACTTAAAATAGAAGATTACATAACTTCTAAATGCAAAATAAAACTTATCACTCGCTCAAAAACAACGACTGATTTAGTCATCACTCTTACCGAAGGAAGAAAAAGAGAAATTCGCAAAATGTTTAGTATGTTTGGACACACTGTGATGAGCCTTAAAAGAATTCGTTTTGGAAAATTAGAATTAGGATCCTTAGAAGTAGGCAAATGGCGATACCTCAAAAAATCTGAAATAATTTAATCTAAACAAAACATCCTAATGCGCCAGTTCTGTTGACTGGTGTTTTAAATCCGCAGAAATTTGATTTGCTTTATGCAAAGCTATTTTCACAAAAATAGGTCCGATTATTTCATAGATTATCGTTGTCGCGGCAATAGTTGTAAAAATCATTGCCCCCCATTCCGGAAAAGTACTTTTAACAATTAAGGCCATACCCAAAGCAACACCCGCCTGAGGCATCTGAGCAATTCCCATATAGCGTTTCACATCAGAACCAGCATTAGAAACAATCGCGCCAATATATGTGCCCAAACATTTACCTAAAATCCGCACAATTATGTACACAGCGCCAATAGCGCCAATTTGGACCAGCAGATTTATTTCCAGATTTGCTCCGGCTAATACAAAAAATATAAGATATATCGGCCAGTCAACTGTTTGTAAAACTTCAAAAAAACGAAAACTTTCCTTATGAACATTAACAATCGTTGCCGCTAAGATCATACAGCCTAAAAGCACAGAAAGATGAAAATGAATAGCCAAGCCAGCGGTAAAAAAAATCGTTCCCACAGTATAAATCAACAAATCTCTTTCATTCCGAATATGGCTGGCAAATTTTGAAAATATCCAGCCAACAACACCACCCAGTACAAAAGATCCTCCTATTTCCCAAAACGCACTGCCCATAACCTGGAATACGCTGTCAGCATGATTAAAATGAATCTTGCGCGCAAAAGCCAGACAAACAGAAAATGCGATCAAGCCCCAAGCATCATCAATCGCGACAACTCCCATTAAGATTTCAGTAAATCTGCCTTTTGCTTTATACTGCCTTACAATCATAATCAAAGCTGCAGGAGCTGTTGCCGTGGCTATCGCGCCAAATAGCAAAGCAACATATACAGGCAATCCCATAACCATCATCGCGACGACAACAAAAGTCCCGGCCCCGAATGCCGCTAATATCGAAATCCAGATTACCTGCTTGCCTATTTGATGGAAAATTCCTTTAGAAAAACTCTGCCCAATACTAAAAGCAATAAAACTCAAAGCAAAGTTAGAAATTAACCCTGAAGCAGCGATTATGCTTTCCGGAACAAATCCCAGAGAAAACGGACCAATTAGTATTCCGATTATAAGATATGCGGTAATTGCAGGAGTTTTTATTTTTTCAGCGATTTTTCCAGACAAAAGACCCAAGAGAAGAATTAAACTTATCCCAAGAAGGGCATTCATTTAAACAAGTCCTTTTTCTTTAAAAATTTTCATAACAATATCAAACACACTGATTATTCCTACTAATTTTTTCTGATCATCAACTACAGGGATAGAATCCCGATTATGCAACTGCATCAGATCATAAGCTTTTTTAAGATCATCATTTTGATTTACTTTAACTACTTTTGTATCCATGATATCAGCCACAATCACCAGAAAGCCCATCTCCTCTTCTATATCCACATTAAAGATGTCCGCAGGTTCCCGACTGACCATTGACAAAGGATTACGCATCAAAAGGTCCTGATTATGCGGCTGAAATATTTCAAAAAAACTGCGGATATGAACCGCTCCCATTAAGACCCCATTATTATCCACTACCGGGACTTTTGGAAAACTATGAAAAGTCTTAAACATATTAAGCAACTGCGTAAGCGTAGTTCCCCGTTTTACAGACAAAATTTCTGTTTGCATAATATCTTTTACATACATAAACACCTCACATTTTTATATAGCATTCATCTGGATAAAACTCTATATTTTAATTGTAGCACAAAAATGCTTAATTGTGTATCTGATTAGTTTTATGCAATGCAAGTTTTACAAAAAAAGGGCCAATTATTTCGTAGATAACAGTTGTCGCGGCAACTGTTGTAAATATAATATTTCCGGCTTGAGGAAATTGTTCTTTAGCAATCAAAGCCATACCCAAAGCAACTCCCGCCTGCGGCAAAAGACCAAGGCTTAAATATTTTTTCACATCATCATCTGATTTAGCAATATGGGCGCCCAGATATGTACCAAGAAATTTGCCAACTATTCTAAATATCATATAAACAATGCCGATAACTCCGATTTTACTTAACAAGTCGATTTCTAAACTAGCTCCTGCTAAAACAAAGAATATCAGATAAATCGGCCAATCGATATGGTTTAATATATCGAAAAATTTAAAACTCTCATTATTAAGATTCACCACCACTGCGGCTAAAAACATTGAAGTTAATAAAACCGAAAAATGAAAATGCAAAGCTATTCCTGTTGCCACAAAAATAACGCCTATAGTCCAGATCAAAAGATCTGTTTGATTTTTAAGAAATAAACCAATACGACTGAGGATAATCCCCAGCACTCCGCCGACAAGAAAAGAACCAGCAATTTCAATAACAGCCCCCATAAGCATACTCCCCAGGCTTGAAGATAAATCCAAATACATTGCCTTGGCAACGGCTAAAGAAAGAGAAAATATTATCAAACCCCAAGCATCATCAAGCGCAACAACCCCCATTAAAATATCGACAAATTGCCCTCGAGCTTTATATTCTCGGACAACCATGATAATCGCTGCCGGCGCGCTGGCAGCAGCAATTGCCCCAAAGATCAACGCCATGTATGCAGGGACTTTAAAAAACAATAAACCAATAAGCGTTATCAGCCAAGCGCCAACTGCCTCAAGTATCGATATCCACATTACTTGCTTGCCAACTTGTCTAAAGATCTTACCGGAAAAATTTTGCCCGATACTAAACGCGATTAAGCTTAAAGCAATATTAGAAATCGTGCCGGATACTTTTAACATATCTTCGGAAATAAACCCTAGCATAAACGGACCAAAAACAATTCCCAGCAACAAATACGCGGTGATTGCCGGAGTTTTTACTTTCTCAGCCAATTTCCCGGATAAAAGTCCAAAAACAAGAATTATTCCCACACCCAAAATAATATTCATTAATCAGATCAGTCCTTTTTCATGAAAAATTTTCATAACTATGTCAAAAATACTTATTATTCCCACCAGTTTTTTTTGATCATCCACTACGGGAATTGCTGTTTTTTGATGCAATTGCATCAAATCAAAAGCTTTTCTAATATCCGCGCTTTGTTCTATTTTTACTATTTTAGTATCCATAATATCCGCCATTATAATTAAAAAACCCATTCCCTCTTCAATATCCACATTAAATATATCTGTAGGTTCGCGGCTGATCATGGACAAGGGATTACGCATAAGAAGATCCTGATGCGGCTGAAATATCTCAAAAAAACTGCAGATATGAACAGTTCCCAGCAAGACCATTTCCTGATCAACGACTGGCACTATGGGAAAACTGTGAAAGTCTTTAAAACTAATAAGCAGCTGGGAAAGAGTTGTGCCTTTTTTTACTGAGCGCACATTAGATTGCATAATGTCTTTAACTTGCATTAATCACTCCTCTTGGCTGTTTTGGGAATTTTATCATATTTGGCTTTTTAACGCAAATAAAACATCCTTTTATTTAAAAGTATCGCACTTGCTTATCTGGTCACCCCAAACAGGCAATAATCTAAACTGCACTCTAAACATCAGCATATTTACTAAAGCAAAATATTTTGCGGAAACAAATCCAAGATGCTCAAATAACCTGATTATAATCAATCGCTTTAATAACCGTAAGCAGCTTGTTTGAAGAAAAACAGTTCATATAACCCACCTGAATTCCTGTCTTGCGGTCATAAAAACCATAACAATTAGCCAAGGCAGGATCTTGAACTACTGCCACAGAATAACCTTTCCAGATTGTAAATTTAATAACTTCTCCGGCTGCCAGATTATTGCCAATCGATAATAAGGCCGGCGCAATCCATAAAACCGCGGCTGTTGGTCCAGGCAATGCCATTCCTGTTGCATCAAGCAAATTTTTATCAACAATATATGTTTGCTGATTTTCCAAAAAACCAGTTGATTTAAAATCAACTTGATAATAGTTTTTATTTTTCTTTTTAAACAGCAGATTATGCTCAGAAACATTATTATCTTTTACCGAACACAGAGTCGTAATATATTTCAAACATAATCCATCTTTTATTGGACTAACTGTTTTTTGAAAACCCCAGATCAGAATAGAAAATATTAATAAGATTAGTAAAAAAACAATAACTTCAAACCGAACAATTCTCATTTTTAACTTTTTTTATTTTTCCGTTGTTTTTTACGATCAAGATAAGCGACTAATTCTTCAGGAGTTTTAATCAGCACCTCATGATACTCTCCAAAGCGTTCACAATTCGGAGCTTTATGGGCTTTACATTTATCCGGACGCTCTTCATATATTTTGCAAAGATTATTCTTACCCAAATACATACATTTACCCTTTACTCTCAAATACCAATGATGCTGTTTGATAAATATATCAACAGTGTCAAAACGTACTTGCCATTTTAAATCTTCTACTTCTTCTTTGGTCTGTGGTTTACCAATAGACATAGCCAAATCACGGCAGCATATCGCAGGGCATTCTTGACATGCTTCAAGAGAAGTTATTTTCTCTAACTTTGCTTTTTTTTGTTTTAACATTACATCCTCTTCACTGTTCAAAAATCATAACCCCTAATCTATATAAAAATAAATCAATTAAACATTAAACCTAATATCCAGCATATCTCCATATTCAATTACATGATCTTTATCCACTAATTTCACAAAGCCGGAGGTTTTCGCTTCCTGCATATTATGCACAGTTTCAAAATCCTTAAAGTTAACAACTTCCGCCTTAATAAATCCGCGAGCAAGATCAGAGTGAATTTTTCCAGCGCAAGTAACCGCGTCAGAACCTTTTTTTACTGGCCAGGATCTAACTTCCGGCTTTCCTGCTGTATAAAAAAACATCATCCCGGCTTTAGCAAAAGCTTTCGCAATCAAGTCATTTATATCCACCGATCCATCAATAATTAAAGTCGGCTTTAAACTTAAAGGCGCAAGCTCTTTAATTTTTATATATTCTTCTTCAGTAAAATCAATATCACAAGCTGGTATTTCCTTTTCTAAATACTGCTGGCATTTTAATAATGCCGCTTTTTCCGCTGGATCATTGGTATTAGCTATCCGATTATCGACTTTTTCCATATCCATTATCAGAAAATCAAGCAGCTTGTCTTTAGCCACAGCAATACAATCCGCGTTGATAAAATCTGCTTCCTTAAATTCAGCAAAAAACGGTGATATTTTTTTCGGCTCGAATTTCTCTGTTAATTTTATGATAATCTCGTCATTATATTTCACTTTACCTTCCTGGATATCTAATTCAAAAAAACTAATCTTCATTCATTTCACTCTCTTTCTTTTTACTCCATAAAAAAACCTTATCTTTGGGTTTAACAATAAACGGCAACTTAACTCCCACAATCTCACCTTTATTTACATTTTCAACAAACTCATGATTTTGCTGCAATTCAACAACAGTACTAAAACTAGCCGGAGTCCCTTTGCCAATAAATAAAAGCTCCTGCCCTTTACGCAGTGAAGCGTTTTGCGCACGTATTTCCGCGACACTGATTTTCTTAAAAAATTTCACAACTTCACCTAAAAATACTTTTTCATAGGTATTTCCCAAGCCGCTGCTAAATGCTTTCTGCGGCTGGCCAAAATAAAAACCTTTAGAAAAACCGCGATTAAATACCCGGGAAAGTTCTTCCTTCAGCTTCTTTTTTAATCCTAATGTAAGTTCCCCCACAAAATAAGCATCAATTGCCCGGCGATAAACACTGGTAACCACTTTAACATATTCCGGAGCCCTGCGCCTGCCTTCGATCTTAAAACAATCAATGCCTGCCTCTATCAGCTGATCAATAAAATCAATACTGCACAGATCTTTCGCGCTAAGCGCATAATCCGTGCCCAGGATATATTCACTTTCATTTTCCAAATCTTTAATCTGGAATTCGCGGCGGCAATATTGAAAGCATTCCCCTTGATTCGCCGACTTAAACGCAGTATAACTTGAAAGAAAACATCTGCCGGAAATACTAATACACATTGCCCCATGAATAAACGCTTCTACTTTGCACTTAATCCCCTTGATTTGTTTCTTACTGATAATCTCTTTAATATCTTTCAAAGTACATTCTCGGGCCAAAACAATTGTCTTTGCTCCCATTTTAGCAAAAGCCTCAAAAGCACTGCTATTGGAAACACTGGCTTGCGTAGAAATATGCATCGGGATCTTAAGTTTTTTAGCGATTTTCATTACTGCCATATCCCAAAAAATCACACCATCTACCTTAGCCTCTTTTGCCTGGGAAAGAATTGTTTCGATTTTTTTTAAATCAGACTCCATGGCAATAACATTAAGCGCCAGATAACCCTTTTTTTTATGCTTTTTCAAAAAAGCCATTACTTTTTTTAATTCAAAACCATCAAAGTTTCCGGATAAATTACGCATGTTCAGGCCTTTGACCCCAAAGTAAACACTGTCAGCGCCATTTTCAACAGCAGTAACAAGCCCCGCCCAATCCCCAGCTGGAGCAACCAACTCAGGTTTTTTTATTATTTTTTTCAATAAATTTTTATTAGATTTTATATTATTCATTTATCAGTTTTCTTCTTAAAAATAACAACCGCTAAAAACTTGAATTATTTAACTACGCAAAGCTTATTGCGAATATTTTCAAGTTTTCCAAAACAAATCAACTTATCACCCAAAGAAATCTTAGTGCGCGCCGGCGGATTAGGAATAATCGTTCCCTTTGTCTGCACAGCAAGAATGGTTATATCCGCGTCTCTCAACTCTGAATTCATCAAAGTTTTATCTAATACCGGTGAATCCTGACAAACTTCAATTTGAGAAATACCATAACCGCCGGTAGCAACCACCAGTTCTTCAAAAGAAACTCTTTTTACCAGCTCATGACTAATAACTTTTGATCTTAAAAAATTAGTTAACTTTTTATCAAACCTGCTGTATTTAGCAAGCTTATAACTGGCAAATATCGCCAGAATAATAATTCCTAGATTAACCCACGGAACCAATTCCGGAGAAAAAATTCCCTGCCATAAAGACATTGTCTTTCCTGACGAAAACAAATTAGGGCTCAATGAATTAGCAAAAGTCGCGACCAAAGTCACAAATCCAGCATGACCAATAATAATCAAAACCCCGGCAATCCTCCGCCTTTGAGGATTAGAAGTTATCAGTTCCGATTCTTTGGTGGTAAAACCAGTACCTGTAAAACAAGATAATGCCTGAAAAGTTGCCATTGACCAGTCCAGCTCTGTTAGTTCAAAAGCAACTGCTCCTAACCGGACAGCGATAAAAGAAACAGCCAAAGCGATAATAAATAATAGTACATTCATGTCTTCCTCCGCAAAAATTTACTTAAAACTTAATTATCAAGTTCTTTTTCAATTAATTGATTTTGCTTTCTGTTTAAATACACCGCCGTTGTCCAGCCAATAACCATTCCCAGCGTCAGGGTAAAAAATAAAACAATCGCCCGACTGGTAGTAAACCCCCAAAATAAAAATTTTATTTCTATGGTTTCATAATTTTGGGTAACAAAAATTACCAATAATAATAGCAGAACAATTAAAAACCAAAATTTCCATTTCATAAAAACTCCTAATTAACCATATATTAGAACTGTTTTTTGAACTGCAGATAAACTTTATCTTCTTCACTCAAAGTCTCTTCTCTGTTTTTTTCAACTGAATTTTGTTTTACTTCCTTTTCCGCGTTAACAGATACTGTATCGGTTATTTTTAATTGCCCCCCCACCCTATGCGATGACAAGGTTTCTTGCGTATCACTAGTCTCTCCGGGTTCAACCTCATAACTAACTTGCATCTTATCTGCTATTGAAGTCGTAACTCCTACGCCTTTTGTTTGGCGATTAAAAGTTAGCGAAATATCACTAAACCCAAGATGCCGGGCAATTTGAGTGCCTTTTCCAGCAAAAAGAAAATAATCAACAAAATCACGCACTAAGTTCGCGGAGATTACATCCTGCCCTAAGCTCACTGATTGCGCTCCCCAGCTTCTGCCTGTTGCCAGCATAACTAATAAAAGGTCTTGAGTCAAGGGGGGGTAAGAACTTAATCTTAATTTTGGTTTATCCGCTGTTCCTTGGAGCACCGCGCTTATCTTTACTCCTTCGACAACTGACTTACCTCGGATATTTAATTGCGGCCTCAACGGATCTGATTCAAATACAATCTTACTATTCTCAAGGACAACAACGGCCGTATTCAAACCCATTGCTGTGCCAGATTTAAAAACAATTTCTCCAGTTAAAGACATCGCTTCAAACAGATCATCGCAATACATCATCACAGAACCAGCGCATCCGCTAAGCGAAAAATTTTCCTTGATAATCTTATCTATAAAAAACGTACCTTCCATGGCCAAAGACTTCTTTTTCCCAGTTATATGCAAATTGACATCGCTAAACACTCCGGACATTGTGCTGAGCAGGCGTTTGCTTGTAAACAAATCAATTATCTCGCGAGCGCTGACTTTTTTTGAATAAATACTTAAATCCAATATTCTGTGATCATAATTACCATAAAAAAGAATTGTATCCGAAAAAGGTAGTTTAAGCCGGCCATTATATACAGTCAATGATAACTTGCTCAAGCGCAATTCTTTCAAGCTGATATCAATTCTTTGCACTTTAATTAAAGCCCCGGGAGGAAGCTTTTGGGCATTTTCAACCAGCACATTATGTAATGATATTTTTGTTTTTAAAGTCCCTTCCGCTTTTTCAAACTCAATATTCTGGGCTTGCAAATATTTAGTTAAAATAAAAACAGCAACTCCCTCTGAACCTTTTTGAGTAAAAAACAAGTAATAGCTCAATGAGAAAAGGCAAATCATACTAATTATAATAATTAAAATAATAAAGGAAGAATTTTTCACGCTCATTATCCATAATTTCCTAAATATATCCTTAATAAAAATCGCCATTAAATAGGCTTTATTCTATTATACAATATATTGGGAAAAGAAGGCAGGGTTTTTAACAATCAAAAAGACCGATAACTTCTAGAGCAATGCAAATAAACATATCGCCGCAATACAATTTAGCCGTTTTTTATTGACTCCAGACAATAAAAAGATATACTGTAATCAGCGAGTTATGTATAGGTTAAAAACCACCCAGATTCGCTGGGTGGTTTTTTATTTATTAACAAAAAGCGCGCAAAACATGTTAAAAAACAACAATTTTCCAATAAACAATATATTGAATCATCTAAACCAAAAGCAAACTTTTGTTTTTTTGGAAAGTTCGCGGTATGATCAGGAAAATTATTTGTCGTACATTTTTACTGATCCTATAAAAATTATTCAGACAAATGATCAATCCAAAGTAAAATCATGCTTTAAGCAAATTGAGCTTGCCCAAAAAAAAGGACTCTATGTGAGCGGCTTTATCAGCTATGAAGCTGGTTACCTAATAAGCGCTAAATTTAAAAAAATTAATCTCTCTGGTTCCGCTTATCCTTTAATTTGGATGGGAGTGTTTAAAAAACCGCTAATATTTGATCATACTAAGAATAAATTTATCCGCAATCAACACCTGCCTCCTTGGAATAATTCACAGGCTGCGCAAGAAAATTATCAATTAAAAAACCTCAAACTTGACATCTCCCAATCAAATTATATTAAAAATATAAAAAAGATCAAAAGCCTGATTAAAAGCGGAGACACTTATCAAGTTAATTATACAACAAAATACAGGTTTAATTTTCAAGGTTCAAGCACTGCTTTATATCGAAATCTGCGCGATAATCAAGCTATTGCCTATAGCGCGTTTATTAAAAGCCCTGGATTTGACATATTGTCGTTTTCTCCGGAACTATTCTTTAGACTGGATAACAATAAGCTTACAGTAAAGCCAATGAAGGGGACAGCCGCCCGCGGGATTAATAGCTGGGAAGACAATCAGAATAAAAAAACTCTCGCGGCTGACTCTAAAAACCAGGCTGAAAATCTTATGATCGTTGATTTACTGCGCAATGATTTAGGGAAAATCTCAAATACTTCCAGTGTAAAAGTGACTAAGCTATTTAATGTCGAAACCTACCAAACATTACTCCAAATGACATCAACCATTATTAGCAGATTAAAAAACAATCTTTCTTTATTTGAAATATTCTTCAGCCTTTTCCCCTCTGGATCAGTGACTGGCGCGCCCAAAATCAGGACCATGGAAATAATCAATGAACTGGAAAAAGAACCCCGCGGAATCTATACCGGAGCGATTGGGTTTTTTGCGCCTAATAAAAAAGCGGTCTTTAATGTGGCAATTCGAACAGTTTTACTTAAAAACAATATCGGCCAGATGGGTGTTGGCAGCGGAATTACATATAGTTCTAATCCTCTGGAAGAGTACAATGAATGCACGCTAAAAGCAAAATTCCTAACCATCCCTAAATTCAAACTAATCGAAACAATGCTCTGGAGCAAAAAACAGGGATTTCATCTTTTAGCTTATCATTTAAACAGACTAGAACAATCAGCACACTTCTTTAATTATTCTTACTCCAAAACAGCAGTAATAAAGCAGCTCGACAAGCTAACTACCACCTTAAACCCTGCAGCAAATTACAAAGTGCGCCTCTTATTGAATAATCCGGCACAGCTAACCTTAGAACCAACCATTATCTTAAAACAAAAACATGATTTCGTTAAAAAAATCATCCTATCTAAAAAACTGACAAACAGTAACGATATTTTCCTTTATCACAAAACTACAAACCGCGAACTTTATAGTTCAGAATATAAAAAACATAAAGCACTCGGATTTTTTGATGTAATTTTCCGCAATGAGAAAAATCAAATTACCGAAGGCGCGATCTCTAATATATTTATTAAAAAAAATAATAAATATTACACCCCTACGATTCAATGCGGAATACTTCCTGGAGTTTTTCGAACTTATTTCATGCAACAAAAGAAAAATAATGTTCAGGAAAAAACGCTTTACCTTGAAGATTTAAAAACAGCAGATTATATATATTGCGCCAATGCGATTCAGGGTCTTGTCAAAGTAGAGTTTGCTGATTATTAAGCAGCTTATACTTGCCGGATTTTATAACTATGCGACCCAATCTCTTTATTATCAATATAAAATTTAATCAGATAATTACCACCCGTTTCATAGCGCACATTAACAAACTGACCAATAAACCCAAAATTGCGTCTTGGGTCAACTTTAACTTCCTGAGAGATAATAGCTATCTGTTTTTGATTCTGATCATCAAGAACAAGCTCACAAGTAAATTTATCTTTATCATTAACCCCGGATATATTCGCAACAATAAACATCAAAGGATGGTGAGTCGGCAATTGGCGAACATTGATATTTTCAAAGATCCCATTCATGCTCAATTTCCCCTCCCGGCTTATTGAAGAATAATCACATAAAAAAGAAAAATTTAGTTTTGCGTTTAGAATACTCATATACCCTCTCTCTTACTTTTTAATTAAATGATAAATTAAGATTTATAATTCTCTGCTACTAAGCTAGCGCTAAATAGCAGAAATAATTGTTTATTAACAAAACTTCATCAGAGTTTAAACATCTTTATATTTAGCTTCCAAAGATTTTTTTCGACATTCAAACACATAAGCAGTTATTGAATTTTTTACAGCCAGAGAAGCTTTTCCAAATTTAAATCTCGTAGCATAGAGCATTTCTTGCCCCTTATCCCCAATAACACCGATTAATTCCGAACTAACAACCTCTGCTTCAGTTTTAATCGATTCTTTACTTTTTGGAAGAATTATTGACAACTGCATTTTATCTCCTCGGATCAACCGATGATTTAAATAAACCTTAATTCCTCCGCCACTTATATCCCGGGTTTTGGTCCGAATAATAGTTGTAACTTCCGAAACACTGGAAACAAATTCAACTTCAACAAGATCTTCAATCCGTTTATATACTCTTTTCTGATCCATATTACTGCCTTTCTCTGGTATCCTGCGATTGAGATTATTTTATAAGCGCTGCCTTCTTAACTTTTTCTGCCACATCCTGACCGCATAGTTTTTTTACTATGGCCAAAGCAAAATCATAAGTCGTCCCCGGCCCGCTGGCAGTAATAATGTTTCCGTCCACAACCACGTCCTGCTTTTTATATAGCGTCCCGGGTAAAAACAAAGTTTCATCCCCGGGATAACAAGTCACAGTTTTCCCCTTAAGCACTCCGGCCTTAACCAGTGCATGCGCGGGACTTGCGCAAATAGCCGCGATTAATTTGCCATCATTAGCTGTTTTTTTAATAAGCTCGATTACCCTCTCTGATTGTTCAAGATTCAGCGCTCCAGGCATACCTCCTGGCAAAACCACGGCATCAGGAATAAAATCAACATTTTCAAGTTTTACCTGCGCCTGCACATTTATCTTACGAGATCCTTCAACCAGCAAATCATGATCAATACAAGCGATTATGGCATCAATGCCCGCTCTGCGCAGAATATCAATACTGATAATTGCTTCCATTTCTTCAAAGCCTTTGGCTAATACAATAATTGCTCTTGGTCTCATATATATATTTTAAACTTTTTGTTATGAAATCGCGAATTTATTTATCTTGCTACTATTGTACTCTTTTTTTGATTTCTTTTCAACAGGGTAATAGGGTGAAACATAAACATCGTAGGGACCGAGGGCTGTCGGCCCGATAATAATATCCCATCATAAAATAACGGGCGGTCAGCCAGCCGCCCCTACTAATCGAGGGAGAAAATAATCGCGACACTTATTGTTATCATATTTTGCGCTATTTCATCAGGAATCGGTAAAAACGGGCTGGCTCTTTGAATAGTATTAAGTGCTTCTGTATCCAACATTTCGGATCCAGAACTTCGCGAAATCTGCACAGAACCAGCTGCGCCATTGGCAAATACAGAAAACTTTAAATCAACCATGCCCTGGGTTTGATTGCGCTGGGCACGCAAAGGATATCTTCTAAATTTTTCAATTCTTTGCTTGATCATATCCTGATAACGCAGCATTGCTTGTTCAGCCCTAATCTCTTCCGCGCTTATTTCCGGCTTCGACTCTCCGGCTGAAGCATTCAAAACTAATTTATCCGGCTCAGGAATAACCTCTTGCTTTTTCTGCTGGGAAACTATTTTAGGAACCTCCCCTATTACCCGGATTTCCGGCAATAGAGGAGATTTTTTCCGATCAATTTCTACAATTTGCGTTTTCGGCATACTTTGCTTAATCGGAAAATCAAACAACCCTCCCAAAACGCCAATCCCGGCCAGATGAATCGTGCCAGATATAAGAAATGCATAGAAAACAATTTGCTTATCTTTCATAATATTTAATACTAAAAAACACCTTTCACTCCCAAATAAATAACTCTGTCCATTCCGTTATATCCGCGTATCGGCTCATAGGCAATATCAAAAACATTCTCAATCCTGCCAAAAAGCTGAACATCATCTTTTAATTGATACTCACTGGCAATATTGGTAATAAAATATTTTTTATTTTTATAATCATTATAAGCCGGCGAGTCCATCCGTGAGCCAACATACTGCGCGCTCAAACGGATATCGCCTTTGGCCGAATAATCCCACTCAATAAAACTATTTGCCTGATTCTTTGCTCTACGGCCAAACTCTTTAGCTGTATCTGAGTCTCGGGTTTTTGTATAAGTATAATTAGCCCCAAGTTTCAATGTTTCCAAAACATCAAAACTTGATTCCAATTCATAACCTCTGGCTTTACCGTTTTTTATATTTACATATGCCCAGGTAATCGGATCGCTATCAATCAGGTTTTTATATTTATCATAAAAAAATGTTGTAGAAAGAAAAAGTTTATCATCAACACAGCGATGCTCAACTCCCAGATCAAACCCACGGTTTTTTTCCGGCTGTAAGTTAGTATTGCCATAACTTCCATCATAAAGCTGGTAAATATTCGGGGCTCTGAATCCTGTGCCATAATTTATTTTTAAACGGGTTTTTGAATCCGGAATAAGATAAGATGATGACAATTTATAAGTCCACTCTGAACCAAAAATATCATGACTGTCTACACGAAATCCCGCGCTGGTAAACAAATCGTCGGCCAATTCTGCCTGATTCTGAAAATAAAAAGCCCGGTTTTCCAAAGATCTTCTGTCAGACTGATTATTGCTCCACCAGTTTGTTCCCGTGGCATAAGACGCTCCCCGCTCCTGCTCATATTCATAACCAATGGTTTCCGTATCCCATTGCGCCAAAGAAAGATTATGCTGCCATTCAATTTTTTTACGATCTCCTCGGAACCGGGAATATTCATTTTCCGTTGTATCAATACTGTCAGCCGGATCACTATCGTTACGATCAAAACTAACACCGGAAAATGTCAATACATGATCCCAGTTTTCATTGATTTGCTGCGACAGGTCCAAACTTCCGGAAAATTGCACTGACTCAGTAACCCGATTAGGATCATCCTCATAAGCTCCATCATCAACATCAACCTGGGCATCGATATAACGAATATTTGCCGAAAGCTTACTGTTTTCCGAAACCGCTAAACCCATACGCGTTGAAAATGTATTATTAGAATATCCGTCATTATCCTGACCATCGCGCGCTTTAGATATACCATCACTATCAATTCTTGATATTGCCGCGGAAAAATCAATTTTCCCTTCACTGCCGGAAATACCAATTGATTCCATAAAAGTATTATGCGAACCAATTTCCACCATTGACTGAATCTTAGCCGGACCTTGCCCTTTTTTAGTAATTATATTAATTACCCCAGCCATTGCATCTGATCCATACAGCGTGCTCTGCGGACCGCGAACAACTTCAATGCGTTCAATATTTGCCGATGTAAGATGGGCAAAATCAAAATCCTTGCTTACTGCCATCGGATCATACACTTCCACTCCGTCAATCATTACCAGAGTCTGCCCTCTTTTTGCGCCGCGGATATTTATCGAAACAGCACCGCCAAAAGAACCCAGAGAATCAACCGACACACCCGGAACTTGTTTTAAGATTTCATAAACAGATTTATTCGCCGCGCCTGAGAGCTCTTCTGAGCTAATAACCGTTGTGCTGGCGCCTACTTCATTTTGATAAGATGGAGTTTTAGTTGCTGAAACAATAACATTTCCCAAATCATAATCCAAAGCAAATACATTTAAAGCATTTGAAATAACCAAAACAAATAAACCCAATAAAATATAAAAATTTTTCTTTAACATTCTTCTTTTCTCCTCCCGCGAGAATACTTTCCCCTTTCAAGCAATCGACCGGACTAAAACGCACAAATTCACACAAATTATCACTAATTAATAGTCATTTGTGTTTATTAGCTTTTGATTCGTGTTTATTCGTGTATTTATTACCGTTGCGCGGCAGCGCTTTGAATCACACAAAGACTTCCTTTGCTTTTTGGGTAAATCTCTTCTTCGGACTTTTAAGTTAATTTAATTCAACCAATATTTCCCTTTACCCATTTCCCAGACCTTTAAACCCCTTATTCTTTTTTTATCCTATCACCCCCCTGAAAGTAGCGATCAGCGTTTAGCTAAATGCTAAGATACTAAAATACTTTTTCTATCTTCTATAGATGCTCAGCAAATTTTACGCGAGTCACAAATTTTCTTGCTGATACAACCTTTATCGAAGGCGGTCCGGAATCAATCATTTTGGCTCATTCTCGTCCCGCATCGTGCGGGACTCCGAGGATGAATCTCTGATTTTGCCAATCCTATCAAAATCAGGCTTCAAACCCGCCTAAATAATTATTCCTGCCCTTTATAGTTTATCGCTTTTAGCTTGCAACCTTGTGACCTTTTTTCTGTATTCTGCTTTTTCTAAAAGCTATCGACCATCAGCCATTAGCCAAGTATCTTTTACTTTATGAACTTTACAAACTTTCTACTCTACAGCTTTTTGTTTTAGCTTTTAACCATCAGCCATCGACTATTAGCTATAAGCCAAGCGCTTTGCGCTTCCTGCTTTTAATATTCAATTCCTTTGCGCGCTTCAATCCCCTGATTATAAGGATGCTTTACTTCTTTAATAAAACTCACCAAATCAGCTTTTTTAATCATTTTTTTTGTGGCGCCGCGTCCAGTAAAAACCATTTCTAAGTTATCCGGTTTTTCATCCATTAAACTCAACACAGATTCTTCCCTTAAAAACCCATCGCGCACACAAATATTTATTTCATCAATAATCAAAAGATCATATTGATTATCATTAAAAATCTTTTTAATAAATTTAAAACCCTTTTCACATTGTTTTTGTAAAGCCTCAAAACACCTATGATTTTTTGCCGAGCATAAAGGATGCTCTTTAGCAAAACAATGCACTGCAATACCGATTTTTTTAAAACAATCATACATCGGCTTGCACTGCTTAGGGTCCTTATGAAAACTTACAAAACAAACATTCATTTTATGCGCTTTTGCCCGCACAGCCAATCCGCAGGCAGCCGTTGTCTTGCCTTTACCTGGGCCGGTATAAATCTGGATTAATCCTTGTTTCATCAATCTTATTCCTTTGCTGAAATTACAAAAACATGCGGTTTATCAGAGACCGGATTCCTACTGACCATCACCTCAGTTTTATAAACAGCCTCAATTGTTTGTTTATTTAAAACCTTCTCCGGTTTTCCAATCATATCAACCATACCCTTATTCATCAATATCAGCTGATCGCAATATTCCGCGGCAAAATTAAGTTCATGTAAAACAATAATTACACTCAAATCATGCTGTTTATTTAACCTACGCAGCAAATTCATAATATAAACCTGATGCGATATATCCAAATGCACTATCGGCTCATCTAATAATAAAAGTTTTGGCTTTTGCGCTAATGCCTTAGCAATAATCGCCATTTGCCTTTCTCCCGCGCTTAACTGAGCTAAAGGCCTCTGAGCAAAACCAGTCATTTCCGTCAGCTCTAAAGCTTGATCAATAATATTCTGATCCTGACTGCTTTCAAAAAACTGAAAATTCCCTTGATGCGGAATCCGCCCCAAAGCAACAAAATCATGAACCGTAATATTAAAATTCAACTCAATATCATTACTAACCACAGCAATATTTTGCGCTAACTGCTTATAACTCATCTGGCTGATGTTTTTTTTATTAAATTCAATTTCTCCACATTCTAAAGGCAAAACTTTTGTAATTGCTCTCAGCAAAGTTGTTTTCCCAGAGCCATTAGGCCCGATTATCCCCACTACCTGATTTTCCCCAACAGTAAAACTAATATCTTTTACAAAAAACTGATCTGTATATCCACAGCTAAGATTTTTTAATTCCAACATACTTTATTTACCTCTTTTTTTATTTAAAGCATAAATAAAAATTGTTCCGCCGATTATTCCGGTAATAACACCTACCGGCAGCTCCAAAGGAGAGATAATACTTCTTGCGATAGCATCACTAGCAATTAAAAATATTCCTCCGGCAAGATAACTGCATATCAAAAGAATTCGATGATCGCCTCCGGTAAAAAGGCGGACAAGATGCGGCATTACCAGACCGACAAAACCAATAATTCCGGCCACAGAAACGCTTGCCCCAGTAAGCAATGAAGTAAGCAAAAAAAGAATCTTTTGAGTTCTCTGCGTATTTATCCCCAAATGCATTGCATGCTCAGCCCCCAAAGAAAAAGCATTTAACTGTTTACAAAAAACATATGAAACCGCTAATCCAATAAAAGAAATTAAAACCATTATTTTAATCAACAGCCAGCTTGACTGTTCCAAAGATCCCATAGTCCAAAAAATAATCCCATGCAAATCCTCCACCCGCATAACCGCCATGATAAGCATAAATAAAGATGAACAAATAAAACTAATCATAACCCCAGACAAAAGCAAACCCTGGATTTTTAAAACACCCTTGCGATAACTCAAAAAATAAACAAATACAATTACAAGTCCTGAACCAAGAAAACCTGATATCGGCATTGATATTATGCCCAAAGTTTTATTAATCTGAAAAGCAATATTCAAACAAACCCCTAATGCCGCGCCTCCGGAAATCCCCAAAGTATAAGGCTCAACCAAGGGATTGCGAAACATACCCTGCAAAATCACTCCAGCAAGACTTAATGCACTGCCAACAGCAAACCCTAAAATTATTCTCGGCAAACGAACATTAAACAAAATACTATAATTAACAGAAGTTATATCCGGGCTTGTAAAAAACTTTAAAACATCACTGCTGAGAATTTTTGTCGCCCCAACAGATAATGCACAAAGCCCTACCGCCAAAAGAATAAACATAAGCCCTAAAACTAAAAACAGCCATGCGATATTTTTCTTAATTACCATCTTCTTTATCCTCATGCAAAAAACCAATCATCAGCCCAAGCGTATTAACAAAATTATTTGGGATAGGATTGCAGATTATATTAGGGTCAATACAATAAATTTTATTATTTTTTACAGCATTGATAGTCTGATATCTCATCCATATTTGTTTTTCATCTTCGGCAGTAAGCCCCATAGAAGCAATAATAATAATATCCGGGTTAAGCGCGACTACTTTTTCCCGAGAATATATTCCATTAGAAGCATTTTCCGCAATATTCACCCCACCAGCTAATTTAATCATATCATTTACAAAAAATTCTTTATTCATTGTAAACAAAGGTTTGGTTCCTACCTGAATAAAAACCTTTTGCTTTGGTTTATTTAAAATACCCTGATTAAGCACTTTAACCTGATCAGCCGCATCTTTAACAATTTTCTTTGCTTCTGCAGATTTATTCACAATACTTCCCAGTTTTACAAATTGCTCACATATCTGAGAAAAATCTTTCACCTGATCAAAATCAACAATATTTAAACCAATTTGCTTAAGCTTACTTTTAGCCTTAGCATTAGTCAGCGGAGTGGTCAAAATTAAATCCGGCTGCAAAGAAATGACTTTTTCAATATTAACTTCAACAATAGAACCAGCTTTTTCTTTTTGCTGAGCTTCAGGCGGGCGATTACAATAAGTTGTTACCCCCACAATACTATCCTCCACGCTCAGCAGAAAAAGCCCTTCAGTTAAATATGAACCCAAAGAAACAATTCTTTGCGGAATAAAATCCTGTTCAGCACCCTGGGCATTAACTCCCACTGCTAAAAAACTAACTATCCAGATTAAGCAAAACATTAACCATAAATTAATTTTTAATTTTTTAAACATATCATTACTTCCTGGCTTTGGGCATAAAAAAATCCTTTATGCCATAAAACATGGCTTAAAGGATTGCACCCTGTTTCTTCACCCTTCCGCGAGGTTCAAAATATATTCTTCTCACAACTCAGGCAGATATTCTGACTTTCCTGCTTTTTTAACTGCCTTCCCGCTTTTAGCTGCAAGCAGTGACAAATACTTCTGTTAAAAAAGTTCCCAATTATTTCAGGACAGGATTACAGCGGCGGGACCGTAACGGAATTATTGCACTGCAATGCACCGTTTTCCCTTTTAAGCTTTATTAAGCACCTGTGCTTATGTGATTTATTATATCAGACAGATTTGCGGAGTCAAGATAAACCGTTAATCAGTAGAAAGTTTGTAAAGTTCATAAAGTAGAAAGAGTCACATGACACCAGGAAAAAGCTAATGGCTCATCACTAATAGTAAAAACAAAAAGCGATTGATATAAACCTTTGACTATTGTGACTGGTGACCTTGTGACATTTTCAAGCATTATTCCACATACAACCCGTCCAAGGGGCTTTTCGGAGCACTCGACATATCCCGCAGCACATGCGTATAAATCATCGTTGTCTCTACATTCTTGTGCCCAAGCAGCTCCTGAACCTCCCGGATATTCACCCCGTTCTGCAGTAAATGTGTCGCGAAAGAGTGCCTAAAAGTATGTACCGTAGCGTGCTTGATTATCCCTGCCTTTGCCACCGCGACGCGCACTGCCCTCTGCACAATTTTTTCACTAGCATGATGCCTTCGCACCTTTCCCGAACGCGGATCCACAGACAGATCCACCGCGGGGAAAACATACTGCCAGCGCCATTCCTTTCCAGCGGAAGAATACTTAACACCCAAAGCATCCGGCAAATATACTTCTCCATAGCCCAGGGCCAAATCTTTTTCATAGACAGCTTTAACCTCCTGAAGATGTTCGACAAGCCCCTCCTTAACAAAAATCGGAAGCATCGTAACCCTGTCTTTATCCCCTTTTGCCGCCCGGATAGATACCGTATTTGCCTCAAAATCAATATCCTGCACCCGCAATCTCAACACCTCCATCATGCGCATGCCGGTTCCATACAATAACTGCATCATCAGCAATATTTTTCCGGACATCGCGCCAAACAGCCGCTTTACTTCATCCACAGTCAAAACCACCGGCAGCTTAATTCCCCGTTTCGCCCGCACCACCTTGCCGACAGCCCCTAGCTCAATTCTAAGCACATCGCGAAACAAAAACAAAAGCGCGTTAAACGCCTGATTTTGAGAAGAAGCAGCCACTCGGCGGCGTACCGCCAGATAACTAAGAAATTCCTTTATATCCTCCGATTCGATCTCTTTATTCTTATTCCGCACCGTGGTCATATAATCAAAAAACCTTTTACTCCAGTCAAGGTAAGAGCGTTCCGTACTATAAGCATAATGCTTGATCCTCAGCAATTCTTTCATCCGCGCCAAGATGGCATCTTTTTTATCCATAACTGGTTCCACCTCTGTCTTAAAAACAAGGTTTTCCTTATCAAGATAATGGGCCAAATATATCGAAACCGCCTGCCTTGCCTGCTCTATCTGCCAATCAGCGGTTTTCCCGTCACTGCCCAAATAAACCAAAAAATCATTCAGCCCATCCCCGGCATCCCGTGAACTATTCGCGCAAAAAGCCTGAAACCTTTTCACCCACAATGCAAAAAAAGGCGCCTTATTTTCCGCGGCAAGCCCTCGGGAAATAATAAAACTCTGAAATTCCGGCAATATCAAACCAATATCTTTTTCCCTCATCTGCACATTTCTCCATAAAACAGGACATGTCCTATTTTATGATATTATACACAAAATAGAACAGTAATCAAGGGGAAATCATATTTTTCTTTGACTTTACTTCCCCAAACCATTATAATTATGCATAAGTAGTTACACAAAACGACATGTCACATATTTAATGTTGAAGCTGTAGGAAAACCC
>Ga0180007_10001693_pt1 | contig 28404 bp, 22 predicted proteins | sample MM_PC_MetaG_FD_121122 | JGI IMG/M metagenome (GOLD analysis project Ga0180007, IMG submission 121122) | Groundwater microbial communities from the Aspo Hard Rock Laboratory (HRL) deep subsurface site, Sweden - MM_PC_MetaG | ecosystem: Environmental > Aquatic > Deep subsurface > Groundwater... | reverse complement strand
GGATGCCCTCGGCGGTGGCCTGGGCCACGATCTCGATCTCGCTGCCGCGGCCCTCGGCCTCGTTGACGCGCTTCTGCTTTTCGCCCTCGGACACGTTGATGGCCTGCTGGCGCTGGCCCTCGGCCATGTTGATGCGGGCCTGGCGCTCGCCCTCGCTGCGCATGATCTCGGCGCGCTTCTCGCGCTCGGCCTTCACCTGCAGCTCCATGGCCGCCATGATGCTCTGGGGCGGGTTGATGTCCTTGATCTCGTAGCGCAGGACCTTGATGCCCCAGTTGAGCGCGGCCTCGTCCACGGCGGTGATGACCTGGTGGTTGATGGCCTCGCGGGTCTCAAAGGTCTTGTCCAGGTCGATCTTGCCGATGGCCGAGCGCAGGCTCGTTTGCGAAAGCTGGATGGCGGCCTGGTAGTAGTCCACGATGCCGTAGCAGGAGAGCTTGGAGTCGCGCACCTCGAGGTAGACCACGCCGTCGATGGACACGCTCACGTTGTCGCGGGTGATGCAGACCTGGGGCGGGATCTCCAGCACTTCCTCCTTCATGGAGCGCTTGTAGGCCACGCGGTCGATGAAGGGGATGAGGATGTGGAAGCCGGCGCCCAGGGTGGTGGAGTATTTGCCCAGGCGCTCGACGATGAATTCCGACTTCTGGGGCACCACCACGGCGGTCTTGGCGAAGACGATGATGACGAGGATCGCCAGGATGACGAGAATGAAGACGCCTGCGTCCATGGCTATTTCTCCCCTGCGGCCGGGCGCACGGTGTACGCGCCGGTGTCGTGTTTGGTCTGGCCCAGGATGACCACGTTCTCGCCCTCGCCGATGTCGACGCTGGCTTCCGCGCGCCAGAAGCTGCCCCGGAACTTGATCTCCCCCGGCACGCTTGGCGTGATGGTCCGTGTGACCAGCGCGGCCTTGCCCGCCGCGTCGTCTTCGACTGCGCCATCGCCTGCCGCGCCCGCTGCCGGGCCATGGGCTTCCGGGGCCTGGTCCTGCACGCGGCCCTGGAAGATGCGCAGGAACATGCGCCGCAAAAGGCCAACCCCGGCCAGGGACACGGCCAAGAAGACCATGAACTGGCCGCTTAACGCCAGGCCGGCCCAGGCGGCCAGGGCCGCGGCAAAGGAGCCGATGGCGAAGAACAGCAGCACGAAGCCGGGCAGGGCCATCTCCGCCAGGAGAAAGACCGCGCCCGTCAGAAACCAGAGCACATGTGCAGCGAACAGCCAGTCCATAGCGGACACCCTCCACCGTATCTGCAACACATACGCCATTGCCGGGCGCACGGCAAGGGCGCGGCGGCACCCGCTCCGCGGCGCTACGAAACGGCTGCGTATTTCGCGCCCGGCCCCCTTGCGCCCTGCCGGGGCCCTTTGCTAATGCACCGCGTCCCTTGCGTCGATAAGGGAAGTAACAGGAGCGATGATCATGAACAGCCAGAACGCCTCTGCCGCCCAGCACTACCTGAACCCTCTGCACGTGTATTGCCGCCTGCGCGACCTCGGCCTGCCGAGCAGCGTGGCGCGCACCATCTCCTCCGGCTACGAGCGCATCCTCTACCGCCGGGCCGCTGGCGCGCAGCCCAAGACCGCCAGGTAGGCCCAGCGCAGGGGCTCCGTCCCCTGATCCCCGCAGGGGCCCCGCCCCTGGACCCCACCGGGAGCAGCGGCCCCCAGACCCCCATTTTGCGCCGAAAGGGCTGTTTCAGGAGGAACCTGAAACAGCCCTTTCGGCTTGTGTGCGGCAAGCCCTGTCAACCCGCTATTTTTGTCCTTTTCCCGGCCCAAAATGGGTGATTTTTGTCCTGCCTCAAAAGTTCATGCTATACTCCATTGCAAATTCATTGGAGCTTCCCTATGCTTACAGACAATCAAGGTAGACGGCTATGGATCGTTGATGAACGCGGCGGTCATGCGCCGGTTTTCAGCCACAAGGACATCCAGAACCGCCCGCGAGGCGGGGCTGAGCCCGACTGGTGGGTGGTGGCCAAAGACAAGGACTGGACGCCGCCGGAGCCCCGGACGCTGCTCAGCCTGGGCGCGGCTGCGGATGGCTCCGCAACGGGCTCTGGCGGCGGCACCAAAATTGGCGCGGGCCACAAGCCGCAGCCCTACGGCTGGCATGGGTACTACGGCGAAACAGGCGGCGGCGCATCAAGCGGCCCGGTGTACCGGGGCAAGGTCACGCCGCCGCATGAAGTGCGCGGGAAGGTGGCGCCGCCAGCCAAGACGGGCCAGGTGGTTTCACCACCTTCAAAGGCTCCGGCGGAGGTGACATGGAAGAACGACGAGGCTGGGCGCGGCCCGACGCATGAAAAATTGGCGCCCCAGATGCGCGAGACCGTGGAGAACCTGCGGAAGGACAACCCTCAACTTGACTCCATCAACGTGAACAGCGGCAGGAGGGACGGCGAGACAGGCCCCCACGCCGAGGGCCGCGCCGTGGACATCAACAAAGTGAACGGCATTCCGGTGAAGGACTTGGGAAAAGCCCAAGGCGAGGAAGGCGAACGGGCGCGACAGGCGGCGAAGAACATGGAAGAGCAGGCGAAGAAAGACGGCAATGTCAACCAAGTTCTGGGGCCGACCGGATGTTGGGAAAAGGGCGAGAATAGAAGGTGGAGGCAACTCGATCCAGAAATTCCGAGAGATCAAGGCCTGATCAATGGCCACAAGGACCACTACCATATCAACGTATACAGGAAATGACGCAAGGGGCCAAACATGAGCAGCATCTTCGCGCTGTGTCTCATCCTTCTCAGCCTCGCCTCGCCAGCTCTGGCGAGGGAAACCGCCGAAGTCGTCGAGGAGTATGGCCTGAGCGACCCCCTGGCCCGACGCATCGTCTTCACAGGCACACAGGAGGCGCCACGCGCGCTCGGACCGCAGTACGCCCACGTGTCCATGTTCTCCGTGCCGGAACCCGACGGCAGCGGCGAGCGCCTGTTTGTGGGCTTTGTGGCCGACCTCCTCGACAGCCGGTCGAAGTCGTACCTTTGGCGCGGCCCGGTGGCCGTACGTTGGAAAGACCTGCGGAGCGTGCCGGAATACCGCTCCTCAAACGCCGTGCCGAACCCCAAGCGCTACAGGATCGACCGCCTGACTGCGCTGCCCGGCGGCCGCATGCAGACCTCGGTCATGGAGATCAACCTGGAGGCCCAGCCCGCGCTTCTGCTCCAGGTGGGCGGCGGGCCGGGCCAGCCCAACTACCTGGATTCGCAGGCCCTGGGCGAGAGCCTGCCCATGAACGACTCCATGGAGCTGCTCGTCCGCTTGTATAAACAGCAAATCTTCCAGACTGACACGTTGAGTTTGCGTTCCTATGAGGTACGCTTGGGGAGCTGTGCGAATATCGACAGGATGAACTCCCGTGCCTGGTATGCGACCCTTGAGCCGCACCTTCTTGCCATATCAAGCAAAGCCGATCCCGGCCAGGCCGTGCTGCATTTTCTGTCGGTGCGGCCTGATGGCTGGACGATGGAGAAGGTACTGGCCCAGCCTGCCCAGAATAATGCAAACGGCACCTTCGTGCTGCGGATGCTGGCCCCGTACCTCGCCCCGCACGGACAGGGGGGATTGATGCGGCATGGCGCACGCTACCGCGTCAGCATCAGCCTGCATGACATGGACATCACCCCCCTGGAACGCGGGCTGGAGTACGATCTTACAAGCGAGTCCTGGGAACCCAATTCGGGCGAAACGAAGATCAGGTACGTGCCCAAGCCCTGACCGCCCCCCTCTTCCCCAACAAAAACGGCCCGGCCTCCCCCACACCGGGGAGGCCGGGCCTCTTTGTTAGCCCGCCTTGACAGAACCGCCCCCCCAGGCGAATATCCGCTCTCGCGCCTGTCTGCCGGGTCTTGTCCTGTGCCGCGCCAGCGCCAGTTGTTTTCCCGGAGGTCCCGCCATGTCCACGCACGACGCCCCCAAGGCCGAGTTCGTCTGCCCGCCCGTCACTTCCTCTGCGGCCCACCGCGACCTGGCCCACGAGGCCGAGCGGGCGCGCATGATCATCGAGACCCTGCCCTACATCCGCGAGTTCGCCGGGCAGACCGTGGTCATCAAGTACGGCGGCAACGCCATGATCGACGAGACGCTCAAGCAGAGCTTCGCCAAGAGCGTGGTGCTGCTCAAGTACATCGGGGTCAACCCCATCATCGTGCACGGCGGCGGTCCGCAGATCGGGCAGATGCTGAAAGCCCTGAACATCGAGAGCCATTTCCGCCAGGGCCTGCGCGTCACCGACGACGCCACCATGAATGTGGTGGAGATGGTGCTGGTGGGCAAGGTCAACAAAGAGATCGTGAACCTCATCAATCTTGCGGGGGGCCGCGCCGTGGGCCTGTCCGGCAAGGACGGCATGCTCATCCGCGCCGAGAAGAAGGAACTGGCCGTGGAGAGCGCCGCCGCGCCGCCGGAGATCATCGACCTCGGCATGGTGGGCGAGGTGCTGAGCATCGAGACCGGCGTGCTCAAATCGCTCATGGGCATCGGCATCATCCCGGTCATCGCGCCCGTGGGCGTGGACGACCTTGGCAACACCTACAACATCAACGCCGACTCCGTGGCCGGGGCCGTGGCCGCGGCCATCCGGGCCAAGCGCCTGCACCTCTTGACCGACGTGCCCGGCGTGCTGGACCGCGACAAGAAGCTCATCCCCAGCATGACCAGCACCCAAGCTTTCGAGGCCATTGAAAAAGGCGTCGTGGTGGGCGGCATGATCCCCAAGCTCCAGTGCTGCCTGGAAGCGGTGCTGGGCGGCGTGGAGAAGGTCCACATCATCGACGGACGCGTGGAGAACTGCGTCCTGCTTGAAATGTTCACCCCCGGCGGCATCGGCACCGAAATCACCCGTTAGCACGAGGAGTCCCCATGCGCGCAATCGCCGTCGTCGGCTACAAGAAATCCGGCAAGACCACCCTGGCCATGGAATTGGCCCAGGCCCTGAGAGAGCAGGGCCTCACGGTGACCCTGGCCAAGCACTCGCACCACGGCTTTGACGAGAAGGCCGAGACCGACACCGCGCGCTTCCGCGAGTCCGCCGAGACGGTCATCGGGTTTTCGCCCGGCGGCAGCTTCGTGTCCTGGCCGGGCGAAAAGCCGCTGTGCGACCTCATCCCCCTGGTGAACACCGACATCCTGGTGCTGGAGGGCGGCAAGACCCTGGGCGTCATGCCGCGCATCATCATCGCGCCCGACGAAGCCACAGCAAACGACCTGGACCCGGAGCTGGCGCTGGCCGCCTACGGCGACGTGGCCCTGGAAGGGGTCATGGCCACCCGCGACATCGCGGGCCTGGCGCGCATCGCGGCCCATGGCGGCTTCCTGCTGCCCGGGCTGGACTGCGGCGGCTGCGGCCGCGAGAACTGCCGCGCCCTGGCTGCGGAGATCGTGGCCGGAGACGCCACCGAGGCCGACTGCGTGGCCATGAACGGCGAGCTGAAGATCAATATCAACGGCCAGCCCCTGGCGCTCAACCCGTTCATCGAGCGCATGCTGCGCGGCGGCATCCTGGGCATGCTGCGCGAGCTCAAGGGCTTCGGTCCCGGCGCCGTGGACATCCACCTGGGCTGAGGCCCGGCTCAACGCATGACCGGACGCGCATGACAGCTCCAGACAATACCCCGCCCGGCAAAACCCTTGACGGCCACGGTTTCCTGAACGTGGTCAGCCGCGGGGAGTTCGCCGCGCTCTTGGCCTCCTGCGCGCCCCTGGCGGCCGAGGAAGTCAGCCTTGCGGCGGCCCTGGGCCGCGTGCTGGCCGGTGACATCACCTCGCCCGAGGACCTGCCCCAGACTGCGCGGGCCTCCATGGACGGCTACGCCCTGGCCGCGCGCGACGTGTTCGGCGCCACCGAGACCAACCCGGCCTACGTGGACTGCGTGGCCGACCTGCGCATAGACTGGGCTGGCAGCGGGGCGGCGGGTTCCGGCACGGACATCCGCCTGGGGTCCGGCCAGGCCGCGCGCATCCCCACCGGCGGCAGCCTGCCCGACGGGGCCGATGCCGTGGTCATGGTGGAGCATACCGGCCAGCTTGGGGGGGGCCAACTCGGCGGGGGCCAGCTTGGCGGTGCAGACGCCGGAAAAGTCGAAACCATCGAGGTGCGCAAGAGCGCCGCGCCCGGCGAGAACGTCATGCTCCCGGGCGAGGACATGCGCGCGGGCGGCGTGGCCCTGCCCCGGGGCCGCACCCTGCGCGCCCAGGATATCGGGCTTTTGTCCGCCCTCGGCCTCACCAGCGCCAGCGTTGGCCGCAGGCCGCGCGTGGGCGTGCTCTCCACCGGCGACGAGCTGGTCCCGGCCAATGCCACCCCGCGCCCCGGCCAGATCCGCGACGTGAACTCGGCCGCGCTGTGCTGCCTGGCGCAGGAGGCTGGCGCCGAGGCCAAGGCGCTCGGCATCATCCCCGACGACCTGCCGCAGCTCACCCAGGCCCTGGCCGCGGCCCTGGCGGAAAACGACGTGGTGCTGGTGTCCGGCGGCAGCTCGCTGGGCGCGCGCGACCACACCGTCGCCGCCATGCAGGCCCAGCCCGGCGCCTTGATCCTTGCCCACGGCATCGCCATGAGCCCGGGCAAGCCCACCATCCTGGCCACGGTCGGGGGGAAGACCGTCATCGGCCTGCCGGGCCAGGTGACCTCGGCCCAGGTGGTCATGGCCGTGCTGGTGAAGCCCTTCTTGCGGCATCTGGCGGGCGATGCGACGGCCTTGTCCGCCTTGTCCACCTTGCCCCCCCTCTCCGTCGGGCCGCCGCTGTTCATGGCCGAGCTGGCCCGCAACATCGCCAGCCGCCCCGGGCGCGAGGACTTCGTGCGCGTGCGGCTGGAGGCCCGGCCCGGAAGCGTGCCCCTGGCCCACCCGGTGCTGGGCAAGTCCGGCCTGCTCAAAACCCTGCTCGACGCCGACGGGCTCATCGCCGTGCCCGCCAACGCCGAAGGGCTGTACAAGGGCGCGCTGGCGCCGGTGTTCCTGCTGTAGCCTCGCTTGCGCCTGGATTCGCAGTGGAGCCGGGCCCCTGGTGGCTGCAAAGGGTCTACAGGCCGATGAACGCCCCGAAGGGGTTGCGGCTTGACTGCGCGCCCGCGCGGCCCTACCTTCCAGCCCTGCCCGAATTGCGGGCTCGCCAAATTATATCCCGCACGCTCAATCCCTCAAGACCAATGTGAGGACCGCCATGCCGCAGAAACAGCTCACCGCACCGGACATCCTGGCCGCCAAGGGCGCGCGCAAGCTCGCCGTGCTCACGGCCTACGACTACCCCACCGGCCTGCTCGCCGATGCCGCAGGGGCCGACGTCATCCTCGTGGGCGACTCGCTGGGCAACGTCTGCCTGGGCCTGCCGGACACGCTCGGCGTGACCATGGCCGACATGCTGCACCACACCAAGGCGACCTCCCGCGCCGTCAAAAGCGCGCTGCTCGTGGGCGACATGCCCTTCTTGTCCTACCAGACCGGCATCGAGACGGCGGTGGCCAATGCCGGGCGCTTTCTGCAGGAGGCCGGGGCCCGCGCCGTGAAGCTGGAGGGCGGGGCCGAGTTCATCCCGCACATCAAGGCCATGCTCGCCGCAGGCATCCCGGTCATGGGCCACCTGGGGCTGACCCCGCAGCAGATCGCGCGGCTGGGCGGCTTCAAGGCCCAGGGCAAGACCGCCCGCGCCGCCAGGAAGCTCGTGGCCGATGCCAAGGCCCTGGCCGAGGCCGGGTGCTTCGCCCTGGTGCTGGAGGCCGTGCCCGCAGAGGTCGCCGCGCGCATCACCCGCGAGATCGACATCCCCACCATCGGCATCGGGGCCGGGCCGGACTGCGACGGCCAGGTGCTGGTGTTCCACGACATCGTGGGGCTGTGCCCGGGGCTCAGGCCCAGCTTCGTCAAGCAGTACGTCGACCTCTGGACCCCGGCCCGCGAGGCCTTGAGCGCCTATTGCGCGGAGGTGCGCGGGGGGAGATTCCCGGCCGAGGCCCAGACCCGGCGCATGGCCGCGGACGAGCTGGCGGAGTTTCAGGCCGCGTCGGAATACGGGGACGCGTAAGCCTTGCTGCACAACCCTTCTGATCCACTGACTCTGGCCGCGTTTTGGCATGGGCTGGCCGTGCCCCTGTCGCGCCTGCTTTTGTCCGTGAGCATCGGCCTGTTCGTGGGCACGCTCATCGAGGCCCTGCACTGGACCCGCGCCGTGGCCAGGATCGCCCAGCCACTGGTGCGCCTGGGCAGGCTCAAGGACGTGGCCGGGGCCAGCTTCTCGCTGGCGTTCTTCTCCGGCGCGGCGGCCAACGCCATGCTCGCCGAGGCCCACGAAAAGGGCGTCATGACCCGGCGCGAGGTCGTCCTCTCCAACCTCTTCAACAGCCTGCCCACGTACTTTCTGCACCTGCCCACGCTGTTCTTCATCGCCGCGCCCTTCATCGGCCAGGCGGCGGTGTACTATGTCAGCCTGACCGTTGCTGCGGCGCTGTTGCGCACGGTGGGCATCGTGATCCTGGGACGCCTGACCCTGCCGCCCCTGGCCGAGGGCTGCGTGGCCTGCCTGCTGTCCGAGGACCCCAAGTGGGACTGGCGCGCGGCGCTCCAAAAAACCTGGAAGCGCTTCATGCGCCGCCTGCCGCGCATGGTCTACTACACCATCCCCATCTACATGGCCATGTTCTTCCTCAAGCGCTGGGGCGCGTTCGACGCCATGGAGACCTGGATGGCCGAGAACATCGCCTTTCTGTCTTGGCTGCCGCCCCAGGCCATGGGCATCATCGGCTTCCACATGGCGGCGGAGACCACGGCGGGCTACGCCGCGGCGGGCGCGCTGGTGGCCACCGGCGGGCTCACCACCAAGCAGCTGGTGCTGGCGCTGCTGGTGGGCAACATCCTGTCCTCGCCGGTGCGCGCCATCCGCCACCAGTTCCCGTACTACGCGGGCATCTTCAAGCCCGGCCTGGCGCTGAACCTCATCGTCAGCAACCAGGCCCTGCGCGTGGCCAGCATCCTGCTGGTGACGCTCTGCTACGGGCTCTGGGGCTGAGCCGGCAGGTTCTTCCGCCTCCCTCCGGCAGCCGCTATCATTGCTGTCCGTTGTTGACCTTGCCGGGCTGTTTCCTTATTCTGCTACATGAGTAAACCTTGTCCCCCACCGCCAACTTCCGGAGGGACCATGCCCCGCCGCACTGTTGTCCTATCCCTGTTTTTGTGCGCCCTGGCCGTGGCCCTGCCAGCCCTGGCCGCGCCCCCCCTGCCAGAGCCCCGGCTGCCTGAGAACAAACATGTGCTGAGCCAGAAAGCCCAGGAGCTGCGCCAGGAGGGCGACCTCGTGGCCTACCAGCCCTCGCACGCGGTGCTCAACGCGCTCTTCACCGCCGACGAGGACGCCCCCCGTGGCGTGTACGGCCCCATCTCTGCCTACGTGCGCACCCGCGCCTGCCCCACCGCCTGGCTCATCGAGAAGGGCGAGCTGGAGCGGGTGAGGGAGCTGGCCGCCCGCAAGAATGCTCCGCCCTATGAGTTCAGCCTGACGCTGGAGGAGGACTGCCCCGGCCAGGTGACCCATGCGGTGTTCGTCACCGCGCCCGGCAGCACGCCCGAGGCCTGGCTCAAGTGGCGCAGCCAGTTCCACGGCAGCAAGGCCGCGCGGCACTATGCAGCGGCGCTGGAAGGCCTCAAGAAGGCCGAGGCGGCGGGCCTGGCGCTCACCGGGGAGCTGCGCTTCCTGTCCGTCAACGGCCAGCTGGTGCCCCGGAATCTGGAGGACGTGCTGCGCGAGGAAGGCCGCCTGACCCCTGTTTTCGACCTCGACAAGGGCAAGTCCGCAGGACGTTAGCCAGCACCGGGAGCCCACGCCATGGCCGCACGCGAGAGGACCATCAGCACTGCGCAGCGCAACGCCTCATTGGCCGTGCTGGCGCTGGTCTGCGCCATCGCCGCCTATCTGCTGGTGCGGCAGCCGCAGTTGAACCCTGCGGTGCTGGTGTCCCTGCGCGCGCCCGCGCCCAAGGCCGGTGTGGCGGCCCAGCCTGGTGGCTCTGTGGCGGCCGCAGCCCTGGCGACGCCCGAGACCCCCGGAACGTCCGCAGCAGGCGGCGCGAAACAGGCCACCCTGGCCTCGCTGTTGCCCGATGCAGTCCCTGGCGTAAAGGCCCTGGCCGCAGCCGAGTCTTTCAACCCCACCACCCTGTCGGACAAGATCGACGGCAAGGCCGAGCTGTACCTGGCCGCCGGGTTCGCGGCCATGGCCTGCCGCAGCTATCAGGCCGGCCTGGGCAGGGTGGAGCTGTACCTCTACCGCATGAAGTCCCCGGATGCGGCCTTTGCCGCGTTCAGCGGCCAGCGCAGGCAGGGCGCGACCCAGAGCCCCCTGGCCAAGAACGGCTACCTCACCGAGAACGCCCTGTTCCTGACCAGCGGCTCCGACTATCTGGAGGTCATCGCCGACCGCACGGGCCAGCGCCCGGCCCTGGAGGCCCTGGCCAAGGCCGTGCTGGCCGGGCTTGCGCCTGCCCGGGAGGCCAAGGCCGAGGCGCAATCCGGCACCAAAGCCGAGGCGAAGTCCGGGGCCCAGCCCGCCGCCGACCTCTCGCCCCCGGACCTCTTCCCCGTTGCCGGGCTCAAGGCCGACAGCCTCCGCTTGGCCGTGGCCGACGCCTTCGGCTGCCAGGGCCTGACCAGCGTGTACACGGCGGAGTATGATGCGAGCTTTGGCGGGGCTGCGGCTCTGCTGTCGCGCCGCAAAAGCCCTGCCGAGGCCAAGGCCCAGCTGGAGCTGTACCGGCGCTACCTGACAGACAACGGCTTTGCCGCGCAGGCCGTGCCGGGTGCGCCTAGCGGGGCGGTGGTGCTGACGCTTGAGGGCATCGGCGTGGAGGTTTTGTTCACGCGCGGGCCGCTGCTCGCCGGGGTGCACGAGGCCCCGGACCTGACCACGGCCTTGAAGCTGGCGACAGCCTTGGACATGGCCCTGAAGGCCAAGGGGTTGGACAAATGAGCGCACCGGAACATGAGGCGACCCCGCCGGAGCTGACTCCGCAAGAACTTTCGCGCCGCGACTTCCTGAAGCGCGCCGCCGGAGCCTCGGCCATCGCCCTCACCGGCGTTGGGCTGGCCGCCGCCTTGCTGGACGCAAACGGGCCGCCCGCCTCTGATCCGGTCGGCGCCGCCACCTCGGCCAAGGGCCTGGGCGACTATTCCCTGCCCGAGCTGCGCGGCAAGCCCGGGCGCATGGCCATTGTGCGGGGCGTGGTCCCGGCCAATTCCCAGGCCGCGCAGCCGGACCGCAAGGCCATGCTGGAGCGGGCGCTGGCGGCGCTCGGCGGCCTGGGCGCGTTCATCAAACCCGGCGACCGCGTGCTCTTGAAGGTCAACGCGGCGTTTGCCACCTCGCCGCTTTTGGGGGCCACCACCCACCCGGACCTGGTGGCCGCCGTGACCAGCCTGTGCCTGGCCGCCGGGGCGGCCTCCGTGGCGCTCACGGACAACCCCGTCCACAGCCCGGAGAGCTGCTTCGCGCTCACGGGCATCAGTGAGGCCGCCGCCAAGAGCGGGGCCAAGGTCATTTTGCCGGGCGAGAACCTGTTCGTCCCGGTGAGCGTACCCCCCTCAGGCAATATCGGCGGCCGCCTCATCCGCGACTGGCCCACCCTGGCCGGACCCTTCAAGGGCGTCACCAAGGTGATCGCGCTCTCACCCGTGAAGGACCACCGCCGCGCCGGGGCCTCCATGACGCTCAAGAATTTCTACGGCCTGCTGGGCGGGCGGCGCAACGTGTTCCACCAGGACATCAACGGGATCATCGCCGAGCTGGCGCTCTTGGTCCGGCCCACGCTCTGCGTGCTCGACGGCGTCACCGTGATGCTGACCAACGGGCCCACGGGCGGCTCGCTCTCGGACCTCAAGGCCATGCACGTCATGGCCGTGACCACGGACCCCGTGGCGGCGGACAGCTTCGGCATGGAGCTTTTGGGGCGCGCCGTCACCGAGGCCCCGTACATCAAGCTGGCCGAGACGGCGGGCGCGGGCAACGCGGACTACAAGGCCCTGAACCCGCAGTTCCTGGACCTGGGGGCGTAAGCCATGCGGATACCCCTCAACATCGTCACGGCCCGCCGCATCTCCCAGATCTTCTTCGTGCTGCTGACCCTTTGGCTTTGCGCCGTGGCCACCCTGGGCGCGACCTTCTGGCGGTTGTCCGGCTGGCAGGTCAACTTCATCCTCCAGCTCGACCCGCTCACCGCCCTGGGCACGCTCTTGGCCACGCGCACCTGGTACGCGCAGCTGCTCTGGGCCATACCGGTCATCGCGCTCACGGCCTTCCTGGGCCGGGTCTTCTGCGGCTTCGCCTGCCCGCTGGGCGCGCTGAACCAGGCCGTGGGCTGGCTGGCCCGGCGCGTCACGGCCAAAATCCCCGGCGCCCGCGCCGCCGCATTGCGCGCCCGCCTGGCCGACAACCGCCACAGCCCCTGGCAGGCGGCCAAGTACTACGTCCTGGCCTTCCTCTTGGCCTCGGCCTGCTTCGGCAGCTTGCAGACGGGCCTGCTCGACCCCCTGCCGCTTTTGTTCCGCTCGCTGAACATGACCGTGGCCCCGGTTGTCGACGCCGGGTTCCAGGCCCTGTTCCTCAAGCCCCGGCACTATGCCTCGGCCTGGCTGCTCTTCACCGTGTTCGCCGCCATCCTGGGCCTGAATTTCCTGCGGCCCCGGTTCTTCTGCCGCTATGTCTGCCCCCTGGGCGCGCTGTTCGGCCTGCTGAACCGCTTTGCGCCCTGGCGCATGGGCAAGCGTGACGACGCGGCTCACGGCGAATGTGGCAACTGCACCCTGTGCGACACGTACTGCGAGGGCGCGTGCAGTCCGTCCGGCGCGCTGGTGGCCAGCGAGTGCCTCATGTGCATGAACTGCCTGGACGCCTGCCCCAAGGAGCGCATGACCTTTGCCGGGCGCGCCTCCGCAGGCGGGGAGGAACACCTGCCCGAGCCCACGCGCCGGGGCTTTCTGTTCGCCGCGCTCACCGGCGCGCTGTCCGCGCCCTTGTGGACCATCGGCGGCTTGGCCGAAACCGGCAAGAACCCGCTCCTGATCCGCCCGCCCGGTTCGCTGGACGAGGCGCGCTTCCTCTCGCGCTGCCTGCGCTGCGGCCAGTGCATGCGCGTGTGCCCCACCAACGTCATCCAGCCGGCTTTGACCGAGGCGGGCCTGGAGGGCCTGTGGACCCCGGTGCTGAACTATCGCCTGGGCACGAGCGGCTGCCAGGTGCAGTGCGTGGCCTGCGGCAACGTTTGCCCCACCGCCGCCATCCGGCCCCTGACGCTGGACGAGAAGCTCGGCCAGGGCAAGTTCGCCGCCAAGGGCCCGGTGCGCCTGGGCACGGCCTTCTTCGACCGCTCGCGCTGCCTGCCCTGGGCCTTTGAACGGCCCTGCCTGGTCTGCCAGGAACTGTGCCCGGTCTCCCCCAAGGCCATCTATACGCGCACCATCTTTGAACCCATCCGCTTCGGCCAGGCCGATTTCGTCGCCGCCCAGGGCTCCAGGCTCTCCCTGGCGGGGCTGCCGAGACCCACCGTCAACCTGGGCAGCGGCGACTACTACCTGCGTCCTGCGGGCCTGTCAGCCATGGCCTCCCCGGAGGCGGGACTCAGGCGCATCAACGCCGCCATCTGGGCCGAGCAGGGCCAGACCCTGACCCTGGACGCCGCGCCTGACGCCAAGCAGGGCTGGAAGCTCTCGCCCGGCAGTGTGGTGGAGGTCGTGGTGCGTCTGCAAAAGCCTTACGTTGACGCCGCGCGCTGCATCGGCTGCGGGGTCTGCGAGCACGAATGTCCCATCGCGGGCTTGCGCGGTGTGCGCGTGAGCTTCGAGAACGAGTCGCGCTCCGGTCCGGGGCGCATGCTGATTTGATCGAGACAGAGAACGACAACGCCATACGACAACGCCAAAGGAGGCGAGCCATGTCCGCGAAGAATCCGCACCACGACAAGTCCCGCAGGAATTTCCTCAAGACCCTGGGCCTGGGCGCCGCCGCCCTTTCCGTTGCCGGAGCCGCCGCCCCGGCCTTGTCCGTGGGGGAGGCCCTGGCCGCGACCGCCGCGCCAGGCCCCATGCCCAGGCGCATGCTCGGCAAGACCGGCGTGGAGGTGCCCGCCCTGGCCCTGGGCGGCATGTTCGATACCATCAACAACCAGCTCCTGCTGCGCCAGGCCCTCAACTGGGGCGTGACCTACTGGGATACCGCCGAATACTATGGCCGGGGCCAGTCCGAGGAGGGCTTTGGCCGCTTCTTCGCCAAAAACCCGGACCGCCGCAAGGAGGTCTTCCTCGTCACCAAGCTGACCCCGCGCGAGGGTCTGGACACCTTCCCCGATCGCTTCGAGAAATCCCTGGCGCGGCTCAGCACCAGCTACGTCGATCTGTTCTTCGTGCACGGCATCGACTCCATGAGCCCGCTCACGCCCAGGGTCCGCGCCTGGGCTGCGGATATGAAAAAGGCCGGTAAGATGCGCTACTTCGGCTTCAGCACCCACTCCAACATGGAGGAGCTGCTCCAGGCCGCCGCCAAGGAGGGCGGACCCGCCGCGAACCTCGACGTCATCATGTTCACCTACAACATCCACGTCATGCACAAGCCCGCCATGCAGGCCGCCGTCGACGCCTGCGCCAAGGCCGGCATCGGCCTCGTGGCCATGAAGACCCAAGGCATGGGCCCTGCCACCAACCCCAGCGAAGCCGAACTGAAAGTGGCCGAGCAGTTCCTCAAGCGCGGCTTCACCGAAAAGCAGGCCCGGCTCAAGGCCGTGTGGGAAAACAAAAATATCGCCAGCATCTGCTCGCAAATGCCCTCCATCGCCATCCTCGGGGCCAATGTGGCTGCCGCGCGCGACAAGACGGCCCTCTCCGCCGCCGAAACCGGCTCGCTCTACGCCCTGGCCTGCGCCGAAGCAGGCGGCTACTGCGCGGGCTGCGCCAGCATTTGCCAGAACGCCACAAACGGACTGCCCGTGCGGGAGGTCATGCGCGGGCTCATGTATCAGCGCGGCTACTCCGAACCCGGCCTGGGCCAAGGCCTTTTTGCCGAACTGCCCGCCGACATGCGCCAAAGGCTCGCCACCGCCGACTACAGCCGGGCCGAAGCCGTCTGCCCGCACAAGCTGGAGATAGCGAAACTCATGCGCGAGGCCGGCGAAACCCTGGCGTAAGGCCAGGGCAGGGGAGAGAAGGGAGAGAAGAGCCTCCGGCGGCCAAAGGGCCTGAGGCCCTTTGGAATCCCCGTAGGGCCTGGGCCAGGGTGGCGAGGGCAGCGGGCGCGGCTGGGCTGGCCCGCAAACAATGCGTTCGGATTTCCGTGGGGGGACCCACGAAAATCCGAACGCGGTTGGCCCCGCTTGAGGGGCTGCGTGCTACAGAAGGGAAGCCCCCCGGTGGACAAATACCGGGGGGCGCCAACTCTCGTTGGCAACATCCGTGGTGTCAGACGCGGAGTGAGGCCGCATCCACAGACGCATTGCAATAGGATCATCTATGCATGTGCGTGTCAATACCTCCCAACGCCACAAGGCACACCTTTTGTCGCGCCGTGCCTTCTGGTAATATATCTCCCATGACAACCAAAAGCGAAGGGCCCCTTCTAGCTGTTTTGTGCCGGAAGGGGCCCTTCGCGTTACGGGGGGGGGCTTCAAGCCCCCCAGCGAATCTTCTCTTCCTACTTGGCCTTGGTGTACCAGCCGCTGGACTTGGCGAGCAGGTCCTGGACGCGGCCCACCAGGGCGTGCGGGTCGGTGAGGTAGCCTTCGAGCAGCAGTGCGGACTCGAAGAGTTGGCGCGCGGCCTGTTCGACGAAGGGGTCTGCCGGGTCGGCCTGGTTCAGGCTGGCGAGGTTGCGGATGATCTCGTGCTTGGGGTTCAGCTCCATGACCTTTTTGGGCACGGAGGTGTCGTGGCTCATGTGGCGCATGATCTTGTCCATGGAGGACGTGGTCTGGCCGTCGGGGTTCACGAGGCAGCACGGGCTGCCGGTGAGCCGCGCCGAGGCGCGCACTTCGGTGACGCCGTCGCCGAGGATGGTCTTGAAGCGTTCGAACAGTGCGTCCAGCGCGGGCTGTTCGGGTGCGGTCTCAGCGGCCTCGGGGCTGTCGGTGTCGACATCGGGAAGGCTGGCGAGGTCTTCGGGCTTGGCCACCTCGGCCGGGGTGAGGTCGAAGTCCTTGTGCTTGCGCAGGGCGTCCATGACGAACTCGTCGATGGGTTCGAAGAGGTAGAGCACCTCGACGCCCTTCTTGCGGAAGATCTCCAGATGCGGGTTGAGGCGCAGGGCCTCGCGGCTGGGGCCGAAGGCGAAGTAGATCTTCTTCTGGTCCAGCTTGGCGCGCGAGATGTACTCGTCGAAGGACACGAGTTCCTCGGCGGTCTCGCAGGAGCTGGAGTTGAAGCGTAAGAGGCCGGCAAAGGCTTCGCGGTTGGCGAAGTCCATGTACCCGGCCTTGAACACGCGGGAGTGTTCGCGCCAGAACTCGGCGTAGGCGTCCTTGTCCTCGGCCATCTTGGCCAGGTGGGAGAGCACCTGTTTGGCCAGCGTGGTGTTGATCTTGCGGATGAGCAGGTTGTCCTGGAGGGTCTCGCGGCTGATGTTCAGCGGCAGGTCTTCGGTGTCGACCACGCCGCGCACGAACATCAGGTGCTGCGGGATCAGGTCCTTGTTCTGGCGCTGGATGAGCACGCGGCGGACGTAGAGGTCAAGGCCCCAGTCCTCGCGGTCGAAGCCCATGAAGTCCTTGCTCTTCTTGGGGATGAAGCAGAGCGCGTTGAATTGTACGGGCGCGTCGACGCTTAAGTGCAGGGTGTCCAGCGGCTCGTCGTGGTCGTAGGTCAGGAAGGAGTAGAACTCCTTGTACTGTTCCTTGGTGATCTGGAACTTGGGCTCGCGCCACAGGGCGGGCACGGTGTTGGCGCGCTCGCCGCCCACGAGGATGGGGAAGCCGATGAAGTTGGAGTGCTTGCGGATGACTTGGCGCAGGTCGTCTTGTTCGGTGAACTCGGCCACGTAGTCGTCCTTGAGGCTGATCACGATCTTGGTGCCGCGCGTTGCTGCGGCTGCGTCGTCGCCTGTGAGTTCGCGGATGGTGTAGGCGCCCTGGCCGTCGGAGATCCATTCCACGGGTTGAGCGTCGGCGCGGTAGCTGCGGGTGGTGATGGAGACGCTCTGGGCGACCATGTACACGGAGTAGAAGCCCACGCCGAAGCGGCCGATGATGCCGTCGGCAGAGGAATTCCCGGATTCCTTGAGGGCCTTGAGGAAGCTGGAGGAGCCGGAGTGGGCGATGGTGCCGATGTTCTCCACGAGTTCGGCCTCGGTCATGCCGATGCCGTTGTCGGAGATGGTCAGGGTCTTTGCGTCCTTGTCGGCCTCGATGCGGATCTCAAGGGGGGCCTCGTCCTGCGTGGCGCTTTCCGCGCCGTTATCCGCGTCGGCGCTCTCGGAGGTCGCGGTGACGATGCGCAGTTTGTCCAGGGCGTCGGAGGCGTTTGAGACCAGCTCGCGCAGGAAGATTTCGCGCTCGGTGTAGAGCGAGTGCACGAGGATGTCGAGGAGCTGTTTGATCTCGGCCTTGAATTCATAGGTGGCTTGGGCAGTCATCTGCGGTCTCCTTGCTGGTGGTCATTTTGTTTGGCCCTGGCCTCCGGTGCGTCCACCGCACAAGGCCCCGCTTTGGGGCGGGGCCTTGGCAGGGCGAATGGAGGAGAGGGGCCATCGCGGGGGGTGTGGCGTCCCCCGACAGCACTTAAGTAGACATGCTTTTTATCTTGTCAAGGAGGTACTTCTCCATCTCCCGGCGGTCCTTGCGCAGGCGCACCAGTTCGGTCTCGAGCACGGCCAGCTTGGCCTTGAGCTCGGCATTCTCCTCGGCCATGCGCGCCACCTCGCCGCTTTGCGCGTCCAGGCGCGTGCAGCTCTGGTCCACGGCGTTCTTGATGGCGTCGAGCTGCTCGGAGTCCAGGGCGGGCAGGGCGACGAGGTCCTGGCCTTCCAGCTGCGGCTGGCCGCCGATGCGGCGCAGACCATCGGCGATGCTGCGGGCGATCTCCGCGCCCATCTCCTTGCCCATGACGGCGGCCATGCGCAGGGCCGTGTCGGCCCGGGCGGCGGGGTTCTGCTGGTCCTGGCCCTGGTGGTCTTCGCGTTGGCCGAAGGGACCGTCAGTGCCCACGGCGTTGGGGTCGCCGTCCATGGTGGCGGTGAGCGGGAAGCGCTTGCCCAGGGTCTCCATGACGTCCTGGGTGCTGTGGCCCAGGCTGAACATCTCGGCAATGACGCGGAACACGTCCACGGCCTCGGGCCGGAAACGCTTCTGGCGGCCCGAGCCCTGGCTGGGCAGGTGCTGGGCGAAGCGGTTCTTCCAGTAGTGCACGGTAGACTCGGGCACACCCAGCCTGCGGGCGATTTCGGCTACGGAAAGCAGACGTATTTCGGACGCCACAGGAATCCTCCTGACTTGGGACAGGACATTATGGACCAAGGGTTTGGCACATGCTACACCAAGCGTAGCCTCCCCACAAGGCGTGGGCGTGCGGCGCTGCGGAGAAAATTCGCGCGGTCTCTTGACAAGTATTATGCGAATGGAATATTTTTACCTTGTTGATTTTCGAAATCGAAAAAAAATGATAGGGGGATGCGCCAATGAGAAAGAATGTCGACATTGCGGACCGGCGCATCGTGGCCGCCCTGGCCGAGGATGGCCAGGCCAGCGCCGGGACCCTGGCCGAGCGCCTGGGCGTCACCGCGCCGACCATCCGCACGCGCATGAAGAGCCTCATCAGCCAGGGGTTGCTGCGCGTGGCCGGGCTGGTGGACCCCTTCCAGGTCAAGGGCCTCACCGTGGCCCTGGTGGGCATCAAGCTCATGAGCCACATGCAGCTCGACAAGAAGCTCACGGAGATAGCCGACCTGCCTGACGTGAACTGGGCGGCCGTGGTCACCGGCCGTTACGATATTCTGGTGGAGGTCGTGCTCTCCGAGGACGTCTCCGGGCTTTACGATTTTCTGGACCGCGATCTGTCCGGCGTGGGCGGCATCGCCTCCAGCGAGTCCTTTGTTGTCATGAAGGCGCGGCGCAAGTGGATTCCCCTGCCTAGAGGCGCACGCACCTGGTTCGCAGAAAACATCCAAACCAAAAACGAGGAATAGCCATGATCATCGGTATCCCCAAGGAAATCAAGACGCTGGAGAATCGCGTTTCCATGACCCCCGGCGCGGTGGAAACCCTTGTCCGTCGCGGCCACATCGTGCTGGTGCAGCAGGGCGCGGGCGTTGGCTCGGGCCTGGCCGACGCCGAGTACGCCGTGGCCGGAGCAAATGTCGTGGCCACGGCCGCCGAGGCCTGGGCCGCCGAGATGGTCATCAAGGTCAAGGAGCCCATGGCCGCGGAGTACGGCTTCCTGCGCTCCGACCTGCTGCTTTTCACCTACCTGCACCTGGCTGCGGACGAGGCCCAGACAAAGGCCCTGCTTGCCGCCGGGACCACTGGCGTGGCCTATGAGACCGTGCAGCTGGCCGACCGCTCCCTGCCGCTGCTCCTGCCCATGAGCGAGGTCGCGGGCCGCATGGCTCCGCAGGTGGGCGCGCACGCGCTGGAGAAATCCCAGGGCGGACGCGGCATGCTGCTGGGCGGCGTGCCGGGCGTGGCCCCGGCCAACGTCGTCATCATCGGCGGCGGCGTGGTCGGCACCAACGCGGCCAAGATCGCCGTGGGCCTGGGCGCGCGCGTCACCGTGCTGGACCTCTCCCACAGCCGCCTGCAGTACCTGGACGACATCTTCGGCAGCCGCATCGTCACCATGAGCTCCACCGAGCCGAACCTGCGCGCCGCCGTGCAGGACGCCGACCTGGTGGTGGGCGCGGTGCTGGTGGTGGGCGCCAAGGCCCCCAAGCTCGTCACCCGCGAGATGATCGGCACCATGCGCGAAGGCTCGGTCATCGTGGACGTGGCCGTGGACCAGGGCGGCTGCGTGGAGACCATCCACGCCACCACCCACGACAACCCGACCTATGTTGTTGACGGCGTGGTGCACTACGGCGTGGCCAACATGCCCGGCGCCGTGCCCCGCACCAGCACCTTCGCTCTGGTCAACCAGACCCTGCCCTACGCGCTGAAGCTGGCCGCCAAGGGCCTCGACGCCCTGCGCGAGGACCCGGCCCTGGCGCTGGGCCTGAACACCCACAAGGGCCAGCTGACCTGCGCTGCCGTTGGCGAGGCCCTGGGCATTCCGACCGTCACCCCGGCCCAGGCCCTGGCCTAAGCCCCAAGCCACGGCGAAAGCCTCAAGCCCCCGTTCCGGCCTGGAGCGGGGGCTTTTTCGCGTGGTATCAAAGGACGTTGCGCGGCGCTTGCAACGCCTTGGCGATGTTGTATGGAGAGGCAAAAGGGAGGCGGCCATGACAATGCGCGAATTGATCCTGTACGTTGTTGTCCCGTTTGTCCTTATTCTTGCCCTTGTCGTCTATTGCTGGTTCTCCTAGCGTGGCGTCCGGTATCGCGCGCGCTCGCCATGGGGAGCGGCTGCCGGCCGGTTGCCGTTCGCGCTTTGACCGAGCCCAGGCCCCCCCCTCTTGCAACGCATCGCCAATGCTGTATAACTCCCTGAAAGGAGGGCCGCCATGACAAAACGTGAACTGCTCCTCTACGTCGCCATCCCGCTTAACGCTCTGATTTTCGTTATCGCCTACGCCTGGTTGTCCTGAACGGACGCTTGCGCGTGGCGCAGCAAAGCCCCTGGCTGCAAGGCCCGGGGCTTTTTTGTGGCGTGCGGGCTGTGCCTACGGGCCTTGGGGTAGTGGCCGGATTATTGGGAAAGGCTAGGCCGTTTCGTCTTCCGATGCATCGTCGGCGCAGGTGCGGTTGCGGCCCCCGCCCTTGGCCCGGTAGAGCGCCGTATCCGCCCGGCGCATGAGCGCGTCCAGGCTTTCGCCACGGCGCAGTTCGGCCAGGCCCAGGCTGGCGGTCACGCTGATCATGCCTTCTTTGGCCGGGATATTGATGCCCCCCACGGCCTGGCGCACGCGTTCGCATATGGCCAGGGCCCCGGCCTGGTCCGTCTGCGGCAGCAGCGCGACGAACTCCTCTCCGCCCAGGCGGCCAAGGATGTCGACCTGGCGCAGGTTCTGGTGGCAGGCCGCGACAACGGCCTTGATGACCGCATCGCCCATGGCGTGGCCATGAGTGTCGTTGATGCTCTTGAACGTGTCGATGTCGAGCATGAGCAGTGCAAGGCTGTGCCCGTAGCGCTGGCTGCGCAGCAGCTCCTCTTGCGCGCGGTGCATGAAGTTGCGCCGGTTGCTGACTCCGGTGAGGAAGTCCGTGGCGGCCCGGCGCTTGAGCTCCTCTTCCAGCTCCTTGCGCGCGGTGATGTCGCGGTTGCAGCCGCGGCGGCCCAGATGAGCGCCGTCCGGCGCGAAAACCGGGTGGCAGGTGTGCTGCACCCAGAATTGGTGCCCGCTGCGGTCCTGCACGCGGAAGTCCATGTCGCAGTGCGGGGCGTCGCTGCGGCCGATGTCGGCGAAGTGCGCCTGGAACTGGGCCCGGTCTTCGGGGTGCACCAGGGTGTGCAGCAGAAGCGGGTCGGCCACGAAGTCCTCGGGCTTGTAGCCGGTGAGCCGCACGCAGGCGGGGGAGACCCAGAGGAACCGGCCATTCTTGTCCACCCAGTATTCCCAGTCGTTGGTGAAGTCGGCCACGGTGCGGAACTTGAGCTCGCTCTCGCGCAGGGCCTCGATGGAGTCGCGCAGGCGCAGGATCATGGAGTTGAAGGCCTGGGAGAACTCGCCCAGGAAGTCCACCCGCTGGGAGAAGTCGCCCTCGGCGACCATCTGGGTCTGCCAGGTCAGGTGGCTCAGGTTGGACTGGAAGGTCTTGAGCACGCCGGGCAGGTAGCCCTTGTGCTCCAGCTTTTGCTGCAGGTCGCCCTGGCTCAGGCCCAGGAGGAAGCGGCGCATGTCGAGGACCAGCGCATAGAGCGGGGCCAGACCCGGCACCTGGGCCAGGTCCTCGGGCAGGTCGGGCCGGACCTCCACGGCCTGCAGGGCCTCAAGGAGGAATTCCAGCAGGCGCCTGACTTCGGGCTGTTCGCGCCCTCCTGCGGCGTCGCTCATTCGGTCTCAGCGGTGAACTTGCAGGTGCGCCCGCCGGTGCACCAGCAGTCCACCTCTTTGACTTTGTAGCGCGCGCCGGTGAAGCTTTCCAGCAACCCGGCGATGAAGCCCTCGTCGTAGACGCAGACGCCGTAGCCCAGCTCCGGCAGGCCGGAGCAGTCCAGGTCCTCGGACACGGTGAGCACAAACGAGCCCTTGACCCTGTCCGCCTGCTCCACGCGCAGGATGCCGATGCCCAGCTCGCGCAGGGTCTCCTGCAGAACCTTCACGAACTCGTTGAACTCGGTGATGTGCCCGAAGAAGGCCTTGTAGAATTCCATTCCGGCGAGTTTTCCGGCGGAGTGGAAGACTTCGTCGGTCTTCTGCGTCCCGAACTGGGCTTCAAGGATGTCGCGCAGGGTGAATTGCATCAGCCGATACACTTCCACGCGCATGCTTGATCCGAGGTTGGGCCTCCCCAGCTTCAGATCGCCAATGAGATTCCAGGAGAACTTGTAGTTCCGGTCAGGCACAGGATACCCTCTCGCATAGCAATATTGGATGGAGTCATAGATGAGTCAATGCCGGTGGTCAAGGCTCTGGGGGGCGTGAGTGTTTGCTCATTTGTGCGCGAGGGTCCGGGCGGGGCCGCCCCAGGCGGATGCAGGGGGTCATCTGGTCCCCCCCCTGGCGACCCGTTCGTCCACCCCGCCCCTTGCCAACCGTCCAAGGGGTGGCTATAGCCTCCCCCATCATGACAAAAGACCTCATCATCGTTGAGTCCCCTGCAAAGGTGAAGACCATCGGCAAATTCCTCGGCAAGGACTTTGTCGTGGAGGCCTCCGTGGGCCACGTGCGCGATCTTCCCAGGGGCGACATGGGCCTGGACGAGCAAAACGGCTACCTGCCGCGCTACGAGATCATCAAGGGCAAGGAGGATGTGGTGGGCCGCCTGCGGAAAGCCGCCAAGGCCGCTGCCCACGTCTACCTCGCGCCCGACCCTGACCGCGAAGGGGAGGCCATCGGCTGGCACGTGGCCGAGCTCATCAAGGGCCAGAACACCAATGTCAGCCGTATCCAGTTCAACGAGATCACCGCCCGCGCGGTGAAGGAGGCGCTGGAGCATCCGCGCCCCATCAACGACGACCTGGTGGGCGCGCAGCAGGCGCGCAGAGTGCTCGACCGGCTGGTGGGCTACAAGATTTCCCCCATCCTCTGGAAGCACGTCAAGCGCGGCATCAGCGCCGGGCGCGTGCAGTCCGTGGCCCTGCGCCTCATCGTGGACCGCGAGCGCGAGCGCCGGGCCTTTGAGGCCGTGGAGCACTGGGCGCTCAAGGCCCGGCTGGAGGGCGAGAACCCGCCGCCGTTCCGCACCGATCTCTGGAAGATCGGCACCAAGACAGTGGCCCCGGGCCTGAAGGAAATCGGCAGCCGGGACGCCGCCGAGGCCCTGGAGAAGAGCGTGCGCGCCGGGACCTTCGAGGTCGAGGCCGTGGACGAGAAGGAGCGCGCCAAGAGCCCGCCGCCGCCGTTCACCACCTCGAGCCTGCAGCAGGTGGCCAACCGGGCGCTGGGCTACCCGGCCAAGAAGACCATGGGCGCGGCCCAGAAGCTCTACGAGGGCGTGGAGCTGGGCGAAAAGGGCACGGTGGCCCTCATCACCTACATGCGTACCGACTCCGTGCGCATCGCCGACGAGGCCAAGGTGGCCGCCCGCGAGTTCATTCTGGAGCGCTACGGCGACAAGTATGCCCCGGCCAAGGTCAAGGTCCACAAGTCCAAGGGCGGCGCCCAGGACGGCCACGAGGCCTGCCGCCCCGTTGACGTGACCCTGACCCCGGAGGCGGTGAAGAGCTTCCTCCCGCCCGACCAGTTCAAGCTCTACCAGCTCATCTGGCGGCGCTTCGTGGCCTCGCAGATGGCCGACGCGCGCTTCCACGACACCACCGTCACCGTGAAGAACGGCAAGACCTTGTGGCGGGCCAAGGGCGAGCGCCTGCTGTTCCCCGGCTTTTTGAAGGTCCAGGGCCTGGAGGCGCCGGACCCGGACGCCGTGGTCGAGGACGGGGACGACGCCAACCAGCTGCCCAAGCTGACCATCGCCGAGGCGCTGAAGCTGCTTGAGCTCACCAGCGAGCAGAAGTTCACCCAGCCGCCCCCGCGCTACACCGAAGCCACGCTGGTCAAGGCGCTGGAGGAGCAGGGCATCGGCCGCCCGAGCACGTATGCGGCCATCATCAGCACGCTCCAGGACCGCGAGTACGTGAGCATGGAGGAAAAGCGCTTTGCGCCCTCCGAACTCGGCACCACGGTGAGCGACAAGCTGGTGGCGCACTTCGCCACGCTCATGGACATCGGCTTCACCGCAGGCATGGAGCGCAAGCTCGACGAGATCGCCGCCGGTTCGCGGGCCTGGGCCGAGGTCATCGAGGAGTTCATGGTCGACTTCATCCCGGCGCTGAAGCTGGCCGGGGCCGAAATGGAGCGCGCCACCATCGACTCCGGCGTCTCCTGCGACCTCTGCGGCAAGCCTATGCACGTGAAGTTCGGCAAGATGGGCGAGTTTCTGGGCTGCTCCGGCTACCCGGACTGCAAGAACATCAAGGAGTTCACCCGCGACGAGCAGGGCAAGATCCTGCCCAGCGACAAGGCCAGGGACGAGATCACGGACATCCTCTGCGAGTTGTGCGGCAGCCCCTTTGCGGTGAAGACCCCGCGCCGGGGCAACGCGCGTGAGCAGTTCCTGGGCTGCACCGGCTACCCCAAGTGCAAGAACATCAAGAACTTCAAGCGCACCGAAGAGGGCGTCATCGAGATCCTGGCCGCCCCGCAGGTCGTCGAGGCCGGCACCTGCCCGGAATGCGGTAAGCCAATGGTGGTCAAGACCGCGCGCAAGGGCAGCCGGTTCATCGCCTGCACGGGCTACCCCAAGTGCAAGCACACCGAGCCCTTGCCCACCGGCGTGCCCTGCCCGAAAGAGGGCTGCGACGGCGAGCTGGTGGAGAAGAGCTCGCGCGGGGGCAAGGTGTTCTATTCGTGCAGCCGCTACCCGCAGTGCACCCAGGCCTTCTGGGACCGCCCGGTGCCGGGCCCCTGCCCGCAGTGCGGCTCCATCCTGCTGGTGGAGAAGAACACCAAGGCCAAGGGCCTGCACATCGCCTGCCCGGTGAAGGACTGCGGCTACGTGAAGGAGCCGGAGGAGTAGGGCGGCAAGCCGTTTTAGCGCAGCGCCAAGAAAATGAAAAAGGCCGGGAGGAGCAGATCCTTCCGGCCTTTTCGTCGGCAGGCGCGCGGGCTAGAGTTCGATGTTCTGGTACTGGGCGATGAGCTCAAAGGCGCGCCGGGTCAGGTCGGTGATGTTGGGCTTGCTGATCTGGTCGTCGGCGCCCACGGCCTCGCCCTTGTGGCGCAGCCGGTCGGTGATGAGCGAGGAGAACAGGATCACCGGCATGCCCTTGAGGACGGGGTCGTCCTTGACGCGCTTGGTCAGGTTGTGGCCGTCCATCTCCGGCATCTCGATGTCCGAGACCATGATGTCGAAGAACTCGGAGAGCGGCTTGTTCTCCTCGGCGGCGCGGCGCTTCACGTCCATGAGCACGTTCCAGGCGTCCTGGCCGTTGACGGTCTGGGTGACCTCGAACCCGGCCTTTTCCAGCATGGTGCCGATCATGCGGCGGATGCTGGTGGAGTCGTCGGCGATGAGCGCGCGGAAATGTTCCTTCTTGGAGGGCCGCTTGGCTTCCTCGATGGAGGCCATGGCGCCTTCTTCGATCTTCATGGCAAGGCCCGGGTTCAGGTCGGCCACGATCTTCTCCATGTCGAGCACGAGCAGGATGCGGTCGTCAAAGCGCACCACGCCGGTGACGCTGTTGCCCGAGTACTCGTTCAGGTGCCTGCCCGGGGCCTCCACCTGGGTCCAGCTCAGGCGGTGGATGCGCGTGACGCCGGAGACCATGAAGGCCGAGATCATGCGATTGAATTCGCTGACGATGACCTTGGTGCTTTCCTCGGCCACGGACTCGCCCTTGCCCAGCCACAGGGACAGGTCGACCAGGGGGATGATGCGCGAGCGCAGGTTGAAGGCGCCCATGACTGCGGGGTGCGGAATCTCCGGCAGCTGCGTCACTGCGGGGAGGCGGATGATCTCCAGGACTTTCGCGACGTTGACGCCGTAGTATCCCCGATACGTCTTGCCCGACGCGTCTGCCTTCTCGTCGATGTAGAATTCAACGAGCTCCAGCTCATTGGTGCCGGATTCAAGCAGAATATTTGTCTGGCTCATGCGCCCCCCCTGAGACCCTCTGACCTGATAATCCTATTCGGCTATTTATCTATATGACTTTACGCCTGATGTAAACGGCGTGAGCATGCCGGAGTGAGTACATACTGGCGGAAAAGAAGCGTATTACACGAGGCATTTCAAGACTCCTGGGGTTGACACTTGTATCAAGATAACCCTAATGCTCATCTGAAAACTACAAATAGTTTAGAAATAGTCAGGTCTTCGTCCAAAGAGTCCATGACGCCAGCCCGCCGGGGGAATCCCAGCGGCTGTCGAAGATGGCGGCCAGCCGTTGTCCGGCGCGGATTTCCAGGATCTGACAAGGGCGTAGGGGCAAGCGTGAACCTCAAGGAAAGGCTCTCCTCCACAGAGAATCTGCTGCGGTCCATTCGCAGTGGGGAAGCCTTTGCGTCCTTGAAAAAGTCGAAGGACAAGAAGACTGGGGCCTCGCTCAAGGCCGAGCCCGCAGAATCCGTTGCCGCGCCAGGCGCCGGACCAGGCTCCCCGACGGGCGACATGCCCGGCGCCAAGATGAACGGCCAGCAAAAGCCCGCCAAAGCCGCCACGGCGGCGAAAAAGCCCTTCTGGAATCGCCAGCTGTCCTTCGGTGGGGCGAAAAAGTCCGCCGTGCTGGGCATAAGCATGACCTCCGGGCGTTTGAGCATGGCCATCGTCTCTGGCGGCACCATCCAATTCTCCACCCGCTTTCCCTTCGGCCCTGACCAGGCGTTCGGGGACAAGGGCTTTCCCGCCTTTTTGCGCACCTGCCTTGAGAGCGTCCGGGACAAGGCGTCCAATGTCAGGATCTGGGCGGTTTTGCGCTCCCAGGATCTGGATTTGAACGTCCTCACCGTGCCCAAGCTCTCCGGCGCAAAGCTTGACGCCGCAGTCTACTGGACCCAGCAGAAGGAGAAGAAGTTCGCCGAGGCCGAGTACGCCATGGACTACCTGGTCCTGGGGCCGACCAAGGAGTCCAAGGAAGCGCGCCTGGACGTGCTGACCTGCCTGGCCCGGCGCGTGGACGTGGACCGCCTGCGCGATGCCTTCCGCGAGGCAGGCTGGCCGCTGGAGGGCATCACCACCCTGCCCAGCGCCATGCAGGCCTTGTACCGGCTGCCCGGCGGGCCAAGGGGTTTCACCCTGGCCGCGAACATCCATGTGGAGGAGGACGCCTCGACCATCGGCCTCTACGCGGACGGGGCCCTGCGCTTCAGCCGCTTCATCCGCTCCGGCACGGACAGCATGGCCGAGGCCGTGCTGGTGCACTTCCAGGATCTCTCCAAGCCCAAGCCCACCGCTGTGGTGGAATTGGAGCTGCCACCGCCGGGCGGGGCCAAGGCGGCCACGGAAAATGCTCCGGGCGGGCCAGGGGTGCTCACACCCGTGGACGCCGTCCAGGCCAAGGGGCTCCTGCGGCACGCGCTGCTGGGCGGACCGGTGCCCAAGGGCGTGAGTCCGGGCCACGTCTTGAGTGAGGCTGAAACGCTTGAGGCCATCGGTCCGGCTGTCGACCGCCTGGCCAAGCAGGTGGAGCGCACCCTGGAGTACTACGCCACCGCCAGCCAGCAGCGTTGCGACATCCTGCACTTGAGCGGGCGCATCTTCCGCAACCAGCGGGTGCTGGACGCCCTGGCCGCGCAGCTGGGCTACCCGCACCAGGCGTTTGACTCCACAACCATGCTCCCGTCCAAGCCGGACTCCGTATCGCCCATCGACCGCATGGCCCTGGCCCCGGCCCTGGCGGCCGGCCTCTCCTCGGCGGACAAGGGCATCAACCTTCTGCGCAACTACAAGCAGCGCTCGTCCGCGCTCGCCAAGCAGCGGATCTCCCAGTTCCTGCTCTTTGCCCTGGCTGCGGGGCTTTTGCTCATCGGCGCGGCAGGGTTCATGATCGAGCAGCGCGCAGTGGCGCAGCGCCAGGAGCTGGCCCAGGCCCAAAGGCAGCTTGCGGCCATGGGCCCGGTCATCGACGAAGGCACCCTGACCCGGTCCGTGGCCCAGTTCACGGCCCGTCAGGAATCCCTGCGCCAGGC
>Ga0180007_10001691_pt1 | contig 28427 bp, 28 predicted proteins | sample MM_PC_MetaG_FD_121122 | JGI IMG/M metagenome (GOLD analysis project Ga0180007, IMG submission 121122) | Groundwater microbial communities from the Aspo Hard Rock Laboratory (HRL) deep subsurface site, Sweden - MM_PC_MetaG | ecosystem: Environmental > Aquatic > Deep subsurface > Groundwater... | reverse complement strand
TTATGGTTTTTTGCGAAAATGCCCGGATTTTAAATATTCCGTTACTGATTGCGAAAAATAAATTCAAGATTTGTTCTGGGTGGTAATATTATGCATCTTCTTAACTTCACCGAGAATTGCTGAATCCCCGGCGAAAATTTATTCGTCGGGGGTTTTATTTTGGTTCTCTGTTTTAGGCAGTATTTCTGCCCGTATTTCGGAATAAAGCTTTTGCGTTTCATGTAAAATCCGGTTTTCGGTTTCTTGTTTTGCCTTGTCAAGAATCAAATTGCTTTCATGCTTTGCTTCTTTTATGGTTTCAAAAAGTTTTTGTTCCGCTTCTTGTATGTTATTTTCTCTGGAAGCTTTTAAACCGGATTGTTTATCATTAATAGTTTTGTTTATCTCTTTTATCTCACTAATAATAGTTTCTTTTTTTATCTTAAGATTCTCAAATTCTTCTGAGAGCTTTTTCTTACGGCCTTTCAAAAAATCAATTAACGGTTTTGTGGCAAACTTTACAAACAGCAAAAGCAAGAGCACAATGTTGGCCCATAATAAGGCAGAATCTGATAAATATTTCATAATTCAGGAATCCATCATATTTCATTAAGATATTTACAAGCTTAGGTAATATGTGATAGTTTTAGAGAAATTTTCCTAAAATACAAGCTTTAAAGTGTAAGAAAAGCTAAAAAAACTTAAATACATCTATACTAAATTATGTTGACTTCAGCATCTGAAAAACTAAATAATTTCTACAGCCGTTTTACAGGTAAAGATAATGTGCTGGTTTTAATAAATGCTGATCCCGATGCTATCGCCTGCGCAATGGCAGTTAAAAGACTTTTATGGGGAAAGGTAAGCAGTGTTACAATTTCAAGCATAAATATAATAAAGCGCCCTGATAACCTGGCAATGGTAAGATTGCTTGGCGTAAATCTTGTGCATATAAGTCAGATAGACGGGGGAAAATATACCAGTTTTGTAATTGTAGATTCACAGCCGAATCATAATGAAGCTTTTTCAAAATTTCAATATAATGTCATTATCGACCATCATCCTGAAACAAATTATGAAGCCGAATATAAAGATATAAGGCCTAAATATGGTGCAACTGCAAGCATGCTTACCGAATATCTAAGAGCTGCAAAGATAAAACCTTCATATAAGCTTGCAACTGCTTTGTATTATGCCATTAAGATTGATACCAGCGATTTTGAAAGAAAAGCTGTGGTTGAAGATATCAAAGCTTTTCAGTTTCTTTTCAGACATGCAAATATTAATATCGCCAGAAAAATAGAGCAAGCGGAACTTAATTTGAGTTTTTTAAAATATTTTAAGCATGCTCTTGAAACCATGAAAAAGCGTAAAGGGAAAATATTTGTTCATGCAGGACAAGTTGTTAATCCTGATATCTGTGTACTTCTGGCAGATTTCTTTATGAAAGTCAGCTATATACAATGGAGCATAGTCTCCGGCATATATAATGATGTTCTTGTGGTTATTTTAAGAAACGATGGTTTACGAAAAAACGCCGGCAAAGTTGCAAAAGAAGCTTTCGGTAATTTAGGCTCTGCCGGGGGACACAAAAGTATGGCAAGGGCAGAATTTCCTGTTTCAGCTTTAAAGGATAATATTGACCTTGCAAACGATGAAATGGTTTTAAAGTGGATAATCACCAGGATAGAAAAAAAGCCCCGAAAGAAGTAGCTGATTCTGACTATAAAGAGATGTTGGTTACAATACTAGGTTCCGGAACTTGTGTCCCGTCACTTAAGAGAAGCTCCTGTTCCGTTTTGATAGAAACGGGAAAAACAAAAATTCTCATTGACTGTGGTGCAGGCACTATAAGAAGGCTTCTTGAAAACGGCACCCAAATATATGACATATCACATATTTTAATAAGTCATTTTCATCCCGATCATACAGGAGAATTAATATCTTTTCTTTTTGCCAATAAATATCCTGACGGCAGCAAACGTAAAATGCCTTTGTCTATAATCGGCGGGCAAGGGGTATTAAATTTTTATGCCGGACTTAAAGCAGTATTTGGCAACTGGATAGATCTTATGCCTTGTGTTTTAAATATAATTGAACTTGATACTTATAAAAAAGATATGCGATTAGATGATGCTGTTTTAGAATATTTGCCGGTAGAACACAACGAAGAAAGCCTTGCGTATAAAGTTACCGGAAGCAATGGTTGCAGTATTGTTTATTCGGGTGATACTGATTATTGTGATAACCTGATTGAAATTTCTTACAATGCGGATTTATTGATCTGCGAATCTGCTCTTCCGGATGAATTAAAAGTTAATGGGCATTTAACACCTTCGGTTGCCGGTAAGATAGCTGCCAAAGCAAAGGTTAAAAAGCTTATTTTAACTCATTTGTACCCGGAATGTGACAAGGTTGATATCAGGGCTCAATGCAAAAAAACCTATCCCGGCGATCTTATAATAGCCGAAGATCTGATGAAGATATATCTGCCGGGGTAAGTCATATAAGCATAAACTAAATTAAAATAAAGCCATTTGAATACTGAATATTGAATAAGAAATAATGAATGTAGAGGAGACAAAAATCGGGTGAGATATTATCCGGTAAATCTTGATATTAAAAATCGGCCATGTCTTGTGGTGGGAGGTGGAGATGTTGGCACACGTAAAGTCATGACTCTTTTGGATTGTGGCGCTTTAGTGACTGTCGTAAGCCTTGCCGTAAGCAATAATCTGTTAAATCTTGCAGAAACCGGGTTAGTTACATTAAAAAAACGTGCCTATGTTGAGTCCGACCTTAACAAAATGTTTCTTGTTATTTGCGCAACTGATAATGAGACACTTAACAGGCAGGTAAGTATGGATGCGAAAAAGTTAAATATGTTATGCAATGTTGCCGACAGGCCCGAAGCCTGTAATTTCATTCTTCCGGCGCTTGTAAAAAGAGGCGATCTTGTAATAGCTGTTTCAACTTCGGGGAAAAGCCCTGCATTTGCAAAAAAAATAAGAAAAGATCTTGAAAAACAATATGGCGATGAATATGCCCGGTTTTTAAAACTTATGGGAGCTGTCAGGAAAAAACTTCTAAGTACAAAACACGAACCTGAAGCTCATAAGCATCTTTTTGAAGAACTGATAGACAAAAATCTTGTTCAGATGATAAAAGATTCTGACACCGATAAGATTAATTCCGTTCTTTTTGAAGTTCTTGGAAAAGGATTTGAATTTTATGACCTTACAAAGCCAAAAGACCACGGTATAACAAATGAATGATCTGATAATTATAACCAGTTTGCTGTATATATTAAGCGCTGCGGGATATATTTTATTTTTATTTCTACAGAAGCAGTATTTTCACAGGCTTGGCCACATATTTCTTGCAATAGGCTTTTTTTGCAATTCAATACTGATAGGTTATCATTACGCAAAAACAGGCCAATTGCCTGTGAGAAATTTACATGAAACACTTCTTATTACAGGTTGGGCGATTGCCGGGGTTTATTTTGCTTTTCATTACAAATTTAAAATTAAAATTCTTGGCGGATATGCCGCTTTTCTCGCTGCTTTATCTCTTGTTGCTGCGATGCTTGCTTCCGGAAAATATGTTGAATCACAACCGATTTTCAATAGTATCTGGCTGATAATGCATGTTGTTTCAATATTTATCGGCCATTCCGCTTTTGCGCTGGCCTGTGGATTGGGTCTTTTGTACATTGCCCAGGAAAATGCCATCAAGAAAAAAAAGCACGGCTTTTTTTACAAGCGGCTTCCTTCGCTTAATTTGCTTGACAGTATCGGTTACGCCTGCATAATAGCCGGTTTTACTTTGCTTACCGCAGGACTTATAACCGGCTTTGCTTACGCCAAGGTAGTCTGGGGAAAATTCTGGAGCTGGGATCCTAAAGAGGTTTGGGCCGGCATAACATGGTTGTTATATGCGGCACTTCTTCATGGTCGCTTGACTATCGGCTGGAGAGGAAGAAAAGCTGCGATAATGGCTATTATTGGATTTGTGGTTGTACTTTTTACTTTTTTTGGAGTTAACTTTCTTCTGAAAGGGCATCACGTAGTATTCACAAGATAATACCGGGTGCTTGAAATATATATGCTTGAAATTGTATTGCTTGGATTAAATCATAAAACCGCTCCGGTGGAAATAAGAGAGTGCCTTGCTGTTTCAAAAAACGAAACAGCGGCTATGCTTGACGCCATTAAAGAAGCGGATTCAATAAATGAAGTCGTGCTTTTTTCAACATGCAATCGTGTTGAAATATTAATGGCGGTTAATGATAAAGCAATAGCGGTTGATACGGCAAAAAAACAACTTTCGGCATTTAAAAACGTACCTCTTACCAAATTCGAACAAGCAATTTATGTTTACGAAGGCGAAGAAGCCGTTCGCCACATATTCAGGGTTGCATCCAGTCTTGATTCCATGATGATAGGCGAGCCTCAGATTTTAGGGCAGATAAAAGAAGCTTACAATATTGCTACAATAAGAAAAACTTCCGGAGTGATATTAAACAGGCTTCTTCATAGAACTTTTTTTACGGCAAAAAGAGTAAGAACCGAAACCGGAATCGGTGGCCATGCCGTTTCTATAAGCTATGCTGCAATTGAGCTTGCCCGTAAAATTTTCGGATTGCTCGAAGAAAAGAAAGTACTTTTGATAGGTGCAGGAGAAATGGCTGAACTTGCTGTTGAGCATCTTATCAGAAACAAAGTAAAAGAAATTTTTATAGCCAACAGAACATTAAAAAACGGTTTTGAGCTTGCAAGAAGATTCGGTGGCAATGTTATTTCTTTTGAGGAGATCCCCGAATTTATTAAACAGGTGGATATTATTATAAGCTCAACAGGTTCCCCCGATATAATAATTACAAAAGATCAGGTAAAGCATATAATGCCCGGCAGAAAAAACCGTCCTCTTTTCTTTATTGATATCGCAGTTCCAAGAGATATTGATCCTGCAATAAATAAGATTAATAATACTTATGTGTATGATATAGATGATTTAAATGGTGTTATTGATGAGAATATCGAAGATAGAAATAAAGAGGCCATCAAGGGTGAAAGAATTATTGATGAAGCGGTTATAAGCTTTAAAAAATGGTATGACAATCTTGGCGCTGTTCCTACCATTGTAGAATTAAGAAATAAAATTGATTTAATCGTATCAGAAGAAATTGATAAAACCATGCAATCCATCAATCTTTCTGACAGGCTTTCGGATAGTGACAGGCAAGCTTTGGGCAGGATGAAAAATGCCCTGATAAACAAAATAATGCATAATCCTATTCATTTATTAAAAAGGGATGGCTGTCACCCAAGCAATTCAATATATATTGATGTTGTTCGCAAATTATTTAAACTTGATGATTAAATTATTCAATAAACCATTAAAACTGGAGGATGGATTTGAAAAAAATTGCATTTCTGTTTCCCGGACAGGGATCACAAAGCGTAGGCATGGGGCTTGATTTTTATCAGGAATTTGTTTTTGTTAAAGAGATTTTTGAAATGGCTTCGGAAATATGTAAAATGGACATTTCTAAGCTGTGCTTTAAAGGCCCTATGGAAGATCTGACGAAAACAATCAATCTTCAGCCCTGCGTAACAGCAGTAAATCTTTCATTCCTGTCAGCCATTGAAAAAGAGGGTATCGTACCGGCTTTTTCTGCCGGACACAGCCTGGGAGAATACAGCGCTCTTTGTGCAGCCAAAACTGTTTCAAACGAGGATGCCCTTAAACTTGTTTTTAAACGCGGGCAGCTCATGCACCGCGAATCGCTTAAGCATAAAGGAGCCATGCATGCTATAGTCGGCCTGTCTATAGAAGATGTTGATCAGATAGTATCGGGAATACAAAAAGAGGGTATTGTATCAGTTGCAAATCATAACACAAAGACTCAGATCGTTATAACCGGCGAACCGGAAGCAGTACAAAAAGCTTCTGATATTGCATGTGAAAAAGGCGCAAAGGCAATACCTTTAAAAGTTAGCGGGGCATGGCATTCTGAATTAATCAGAGGGGCGGAAGAAGAGTTTATAGAATATCTTAACACTTTTTCTTTTGAAAAAACCGAAACACCTGTTATCCACAATGTAAGTGCTGATATCGCATCGGAACCTTCAGAAATCAGAGACCTTGTTGGAAAACAGTTATGCAATCCGGTAAAATGGTTTGATTCAATCAACAGGTTAATTAATGATCAGGTTGAAATATTTGTTGAAATCGGGCCAGGCACAGTGCTGACCGGGCTTGTGAAAAAAATCTTGCCCAAGGATTATCCTTTTAAAGCATATAGCATCAACTCTATGAAAAACTTTGAAAATTTTATAAAGGAAGTCAAATGAGCCAGTTTCAAAATGCCCCATTTTGGCCGATCTCTGCGTTGGGCTCAAATTTTAATCCTCGAAATACGCCATGTATTCCTGCGGTTAAAATTTTCCCCCGCCTTGAGCTTGACCATAACTGAAACGTTTTGAAAGTGGCTCTAATAAATGAATTCGCAAAAAGCTCCCAAACCGTTATACCGGCGAAAGCCGGCATGACGGTTTGGGGTTTTAAGACTTATAACGAGCCCATCAGCATTGATTATCCGTGTTTTCCATGGGTTCAGCCCAAATTATATGTTTTTTATTGATAAACAGGATTTTCCCTCCGCCTTCCTTGGTAAAGGCATCAACCATGACTACAAACGGGGCATCGGATTTCGTAAAAATATCGGAAACCCTCTGGTTTAAAGAAAGATTTATCTTCCCTTGAAAGATTGCTCCATCTGAAGTCTTGATTGTAACTTCTCTGTATTTTGCTTTGTAATTAGTACCCGGCGTTTTTTTGTCCAATTTTTCACCTCTTTCTTTTGTTTGAGCCCTTATTTGTGATAGACTTGTATAAGTTCATCAACAAAGCCCGGGAAAAATAAATTAAAACAAGGGTTTTAAATTAAAATTTTTAAGAAAAATAACTGGAAAAAATAAAATCTGATATTATATTTATAATAACAAAATATTTAGGGAAACAACATATTACAAAATACAAATAGATTCAATAATTAAAATGTATTATAATAATTTGAAATAGTTTTTTAAAGAAAAATATCTTTACTTGTAATTTCCTTTATGGTAATTGCATCAATGCTCTATAGATAATTTATTCGGAAAAAGGACTTGCTATGAATAAAAAAGATGTTGAATATTTCAGGAAGTTTTTGACACAACGCTTGGAAGAACTTTTAAATCAGGCCGACAGTACTGTTTCCGGGATGACTGATCCAAAAGAAAATTTTCCTGATCCTACAGACAGGGCATCTCTCGAGTCGGAACGCAATTTCTTGCTTAGAATAAGAAACAGGGAGAGTAAACTTATTTATAAGATCAAAGCTGCTCTTGAGCGTATAGAAAACGGCACATTTGGAATATGTGAATCTTGCGGAGGTGATATTTCCGTTAAACGCCTTAAGGCAAGACCGGTAACTTCTCAATGCATAGATTGCAAGTCAAAAGAGGAGGTGTTGGAAAAAGCTCTTGGATTATAGTGATAACAGGAGCATAGATCTCCATATTCATTCTAATGCATCGGATGGAACATTTTCTCCGCAGGAAATTATTGCGTTAGCACAACGCTTGCGCCTTTCTGCAATTGCAATCACAGATCATGATACAATTGATGGCTCGAAAGAAGCAATCGTATCGGGTATTCCTTCCGAATTAAATTTTTTAACCGGTGTAGAATTAAGTGCCGAACCTCCTTTATCTTTTCAATTTTCCGGAAGTTTTCATATACTGGGCTATTCATTTCGCACTGACGATCGTACCCTTAATAATACACTTCATACCCTTCAGGCAGCCAGGAAAAACCGTAATCCGAAAATAATTGAGCTGTTAAACAATCTTGGGTTTGATATTACAATCGAAGAAGTAATTGCTCTTGCAGGCGAAGGGCAGATTGGCAGACCTCACATTGCGACGCTTATGATGAAAAAAGGTTTTGTTGAATCGATAAGCAAAGCTTTCGACAAATATCTTGGAAGAGGAAAACCGGCATACGTTGACAAATACCGGCTTGAATGCAGTAAAGCGCTTGAAATGATTACCGGCGCAGGAGGTGTTCCCGTTATTGCCCATCCCTCGCTTTTTACCATTGGCGAAGGGAAAAATTTTGAGGACCTTATAGCCGTTTTAAAAGATATGGGCTTAAAGGGTATAGAAGCATATTATCCCGAGCATTCAAAAGATAAGATATCTTATTATGTAGAAATAGCAAAAAAACACGGTTTGTTGTTAACAGGAGGCACGGATTTTCATGGGTCTTTGAAACCTGATATCAGCATGGGATCAGGAAGAGGAGATTTTCATGTGCCTTATAAACTGTATGAAAACCTGATAAATTCAGCATAAAAGCAGTAAAAAACAATAGGGAAATTCAGATGCAGAGGGCAGAGCTTTTTGAATTAGAGAAAAAACTCTCATATAAATTTAATAATATAAACCTGCCTGAAGAGGCTCTTCGCCACAGTTCATTTGTAAATGAACAGTCAAACGCAAAATTACGGGATAACGAACGGCTGGAATTTTTAGGAGATGCAGTTCTTAGTCTTGTTATTGGCCACATCATTATAAATCGTTTTCCGGAACTGGACGAGGGGGATCTTTCCAGAGTTCGTTCAAATCTTGTCAATGAATTGCAGGTTGCGGCAGTTGCACGTTCTTTGGATCTTGGCTCTTATATTCAGCTAGGCAAAGGAGAATTCTTATCCAATGGCAGTGATAAAAATTCAATACTGGCCGACACATTTGAAGCAGTAGTAGCAGCAGTATACCTTGACGGAGGATATGATAGTGCTTTTAAAATAATAGAAAGCATTTATGTGCCCATAATACAATCAAACGGCAAATCCGCTGCGGCCTGTGATTACAAAAGCAAAATCCAGGAGCTGGTTCAAACCGGTCAGGAAGTAAAACCGGTATATAATGTTATTGAAGAAAGTGGCCCTGATCATGATAAAATATTTAAAGTTGCGCTAACGGTTAATGATATTCAGACAGCAGGATGCGGCAAAAGCAAAAAACTAGCCGAGCAGGAGGCCGCCCGCAAAGCGATAGATATTCTCACAAACGAAAGTAACCCAAAGGGTGATGAACAATAGTAAAAGAGATTTTATAATTCCTGTATTTGTTCCCCACGCAGGATGTCCTCATCAATGTATTTTCTGCAACCAAAACACAGTAACCGGGAAAAAAATAAGTATACCTTCACCTGATGATCTTGATAATATAATCGCAACTTTTCTTAAATTTAAGGGCAGTAAAAGAAACAGAGTGCAAATTGCATTTTACGGCGGTAATTTTTTAGGCATAGATACTGACATAATAAAACAACTTCTTGTTGTGGCAACAAAGTATGTGACGAAAGGCGTTATTGACAGCATAAGATTTTCAACCCGCCCCGATACCATTGATGATCATAAACTTGATATTGTAGAAAACTTTCCTGTTAAAACAATTGAACTTGGAGTGCAATCAATGGATGATTCCGTGCTGCTGGCGGCTAAGCGCGGACATACGTATTCGGATACAATAAATGCGGTTTCTTTGCTTAAAAAAAGAAATTTTGAAACAGGCATGCAGATGATGATCGGTTTGCCCGGTGATGATGAAAGCAAATCAATTGCTACAGCAAATCAAATATCAGTACTTCGCCCTGATTTTGTCAGGATATATCCTACCCTGGTATTATCAGGAAGTACTCTTGCAGTATTATATAATAAAGGAAAGTATGAGCCGCTTTCTCTTTTGCAGGGAGTATTGATTGCAAAAAAAGTATATCTTGTATTCAAAGAAAATAATATCAAGGTTATCCGAATGGGTTTGCAGGCTACAGATGATCTTAAAGAGGGCTCTTCTGTTATTGCCGGGCCATACCATCCTGCTTTCGCTCATCTGGTATATTCGGAAATCTTTTTAGATAATATCATCAAGATGTTAGAGTCCAATAATTTGAAATCTGAAAACATAATAATCAAAGTTCATCCCAAAAGTATTTCAATATCAAGAGGTATAAAAAATAAAAACATTCAAACAATCAAAGAATTGTTCGGCATAAAATCTATAGATGTTATGCCGGATATATCTCTTTCACGAGATGAAGTTAAAATTGAATTTGTTAATTAGGATTTACTTAAACTGCCAGGGGTCATAAAGTATCATCTTTATCGGTAAGTGCTGATAATAATGGAATCCTTTAATGGGTGCCCCCTATTTGATTCTTATTATAAAATTAGAATTTCCCCCCGGATATGTCAAATCTCTGACGTTATGTGCTTCTTTCTGATAGATGATTTGTGTTTACCAAAAACATGAATTTTCATCATATGTAAAAGCAATTCTATCTTTCTGAAATATTAGTTACTTTCTATGTCTACAAAAGAGGATAATATGAGATATTATACTAAAATATTTTGTAGTATATGCATTGTTCTTTTAACATGCAGCACAGCCATGGCACAAACCCTGCCGGACGCAGGCATCCTTCTACCAGGAACAACGGCAGCCCGGCACCACCCTGCCGGACAGTCTTCCCTCAGACCGTGAAAAGGAGGTTATGAGTTCTCCCATGATCGATTCCGGTGTCAAGGTTCTTGTAACGGGTTTCCGTTTCACCGGCGGTGATGGTATTGCAACAGAGGCTTAGCTTCAGGAACTGGTCAGGGACAGCATAGCCCTGGAACTTCGCCTATACGGGCCTTTCCTATGAACTTTGCAAAGACCTTGCAGACCTCAATGCAAAAGGTTGCGCAGACAGCATATTTACTGGCGTAAGCTATCCCCCAATGCTTCGGAATACTGCTGTTTGAGAGAACCTTTGCTCAATCGTTTCATGATGCTTGAGCAATAAACAGGCAACCCTGTGCAATGCATTATCGTAAACAACCGCATTCGTACTTATCAATTCACATACCGCGCTGTTTCCCTTTCACTTGGGGGATGAACAAGTCTTGCCACAATCAACATCTTCGCATAATCAATTTCTTTATCACTGAACTTGAGATCCTTTAATATGTTATCGAAGTCGTACTCCTGCAAACTACTTGCCGCAATATGTTCAGCGCCCACGGTTTTAACATCGGTTGTAGAAACAGAGTGAATGTCAACTCTTTCATATAGAGGAGCCGGATTATAAACTGTTTTATTGATTCCGGCACAACGAAGCTGTTCTTTGATGATTACTTTGGAATAGTGTTTGGCAAGTGTTTCAATCTCAGGATCTGTCGGAAATAGTTTCTCTTGTTTATGAAGCTCGCTTTCAATAGAATTAGCCAGTTCTTTCCATTTATCTTTAGGCAAGTCCAGAAAACCCATATTCAATATAAGAGTTTGTCTTGGACCATTAGGAGTGCTGATCGATTCTACCAAAACTGATGCTGGATATATTTTTTACCTTTTATAGATTTAACAGTTTCCCGGATAAACATGACGTATGTATACTATCCACCCCGAACCATGCCAAGCAACATAGCGTTTAAATCCATGTAACCATAATTTGGACAGCGATCTAATCCATGGTTCTCCAAAGCATTAATGGAAGATTCTACTGCACTATTTTTATGCCTGAATTCAATAAATTCTTCCGAGTGCTCTATTTGTTTGCCTTTTCCGATAGTCGCCCTTTTTTTGGGCAAAACCACGTAATCCAATATATTTGCTAACTGCTTTCAGTTGTCAGGAGTATAAAAATCCTTGTCAAAACTGTAGCCTAAAAGATTTCCAAATCTTTGTTTAGCCTGTTCCGCCAAGACAACAGCCACTTTCTCATCGGTCTGCCGCTCCATTACCTGATGATGAAGAATGAAACCATATTGATCTTTCAGTATGCAAACCTTTAAACTCTACTCCTGCGGTACGCCGGCTTTTTCTTTGCTGATCCACTCGGTGTGCTGCTCAAAAATTGAAAAAACTTTTTCTTCGTGTGGTATCTTTTCATTTACAATCGGCTCATTTGTATAAATCTTTCAGTATGAGTTTAAATTCCCTGATGCTTCCATTTTGCAGTACTTCAATATTGTACTTTGTGCCTTCATCTTTTGAAAAAAGTTCCCGTACCCCGTCCACACCGCCTAAAGAATCGACATTAATACCGTTTATTTTTCTGATTATATCCCCTTTGATAAAACCTGCATCCGCAGCGGGTGTTTTTTTAGCAACAAAAACAACTTCAGGATAACCGCCTTCACCAGTTCCTGTTAAAAGACCGCTTTTATCTTCAGGAAAGTATTTTTCAAAATCTTTCCCTTTTTCCACTATTACCTGCTGCCTTTTATAATCAAGATATATCACAAAATGTTTAAGCAGCTTATTTCCTATATTGCCGATAATTTCCCTGCTGTCATTTGATCCCTTACCTTTGCTTACAGGTACATTTATAAGCAGATTTGAAACCTTATAACCTCCCAATTCCACGGATTTAAACCTGACGCTTTTCTCAGCATGCTGCCCTCCCAAATCCGCACTTACTCTTTCAATACCTTTTAAATCCAGCAGATTATTATCTTTAGCATAGGGGTAATTAAAAGACATATCAAAAGCACCGATATCAAGGGTCCATTTACCTTTATATTTACCATCAACAATTACAGGCACTGCAAATATTCTTTCTCTCATTGGTGCATCTATTATTGCACCAGACCCATTATATTTAAATTTATCGGGATGATATAAGGTTAATATTTTTGATGCATAATCAATTTTAACAACAAATCTCGACAAGAAATCATGCCCTAGTATACCCACTACAGTTGAATCATATAATCTATTTGAAAGGCCTTTAAAGGAGAATATTTTTTGGGGATTAAACCGGATTTCTCCTACCCGGTATGAAGGCAGAGTTACAAAAGAGAAATCAAAAATGTTTGCAATACCGAATCCTTTAATTTCTCCTTCGGGGTTGAGGCCAAGTTTTTTGGCATAATCTGCATCAATAATGGACATGCTTGCACCGTTATCAAGCAGCCAGAGCTTTTTCTCACCATTTATAATTACATAAAAATACATATTATTTTCAACAAAATAAAAAGGAATGGTTTCTGAGTTCTTCCCGTTTTCAAATTCAAAATCCTCAACATCTTTTTCCGGAGGTTCAAAAACAGAACTGTTTATTTTAGTATTAAAATCATATCTGGCAAGCTGAATGGTTTCTTTCTTTTCTCTTGGAAAAACTTCAGTTTCTTCATGAAACGGATGAATAATACCGTTTATATTCCGGTAGTCGGAAAAAAGTGTACGTATTTCAAAATCAGGTTGTTTTACTATAGCTTTGACAAGATAATAATTTTCTTTACTGAAAAAAAAGAAAGTAATGTCATCATTTATTATATTTGCCATCTCAACTACATGGCAGGCAATTGCCCCGATCTTTTCTTCACCCTTATAAGTAAAGATAAAATTTTTTGTACCAGGCCGCACATGATCATAAACTTCCAGAAGCGCCTTTATTTTTCTTCTTTTAAGGGTTTCTTCATCTCTGTGAATCTGTACTTTCCCATTCGTATCTACAGACCAGCTTTGTTTGCCGTTGTCTCCAAAAGTCTGTTTTATTACGCCATAATCTTCTTCAAGCCTGTATTTTAAAGGTATTTCCTCCCAATTTTTAAATGTACCTTCAAGCCCGTCAAAAGTATTTTTTCCTTCAGCATAGCCGGATGTTATGCTTTTAAGTTTTTTGAGCCCTCCCACTGTTTCGTAATGCTTTAAAAGAATTTTTTGTGGATTAACAAAAGAGTTATCAGCGTAACAAACGGATGCTGAAAGAATAAAAACCAGAAAAACTTTAAAAAATATTTTATTTGGAAAAACCATCTGTTAAATTTTCCATATATATTTTCATTAGGTTTGACTGCTTACGGAAAATGGCAATAGTTATTTCCAGCTTACAAGATCCTGGTTTTCATTTTCTCCACCTTCGGCATTGTCGGCTCCGTATGAAACAAGATCATAATCACCGTGAGTACCCGGTGATATGTACTGATAAGGTCGATTCCACTGGTCAAGCGGAATTTCCTTGGGCAGATAAGGCCCCTTCCAGTTTTCAACTCCGGAAGGTTTTACCCTAAGCGCCTGAAGGCCTTCAGTTGTAGTTGGATATCTGCCTACATCAAGTCTGAATGTATCAAGAGCCGTACCAAAAAGCTCTATTTGGGCTTTTGTCGTTTTTGTCTTTGATTCGCCAATCTTTCCAAACATCTTCGGTGCAACAAGAGAGGCTAAAAGTCCTAAAATTACAATTACAACCATTAGCTCGATTAATGTAAAACCTTTTTTGTTTCCTAAAGTTTTCATTCTGAAATCACCTTTTCGTATCTTCTGTAATTGAAAGTAATTATACCTGCTTTAAAAAGGAATGTCATTCAAGCTGAATACGGCAAGAAGCATTGATATCACAATAAATCCAATCGCAATACCTATAATAAGAATAAATACTGGCTCCATAAGCGATAGCACTTTCTTGATCGTATTTTTAACTTGAACATCAAACCTGTCCGCTACCATTATCAACATTTCATTTAATCTTCCCGTTTCTTCTCCCACATTTATCATGTGAACTGCAAATTTCGGAAAAACAAATCCGGTTTTTAAAATGCCTGAAATGGAATTGCCTTTTCGCACACCCTCGGTAATAGCCGAAATAGTATCTGTCATGCATCCGCTTTCGGATGTTCCTTTTACTATCTGAAGAGAGTTTAAAAGAGGTACTCCATTTTGCAGCAGTGTACCCAATGTTCTTGCAAATTGTGCTACATACATCTCGCTATAGAGCTGGCCAACAAGCGGCAATTTATATTTCAGGCTATCCCATTGTTTTTTGCCTGCATTGCTTTTAAGATAAGTGCGCAATGATAAAAAAGCTGCAAGTATTGCTGTAAAAAACGCCCACCAATAAGTTCTTACGCCAGAGCTGAAGTTGATAAGCAACTTTGTTGAAAGGGGTATTGATTGTTCCATACCGGAAAAGATGGAACTGAATCTCGGTACAACAAAAAAAATAAGCACCATAATGGCTACCCCGCCAACTATTGCAAGAAGAACCGGATAAATAAGAGCTGACCTTACTTTGTCTTTCATCTCTTGGAAGTTTTCTAAATATGAAGAGACCCTGAAAAGAGTTTGTTCTAGAAAACCTCCGCTCTCACCGGCTCTAACCATATTTATATATAAATTAGTAAAAGTTTCCGGGAATTTTGAAATGGCATCTGATAAGGATTTTCCTCCACGAACGCTTGCAAGTATACTTTTTATTATCTCTCTCATCTTTTTCTTGTCTGTCAGATCCACTAATACGGAAAGTCCCTTATCAAGAGGAAAACCGGATTCAAGCAAAACGCCAAGCTGATAGGAAAATATCAATACATCGTTTTCTCCGGGTTTTTTATCGAAAAGTGTTTTGTTAAATGAAAAGAAACCTTCATTTTCATCGGGCCGTTCAATCATAAGTGGATAACAATTCATATCCTGAAGACGTTGGGCGGCTTCACGTTCATTTTCCGCTTCGATTGAACCGGTAGTCATATCCCCTGTTTGTTTTATAGCCTTATAAGAGTATATCGCCACAGACCTCCTCCTGTGTGACTCTGAGAACCTCATCAATAGTGGTAATACCTCTTTTTGCTTTTTGCATACCGCATTCCCTTAATGTTTGCATTCCATTTGAAAGAGCTTTTTTTCTAATAACATCAGCACTGGTTCTTTCAAGTATTAGTTTTCTGATATCATCATCAATTACCATAAGCTCGGAAATGCTGGTTCTTCCCATATATCCGGTAAACCGGCACTCATTGCAACCTATGCCGGAATAAGATTCAAAATGCGTATGGTTATTATTACTATCTACGGTTTCCAGCTTTTTTTCAGTAAGTTGTTTGCAGTGTGGGCAGATAATTCTGACAAGGCGCTGAGCAAGTACACCGACAAGCGCCGATGAAACCAGAAAGCTTTCTACTCCCATATCAAGCAGCCGTGTAACAGCTCCCGGAGCATCATTTGTATGCAGGGTGCTAAATACCAGATGCCCTGTGAGAGCTGACTGTATAGCTATTTCCGCTGTCTCTTTGTCCCTGATTTCCCCAATCATGATGATATCAGGGTCCTGGCGTACAATGTGCCTTAAACCGCTGGAGAACGTCAGCCCTATTTTTGGTTTTACCTGTATCTGATTTATTCCTTCAATTTCATACTCGGCCGGATCTTCTATCGTAATTATCTTCCTGTTAAAATGGTTAATACGTGAAAGCGCGGCATATAGCGTAGTAGTTTTTCCGCTTCCGGTAGGACCGGTAACAAGAACCATACCATAAGGTATGGATATAATTTTTTTGATATTTTCAAGTGATGTCTCGTTAAAGCCAAGTTCTTCAAGACTTATAACGGAGCCTCCTCTATCTAATATCCGCATGACAATGCTTTCACCGTGAATAGTGGGGATAGTAGATATTCTCAGATCTATTTCCCGTCCCGCAGCTCTGAGTTTTATTCTTCCGTCCTGGGGTAGTCTTCTTTCCGCAATATTAAGCTTGGCCATTATTTTGGCTCTTGATATGACTGCCGACTGAAGTCTTTTGGGCAGAGATTCAGCTTCACAAAGAACCCCGTCGATTCTGTATCTGACATTGACTTTGTTTTCGAAAGCCTCTATGTGAATATCGCTGGCCCTATCCTCGATACCGCGGGTGATAATCATATTGACAAGCTTAACTATAGGTCCCTCAAGCGCCATATTTCTTAGATGATGTATATCTTCTTCTGAACCGATATCTGCCAAATCAATATCTTCGCCTATCATGCCCTCCATTATAGATGACATCTGAACACTGTTTCCAAAAAGCTGTTCAATACCTTCCATTACATCTTTTTCACTACTAAGAAAGACTTCGACATCGCATTTAAAAAAAAGACGCAGGGCATCTCTTGCATAAGCATCAAGGGGATCAGCCATAGCAACTTGCACCGAACTGCCGTTTTTCCCTATCGGCAGCGCTTTGTATTGCTTCATAAACTTTAATGAGGGATAATTATCCTGGGGTATTATTTTAGGAAATTCGGAAAACAACATATACCTGATTCCAAGCTGGTCACCAAGAGTTTTAAGCATTGCTTCCGTTGTAAGAAAACCAAGACCGACCAATATTTCTCCGATTTTACGGAAAGTTGTCTGCTGTTCTCTTAAAGCAATTCCCAGCTGTTCTTCTGTTATAATTGCCCGGCTTAAAAGCATTTCTCCAAAAAACTGCTTTGCCATCATAACTGTTCTTTTCCATTTAAGGTTTTCTGTTGCGTTGCGGCCTCATCTTTTTCCATCTCTATTTTTTTTATCATTTTCTTGTTAATTGTCTTTACTCTGTACTGAAAATCCTTTGTTATCTTATCAGCATCTTCAGAAGAACTTGCAACGTGAGGTGTAACCATTATCAGCAATTCGGTCTTTTTTGTTTCATCAGAAGTTACCCCAAAAAGAGAGCCTAAAAGAGGAACTTTGCTTAAAAATGGAATACCTTCTTCCGAGCTATTGGTTTGTTCCGAAATCAGCCCCCCTATTACTAGCGTGTGTCCGTCTTCAACAACTCCGATTGTTTCTGCCTTTCTTTTTGTAAAGCTTGGTGAAGTTATTCCGGCCAGCGCTATATCTACTCCTCTGTTGCTTATCTCCTGATTGATTTTGAGTTTTACTTTATTCTTTTCGGTTATGCTTGGCAATACTGTCAAAAGCACCCCTGTTGTTCTGTATTGTATCTGCCCTGCGGCAACAAAAGCTGTAGTGCCGGTGGTCGTTGAAGTAGAGGGTTGCTGCTGAAATCCTGTGGCTATAGGAATTTCTTCACCTATTTCAATCTTGGCCTCTTTGTTGTCCATTGCAAGTATATGGGGGCTTGCAAGAATGTTCAGCTTTCCTTGACTTGCAAAGGCATTAAGGACAGTACCGTATCTATCAGGCCTTATGACAGCCGCAAAAGCTGTTCCGGATGGAAGGGTGGTTATAATATTAGAAATCTGCCCGGTAGCAGAATCTAAAGTAGGAGTTATTGTTCCTGATAATAATGACGATGTGAAACCGCCTATTATGTTATCACTATGTCCATCTATGGAAACAGAGCCTTTTAAAAGCCATTCAAGCCCGAACTGTGTTTTATCACTCAAAGTAACTTCAGCTATCAGAACTTCAATCAGAACTTGCTTTGAAGGGATATCCAGTTTCTTCAAAATATTTAGCACGGTAAGATAGTTGCGGGTAGTTGTTTTAATTATAAGAGCGTTAATTTCTTCATATGGTATAATAGTAATTTCGCCATCAACATTGCCTTGGAGCTCTCCTGATTTTGTCTTAACTGTCGTCGTATCGGCTGAAAACTGACTATTCGGACCGGGAGTATTTTGTGAAGGAGGGATTAATATTGTTTTACCGGACGTATTCTTTTTATCCAGATACAAACTCTTTAAAACATCTGCAAGCTTTTGTGCTTCGCCATTTTCAACAAGATATACAAAAGACTTAACAGACTCCCGATACTCTGCATTCACATCCAATATCTCGATTATTTTCATAACTTTAGTTAACGCAGCAGCCGGAGCCGTTATAATCAGAATGTTAGAAGGCTCATAAATAATAAGGTCGGTACCTCTGGGCATAAGATTTCTTACAACATTTAATATATCGCCAGCCTTTACATATTCAAGCGGCACTATCTGAGTTAAAAACGATGAATAATCCCCGCGTTTATATTCTTTACCTGTCTGAACATCCAGAGGCTGCTGTCTGGCGGTATCTATAGGAATTATTTTATACAAAGGCCCGTCTTTTACAGCAGTAAAGCCATTGATTTCAAGAATAGTCTGAAATATCTGAAACAGATCGCTTGAAGGGAATTTCCTGTAAGTCTGGATCGTAACTTTTCCCTTAACTTCGGGGGAAAGAATAAAGTTAATATTAAGCATTTCGCCAATGGAAGATATTGCCGTTCCTATGTCAGCACCATCAAGGTTTAACATAATCTCATTTTGATTATATTCTTGGGGTATAATCTTTTCGTTTTCATCCAATATCTTCTTAGGTACCGGAGCCGCTGTTTTCTGTAAAGTATCCTTTTTAATATTTGCTTCTACCTTTGCTTGTAATTTTTCTTTAGGAAGAGGATTATGAGAAGTCAATTGTTCAGGCTGGCTCATAGTTTCAATAGTTTCGTTTTTTGCCGCCTGTTTTGAGGCGCATGAGACAATCATAACAAATGATGTTATAAGTAATATTCTAAAAATTGATAGAAGAATCTTGGGCATTCATCGCTCCTTCGTTTCCGGTGTTGTTGCCAAGGGGATCGGTGCCAGATTTCTGGGTGGTATATATGCAGGAAGTGGCATTTTTATATTTATTGGCGGTTGTTTTGCCGCCTGTTTTTTTCTATCTCTTGAAATAGCACGGCTTTGAATCCCTCTATATTTCAGTTGCTTTGGTGCTGATTTTCCGGGTTCTTCAATAGTCTTAACATGTGAGATCTTGAGTTCTGATTTTTCGCCGCCCCTGGTGAGTACAACTTTATTTTCCAGAATGTCTTGAATCATATAGCCTGATACGGTATTATTTTTTTTATAAACTTTTGTAGTCTTTAATACAGGGTCCATAAAAAATGCTTTTCCACCGCTTTTATTAATTATTATTCCAACAAGTTCTGGCGGAGGACTATCGTTAATTACATTTTCTTGATTTTTAGTCATTTCCCTTTCGGGTCTGAAAAGATCCTTTTCTTCTATTATCTTATAATTGTTATAAGTACTTATCGCTTCAGGTTTGATTTCTTTAACTGCCAAGGGTATTGCAGATTCAGTTTTATTTGCAGAAGGCAAATTATCTATGGGTTTTTGTATATCAGCATAGAGTTTATAGCCCAATAAAATTACAACTGATATTAATATCGCATTGATCAAATAGTATTTACGCAGCATTTTTAATTTGTTTGTCTATAAGTTAAAGTTTTACCTGATTCTTTCCTGGTAAATCCCATTACAGTCATTGTTACCAATATTTCTTTGGGATTTCTGATATTCTTGACTCTTATTTTTATTTCCGATACCGAAAGTAATAAGCCTGAGGCTTTTATGTGCATCAGAAGCTTCCTAAGTGCCAATGTTGAAGACATAAATCCTATTTCAACAGGTATTGCCATATATATATCCTGATCTACCGGTGCCAGCACTTTTTGTGAATTTATCTCTAGTTTCAAAGGCATGGTCATATCATTTATTGCTTTCTGAAGTTCAGCGGCGGCAATGGCAGGTTTAACGCTTGCAAGAAGTTTTTTTTCAAGAATGTTTATTTCGTTTGTTGCAGCCTCAAGCCGGCCTTTTATATCTTCTTTGCCGGAAATCATGCCATTCTGTCGCTCAAGCAGCATCATCATTGCAGCTACTCTATCTTTTGTTTCCGTTCTTACGACGCCCGCCCACAATATAACCCTGTAAGAAAGTATTATTAAAGCTATTACGCATCCTATAGAAACTACAATTTTTTCTCTGCGTTTTAACTTAATATTGAATAGCTTTTTCATCTGTTTTGTTCCTGATTCTTCCTGCCGGGTATTACAACTGAAGCCTTTATTTCAAATGCCTCTCCAAAAATGCTTTTTGTAATTGGCTTTACAAATTTCGCATTTTCGAAATATTTAGAATCTTCTATTACTGGTATAAGATTGGAATATGATTTTGCAAATCCACTCATTATAACTTCACTGCCATCCCTGTCTTTACTGTTTATTTTCTTAGTGTACTTTAAGCCTGATAACCAGACATTCTCCGGAAGGATCTTTGAAAGCTCTGCAAGCATATCAAGTTCTATGCTTTTTCCTTTCTTAATTCTTTTCAGAAAATTTATCTTTTTATCGGCAATAGCTAGGTCGGACGACATTTTCTCTATTTGCATTATATCCGGCTTTTTGTCAGATATTTCTTTTTCAATTGTCTTAAGTAAAATTCTTTCACTGCTGATCTTACGGGCCGCTAAAGCGCACAAAAGAATAATTATAACGGCAAAAGATATCTTGGCAATCGTAGCTCCTGCTTTTTTGTTTCGGTTACCCTTCACTGGCAAAAGGTTTATCTGAATGCCGCCCAGACCAAATAATAAATAGCAGGCTCCTGTTGCGGATAGTATGTTATTAATGCTCTGATCTTTTATGTTTGCCGTAAAACATGAGAGTTTTTCCACAACATGGATTCGTTCACTGACTTCTGTCATCAGGTTTTTTAATTCTGAAACAGCATGGCCTGCCAATACTATCCTTACAGGTTTTTTCCCGTTAAAACCTGCTATTGTCTTTGTTGTCTCATTGACAAGTGCTTTAAGAATGGTATCTTCAGAAGTTTTGAATTCAACAGATACGGTATTGAGGGAAATACAATACCCGTTTTTAATTACAGCGATTTCATAACCGAACGAGTTTGTATAAATAGATACGCATAAACTATTTTTATATCCGAACACATCAGGTCGCCTGTCGATTCCTGATAGTTCCGTCATAAGATTAGTATTGTAACCGCTTAACTCAAGGGCATTCAGGTTGTTTAGGGTTGAAATACTGACATTGTCGAGTTTGAGAGGTATTTTATCTAGGAAATCTTTTATATAAGATATTTTATCTTTCTGTATAATAACCAGCATTACATTAAAAGTATTCGGCTTCTCTGCCACAATCTGAAAATCATACAATATGGCGTCAACATCAAAAGGAATGTGCCTTTCTATTTCATACCGCATGACATCCCTGAGGGTGTCCCTGTCCGGTGACGGTATATCCAGAAATTTGATGAGCCCCCATTCTTTTGGAACGGAAACTGAAACGGAAACATTTTTTACTTCTATGGCCTGCTGGGTTAAAAATTTTTTAAAATCTGATACAGTATCGTCATTTGCACCTGTACCATTAAAGGGAATATTAATAGAGGCGGTTAATTGAAAGCCGGTAACACCTTTTTTAAGAATAACAGCAATAATGCTGTTGTCTCTGAAATCTATGCCAAGAACATTTTTTTCAAATACTTTCCAGGCCATTATTTATCCTGTCTGTCAGATGAGATTATCGTTCCAGTAAGCAGTTTCAATATTCCCATTGGGTTTTTTTAATAAAATAACCTTGACCACCCTTTTTGTCCTTCCGCTGATACCGATAGAAATAACAGTAAAATTGCTGGATTTAACTATGTATCCTCCGGCAGGTACCAAAAATGGCCTTTGCAATATTATACTTTCTGCCATTGCCTCGCCAAATGCCGCTTTAAGGATAATTCTATCGGCTGTATTTATATTTACAGCTCCGGAGCTTTTTGCCGTTAGATATTTTTCTATCCCCTGGGTGACCGGTGTCTCGAATGATCCGGAGAATATCACAGGAGTTATCCCTTTTACAAGAAGAAGCTCCTCAATAGTATCAAATGGGCCATCTTTGCAGCTGTGTGGTTGTGGCAAAGAAAGATAATATTCCTCTTCCGCGCCGTTTATCCTGTGCAGATCATCCGGATCTCTCCAGTCTTGAATGGAATCTATTATTGTATCTATCAATGATTCCTCAACTTCGGCATATTCCAATATCTGTCTAAGTTGATCCGGTGTTGCCGTATTGATATTCAGCTTACTGTCTTCATCTATAATATCATATGAATATTTAGCATTTCCAATACTTCCTTCTCTGTGCGGCTGCTTTTCGTCAAAAATCAAAAGGCCGTTATCATCGAGCTTCATTTCATTTTCTATGGAAAGTATTTCCGATTTTGCTTCTTCAATACCAGCAAGAGCCGCATAATATGCCTCGGCATCTTCCTTGAAATTGATTGTGATATTCATTTCCGTTCTCATTGAAAAAACAAATTCACTAGCTATCACTGTAAGAAGCACCATAACCCATAGAACGACCATAAGGGCCGCTCCTCTTTGAGAGTTAAAGATAACACAGTGTATATTGGGGAAATCACTGTTTTTCATTATCCTGTCCTGTAGGAATAGATATTACAAACGGCTCCATTTCGTTTAAAGTAATTCTTATAGCAGATGGTAATTGTTCCTGTAATTCCCAGGAATCTTTCCATTCTTTAGTTTTAAATGAAAAATATTCAAAACTTAAAGAATTAATATCGGAATCAAGAAGTTCGCCTTCCTCCGAGGTTTTATCGAGAAGTTCTTTGTCGGGTAAAATACCTTCATTCATGGTTAATTCATCATTTTTAAAAGAATATGAAATCCAATTCATATTCTTCCCAACCCGTCCCACCGAAGATGTAACAAACCAAACAGTTTCGAAATTACCTTGAAATGCGACCAGTGTTTTGCCGTCTTTTTCTATTTGATACGGATATATGGACTTTATCTTTTGATTCATTCTCTCGAAAAGTATTCTCAAGACCTGAGAAGTTTCGATTTCAGCCTCTCCCTTTTCCCATGCTCGTGTACCAAGCCTGATACTGCCTCCGATTATTACTGCAATAAGAGAAAGAATTGTAACTGAAATCATAAGCTCCATGAGCGTAAAGCCGTTTTTGTTATTTAAAACAAAATAGTTATTTTTATTTATCATATATTTCACAACGATTTTTGCTGCTATCTCTAATAAGCATGGTATTTATATTTTATTTTCATCCGTCAGTATTTTAAGCGTTGACAGTTCTACTATGTTTTTATCAATATCATTGTGGGAATAGATCTTTACTGTAATCATAGTTGAGCTAATTTCATCATTATCCGCAAATTCATGAGGATTTACTTCCGATTGCCAGATTAAACCATCAGAAAATTCACCGTTTCCCTGTACAGGATTGGTTATCATCTCTTCCATTTTTGCCTTTGCGTGAATTACGGCATTTGTGTATTCTCTTGAAATTCGTCCTGTCCTGAGACCACCTGCAAAAAGCTGCATTACCATAACCACACCAATACCAAGTATGGCGGTGGCAATCACTACTTCAAGCAATGTGAAGCCTTGTTGCTTTGTCGCTTTCACAAAAACATCTATGGTTTCTTTTTTCATATTTCTTCTATTGCCTGTTTATTTTTACTCTGCCATGGATTTTATCTATTAAAATGGAGTACGAAGATGATTTCAGATTTTTCAATAATATTTCTCCTCCTGTGCAATCGCCCTCAGGGAAAAAATCTATTCTGATATCTTCATATTCGCTTTTTTCTATATAAACGCCTTCGGGAAATTCTTTTTGCAGAAAATACACAGGCTTTTCCAGTCCGGCATCTTGATCTTTAGAGGAAAGATTTGCATATAGTCCATAGCCGTTTATATCCGTAGCAAAAGAGTATATTTTCTTTTCAGCTATTGCTTTGCTTCTGGTATATCTTAAGCTGGCAGCCATTTCTTTTGCGGCGGTTTTAAGGTGCAGATCATCAATATTCCTGTATAGAGTACCACCAACCAAGGCGGAGGCAATACCGATTATAAAGAGTACAATAATCAGCTCTATCAAGGTAAAAGCTTTTTTATCAGATTTTAAGGCGATTGTTGTGCATAACATCCGGTCACCTATTTACGGTGTAAAAACCGCTTCCAGCAGTTCATCTTTGCTGCCATACCCTGTCATGGATCGATATGAGTTGTTCGAAGCATAGTAATTCATAAGTGAATCTTGTTAACAATTTTAGTAAATTAGCAAAAATATTAGATAAAGGCAAGGGCCTTTTCGTAAGGAAGCAGGGTAAGCGCATTGAGAATTTACCCTATACTCTATTTGATTAGTATTATGGTTTTTAAGAAAATAAAAAGCCTTGTTTATTTTGCGGATATAGCCAAGGAACCTATAAATTTTAAAATTGACTGAAAGTTTTTATGGTCGCTGGTGAAGCCCTGCCGTGAGTTCCCTCAAGACAGCTTTTTCAATCGATAGATGCTTTTGTTCCTTCACATGGTATGATGAAAAATATTTTTTATATTGTAGATCGTAAAGAATAATGATAAAAATAATAGGGATAAAAATAAAGGGGAAAAAATGTCACCAGCAGTTTTGAGGTCAGGGCCATACAGGTTTTATTTTGTCAGTCATGACTTGCACGAACCACCGCATGTCCACATTGACCGAGATGACTTCTCAGCCAAGTTCTGGCTCAATCCTGTGGCGTTGGCATACAATCTTGGCTTTCCGGCAAGGGAATTGCGAAAATTGGAAATGCTTACTACGGAGAACCAAGAATATTTATTGGAGGTATGGTATGAATACTTTGGAGCCTAAAGCGGGAGAACGCGTAAGAGATGTACACATTACTGATGATGCCATTAGTGTGGATCTTTTTGATGGACGAACCATAACTGTCCCGATAGCTTGGTACCCACGTTTACTGCATGCCGCACCAAAGCAACGCGCAAACTGGCGAATTGCCGGAGCAGGATACGGGATACATTGGCCGGATGTTGATGAGGATCTCACTACCCAAGGCCTTTTGCATGGAGCCCCCGCTCCACGGGGAGCTGCAAAAGCTGCATAGACAGACTCATCATTAGTGTTAATTGTCTTACATTAAACCACTACTTCCAACAAAAATATACTCTCCCGAAGACAAATTGAAAATCCCCCTTGCTTTACTTAGCACAATACTTTAATAATATAGCATATTCTGAATATAAACTTTAAATATAAAGGGCGTCCCCAAGAATTTCCAGCCTTCGAAGAAATCCCTGAAAGCGATCAAAGATCGTATTACCGGATTGACAGCCAGGACACGGACGATTATGCCTTTAGACTTGCTGGTTAATGAGGTAAACACAGCGGTTCGTGGTTGGGTAGGCTACTTTCATGTGCGAAACTGCAGCACGGTTCTAAGTGAGGTGCGGTGGCTTCTGGAGGAGCGGTTAAGAACCCATTTACGGAAGCGCCACAAGATCAGAGATCGGGAAACAGGGTACGTACGGTTCACAAATCGGAATCTGTACGAGAAGTACGGGCTCTACAAAGTGCCAACGACAGCGGGCTGGACAAAAGCGCATGCCTTGCGGTGAAGAACATCGGAAAGCCGTGTGCGGGAAAACCGCATGCACGGTTTGATGAGGGAGGGATGGTTGAGGCAGTCATGGTTAGGATATTGAGGCACCGCTATACGAAAGGGGCGGAAACAGATAGGCCGAACCTAAAACCGAATAGACCATCTCTCTACTCTACCCAAGAATTTCCCTACGACTATCGAATAACGTGAAAATAAAAAAATATTCTCAATTTTCTCCGGAAATCTATACTTATTTAATTTGGTGGTCATCAGGTGCTCTCTTCTTTTCTATGGGAATAATGCTAAGGCGGGGCTAATAGACTACCCCGCCTTTTTTACCTCTTCTATTTATGGGCAAACGCACCTTGGGCAAGTACATAAGGTTACGATTTTTCTTGCGTCAAGTATTGTGATTCTTCCATCACCATCAAGGTCACAATCCTGACATTCTGATATTGGATGATTTAAAAAAGTTTTTATTAAATTAACATCACTTTGATCAATAATACCATCTCTATTGATGTCACCTATTGCAGGAGGATCATCGATGAAAACGCCAAAGGTTGATGTATGTGAAGTTTGGAAAGTGACTGTATTTAGGAACGTATTTACTGATATATTTGTGATTCCCAGTTCCGACCATAATCCTGATTTAATGTCCCAATATTTAACGGATATACGGCTGGAATCGATATCTGCCAAGTTAAGGCCTAAAACTACTGGCATGTTAACTGTAATGGATGCCTGCTCAGCAATTGATGTTTCGTTAAATATAATGTTCCAAGCTTGATATAGATTCTCTGTGTTAACTAATTCGAGTTTAGCGTTATCTGTAACATCTGTCACCAAGATAGTTCCATTCGAAGTCAATGATTGTGCAGGAATCTCAACTATTAAACCACCAGGAAACATGAATGACGCTTCATCAATAGCACGAACCGGTTGCTGTTTTGTTGTCGGGCAACTTACATAATTTGATGGCCTTCTCATTACATCAAGCGTCCAATCTCGAGTAGAACCTTCTTTGCTTTTGCCAGTGGCTTGAGTATTTGCATACACAGTAGCCCCAGAATAGTCTGCAAGTTTCTGGACGAATTCCTTTCCAGCTTCTGTTTGTCCAACATAACATGCGAATAGCAATATGACCGAATCACAAGGGGCAATTATACCATCACCACGTAATTGAGCAAAAGCCTGCATTGTATTACTATCATACATAAATTTAAAACCATGCTCACCTTCCAAAAGCTTAAAGCCACCAGACATATGAATTATACCCGGAGTTCCGTGTGCAACTATGGTAAGAGTATCAATAGGCCTGCCATAATATTGGGTAACATCTTTCAAGTGGTCTATCCACTCATTTATATCGGTGGCAATACCGTTCGAATCATCTCTTGTATCGTATGTGAATAAATAAGATTCAAGGTTATCTGTTCCCATAAGAGGTATAGGATAATCATCTATCATACTAATAACTTCAAATCGCCGATCAGAGTATGGCATCCCTTTATAAACAGTATTAAATTTGGCTGTGCTTATGCTGCTTACTATTGATATTTGATTGTCCCACACATCATCAAGGAAAGGTGTTATAATTGGTCTACCATCGTTATATAGATCTGGACCAGCAGGAATTGGATATTTCTTATAATTTTCATGAATCCACTGACAAAGTTCCGGGCCATAATTTTTATCCGGTGGATATATCTCTAAAACGTAGTTATACTCTGGAGTATCAGCTAAACAGTTCGATACAAACGCATATAACGAATCTGGCTCAAGGCCCACTAATGAAAGGTCAGAAGTATCATTCCAATTCAGGGTATTTATGGCTTCCCATAATAAAATATCACTTATAGTTAGATTAATAGGATCTGAACCATCAAGAAATTCTTGATAATTGGTCTTTCCATCGCCATCAATATCACCAATCGCATCATTAATCTTGGTATTGAGTCCTGCATAAAGACTTTCCCAAATATCCGGCATTCCGTCAGCATCATCGTCCAAATCAGCATTATCGCCGATTCCATCTCCATTGGTGTCAAGCCATTCGTTTTCATTAAATGGGAATGCATCAGCAGAGTCAGCATAGCCATCGTCATCGCTATCAAGAAAACCAAATTTAATATCCCGTGTTAGGTTGCTATAAATTGTTATATCACGCAGGTAGAAAGGCGGATAAATAGAAGACGGCGGCGTAACACGGACGGTATAAGTATCAGGCAAAAGGAGCATTCGATAACTTCCATCACTTCCCGAAGTACTGCGAGAAGAACCAGAAGTAGATTGGATGTTAGTTCCAGGAACTGGGTTTCCGGCAGTATCCGTTACCATACCACTCAGCATAACAAGTGGGACTATTATGTTAAGTTCTGTATCACCAGCCACAATTAAATTTGAACTAAGATTATAGCGTAAACTTGCGCTGCTGTATC
>Ga0180007_10001690_pt1 | contig 28440 bp, 25 predicted proteins | sample MM_PC_MetaG_FD_121122 | JGI IMG/M metagenome (GOLD analysis project Ga0180007, IMG submission 121122) | Groundwater microbial communities from the Aspo Hard Rock Laboratory (HRL) deep subsurface site, Sweden - MM_PC_MetaG | ecosystem: Environmental > Aquatic > Deep subsurface > Groundwater... | reverse complement strand
GGCAGTGTGTTGGATGGTGATGGTGTACTCCACCGTATCACCGGCATCACCAGTGGTTCCGCCTCCATCAACCACCACGCTTTTGAGGACCTCAAGATCTGGTTCGATGACGGTAATATCTTCACCATCGGCCATGTTGGACTGGCCACCAGTGAAGGTGACAACTGCCGAGTTGTCAAGGAGATCACCACTCTGGTTATCCGCGGTCGCACTGTTATTGACAAAGACGGTATAGGTCAGGGTGATGGTTTCCAGGGTCGAATCGTCATCGTTTACGTTGCTTAAATCACCAAGGTCAAAGGTGACGACCTGACCGGCAACAGAAGCGACAACATTGGTGGTATTTATGTTCCCATCACCAATACTTGTGGTCAAACCAGGCAGAGCTGAGACTGTATCAAGACTGACAAAAGTCAGACCCGGATCAAGGGTATCCACCAGGGCGGTGCCGGGGGTGAACCCTTCAGGCAGGGTAATCGTGACCTGATAGGTCGCCTGTTCCCCTATTACCGCCTCATTATTGGCATTGGTTCCAGTACTGATTTCTGTTGCAATCAGGTGTTTCTCAACCTGGGGGATTGCAATATTCACTGTGGCTGTATCAGTTGGTTCGCCCAACTTATCGGTCCAGTCAGTTGTGCCATCGTCCTGGCCGGTATAGAAGTCAACTCTTGCCTCATTGACATGCGAGGAGCCTGCGTTCACCACAACTGCCGGGGTAATCACGGTTTCATTGTCTACCTGGAGCTGGTAGGTGATAATAAAGACATCCTGACCGCCGTCATGACCACGGTCAGCAGGGTTTCCGCCAAGGGCCGTGCTGTGAAAATCAATCCCATTGGTAAAGAAATCGCCATCAAGGACACTATAATCCCCGGTGCCACCTTCAGTGAGCAGAGTCCCCGTCCCATCATAGACATTGAGATTCAGCGCTGCCAGGTCAACGGGCGCAAGAAATCCAGTGGGCAGGGTATCTGTGACATGAATGTCGAAGGCATCACTGCCACCGGTATTGTAAACAGTTATAGCAAAGGTGACCAGATCAGAGCCATCGGCATTGGCGAGATCAGCATCAACGGGATTATCGACCAGATCAGCGGCATCTACGGAGCCATCGCCGCCAACAATTATGGTTCCGTCGGCATTAAAGGTGAGTTCTGCCGGCCCCTGGGCCACTCCAAGATCGCTGTTGCCATTATCCGTATAGACGACCCCTTTGACGATATTGACCACAGGTTCATTGAGCTTGATCGGGGTGATGTCCACCTGGTCGGAGGGACTCAGGTTGGTATCATTCAAGGTCCATGCACCCTGGTTGGTGAGAAGAAGCTCATCCACCATGGGATTGTTCTGGATAGTAACGGTGATCAGTATATCTATGACCACTGGTACCCCGTGGGCAGCTGGGTCAGAGGTGTCGTAACTCCCGAAGTCAAGGAATAATGAGTTGTTGGCCGTGTCCACCGTCAAGTCAGGAGCAATTGGTGTCGCCCCCACCTCTACCCCACTGTCGTTGTGCTCTAACCCGGGAATACTGATACTGTTCAGGTTATGCAAGGGGCCGAACTCTATCTCACCACCGCTATAATTTATGATGCCGTCAAAATCGTTTCCTGTATTGGTGGAGATCTCGAGGACATCGTAGGCCGGCAGCGGAAAAAAGTCCGTAATGTGTAATTGTTCAAAATCGGCTGTGGGCATGGTCATCTGCAGGTGGTAGGTAACCTGGTCGCCAGTCATAACCCCCTGAGATATATCGTAAGTAGTATCACCGTTTACCGCATAGATCTCTTTTAAGACATCACCATCGGGAACCGAGGTTGACGCCGAGGAGAGATCAGCTTCACTGCCGATAACAGTCCGATCGATTACACTCTCAACAATATCTGCCGTAACCGTGACATCGTTTGTGATGATGTCACCAATATCGACACTGGAATCACCACTGTAATCAGCAGTGAGGTGTAACTTGTCGTAGTCCTGATCAACCACTGTCCGATAGACGATATACACATGCGTTCCATCGCCACCGATACGTCCGTTGAGGATATCGCTACCGGCATCGGCACCGTCGACGCTGCTATCGGCAAAATAGCCACCATCCAGATACGCGTCCTGGCCCATGGTCACCAGCTGGTCGGAAATCCTGAACTGGAGGGAGGTATCACCGACAGCATTCAAATCACTTTCAAGGCCAACCGTATAGTTTGCCGCATCAAAGGCGATGGTTGCCGTATGGACCCCGTTTTCATAAATTTCCAGGGTGGGAACAAGCTGGTCAACATGCACCTCATTCACACCATCTATAAAGGTTTGTCCGTCGCCAAAGACGTCATCCAAAACCACATTCCCCACACCAAAATAGTCGGAGACATCAACCTCCAGGCGCCATTCGATGACATCACCGGCTACGGTCTCCGTACCGCCGTCATGCAGATTTGATCCGTCTTTATAGACAACAATGGAGTCGATTTCGATTTGACTGTCAGATGGAGTAATAGAGTCACTGCTATCATCATTGAGCAAATCAAGAGCGGTGTCCGCCCCGTCAGTAACCGGATTACCGTTATAGGTACCGGTAATACTTGACTCGTTCAGCACATTCTCGTCATCACCGGTGGCCGGGTCAAGGAGAGGCTGACCATTTGAATCCAAATTGGAAAAATAGACGGTATAGGTAATTTCATACTCGCTGGTCCCACTTGCGGGATCAGCAACACCGGTCAGGCTGCCAAGATTAATCTCCAGGAGACGATCAGTTGCAGTGGAACCAAGTACCGTAAAGGCGGTGGGCTCAGTAACGGCAGGAGCCGCTATCACAGCTGCGCCATTAATAGCGGTAATCGCCACATCACCTCGATACACTGCATTTTCCGGCAGATAGTCCGTCACCACCACATCGTCGACTGTCTCGCCATTGGCAATATTGACCGTCAAGGTGTATTCGACCGGATAATTAGGACCGGTGACCGTCTGATCTTCCGGCGCATCATTGCTCTTGGCAATGTCAATAATTCGCGGCGTAATTGTTATGGTATGGGTGTCCGCCTGCTCGAGGGGACCATTATCGTTTGTCGGAGTGTCTCCATAGCGAAAGCCGGCTCTGGAGATGATTTCAAGATCTTCGCCAGCCACTGCCCCACTTGCGGTGGAAATATCAGCTGTAAAATCGACACTGGTGACAGGTTGATCACGGACAAAACTGCCAAAAGGTGTTTCAATGAGATACCAGGTATCACCGTTATCGGTTCCGGTAGGTATTGTCAATACCACGCCATTGCTGTCAAAAGGATGTTCGGTAAGCTCTTGTCCGTCCGCACCCTCCCAGGCCGTCCCGTTCCAGATGAAGGTCTGATAAGTAACAGGACTCCCGTAGACCGTGGGGTCGCCCTGGACATCTACAGCAACAGGAATAACAACGTCCAGATAGGGGCCGTATCCTTCGTCAGCATCATCATTGTCGAGATCATTATCGAAGGTGATACTGAAACCTATCTGACTATTGAGCATGGGCTGGGTGTCTGTGGCGCTACCGCCGGCAAGAGGGTCAGGCGGCGCCAGCAGGCCATCCCAGGCACCGCTTGCATCGTGGAGCACATCGGTTTCAATAGCCCCGGTGGCAACCTCAAGATCCCAGTCGCCTCCGGAAGTTGCATTTCCTGTGGCATCATTTGATGCGGCAACGTCAGCACCGGTCAGTGTTGCCACCGATTCGATAAACTCAAGTCCTGTACCGTCTTCAGCAACATTGCAGCCATAGAGGAGGAGATCGCCGTCCTCACTGAGGGCCTCTCCCCACTGCCTGAGCTGGTCTGCATGTTCATCGAGGGTGTCACTATCCAGGGTGGTATCACCAAGGCGGAGACTACTGTTGCTGCCATGGGAGAGGATATGGACGCCTTCAAGGTTCGTATACCCGGCAAGGGTATCGGTTACCTGTTGGAACTCATCCTGGCTCGAATCCAGGATGACGATGCGCACGCCATTATAGGTCTGCTCGTTACTGCTTTCTTCATCCTCAGTGGCACCGGTCTCAGTACTGTCTGCCATGATATCAGCAACGATACCGTCCAGCAGGGTAGTATGGTCTGCGACGGAACTGTCGACAAAAACAACCTGTCTCACATCCCCAAGGGGAACATCTTCTTCATCTGACTGGGGAACAGCCAGTGTCTCTTCAGAAACGTCCCTTCCCTCTGGAAGCTGGTCCGTTTCAGCCTCGTCTTCATCTTCGCCAGCCGCAGCTGGAACTTCCTCCACCGGACTCTCCAGACTCGTCTCACCGACTTCATCTGCAGGGTCACTGCTGTCGTCGCCAGAGACGTCTGGCACCAGCGGGGTCTCTGGTTCAACCTGCTCGCTGACTCTTCCCTCTGATTCTTCCTGATCACCTTCATCGCCGGCAGACAGTTCACTCTCGCTGCTTGTTGCATCAGGCTGCAATTCCAGGTTTTCTGCTTCAGGGGCTGCAGCCTCTGCAGCAGACTCCAGTGGCACAGCCAGGGATTCAAGCCCGGGGTCTCCTCCCAGATCACCGGGAATAAGGGGATTTGCATCAAGGAAGATTCGCTCTTCAAGCTGTTCGAGAAGGAGAGGACGTCTTTTCATAGTGTATCCACAAATGAGACTCTGATTTTTTTTCAATGCGCGCCAATATGGCAAGCAGATAATGACGAGAAGATACGTATATTCCCGTCATCTATTGCAGCACTGAGCGACATGGGCATTGAGTGAATGGAATCCATAGCAATAGAACAGGGTAGCATTTTCAGCATACCATAACTGTAATTGTTTTTTGCAATAAAAAGAGTGGTTCCCAATTATATCGGCTGACCCGGCAAATTACTTTATATGATACAAAAAGAGTAAGTTACAAAAATCAACACACACAAGACGGGAATAGTGGAAGTGCATTTGCCGGAATTGCTCTCACGATCCTAACTCATATTTTGGTCGAGCAAAAGCTCACAATGAGGCTCTCAGGATTTTTTTTAAAACCTGACTGGAAAATCCCCGAACAGTAGAGTATAATACTCTTTCCCAGGAGAGCAGGTCTGAAAATCCAGGCGACAGATTGCCGCACTGGACAAGACAAGAAAAGGGAGTGATTTCTGCAATCACTCCCTTCTTACATTCGTTACCATGGTGGGCCATTTTCCCTGTTCCATCTTCAGATAACCCCTCAACTCTCCGGCCAGCAAAGAGGCCACGGAATACACCTCGAGGAGGTCGTCACAGGCCCGTCCCGGATAGGTGTCGGAGCCAATCACTTTATCAATGGGACTCTTGAGAAATCGCTGCCGAGCCTCTCCGGCCATGACCAGATGGGTGGCAAGCACCACCACTCTTGAGGCACCAGCCTCCAGGCAGCGTTCTGCTGTCTGGATAATGGAACCACCGGTACGGATCATGTCATCACAGATTACCGCAGTCTTGCCCCTGACCACACCTGATATCTGACCGATGATGGTCTTGTCGATGTCATACCGATCTTTGTCAGCAGCCGTATGCGGACAGTTCAGGAGGCTGGCCAGCCGGGCCACCTTTTTGGAAAAGCCGTAGTCAGGAGAGACCAGAACAAATGCTCCGAGATCCATCTGGCGCAGATGTTTCACCACCAGCTCTCCGGTCCAGATATGCTTGGTGGAAATTTCCCCACCATGGGCATGGAGCACGGCCTCGGAATGGAGATCGACAAAGGCGACAAAATCAGGCTGCGCCCGAAATATCTGACGGGTCCGGGTGACTCCCTTGGGAATTTCAACAACCCCCCTCTTGACCCGCTCCATGGTGGAATGGCCAAGGTAGGGAATAACCACATTCACTGAAGCGGCATTCCAATAGCGTCCCCCCTGAATCAGATCCATCAACTCCTGATGGGCACTGTCATTGTGGGTACTTGCCACAATGATCAACACCTTCCCCGCCACATCCTCCGGAAAGGCGTGATAGATCTCGCCATCGGCAAATTGCTTGCGGATCATCTCGGAAAATTCCAGACCCAACTCTCCGGCAATTTTCCGCCCCAGATCACTGGTGGCCTGATTGGCCACCAGCATATATTCAGAAGTTTTTTGTATTTTCACTCTGCTTCCCTTCATGCACTAGTTCACCCAGGGGGCCAGTCCTTGGCCAAGACTCAGAAATGGAGGAATTCAGTAGCAACTCACAGGGCAGCTACAATGGCATCACCCATGGCTGCAGTCCCCACGGCCTTGGAAGGATCGGGCGCAATATCTGCGGTATAAACGCCTTTATCGAGGGTGGACTCAACTGCCCGGTCAATGGCATCGGCGGCCTCATCGAGGCCAAAGCTGTAACGCAGCATCATGGAAGCGGAGAGGATCTCGGCAATGGGATTAGCGATGCCTTGCCCGGCAATGTCCGGGGCAGAACCGCCTGCCGGCTCATAGAGACCGAACTTATCCCTGTTGAGGCTGGCAGAGGCCAGAAGCCCCATGGAACCGGTCAGCATAGCGGCTTCATCAGAGATGATATCCCCAAACATGTTGCCACAGAGCAAGACATCAAACTGGCGAGGATCGCGGACCAGCTGCATGGTGGCATTATCGACATAGATGTGTTTCAGTTCCACATCCGGATACTCCTTTGCTATCTCTATGACCACCTCGCGCCAGAGAACCATGGTGGTGAGAACATTGGCCTTGTCGACAGAGGTCACTTTTTTATTGCGCAGCCTGGCCGCATCAAAGGCCATACGGGAAATACGCTCGATCTCAGACCGTTTATAGGCCATGGTATCAAAGGCACGCTCATCCGCTCCTTCCCCTTCCCGACCCTTGGGTGTGCCAAAGTAGATACCGGAAGTCAACTCACGGACACAGAGGATATCAAAACCGTCTCCAACAATATCCGGGCGCAGGGGACAGGCCGCAGTCAAAGATTTAAAGACCTTGGCTGGACGCAGGTTGCAAAAAAGATCAAAGTGTTTGCGCAGAGGAAGCAGGGCCGCCCGCTCCGGCTGCTTCTCAGGGGGCAGGCTCTCCCACTTGGGCCCACCCACAGAACCAAAGAGGATGGCATCACTGGCTTCACAGAGCGACAGGGTGGATGCAGGCAGGGCCTCTCCATGATTATCTATGGCAATTCCACCCACATCTGCGTACTCGTAGCTGAGGGAAAAACCAAACTTCTTCTGGGCCGCATCAAGGACCTTTATGGCCTCGGCCATCACCTCAGGACCAATACCATCTCCGGCAAGTACTGCTATTTTTTTCATTTTCATCACCTTATGTTAGTATACAGCTTCATGGAGCTGTAATATTTATAGGGGGTATATGGTTTTCTCAACAGCTTGTTTCTAGCAAATCCATTGCCATTTGACCAGCGTAAAATCCTTGCCCTGCCTCTTCTCCCGGCCCGACCGCTCTTTTTTCCACTCCATTAAAAAAATCTGTGTTTATCCCTCAAGAAGTTTGTTCATTCAGGGGTAGAGGGTATATAGTAAACAAGAACAGCATTGATATTTCAACATCACTCTCAGTGGAACAGGTTAAAAGAATGATCAACAAAATCAGTATCTGTGTCTTGCTCCTGAGCTGCCTTGGGTGCGAACCAAAGCAACCGCAAGCCCTGGGGACTCTGGAATGGGACCGAGTCCACAGCCGGGCGGTGGCCAGTGAAGTCATCACCCAAATCTCTGTCCACCAAGGGGACTTTGTCTCCAAAGGAACACTCCTCCTCCAGCTCGACGACCGAAAGGTACTGGCAGAGAGCAGCGAGATGAAAGCCGGACTTGAGGAGGCAGAATGGCTCCTCAAGGAGCTGGAGACCGGACCACGTGCGGAAACCATTGCCGAAGCCCGAGCCCGTGTGGCAGCGGCCACGGCCGTACTTGCCAATGCCCGGATCATCTATGAGCGCCGGGAAACACTCTATGCAGGGAACTTTGTCAGCCAGGAACAACGGGACATCGCCCAAAAAGATTCCCTCGATGCCCAATCGCGTCTCACTGAACAAGAAGAAGCGCTGGGGCAACTCCTGGCCGGTACCCGCGAAGAAACAATCCAACAGGCAAGGTCCAGAATCCAGGGCCTGAAAAGCCGCTTGCAGCGTCTGGCATTGCTCCTAGCCGACTACAGCGTCACAGCCAGCCGAGAGGGCCTGGTAGATAGCCTGCCAGTCAAACTGGGTGATCGTCCCCAGGCAGGAGCAGTGCTTGCCACCCTGCTCTGCGGAAAACGCCCCTGGGCCAGGGTCTATGTCCCTGAACCCTACCGCTCCCTCATGATACCGTCTCAAAACTATCAGCTCCATATAGATGGACAGTCCAGCCCATATACGGCGAAACTGCGTACCATTTCCTCCGAGGCCAGCTTCACCCCCTACTTCGCCCTTTCCGAAAAAGATCGTTCCCGCCTCTCCTTCGTTGCAGAACTTGATCTCGTAGACGACAAGGCTGATTCACTCACCGCCGGCATCCCTGTCCAGCTGATCCTGGAGAAAAAATGACCATGGCCATCGAAGTAAAGGGCCTTACCAAGACCTTCGGCACCTTCACGGCCGTAAACCAGGTGGACATGCGTATTCCAGAGAACATGGTCTACGGCTTTCTCGGTCCCAATGGTTCCGGCAAAACTACGGCCATCAGGATGATGTGCGGACTCCTGGAGCCGACAGCAGGGGAAATCGAGGTTCTGGGTATGCAGATCCCAGCCCAGACAGAGGCCATCCGCCAGCAGGTCGGGTATATGACCCAGCGTTTTTCCATGTATGGCGACCTCACCGTGAAACAGAACCTCGACTTCATCGGCAAGATCATGGGAGTCACCGGCAAGCGCCTGAAAATACGCAAAGAAGAGGTCATAGAGCAGTTCAACCTCCGACCTTTCACCTCCTCTCTTGCCGGAGAGCTTTCCGGCGGCCAGAAACGTCGACTGGCACTGGCCGCAGCGACCATCCACAAACCCAGGCTCCTCCTCCTTGATGAACCGACCTCTGAAGTAGACCCCAACACCAGGCGGGACTTCTGGGATCAGCTCTTTACCATGTGCGAGCAGGGGGCCACCATTCTGGTCACCACCCATCTGATGGACGAGGCAGAGCGCTGTCATCATCTGGCCATCATCAATGACGGCATAAAAGTGGCAGACGGCAGTCCGGCCGCACTCAAATCCGCTCTGGCTGCAGCAATACTGGAGGTCAAAAGTCCCAGGCCAGCGCAAGTAAAATCCCATTTGCACAGCCTCACTCCGGTCATCTCCACCACCCAGGTCGGTATCCTCCTCCGGGTCATGGTCGATCCCAAACTCGCATCTCCTCTGCAATGGCTGTCCAGAGAACTTGCATCTTTTGTTGATACGGAGATACGGATGAGCAATCCTTCCATTGAAGATGTCTTTGTCATGGCAACCACAGAGATGCACCAGAATCCAGGTCATGGCAACCAATAGTCTTCAGGCCTCAGCGACCCGCACCCTGGCAGTCTGCAAGAAAGAGATCCTCCATCTGATCCGTGATCGTCTCACCTTTGGCATGGTGGTGATGATTCCCCTCATCCAACTGGTACTCTTCGGCTATACCATCAATACCGATGTCCGCGATGTACCGGCAGCCGTTGCCGACAGCCTGGAGAACAGTTTTTCAAGGCAACTGGTCCAGGACCTGCAGGCAAGCCAGGTCCTGGATTTCCGGTCCATTGTGCATTCACCGCAGGAGCTGGAACAACTCATTGCCAGTGGTGCCGTGTCCGCTGGCCTCTACATTCCCCCTGATGCCGAAAACCGCTATTACCTGGGAGACCGCCCCTATGCCCAGATCCTCATCGACGGCTCGGATACGGTACTGGCGGCTGCCGTAACCTCTTTAGCCCGCTTCCCTTTTCTTCCTGGCGGCGTCATTGCCAACAAGAGTCAGGGCCTGGGACTTTCCACGCGTCTCCTCTATAACCCGGAGAAACGGGCAGCCCTCTTTACCGTCCCCGGACTGCTGGGAGTCATCCTGACCATGACCATGATCATGTTCACCTCCATTGCCATTGTCCGGGAACGGGAGCGGGGAAACATGGAACTCCTCATTGCCACCCCCATCAAGAATATTGAACTGATGGTGGGCAAGATCAGCCCCTATATCGCTATCGGTATGGTCCAGGTCTCCATCATCCTCTTTCTTGGGGTCCTGCTTTTCCAGATACCGGTGGCCGGCAAACTGGTGCCGATCTTCATCGCCTGCCTCATCTTTATCCTGGCCAACCTCACCCTGGGCCTTATCATTTCTACCCTGGCCCGCAATCAACTGGCGGCCATGCAGATGTTCATCTTTGTCTTTCTCCCCTCCATGCTCCTCTCGGGCTTCATGTTTCCCTTTGTGGCCATGCCCAAAATTGCCCAGCAGCTGGCAGAGGTCCTCCCCCTCACCCACTTCCTCCGTGTCATACGCGGGATCATCCTTCGCAATCAGCCGCTGAGCGTGGTCTGGGAAGATCTGGCCTTTCTCCTCCTCTTTGCCCTCTTCTTCCTCATTATCGCCACCTTCCGCTTCAGAAAGCGACTCGAGTAAAAGCAGGCACCTGAACATATCGAGGCCCTGCAGCAGAGCTGTTTCAGAGAAAATAAGACAAGGGAGGCGAGCAGATTGAGTCGAAACGATTACCCACCAGCACAGGCTGGCTGGCCCCATTACCTGCCTGTGGGAACACCTTATTACAGGTGATCTGCAGCCGGAAGATGCACCACAAAGCGGTGCTTATGAGAGAAGAGGCCAGGGGGATCCGGTTGGTTACAGGCCCCTGGCCTCCGGGAGACGGAGTAGGATAATCGTCGGAATCAGGAGCAGGAAGAGGACGGTTACTTTCAGGGGAAGGTGGTCGATGGCAGCAAAGGAGTAGCACCCTCCGCCAAAGAGAGTCAGCAGGCCGATGATCTTGGCCTTTCTGGGTACCGTTCGATTTTCCTCCCAGTTACGGATAAGTCCCCCAAAGACCTTGTTGTCCAACAATTTTTTATGGAGCCGCGGCGATGAGCGGGTAAAACATGCTGCTGCCAGAAGGAGAAAAGGGGTGGTGGGAAGACCGGGTAAAAAGACACCTATACTGGCCAGGCTGACACAGAGGAGTCCTCCACTGACCAGGAAATACTTTTTCAAAGTGATGCTCTTTTCTTTTTCCATTGAAACACGATGCCAATCTCTCCTCCTGGAGAGAAAAAAACGCCTTTTATTTTCACAGGGACTTCCCCCTTAACAAGAGGCAGAAGGGGAAGCGTTCGCCTCAACAGCCAGCGTTCCCCCACGGCAGACACAGCCCAGAAGCCTGTCCGAGAATGCCCTTTTTCCCCAACGCTTCGTTAGTTCAAAAAATAATGTTGGCCATATTGACCAGATACCTATGCTTGTTTTTCAGAAATGCCTCGACTTTGAATAAAACGCCTCTTCTCATCCTCTGCAGGCCCGAGGGGCAAAGACCAGAAGATTGCGCCTTCCCTGAAAAACAGGGAGGACATATTCCCTTCGCGAGAGGAGGGTATAGCAAGCAGAGGAGGCACTATCCTTCCAAGCCGCCAGTTCCTCTTCCCATTTTGGTCCTTTCATACAGATCACCTGCACACCAGTTCCTGCAAAGCGATGGCTCATCTCCAGAAAGAGCTTGATTTCGCTAACGGCCCTGCTGGTGATATGGGTAAAACCGCTATCACCAGGCAGCATCTCCTCATCCTCTACCCGACAGGCCACGACAGAGGCATCAGAAAGCCCCAGGGTCCTGCTCACATGGCGGAGAAAGGAGACCCGCTTGAGTCGGGGCTCCACCAGAGTCACCTGGAGAGCCGGATCAACCGCCTTACAGACAAGACCGGGAAACCCGGCACCGGTACCGACATCCAGGAGGTGGGGTCTCTCCCCACTAAGGAGGGGAAGGAGGGTGAGAGAATCAAGGAAGTGCTTTTCCAGGATTTCCTGATCCGTTGCCCCCTTGGCAATGAGGTTGATCTTTCTACTCCAGTGCTTCAACTCGCGAAAGTAGGTACCAAGGCGTTCCTCTGCTGCAGCATCAGGACACGACAGGCCCAAGGCCTCACAGCCCGATCGCAGGCCAGCTATAAAATCAAAGCTCTCTGCCACCTTCTCTCTCACCTGTCTTTCAGACGCTCAGTGACTGAGGCCGCATGAGCCGTCAAGCCTTCAAGATTGGCCAGGAGACGAATATGATCCCCGTCTTCCTTCAGGGCCTGGGCCGAATAACTGATGATAGAGCTCTTTTTCAGGAAGGTCTCTACCCCCAGGGCCGAAGAAAAACGAGCCGTCCCCATGGTGGGCAGGACATGGTTGGGACCAGCGAGATAATCGCCTGCTGCCTCCGGGGTATGATGCCCCATAAAAATTGCCCCTGCATGGCGGATATGCGGCAGCCATGCCCAGGGATCCTGGAGCATAAGCTCCAGATGTTCTATGGCGATATCATTGGCAATGGAAAGGGCCTCCTCCAGATCTGCGGCGATGAGAATTACCCCTCGCTCCTGCAGCGATTGCCTGGCAATTTCAGCCCGTGGAAGGTTTACCAGCTGGCGCTCCAGTTCGGCCAGAACCTCTGCGGCAAGCTCTCCTCTGGTGGTCACCAGCACAGCCAGGGCCATGGGATCATGTTCTGCCTGGGCCAGCATATCTGCAGCCACATGGGCTGCTATGGCACTCTCATCAGCCACGATCAGGACTTCAGAGGGACCGGCAATCATGTCGATACGGACCATACCGGCAACCTGGGCCTTGGCCTCGGTGACAAACTGGTTTCCTGGCCCGACAATGACATCCACTGCCGGGATGGTCTGGGTACCATGGGCAAGGGCAGCAATACCCCAGGCCGATCCGGCCTTGAAGATATCACTGATGCCGATTTCCTGGGCAGCCACCAGGAGATGGGGGCTGATCTTGCCTTCTTTATTCGGCGGGGTAAGCATCACACGCTGGCCAACCCCGGCGATCCCTGCCGGGATACCATTCATGAGCACGGAGGAGACCAGCGGCGTCGAACCGCCCTGGCCACCAGGGACATAGAGCCCTGCAGCGTCCACAGGCCGAACCAGGCGCCCGACTATGGTGCCGTTCTCCCGGGTCTGCATCCATGAGTCTTCCATCTCCCGCTCATGAAAACTCTGTATCCGCTCAATGGCCTTGCTCAGTGTCTCAAGAAAGGCTTCATCGACCAGCTCATAGGCCTCTTTCAATTCAGCAGTGGAGACCTGGAGATTTTCCAGAACAAGACCAGGGGCATCAAATTTTCTGCTGTACTCAAGGACGGCCTCATCTCCCCTCCTCTTGACCTCGGCAATGATATCGGTCACCAAGTCGCGACAGGAATTTTCAGCAAGCTGAAAACGGGTAAGGAGGTTGTGCAGACATTTTTCCCCCTCAGGACTTTCAGTTGTAAGTGGTTTAATCATCATGGTTTTCTATACTTAGATATAAAAATAAAGTTATTGTCCAGGTTGGGTCAGGCTTGCGACACCCAACGTCTTCTCTGATCAGGTCAGTTCCCGCAAGCCGTGCCCGACCTGATTTTACAAATGGCAGCTTACCTTTTTCGTCCCCAGTGGACACCAATGGTCCCCATCATAAACTTCCTGTAATCGACCTCAACAAAGCCAGCCTCTGTAAAAATTGCCGCCAGTTCCTCGGCAGTGTGAAAATCCATGGTCGAGCCGGTGAGATAGGCATAGGCTGCCTCATCACTGGCAATAAGACGACCAAGAAAGGGAATACCAAAGCGAAAATAGAAACGAATGAAGGGGTATAAAAAATTCTTTTGCGGAGGAGTGGTATCGAGACAAACCACTCTGCCGCCAGGCTTCAGGACACGATAGACCTCTCGTAAGACCTGGAGACTGTTATCGACGTTTCGCAGGAGATAGCCAAAGGTCACAGATTCAAAATTGTTGTCTCCGTAAGGCAGATGATTGGCATCGCAGGCCTGCCAGGCTATTGATTGCTTCTGAAACCGTTTTTGGGCCTCTTGCAGCATATTCAAAGAAAAATCAGCCCCAATAACATGGCCACTGGGGTGAGAATGGGCCATAAGCGAGGCAATATCTCCGGTACCAGTAGCAAGATCTAAGGCCCACCCATTCCCGGGATCACCTGCCTGTGCCACCACAAAACGACGCCAACCCTGATCCTGTCCCATGGTCATGACCCTATTCATCAGGTCATAATTTGGGGCAATGGCATCAAACATTTTCTGTACGCCAGGACCTTTACTCACTGCTTTTTCTCCTCAACCTTTTTTCCACTACACAAGAGAGACATTCTCTATTCATTAACAGGGGGCAGAGCCCGGAGTTCGCGGAAAGGGAATAACCTCACGGATATTGGCCATACCGGTGACAAACTGGACCAGTCGTTCAAAGCCGAGGCCGAACCCGGAATGGGGAACACTCCCGTAACGCCTGAGATCCAGATACCAGTCATACTCATCCCTGTCTATTCCGGCCGCACTCATGCGCTGGCCAAGGACCTCATAGCGCTCTTCGCGCTGGGATCCACCCACGATCTCCCCGATTCCCGGAACCAGGATATCCATGGCAGCCACGGTCCTTTCATCTTCACTCAGGCGCATATAAAAAGGCTTAATGGAGGCCGGATAATCGGTGACGATCACCGGACACCTATAGATCACCTCGGTCAGATAGCGTTCATGCTCGGATTGAAGATCGACACCCCATTTCAGAGGATACTCGAATTTCCCGGACACTGCACTCAACTCCTCCACTGCCCTGGTATAGGGGATATGGACAAAATCGTTGTCGATGACGGCCTCCAGCTTTTTCAGCAGCCCCTTTTCAATGAAGCTGTCAAAAAGGGCCAGGTCATCCGTACAGGCAGTGAGGACATCATGGAGGAGAAATTTAAGGAGAGCTGTTGCCAGTCCCATGTCACAGGCAAGGTCACAAAAGGCCATCTCCGGCTCAATCATCCAGAACTCGGCAAGATGACGACTGGTATTGGAATTCTCAGCACGGAAGGTGGGACCAAAGGTATATACCTGGCCCAGGGCCTGGGCATAGACCTCGGCCTGGAGCTGCCCACTCACCGTCAGCCCAGCCGGTCGCCCAAAAAAAGGACTCTTCTCACCGGCAACACTGACCTGAAACATCTCACCTGCGCCCTCACAGTCACTGGTGGTAATAATAGGGGTGTGGATCTGCACAAAGCCGCGTTCCTGAAAAAACCTGTGCACCGCAAAGGAAAGATGAGAGCGGACCCGGGTCACGGCCCCCAGGGCATTGGTCCGGGGCCGCAGATGACTCATGCTGCGCAGAAATTCCAGCGAGTGTCGTTTTTTCTGCAGGGGATAGGACTCGGGGTCGCACCACCCCAGGACCCTGATTTCCTCTGCCGCGAGCTCGACCTCCTGCCCCTTGGCAGGAGATTTCTGCAGCTGGCCCTCTATTTCGACACTGCAGCCGGCACTCAGTTTTCTGATCTCCAGATCATAATTGGCTAGTTTCTGGTCAGCAATAACCTGGAGATTGGCCAAAGAAGAGCCGTCATTGACTTCCAGGAAGGAAAAGGTACCGGTATCACGGCGAGTCCGTATCCATCCCTGAACCCTTATCTGCCGTCCCACTTTCTGTTGCTTCAGTATCTCTTGTATACGCATCAGCTGTTGCCTTCGTCTTGTGAAGAATTGCCTCTATAATGAAACAGGACCAGCTCACCCTTTCCTGGAAGAACCGCTGCAGACCTCTTAGCTATGGCCGCGAGATGCGCTCCCACCACCGAACATTTGACGGTAAGCAAAAAGTAGATTTCAGCCCCGGCCTCGGAAAGCGTTTCAAAATTCCCCTGCCCCTTGGAAAGGATCAGATCTGCCTCATTAAAGGCCTGGACCAGTTCAGGGGCACAGATATTCAAGGGAGTACCGGGACAGGCCGTTCCGTTTTCGAGGATGCGCACACTCTTCTCCAGACCGCAGGCATGTGCGTCTGCCACCAGGGCATCGTTGATGATGGGGCCGCTCTTCACCACCACCGTCACCTCACAGCCCTGAGCCACCAGGGCCTCAATCACCAGGGAATCATAAACAATCTCCCCTGCATTATCGGCAAGATAGAGCACACGCCTTCCGGGGCCCAGGCCCCTCAGTCGTTGGAGAAGATGCTGGCTGTCATCAATGGCAAAGGGCGCGCTGAGGCAGTATTCCATTGCCGCATCAACATCAAAGCTGTGCATAGCTCCATAATCAATGATATTGCCGCCGATCGCCAGGCGCAGGGCAAGAGCCAGAGGGTCTGCCGCCCGTTTCACCTCCTGACGGAGATCGGGCAACAGGGCCAAGGCCTTTTTATTGGACTGTTCCTTGACCTCCAGATACGGGTCCGGGCAGCCGGTAATCTCGGCGATCGCCCGGTACACAGAAACTGAATTTTCCGGAGGGGTGTGTTCCATATCCATAGCACTTGTCAACGCTGCCACCCGACGCAGCGCAGCCAACTGCAACTGCGAATCAGTTGTGCTGATACGGACCACCTGCAGGGCCTGGCGAAGGTAGCAGGGTAGACACTCCATAGCGGTTTTCACAATAGATACTCCTGACGCACGTTTCCCAGGGCCGCAAAGAGGGAGGCCTTGGCACCTGGTATTTTCTTGTACAGTTCCTGCAGCATCTCCTTAACCTCTTCTCTTCTGGTATCACCTGCCAGGGGACAAAGATTGGCCACAGGCCGCAAACCGACGGCCTTGGCCATCACCTCCACCTCCTCTTTTTCCACATAAGCAAGGGGCCGGATCACGGAAAGTTTTCCGGCAAACAGTTCTTGCCTGGGGACCATTGTCGAGATATTGCCACTGTAGAGCATATTGAGAAAGAGCGTCTCCAGAAGGTCATCTTTATGGTGCCCAAAGGCAATCTTATTACATTTAGAGCGCCTGGCAAGGTCAAAAAGCTGCTTACGGCGTAATTTTGAACAGCTAAAGCAGGTTCTTGACCCATCGCTGAGGGGCAGACTTGTTTCCACTTCCAGAGACAGGCCTATTTTCTCTATCTGTTCTCTGACCTGAATCAGCGGATCTGCAATCCCCATCTCTTTATTCCAGATCCCCATATCGACATGGACACAGTGCAGCGAATACCCTATTGGAGCCTTCCTCTGCCAGTGCTTGAGCAACCAGGCCAGGAGCAGACTGTCTATACCTCCTGAAACCGCAACCAGGACCCGGTCATTGTCAGCAAGCATGGAGTAGTCGTGCATGGCTTGACCAATACGCCGATTGACCTGCGGTGATACTATTTCAGTTCTCTTTTTCACGGGTTACCCAACAGATTTTCGCAGACAGAAGAGGGGGGATCCCATCCAATGGCAAAACGGACAAAAAGTTGACTGAATACCAGCAAACCAGACTCTGGTGCAAGGGAAAGGAATGGAGATGCCCTTCCTGAGACATTCTAGGAGCGTGTCCGAGAATAGGCATCTTATCCAGAATCGAGGCCTTTCTGAAAAATAAGAGCAGTCATCCAACTGATATTGCAATCTTTTTTTAAATACCGGAGAGTTTGGGGAAAAGGGCATTCTCGGACAGACTCCTGACGATACACCGGTGCAAGGAATCCGCACCAACAAAACACTCTTCCATGACTAGTGACCTCACAGAGCTTTTTCCTTTTGTAATCACACCTGAAACAAAAAGCCCCATCCTCTGCGACTCTTGCAGACGATGGGGCTGACGACACAGGCAACTGGAGACAGAAAACCCAAGCCCAGGCGCTATCTCTCCCTGGCAGCGGCCACGTTATCCTTATTTCTGATAGTAGGGAAACCCGGCCAAACGGCTCTGTACCCCTTTTCGAGTCAGCTCCTCAACAGTGATCCATTTAAAGCCACGGCTCTCTGCCTTCTTAAAAGAGAGAATATTCTCAAACAAGGTCTTTTGAGCCTCATCAAATGATGCGCTCCAGAGTACCGCCCCTGTTTCCACGTCAACCAGATCCATGGAGAATGAGACTGCGGCCGGAGTTTCCGCCGAGAGCTCAGTCCCCACCCGTTGGCGGTACTGACTGAGGCTGGTTTCCAAAACTCCTTCACATCCGGTTGCCTTGCCTATGGTACGCAACTGCTCCTTTTTCCCTCCCCAGGGGTCACTGAGAATTCCGTCAATCTGGTAACCACTAAGGAGATGGAATTGTTCTTTTCCCGCCAGGAGTTCCGCCAAGACTGAATCAAGATAGGCTGCCCCGTCTACCAGACTTTTCCCCTCAGCTGTGGCCCCACTACTCTCCACCGGTACTGTCGCAGGGAGGACTGCGATACAGCTCAACTCGGGAAAAATCTGGGCCTCTTCTATCTTTTCACTTCCTTGCCAAGAGGAACAAGCGGTTAAACCAAGGAGACAAATACATGCCAGGATAAGCAACCTTCTCACAGGAGACCTCATATCTTTATTTTATTGTTAAACCCACTTTCGGGCCATTTACAACTCGGAATCTATTTTCCTACAGTACACCTTTAGAAGACAAACTTCCAGTAAGACCGGCAACTTTCTCTGTAGCCTGACGCATGGCCCGGCCAAGGCCTTTAAAAACAGCCTCGATAATATGATGGCTGTTCCTGCCATGGATCAAATCAGCATGGAGGGTAATGCCTCCATGCTGGGCAAAAGCCCGCATAAATTCAAGGGCGAGGCCAGTATCAAAGGTTCCAAGCTTCTGATCGGGCACTGGTGCCTCATAATGAAGATAAGGACGGTTTGAAATATCCACCACCACCCGCACCAGAGTCTCATCCATGGGCAGATAGGAGAGTCCGTAACGGGCAATACCGCCTTTGTCCCCCAAGGCCAGTGAAAAGGCCTGGCCAAGACAGATGCCTATATCTTCCACCGTATGATGATCATCAACATCCGTATCGCCGCTGGCCTTGAGCCGAAGGTCGAAAAAACCATGGACAGCAAAAAGGGTCAGCATATGATTGAGAAAAGGTACGCCACTATCAATTTCAACTTCTCCCTTTCCATCCACATCCAGCGACAGCTCAACAGCCGTCTCTTTGGTCTTGCGATTCACCTGCCCTAGCCTTTTTTTTCCCTTCGCCATTGGTTCCCTCAACGTTAACTAAAAGATACAAATTATGAACTATGATAGGGTTATAGCACACCTTCACCTGCCAAGACCATCACTTTTTTCACTTTACACTGGACTCTTTTTTGAATCACTGGTAAAATTGCATAACTTTTCTGTTGACAAGAGCCATGGTGTCTGGGTATGTTGGGCGCCGTTTTCAAGAACATATGAGCGGGAATAACTCAGTGGTAGAGTGTAACCTTGCCAAGGTTGAAGTCGCGAGTTCGAATCTCGTTTCCCGCTCCACATAGTGATCAAAAGGTTCGACTTGTTCGAACCTTTTTTTATTAAGAATTGTACCATTGATGTAAAGGAAGAACATGAAAACCTATCTAACTCCGGTCAATGAGATCGAAAGACAATGGCACCATGTCAATGCTGAAGGCAAGATTCTCGGCCGTCTGGCAGTAGAGATAGCCAACCGTCTGCGTGGCAAGAATAAGCCTACTTTCTCCGCCTTTATCGATAATGGAGACTTTGTTATCGTCACCAACGCCGACAAGATTCGTCTTACTGGCAAAAAATGGGATAACAAGATGTACTACAGTCATACCGGATACATAGGCGGAATCAAAGAGATCAACGCTAAAGATTTGATTAAAAAACATCCCACCGACCTGCTTATGAAAGCAGTAAAAGGGATGCTTCCTAAAAACAAAATTGGTCGCCAACAGTTGAAGAAACTGAAGCTTTATACTACCAACGACCATCCTCACGCAGCTCAGATGCCTGCCGAGTTAGACATATAACAACGGAGATACAAAAACATGGCCCAAGATCGTTTTTATGCCACCGGCAAAAGAAAAACAGCTGTAGCAAGAGTTTGGCTTACCCCCGGCAGTGGAAAAATAGTTGTCAATAAAATGTCTGCTGATGATTACTTTGGCGGAACCTTTAAGACCCACAAAATCGACAAACCCTTTAAGGTCACCGAGACCTTTGAAAACTACGATGTCATGGCCACTCTGGCTGGTGGTGGTAAATCTGCCCAGGTAGACGCTCTGACCCACGGTATTTCCAAAGCGCTTCTCGTTGTCAATCTGGAAAACAGAGGTGCCCTGAAAAAATCGGGTCTTCTCACCCGTGATCCACGAATGAAAGAACGGAAGAAATACGGTCAAAAAGGTGCTCGCGCCAAGTTCCAGTTCTCTAAACGATAATTCAGCAACGCCTGTACCACCTTCTCTTTCTGCCATATTGTGGGAAAAGACAGCAACTGGTACAGACGGATAATGAAATGTTTTTGTGGAGGGAATAACAGTTTTCTGTTATTCCCTCTTTTTTTGTTTTGACTGCCGGCACATCTTCCCGGACCTGTTTTGGAGCAATAGACCATGTTAAACGTTGCCATCATCGGTGCCTCCGGCTATACCGGAGTAGAACTTGCCCGCATTCTCTGCAACCACCCTCAGGTCTGCTTAACAGCAGCGACATCCCGTCAGTATGCAGGAATACCCCTTTCTGAAGTATTCCCCAATCTTCGCGGGAAAACAGATCTGATCTGTGAAAACCTCTCGGTGCCTGAACTCTGTGCCCGAGCAGACCTCTTTTTCGCCGCCGTCCCCCATAAAACGGCTATGGATCTTGTCCCCCAACTCCTGGAGAAGGGGAAAAAGGTAGTAGATCTCTCTGCCGATTTTCGCCTTCGTGATGTTACAGTCTATGAAGAGTGGTATCAGAAACACTCTTCACCGGAGTTTATCAAGGAAGCGGTTTACGGTCTGCCGGAACGTTACCGCAGCCAGATCCGAGATGCACGTCTGGTCGCCAATCCAGGTTGTTATCCTACCTCCATTGTTCTTGCCCTGGCACCACTCCTGGAAAAAGGCATCATCGACCCCACCACTATTATCATTGACTCGAAATCCGGTACCACCGGGGCCGGACGCTCTGCGGCGGTGGGGACCCTGTTCTGCGAAGTACATGACGGATTCAAGGCCTACAAGGTGGGTGGCATCCATCGCCACCTCCCGGAGATCGAACAGGAACTCAGCGCCGCCAGCGGGAGCAAGGTAACCATTTCATTTACACCGCACCTCCTGCCTATCTCCCGAGGAATCCTCAGTACCAGTTATGCCACGCTGACTGATCCCATATCTGCCGACACGATACGAGGACTGTATCAAGACACATACCAGAAAGAAAGCTTTGTCCGGGTTCTTCCCGAAAACTGTTTCCCTGCAACCCAACACGTCAGAGGCTCAAATTTCTGTGATATCGGTTTCGCCATAGACAGACGCAGTAACCGCATCATTACCATCTCTACCATCGACAATATCGTCAAAGGGGCAGCAGGTCAGGCCGTGCAAAACATGAATCTGATGTGCGGTTTTGCTGAAGAAACAGGACTCGGGGGAGCCCCATTTTTCCCTTGATCTTGGCCATGAAAAGAAATATTCGCAAAGCTGTTCCTGAAGATGCACAAATCATTGTGGCCTTTAACTCAGCCATGGCCAGAGAGACCGAAGGCATTGTCTTACAACCTGGACGAATCGCCAAAGGTGTCAAAACCCTACTCCATGATTCTTCACTTGGTTTTTATCTTCTAGCCGAAGAAGATGGAGAGCCCATAGCCTCCCTTATGATCACCACAGAGTGGAGTGACTGGCGTAACGGTCTCTTCTGGTGGATTCAATCTGTGTATGTGAAAGAAGAAAAGCGGAGACAGGGGGTCTTTCGAGACCTCTACCAGGCAGTAACAGAACTGGCAGCCAAGGCTCCGCAAGTATGTGGTTTCAGACTCTACGTGGAGCATGAAAATCATACGGCACAGAAGACCTACCAGTCCCTGGGACTGGCCGAGACCCGCTACAGACTTTTTGAGCAGACAATGGGAGATACTTCCTTTTTCAGCTGATTCTCCACCGCCAATGCAGCCCATGCGCAACATCAAACTGACCATTGCTTACGATGGAACCTCCTTCGGCGGATGGCAGAAGCAGAACAATGCGCCCACCATCCAAGGTGAGATAGAAAAACGACTACAGGTGCTCACCAACACCAACCCTGTCACCCTCCATGGTGCAGGCCGGACCGATGCCGGGGTTCACGCCCTGGCCATGGTCGCAAACTTTCACACCCTCTCCAGTATCACGCTGCCGCAGTTATCCAGAGCCTTGAACTCCATGCTTCCCATGACCATCCGCATCCTTGCTGCAGAGGCGGTCTCCCAAGACTTTCACGCCCGCTTTTCCGCGCACTGTAAAACCTATATCTACAAAATAGAGACCGGAGCAATCCAGTCCCCCATGCACCGCCTCTACAGTGTCCATGTCCCCTCTTCGCTCTCCATGGAAAAGATGAAAAACTGCCTTCACCTCTTAACCGGCAGCCACGATTTTGCCAGCTTTGAAGCAAGCGGATCACGGGACAAGAGTATCACCACTGGACGAGGCAGCATCCGCACCCTGCACGAGGCACTTGTGAGCGAAACCGGAGCGGAAGCCCTTGAATTTACCTTTACCGGAGATGGTTTCTTACGCCACATGGTAAGAAATATAATGGGAACAGTTCTGGATGTAGGGAAAGGGAGGACATCACTTGCCGATTTTAAACGAATCCTTGCCGCCAAAGATCGCTCAGCCGCGGGTGCCACAGCCCCAGCCCACGGTCTTTTTCTTCAGAGCATTCGCTATTGAAAAATGAGTGCCAGCTTGCAGCAGCAAAAAAAAGAGAACCACTCTATCGTCTGAAGACCTTGTATTAAGGAAGGATGGGCCAGAAAAGCTATTTCCATTGCTGAAAAAAGTGGCGCAGAGCGCCTCCAGATTTATTACAGCGCAACGCGCTGTAATAAATCAAACAAGAAAAAGCATAAAATCTCAGTAAGTGACCACAGGTGGCGTAGGTTCGCGCGATTATTGCTGGCCGCCATAGCCCTCCCTATGCGGCCAGCAATAATCGCGCGAAGATGCGCTGCCTGTGATCACTTACGACTTCATAGCTTCGGCGACGGCGGCACAGACATACTCTATATTGGAGGTAGTCAGACCAGCCAGATTGATCCGACCTCCTCCCACCATATAGATACCCTTGTTCGCTCGGAGACGATTCACCACCTCTTCTGACCAGCCGCTGAAGGAAAACATCCCCCGCTGTCTTTCGATATAGGAAAAATCCCCCTCAACTCCCTGCTGCGCCAATCCGTTCACCAGTGCCTTACGCATATTCACAATTCGATTGCGCATGTCGACAAGCTCTTGTAACCACATGGCATGCAGATCGGGAGTATTGAGGATCATTGCCGCCACCAGGCCTCCATGGGCTGGGGGATTGGAGTAGTTTGTCCGAACCACGGTTTTGAGATGACTCATGGCCACCCCCGCCTCTGCTTCTGAAGGCACAATCACGGTCATGGCACCAGCCCGCTCATTATAGAGGCCAAAATTCTTAGAAAAAGAACTGGCTACATAACAATCAATCCCGGCTCCTGCAAACTGTTCCACAGCAAAACGATCTTCCTTGACACCGTCTCCGAATCCCTGATAGGCGAAATCGAGAAAGGGAATCCAACCTTTTTTGACAGCAAGGGCAACAATCTGCTGCCACTGATCTGGACTGAGATCAACTCCGCTGGGATTATGACAGCAGGTGTGAAGGACCACGATATCACCGGCAGGAACCTTTTCAAGATCACTGTACATCCTGTCAAAATCTAAGCCCCTGCTGGCTGCATTGTAATAGGCATAGCTAGCAATCTCAAAACCGGCCGCACCAAAGATACCATTATGGTTGGCCCAGGTCGGAGAACTGACCCACACCCTGGCCTTGGGATTAAATTTATGAATGAGGTCAGCTCCGACCCGCAAGGCTCCAGTCCCTCCTGGGGCATGAACTGTGGCCGCACGTCCAGAACTGATTACTTCACTCTCGGTACCGAGGATAAGACGTTGCACTGCTGCCCCATAGGCTGGATCACCGGAGATTGGGAGGTAGCTTTTACTCTTCTCCGTCTCCAACAATTTCTTTTCAGCGGCTTTGACACAGCGAAGCACAGGTGTATTTCCTGCATCATCTTTATAGACTCCAACCCCCAGATTCACCTTTTCAGGATTCTGATCTTTTTTAAACTCTTCTGTCAAGCCAAGAATCGAATCCGGCGGCGCAGGCTGAATAGTCTTCCACATAATAATTTCCCTTTATATATAAATAAGTCATGTCCAAATCTATTCCAAATTTATTCCAAATTCCTTGATAGCGCGTCTTGCCTTTTCTGTAAACTTTTTTTGCTCAGCTTTTTTGCATAGCAGATTTTCATTACCGCTAAAGGAGGTTCAAATACAACAAATAAAAATACAATCAGTAAAAAAAACCGTAAAAAAACCTTGTTATGAGCAACTCACAACAAGGCCACCATTCAAAAACATCTGCAATTCATAATCCAGGAAAAAAATTAACAGCAGCCTTCGTTCGTTTGGGGCTTGGTTCTCTAGCGCCCATGCGACGAGCCGCAAACGAATACAGGTTGAACTCTGGTGATTTTTTCTTACTTCTTCTGCACAGATTGTTTTGCTAAGAGAGACTGCAGTTTCCAAGGGGAAGAGAGACAGGCCCTGGACTTGGAACAACTGGACATAACGTCACAAAAAGCAAGAAATTCGGCAAGGGTATCGTTTAGCTCAAGATTTTTGCGCGAAATGACCTGGAGTTTACGCCTCATATCAACTCCTTCGATCTTGAGACTTTTGAGCCAGCCATGCTCAACCTCACGACAAACCGTAAGTGAGGAGAGACAGGCAACTCCCACCCCTGATTCCACTGCCTTTTTTATGGCCTCCGGATGCCCCATTTCCATAACAACATGAATCTGATCCAGATAATCCTTCATTTTTTCTTCAAAAATAGCCAAGGTACCCGAACCCTTCTCGCGCATAATCCAACGAGTATTCGTAAAATCCTCCTCCACATCAAAGACTTTCTTGTGCGCAAGAGGATCTGTGGGTCCAGCTATGACAACCAGCTCATCCTCAAACCAGAGACGGACAACGGTATCAGGATTACAAACCGGACCCTCGACAAAACCGACATCGACATTCCCATCAAGAACCAGACTCTCGGCATAACGGGTATGATGAACCAGCATATTAATATGAACCTGGGGATGCATACGCCTGAAGGCGCCAATAAGATATGGGAGAATATAATCACCTACCGTGGTACTGGCTACCACATCTATCTGCCCCCTCAAGGTGTCATTTTTTTCAGACATCACATTTTCTACATTCCCAACTTGACAGATAATTTCCTTGCTGAGTGGAAGCAGATAACGACCTCGCTCATTCAAAAGTAGACTACGCCCATGACGATCAAAAAGAGACCCTCCCAGCTGATTTTCGAGCTCAGCCAAGGCCATACTGACAGCGGATTGGGTAACAAACAGTTTTTTACTCGCCTTTGTAACCTGTGCCGTCTCAGCCACTGCAATGAATATTTCCAATTGTCTTAGGGTAATAGACATACACAAAATCCTTGTTCAAATTATTTTATACCATTCATCTTTTTTATTAATTAGGGATTTCTTACCATATCATTTATATACTTTTTCTCAATAGAATTTCTCTGAACATCTGAATTTCAATTTTTTTTAAACCTTCATGTGAATGATTAATCACTCACCATCTCAAGTGAATGACCATTCAGTTTTCAGTTGACATTCACCTTCGATTTCGTTAAAAAGCAGACCTATATCAGAAAGTCACCTTGCTAACTTAACTCTATAAGGAGCCTTTAGATGGAGCTTCAATTTTCTGATTTTCTTTACCGTGACGATATCCTCTGGATCACGGCCTTTACCCTTGGCGGGCTTGCCTTTGCCTTTGGGCCTATCATCATAGTTTATCTTATGATGCCTCGCGGCACCAGACAATTTGAGAACAGAAACAGCCAGTTCATTGAATGTGGTATGGTACCCATCGGCGATAGCTGGGTTCGGTACGGTACAGTATTTTTTCTCTACGCATTGATCTTCCTGGCATTTGATGTGGATGTCCTTTTTCTCTTTCCTGTGGCCATGGCCTACGACGGCCAAGCACTTCACAACATGGGTGTTGTCTACCGGGACTTCGTTGAGGTTATCCTTTTTGTCGGAATTTTATCACTCGCAATCGTCTACGCATGGATCAAGGGAGCATTCAAGTGGGAACGCAAAACGTACCTTCACCGTTAGAACAAATACCTCCGTCAGTTGTTCAGTTTGCCGCTGCTGACAAACTCATCAACATTGGCCGGGTAAATTCATTCTGGCCCCTTACCTTTGGTATTGCCTGCTGCGCCATTGAAATGATGGCCACCGGTTGCGCCAGATTTGACATGTCCCGTTTTGGAGCAGAGGTTTTCCGCCCTTCACCAAGACAATCAGACCTCATGATCGTGGCCGGTACTATTACCAAAAAAATGATGCCGGGAATCAAGACCCTCTATGACCAGATGCCCGAGCCTAAGTGGGTTATGGCCTTGGGAAACTGTGCTATCTCCGGTGGTCCCTTTGTCTTTGAAGGACAGTATTCCATTGTCCTCGGCGCAGATACATTTCTCCCGGTGGATATTTATATTCCGGGTTGCCCGCCACGACCCGAGGCCCTCCTTCAAGGTATTCTGGAATTGGAGAATAAGGTTTCCGGCTGGAATCGGTGGAAGGATCCTGAAAAGGCCTGAGAAAAAATGAATGTAAAGATCACCTTGTTAACTCTCCTTATTCAAGCCCTTTCGGAGCAAAGGATATGATAAAAGACACCGTAAAAAAGGCACTTCAGGAACTCTTCCCCGTTCCTGAACCGGTCGTTGAAGAAACACCCCCTGCTGAAACAGCCGAGGGTGAAAAAACAGACGCCAAGAAAAAACCAAAAAAGGAAGAGCCTCGAGTCAATGGTGTCCTGGAACGTGATTATAACGCCTGTGGATATCATCTGGACGTACAGCTTGATCCCAGTGAACTTCTGGCAGCGGTTCTCATTCTGGATAAAGCTGAGTTTTTCATCGAAAGTATTACCGGAGTTGACTGGATTAAAGAAAATCAACTGGAAGTAGTTTACGACTTCAGTCGATACGACTTTGATCTCTGCAGGGTGGTAATTCGTACCCGTACACCACGAACGGAACCCAAAGTTCCAACCATCAGCAAAATATTTTCTGGTGCTAACTGGCACGAACGTGAAACCCACGATTTCTTCGGCATCAAGTTTGAGGGGCATCCGCACCTTATTCCTCTCCTCCTTCCCGAAGATGCTGACTTTCATCCCCTCTTAAAGGATTTCAAACCATGAGTGCTCCAATTCATATCCAACCGGGCGAGACCTTTACTCTGAACGTGGGGCCGCAGCATCCTGCCACCCATGGCGTTCTTCGGGTAAAGCTGGAAATGGATGGTGAATATATAGTCCATTCCGAAACCGTACTTGGCTATATCCACCGTATGCATGAACTGATGGGAGAAAACAGAACCTATCCCCAGGTTCTGCCCAACCTGAGCCGCATGGACTACCTTGGTGCCCTGGGTTATACGCATGGCCATGTTCTGGCTATTGAGCGAGCTGCTGGTATCGAGGTCCCTGAACGCGCTGAATATATTCGGGCCATCACTGTGGAACTGAACAGGATCGCTTCCCACCTCTTCTGGTTCGGCGCCTTTGTCATGGACCTTGGTGGATTTACACCACTGATGTATGCCATTGAGGACCGTGAATACATTCTCGACATCCTGGAAAGGGTGACCGGCTCTCGCCTCACCTACTGCTATTATCGCTTCGGTGGCCTGTACAACGACATTGATGATGAATTTGTTCCTGCTACCAAGGCCCTCATCCCGCGCATGCGTGAATCCCTGAAGAAATATGACGCCCTGGTTACCGGCAACATCATTCTCCAAAAACGTCTCAAAGACATCGGTCCCCTCTCCAAGGAACTCTGTCGAAAATATGGGGCCACAGGCCCAGTCGCCAGAGGTTCAGGAATCGATTTTGATGTGCGTAAAAATGAGCCTTACTCCGTTTATCCAGAGTTTGACTTTGACGTCCCGGTCTATCATGAATGTGATTCATTTGCCCGTTACAAGGTCCGCATGGATGAGATGGAACAGTCTCTCCGTATCATTGAACAAGGCCTTGAAAAACTGCCTGACGGACCAATCATGCCGGAGAAAAAGCCCAAACTTATTAAACCACCAGCAGGTGACTACTACCAGGCGGTGGAAACTGCACGCGGCAGTTTCGGTATCAGAATTGTCAGTGATGGTGGCAAAAACGCCTATCGTTTCAAATTACGCTCTCCAACATACTCCAACATGCATCTGTTTGACGAGGCCTGTGAGGGCATGTTGATCATGGATGCCCTGGCCTTAATGGGAAGCCTTGACCTAGTTATACCTGAGATCGACAGGTAAG
>Ga0180007_10001689_pt1 | contig 28469 bp, 36 predicted proteins | sample MM_PC_MetaG_FD_121122 | JGI IMG/M metagenome (GOLD analysis project Ga0180007, IMG submission 121122) | Groundwater microbial communities from the Aspo Hard Rock Laboratory (HRL) deep subsurface site, Sweden - MM_PC_MetaG | ecosystem: Environmental > Aquatic > Deep subsurface > Groundwater... | reverse complement strand
TATATCCACCGAGTACTCGAATCACCTGAAGCTTTTTAGCTCCAGTATTATCCGCTACTTTTAACATTGATCTATGCTGAACCATATTACTTTGATTGGTTTACAATTCTCCAGTTCTTATCCTTTGATTTTGGTGCTGTTTCTTCAATCAAAACCTGATCACCAACTTTAGCAGTATTCCCTTCATCATGAGCTTTTAGGCGCTTGCTTACTGTGTAACGCTTGCCATATTTAGCATGAGAAATTGTTCGATCTACCTTAACCACCACTGTTTTATCCATTTTATCGGAGACAACAGTTGCCACAAATCGACGTTTATTTGATTGTTTCTTATTATTTTCCATACTTAGCTTTCTTTAGACAATGTCTCCTTTAACTTTAAATCAGTCAATTGGGTAAGAATCTGAGCTATGCTTGTTCGAACTTCTCGAACCTGACGTGTATTCTTTAACTGATTAACAGCCAATTTCAAGCGTAGATCGTACAAACGACCTCTCTCTTCTGCCAACATCCGTTGCAATTCGTTGGCTGATTTATTTTTCAAATCCTTGAAATCCATATGATATTTATACCCTTGATACAAACTTCGTTTTTAAAGGGAGTTTATGAGCCGCGAGGCGCAAAGCCTCTCGAGCTTGTTCTTCGGAGACTCCATCCATTTCGAACATAACTGTTCCTGCTCTAACTGGCGTCATGTAGTAATCAACGCCACCCTTTCCTTTACCCATCGGAGACTCAGCTCCATGAGCAGTTACAGGATGATCTGGAAAAATTCGAATCCATACCTTTCCACCGCGTTTAACATAACGTGTAATTGCTCGACGTGCTGCCTCAATTTGCCGTGCAGTTACCCAAGATTCAGTTATTGCCTTTAATCCATAGGCGCCAAAATCCACTTGCGTCTTCTGAGTCGCAATTCGATCTCCCTTTGAGCGTCGTTTCTGACGCTTCCGGTATTTCATTTTTTTTGGCATCAACATATAGATGATTCATTCATTGACTAACGTCGGTCATCGTGACCACGACGCTTAGGTTTTTCAATAGTTTTTGGTGTGGCATCTTCACTATCAAACACTTCACCACGATAAATCCAAACTTTTATACCGATAACGCCGTAGATCGTATTCGCCCGAACTCGAGCAAAATCGATATCAGCCCGTAGGTTGTGTAAAGGAATACTACCGTCAGAAATCATTTCTGTTCGAGCAATATCAGCCCCATTTAATCTTCCACCAATTGATAGCTTTACTCCTTTTGCCCCGGCTTTCATTACGCGTTCAATCGCCATTTTCATTGATCGTCGGAAAGGTAAACGTTTTTCGATCTCTTGTGCAATCTGTTCACCGACAATTTTTGCACAAAGAGCTGGTTGAGCAACTTCTTTAATATTGATGTTGATCACAACTCGTTTTCCTCTGTAAAACTTCTTTAAAATCTTTTTCTTCAAATCCTCAATTCCAGCACCAGCCCGACCAATAATAAATCCAGGCTTTCCAGAAATGATTGTAATGCTGATATTATTAGCGTTTCGGTCAATTTCAACGGTGTCTACGCTAGCTTCTTTAAGCTCTCCTAAAATGAAATCACGAAGCATCACATCTTCTTTAAGCGTGTTTACATATCGACGTCGTGGAGCAAACCATTTGGAATCCCACTTATAGATGGTCGATAGTCTAAAAATTTTTGGATGAATTTTGTGTCCCATAATTTTTTACTCAACTGTAGTTTTTTCAGCTTTCGTGCCTTTTTCTTTTTTAACTTCTTTGACCTCTTTTACTACTTTTATTGCTTTCACATCCTCTACCTTTTTTACTTCTTCCAAACCATCCGAAACCTCGATAGTAATATGTGACATGCGCTTTCGTACCGGCATTGCTCTACCATGAGCACGCGGTTTATAGCGGTAAAATGTTGGTCCTTCTGCAACAAATGCCTGTGCGATGTGTAGGCTAGATTCCTCAACTCCTAAATTATTCACTGCATTAGCCACAGCCGAATTCAAAACTTTCAAAATAGGCTTTGCCGCATCTTTTTTAGAAAATAAAAGCTGTCGGCGTGCTTCACTTATAGAAAGTCCACGAACTAAATTAACCACTAAACGGGTTTTACGTGGAGACATGTGAATAAATTTTGCCTGTGCTGAAACGTTCATATTAATTCACTAAGCTTTTCGATTAACAGGAGCTGCCACTGGAGCTGCAGCACTCTTACCTGCATGTCGAACAAATTTACGCGTCGGTGCAAATTCACCTAACTTATGGCCGACCATATTTTCTCCAACTTTGAAAGAAATAAAGTCCTTACCATTGTGAACTGAAAATGAAAATCCGACCATTTCTGGCGTAATCGAACAAGCACGCGACCATGTTTTAATCGGCTTGTCATCGGGCTTTTGAGCCGCGATCTTCTTGATTACGTTAGGATCAACGTAAGGTCCTTTTTTTAGACTTCTAGACATACATTTTACTTCTTACGGCGTCGAATAATAAAGCTATCTGATGGTTTCTTACGACGTGTCTTTACACCTAAGGCAGGTTTTCCAGTTGGAGTCTTTGGATTCTTGAGTCCAATAGGATTTCTAGCTTCTCCTCCACCATGAGGGTGATCAACTGGGTTCATGGCTTTTCCACGTACAGTTGGTCTAATTCCGCGCCAACGAGTTCGGCCAGCCTTACCCCAACGAACTAAACGCCAATCTGGGTTAGAAACTGAACCAATTGTTGCCATACATTCCCGCGGCACCATTCGAACCTCACTTGAAGGAAGTTTGATTGTAGCGAAACGACCTTCTACAGCTAACAAAGTAGCGCTTTGACCGGCTCCTCTAACAGCCTGACCACCTTTACCAGGTTCAATTTCAATATTATGAATAGACATTCCAACCGGAATCAACTCTAATGGGAATCTATTTCCATCGACTGCCTCGCCTTTTTTCTTGGAAGTGATAATTTTTGATCCAACTTTAAGGCCTTGTGGAGCTAGAATGTAACGTACTTCTCCATCAGCATAATTAACAAGAGCAATTCGAGCACCACGATTTGGATCGTACTCGATAGTCTTAACTGTTGCCGGAATCTCGAACTTCTCCATTTTCCAGTCAATCAAACGAACATGACGCTTGGCTCCTCCGCCACGATGACGAACTGTAATTTTACCAGATCGACTACGTCCAGCCATTTGCTTCTTACTCTTAATCAGACCTCTATGCGGCTTGCTAACTGTGAGATCATCAAAAGTTTGGACGCTTGATTTGCGTCTTCCTGCAGTAGTTGGTTTGTGCAATTTAATACCCATACCTTAAACTCCCTCAAAAATATCAACACGAGTTCCCTTAGGAAGGAAAATGTGTGCCTTTTTCATATTATTTCTTTTGCCCTGTACTCTACCGAATCGAACTGCTTTTCCGCGAACATTAATAATATTCACTTTGACAGGCGTTATTTTGTACAATTCTCTAAATGCCTGACGAACAGCAACACGATTGGCACCTGGGGCCACAAAGAAACTAACGACTCCCTCATCTGAAAGCTTAGCAGTCTTTTCTGAAACTACAGGAGCCAACAGAGTTGAAGTGGCTAATTTAGATACTGAAGTAATCGACTTTTTCTGAGTCGTTTTTTCTTTATTAGAAGCAGCCTTCTTAACTGTCTTTTTAGCTGCAGCGGCATCCTTTTCAGCTAGGCGTGTAGCTACGCTTGCCTTTTCCGGTGCTTCTGTCTTCTTTTTGAATCGATTAAGGATACTCATATCTTAGAGATAGATTTCTTTCATTTTCTCAATAGCAGCCTGGGAAGCAATAACATACTGAGACTTAACTAAATCTCGCACGTTCAAGCTGCCCGCACCGATAGTATCAGTTTTTTCCAAATTACTTGCAGCTTTCACAACAGTTGTCTCGTCTGCGGTAGTAATGATAAGAGCTGAAGAATCTTTTCCTGGCAGTTTAGCTCTAACTTCACTCAAAAACTTTGTCTTAGCTTCTGGAAGTTCCAAATCTTCAACAGCAATAAACCAATTCTCAGCCAGCTTATCTGTCAAAACCATAGCCATAGCTAGCTTACGAGCTTTCTTGTTGATCTTTTTAGCAAAAACACGTCCAGCAGTTGGTCCAAAAGTGATTCCTCCGCCAACCCAAATCGGTGAACGTCGTGAACCATGTCGAGCTCGTCCTGTTCCTTTTTGACGCCAAGGCTTTTTACCTCCGCCACGAACTTCACTTTTATCTTTTGTTTGTGCTAAACGGACTCGGCTATTAGTATCCTGAGCAACAATTACTTCGTGGACCAAAGCTGGCTTAATCTCGACTGCAAAAAGAGCGTCCGGAAGATCAACTGATCCAGATTGAGATCCATCTTTCTTGTAAAGATTTACTTTTGCCATACAGTACCTTCAGTGGCCATTAATGTTACAAAACCGCCGCGACTGCCAGGAACAGCACCACGAATCGCGATAATATTTTTAGTTGCATCGACTTCTACAACTTCTAAATTCTTAACTGTGATTTGATCGGTTCCCATATGCCCAGCCATTCTAACGCCCTTAAAAACACGCTGTGGACCTTGAGCTCCAATAGAACCAGGCATACGTAATTGGTCTTTATGACCGTGACTTGCAGGACTTCCATGAAATCCATGTCGTCTTACCACACCTTGAAATCCTTTACCCTTAGAAACACCGGTGACATCAATTTTGACACCAGGTTCAAAAATACTTACATCCACGGTCTGACCGCGTTCAAGTGTTTCTCCATCCTCTAGAGCAAATTCGCGAACAAAGGCAAAAGAACCAAGTTCTTTCCAATCCTCTTTCTGCGCCTTGGCGATATGCTTCTTTGAACCATATCCAAGAACAGCAGTGGTCTTTCCTTGTTCATTGCACTTTACAGCTGTCACCATACATGGCCCAGCCTGAACTAACGTCACAGGTACTACTGTGCCGTCTTCTCGAAAGACTTGCGTCATTTCTAATTTTTTTCCAAGAAGTACTTTCATATAGTCTGGATTCTAAAAGCCAGAAGTCGTTAAACATCATCGTGACCTTTAACGGCTTCTAGCCCTAAGAAAAACATCCAAAGATTTAGGGTTTTTTGAAATTTAATGGTCCTTCCTAATATTCTCTTCGAATCGACGACAAGGTTTTCCATGCTCCTCCAGCTTTCTTGGATCTTTCTTCTCGGTTCGCCTGAGAACAGACTTTGGTCAGTAGCCTGTGAAGAAATACCTTCTAAATATTCCTTCACCGGCTGCTGACCTGATTTATTACATTTTGATCTCTACATCCACACCAGCAGGTAGATTCAACGACATCAGTGAGTCAATAGTGCTTTCACTTGGACTAACGATATCGATTAAGCGTTTGTGAATACGCATTTCATACTGATCTCGAGACTTTTTGTGAACAAAAGTCGATCGGTTTACAGTAAAGCGTCGCTTCTCTGTTGGTAGTGGTACTGGTCCTAAGACCTTAGCGCCACTTCTTTCTGCGGTCTTGATGATCGTCTCTGTAGCAGAGTCAATAATCTTATGATCGTAGGCGCGAATCTTTATACGGATTCGCTGCTTGATTTCTTCTGTTTTTGTTGTGACGTCTGCCATAAGGTGCAAATTGATAATTTAAGGGGAAAGAGTTTCCTCTTTCCCCGAAAATATAATTACTCAATAATCTTTGTAACTGTTCCAGCTCCAACCGTTTTACCACCCTCACGGATAGCAAATCGAGTCTGATCTTCCATAGCGATTGGTTGAATGAGTTGGATAGTAACATTAACTGTATCTCCAGGCATAACCATTTCAGTTCCTTCTGGAAGTTCAACAAGGTCACCGGTTACATCGGTTGTTCGAACATAGAACTGAGGCTTATAGCCTTTAAAGAATGGTTTATGTCGTCCGCCTTCCTCACTTGTAAGTACGTAGACTTTCGCCTCAAACTTAGTGTGAGGAGTTACTGAACCTGGCTTAGCCAAGACCATACCTCGCTCAACATCTTCCTTCTTAATACCGCGCAAGAGAATTCCTGCGTTATCACCAGCTAAACCTTTGTCTAAGTTCTTGTTGAACATCTCAATACCGGTAACAACGGTCTTCTGTGTTGGTCTAAAACCAATAATTTCTACTTCATCGTTTAAGTTGATAGTTCCACGATCAATACGTCCGGTTACAACTGTTCCTCGACCTTCAATTGAGAAGACGTCCTCGATTGACATCAAGAAATCCTTATCAACCTCGCGTTCTGGAGTTGGAATGTATGAATCCAAAGTATCCAAAAGCTCTTTAATAGCTTTCTGTGCTTCTTCATCACCTTCTACAGCTTTCAAGGCTGAACCACGGATTATTGGAGTTTCATCTCCAGGGAATTCGTACATTTTCAAAAGATCTCGAATCTCTTCTTCTACAAGGTCGATAAGCTCTGGGTCATCAACCATGTCGATTTTGTTCAAGAAAACAACGATCTTTGGCACACCAACCTGACGAGCAAGAAGAATGTGTTCTCGAGTCTGAGGCATTGGACCATCAGCAGCTGAAACCACCAAAATTGCACCGTCCATCTGAGCGGCGCCAGTGATCATATTTTTCACATAGTCAGCGTGACCTGGACAGTCAACGTGAGCATAGTGACGAGTTGCTGACTCATACTCAACGTGTGATGTTGAGATAGTAATACCACGCTCCTTTTCTTCTGGAGCGTTGTCAATCTGGTCGAAGGCCTTTTTTTGGCTCTCCGGCGAGAAAAGAATTGAAAGCGCAGCGGTCAACGTAGTTTTACCATGGTCGACGTGACCAATCGTACCTACATTTACGTGTGGCTTTGAACGATCAAACTGTTCTGCCATATTATGATGAAATTTTAGGGCTTTTGCCCCGATTTAGTTATTTACACAAGTGTGAGGAGTATAACAAAATCACTAAAATATTGCAAGTACTAGCCGTGAATAAGCCTTTTATAGCACAAGCTCCTTATTTTCTGGCTAATATTAGCGATTCCTACTCTATCGGCTCCAAGTAAAACCTCTCCTCTTCTTCTAGCTCAGAATCTACTTCTGTAATCGGTTGATTTTCAACTGAGGCAGGGAGGTCTGGAATGCTCGTCTCTTCTTCCTCAAAAATCTCTAATAACGGTTCTTCGTCCGAAAAAAGGTTTTCAGGCAAAATGTCGTCTTCAAAGCCGCTAAGACCATCTTCTATAAGAGCTTCGTAACGATCAACATCCATGACAGCCACAGCTCCTTCACCAGAAGGGTCGGTAATAATTAAAGTATCTCCAGTTTTCTTTGCGAGCCTAATGAGCCGCAGTAGTTGTTCTTCATTCATACGCGGTTATTTTAACTGATTCACTTATTTGGTCAAGGTTGACTGTGATAGCTACCATTATAAGGAGCACCAAACACAAGGCCCGCGATGTGAAGTCGCAGGCACGATGGCGAATTGATCACGCTGCTCGCCGCAGCCGTTCAAGGAATGGATCCTGATCTGTATCACTGCTTGTACTGCCCTTGGTTTCGACGGTCCAACCGCCGGGCTTCGCGCACACCCTCGTGTACACGGTGATGGGTTTACGTGTGATGCGTTGCAGAATGGTTGTAATCAGGTCGCTGTCACGCTTCCTGTATTCCACGACGCAGATGACGATATCAGGAGAAAACCGAGCCAGATTAGCTGCGGCACCCTCCATACTCTCCTTGCCAACAGAGGTGAAAACGCTAAAGATGGTCTTCACATCTGCCTGAGGGAGTTCCCTACGTACGATCTTAGCCATAGCTCGGATCGTTTTCGGCTTCTCCGCGATGATGACCACCACGGGAGAGGCACTGTTTGTAGGCACTTCCAACTCCTTGTTAGTGACGCTCATACGTCACATATATAGTATAACCGTTTCTCAAAGATCCATAAAGTAAAGCGCCGCCCAGGACCGGTGTCCCAAGCGGCAGCGCGTCGAGCGATTAGTTGTCATCGATCATCTCCAGCTTTACGTCGTAGTCCATGTCATCAGTCTCGAAGTCCTCGAACTTGTAGCGAAAAGGTCCATTTGGACCCTCTATCGAGGCAACCAACTCCAGGCGAATGTTCTGGCCGCATGTGTTGATTTCGATGACATAGAGAGTACCCTCTAGTCCATCTCGCGACGCCGGCATCAAGGTATCGACGATGCGTCCGGACATAGGAGAGCCTTCGAAGTTGATCTCGAACGGTGAATTCCTCTCACCCTCGAGATACATCTGAATGACACACTGGAACAGTGCTCTTCCCAGTACTTCGTAGATGAGATTCATACTACGCTGGTCTGGTCTATCCTTATTGGTCATGTTCTTTCCTCGGAATTGTAGTGGCTAGTTGTCATAGTCAGCCAACTTGCCGTGTAGTAATGAACTGACAGCTGCCTCCAAGGCAGTTACCTCGTCTTCCATGTCAGTCAAAGGCAAAACAAAACGGAGATGAGTCAACTTGCCATTGAACGAGACAAGTACTTGAAAAAAGATACCAATGATGCCCTCCATGGTCTGCATTTGCAAAGTACTAGTCATGACTCCTTCGACAGGTTGTTGCCCTACCATAAACCTGAACTTGTCACTAGTTTCCTTGGCTAGCACCATCTGCCTGGCGGTAACAAAGAAACCGTCTATCAGCTGATCGAAGAGAAACAGTTCCTCTGCGCTCAATTCGAACTCTTCCTCACAATCATCGTCGCTCATGTTCCCTCCTCGACCATACTGTAGCGAAAAAGGTAATTAAAATCAAAAAAACAACGCTTATCCTTATCCTCCTCCTAATTCGCGCTAATTAGAGAATGGATCTAAAACCTGCTTGAGTAAATTTGCGTCGGCTCTTCTTTTACAAGGAAACTAAATACTTCTTTAAAAATTTTTCTACCCCCTGCACAACCTCATCTTTTAAAGTAGCGGGACTGCTAGCAACCCACACGGCAAAATTATAAAATTCTTTCTGGTCAACCTCTAACCATTTATTATTTGACGCCAAAAACACCATTAGTGTTGTGATGGCAATCCGTTTGTTTCCATTTTCAAACGGATGATTCTTTACCATGAGATAAAACAAATTCGCCGCCTTGGCAGTTAAACCCGAATAGACGTATTGGCCACCATATTTTTGAAAAGGTGCCGCCAGACAACTTTCTAATACGCCTTCAAATCGAGAAGAAAAATCAGGGATCGGTTCATTTTTGGTCATGACCGCCTGAGCAATCTTAAAAGCGACGTACTCTACTTCTTGCAAAGAAAGTAATTTCATACTAACTGTGCGCCAGCATCTGCAAAGTCTCACCGTAATCAGTAATAGTTCTTTTAACGGCTGCGTCGATGAGCTTTTTCTGTGAGCTAGTTATTTCTCCTCCAATTAACCCGGCAATCTCGGATTGTGGGATAACATAATTACGGCCAACTTTTTCAGCCTGTATCTTCCCTGTCTTAATGCGCTTATGTACGGCCACCGAACTGATACCTAATATTTTTGCAACCTCGGTTGTAGAATAAAATTGCTTTTTTTCTAGCATATTTTTATATTAACCTTATACAACTAGGTTAATATATATTAACCAAAAATGCAAGCCGGGTTAGCATTATTTACACCATGTCACAGGTAACGACCTGACCCTAGTGTGTTTATTTTGATTAAAACGAAACCGCCCACTGAAGAGCCAGAGAGGCGGCTCGTAATGGGCGGCAGTATGTGGGGCTCGCTAGTCCCGGTCGATGATGCGCCGGATTGGCCGTGGCTCCTCCTTCGGCAGTGGCTGGAACTGGCGCCAGATCAAGATGCCGGTGTTGCCGACGATGATGGCGGCCAGAACGGCCGTGGCCCAGAGAGGCGGCTTGCTCACGATGCCGACGGCCCAGGCGGACAGCGGCAGGATGCAGATGGAGATGAGGGCGTAGGGCTTGAGGCGATCGAAAATGAACACTGGTCCCTCCAGTTTGAAGTGCACGTAAAAACTACACGCTTTTCAAAAGCGCGTCAATAGATTTAAGAAGCCCATAACCCGACCTGACCCCTATTACACTCGTCATCCTTCCCCTAATTCGCGCTAATTAGAGAATAGTTAAAATGAAAATCAATGCCCATAACCCGACCTGACCCCTTTTACCGTTTAATATAAGAATCAAACCATTGTTCCTGAAAATGAACTGCTGATGTGATTTCTTCATCAGCCATTAAAAGACCATCGGGAACAACGACTAATTTTGGATCATCGTCGTCTCGACGATAGATAACAGCAATGCACCGACCCGTAAAATTTTTAAGCGGCTTATCAACTCCAAGCACATAAGCGTCGATTTCTTTACCATCACCAGAAACTGTATGTGGCACATAGCCATAATTAACCAGGTACACGAAATCAAACTTGGGATGCTTAGTACCAAGCGCCCGATCAACAATCACCTCCACCTTCTGGCCGATATATTTTTTCACGTCGAGCATAGCTATTTTTGTTCAAGTTCTTTTTCTGCCGCTGCCTCGCGGTAAGCGCAGTAATCACAATCTGCTGCTGCCTTGGGAATTTTTTTGGACTCCAAAACCTTCTTGATTTTTACAATCGTTGGCTCCACCCAGTCATCGCTGCCAGTGTAAGCAATGAGATGAACGTCAAATTCCACTTTGCCGTCAAACGCTTTCTCGTCCGGCCGGCCGGTGCAATAAACAAAGTAACCGGTATCCGAAACTTTAAGACCGTTTTGGCGTAACAACCACTGATAAACTTCCATTTGACGTTTGTAACCAATATGCCAATCCTCTTCCAGCTCAGTCACAGGTTCTGATTTTGCAGTCGCCTTGTAATCCACCACAATATATTCTGAAGCCTTGTTTTGCCAGAGGTCATCGATTGCACCAGATACCGTCAAACCAGTTGGCTCATGTACACACTGCACACCTTTAAAATTCTCCCGCCACTCATTAATCATTTTATGCTTGGCCGGCACAGCATCAACTTTATATTCCTTTTGCAAGGGATGTTTAGTTCCACGGGCTCGATATCCATCAAATTCCTGTTTCAAGAGTTTATCGACAGCTGAGTTAATATTAAACGGATAACCCGGCGGACGCTTAGTGCCGAGTTTGTTGTCTAGATAAAAACACCGCGGGCATTCCAAAAATAAATCAATCTTCGACCGACTCAACTTCCAATTCTCTCCCCCATAATTCCACGCGTCTCCTCTGTTTGGGTTGTATTTTTTGAACATAATTAACTTATTTCTTTAATTCAAGCGGATCATGGTTTAAAAAAGTCCATAGTCCGACCTGACCCCGGTGATGACCCCGGTGACGAATCTTTCCGGCGTGGCCTGTTCGCAATGACCAGACGAAAAAATCACTCGGCTCAGAGAGTGTTAGCTGCTAAAATTTTATCCACGATCTCGGGAATTTTTCTTTCAAATGGATTAGGCCACCTTTCCAAACTTCGCAGTAGAACATATGCATCAAGCGTTTCTCGGTCTTCAAAAATATCTTTACCATAACCTGATAAAAAGTTCTTCATCAATTCTCTGTCTTTTCTTTTTTCCTCCTCTGTACCGACATCATAAATGTCTCCCGGGTAATTGATGGCCAATAAAGCAAAATCAATCATGGGATCGCCAGCCGCAACAATTGAATCTTTATCAAAAATAAATAATTGGCCTTCGTCAAGTAGAACATTATTTGAATGTAAATCTCCATGCACTAAACAAGTTTCCTTTAAAACTTCGGGGCAATCGCGTTTAATTATTTCTGTCATCCTGGCTATTATTTCCGGTGTGAATCCATGCTTTTCTTTTTGAGCCTGTTCATCTGCTTCTATTTGTGACTTTATAAAGTCATTCCAATCAATGTTTTGTCGATGCCCTCTTTCGTCAATAATAAAAGAGCTGTCAAAATGAATATCATGAATGGAAGAAAGAGTTTGTCCCAGGATAAAGAAATTTTCTGGCGTCTCCTCATCTGATAGAGTTTTCGATTTTTCAACATATTTCAAAACTAATTTCCCCTCTTCTTCAGCTGCCTGCAAAGTTGGTATGTGATGCTCGTGTAGCTGCTGATAAAAGAAAACTTCGTTCATGACTTGCTCCATGGGTATATTTTTGACAACAAACCGCTCGCCATCTCTTGTTTCAAGATGTATTTGTGAAGAATATGCTTTTTCGAGACCTATCTTTTCCATATATTTTTATTCTCCCCTATTTACCCAGAAAACGCAATTTAATTCGATTAATCAAAATATAGGAAACGTGTGAATACAAAAGCCAGGTCTTGTGACCTGGCTTTCAATGATCGGGCGGGTTACAGACCTGCCCCTACATCTATTACTTTCTCTTTTCAATAATTTCTTCAGCCACGTTACGTGGAACTTCTTGATACTCGTGGAATTCCATGGAGTAACTGGCGCGGCCCTGAGTTAAGGAGCGCAAGCTGGTGGCATAGCCAAACATTTCAGCAAGCGGTACCAAAGCGCGCACGGTTTTCACATTTCCTCGATCACCCATTTCCTGAATTTGTGCTCGCTTAGAATTCAAATCTCCCACAACTGTTCCCATAAAATCTTCAGGAGTTACTACTTCCACAATCATAACTGGCTCCAAAATAACAGGACTTGCCTTTTTAGCTGCTGCTTGGAAAGCCATTGATCCGGACATTTTAAAAGCAGCTTCGGAAGAGTCAACGTCATGGTACGAACCGTCGTAGACTGTAGCTTTAACATTGATTACCGGATAGCCAGCCAAAATTCCACGATCAATTGCTTCACGAGCACCTTTTTCAATCGCTGGAATATATTCTCTTGGAATGGAACCGCCTTTAATTTCGTTAACAAATACAAAATTCTTTTCTTCATCCTGCAGTGGCTCCAAACGCAACCAACAATGTCCATATTGTCCGCGTCCACCTGATTGCTTGATGTACTTTCCTTCACCCTCGGCAGAAGCTCGAATGGTTTCACGATAACTAACCTGTGGCCGACCAACATTAACATCAACACTGTACTCACGCTTTAGGCGATCAACAATAATTTCCAAGTGAAGCTCTCCCATTCCAGAGACAATCGTTTGCATGGTTTCTTCATCGGTCTTAACACGGAATGTTGGATCTTCTTCGGCAAGTTTGCTAAGTGCTAATGAAAGTTTTTCTTGATCAACCTTTGTTTTTGGTTCCAAAGCTAGTGAGATAACTGGCTCTGGGAAAGTGATTGATTCCAAAACAATTGGATACTCAGAACTGCAAAGTGTGTTTCCGGTTACGGTTCCCTTCAGTCCAACAGCCGCTGCAATATCACCGGAATAAACTTCATCAACATCTTCACGCGAGTTAGCATGCAAGCGAACAATGCGAGAGATACGCTCTTTTTCACCAGTGCTTGAGTTCAAAACATAACTTCCTGCCTTTACAATACCAGAATAAACACGGAAAAAAGCTAGCTTTCCAACAAATGGATCAGCTGCAATTTTGAAAGCAAGAGCAGCAAACGGACCTTCATCACTGGCCTTACGGTCAATGATCGTTTCTGGATCTTTAGGATCAAAACCCTGCATCGGAGGAACATTGAGTGGGCTTGGTAAGTAATCAATTACGGCATCGATCATCATCTGCACACCTGTATTTTTCAAAGCTGAACCACAAAGAACCGGGAAAATATCCAAGTTAATAGTAGCCGCTCGCAAAACGCGCTTCAAATCTTCGACTGGAATTTCTTCACCAGCCAAATATTTATTTGTGAGATCTTCATCATTTTCAGAGATAGCTTCAACTAATTGAGCTCTGTACTCTTCCGCCTTAGCTAAATATTCTTCAGGAATTTCAATCTCTTCCATATCTTTACCAAGATCGTCTCGGTACATGAAAGCTTTCATGCGCAAAAGATCGATGATGCCATGGAAATTTGATTCTGTCCCAATTGGCAGCTGAATTGGAAAAGCTTTTTTGGTAAGACGTTCGTGGATTGAAGCTAGATCTTTAAAAAAGTCTGCTCCAGTTCTATCCAATTTATTGATAAAACAAATTCGTGGGACGTGGTACTTGTCAGCTTGATGCCAAACAGTCTCAGACTGAGGCTCAACTCCAGCAACTCCATCAAAAACAGTTACACCGCCGTCCAAAACACGCAACGATCGCTCCACTTCAACAGTAAAATCAACGTGTCCAGGAGTATCGATAATATTGATACAATGATCTTTCCAAAAACAAGTAGTTGCTGCGGAAGTAATTGTTATGCCTCGCTCACGCTCCTGTTCCATCCAGTCCATTTCTGCTTCACCTTCATGCACTTCACCAATCTTGTGCTTTTTTCCAGTGTAAAAAAGGACACGCTCAGTGACTGTTGTTTTACCGGCGTCAATGTGCGCAATAATTCCGATATTTCGGGTACGCTCTAGAGGATATTCGCGGGGCATATTATGAAGCTCGCTGGAGATTACTAATTTAGATATTAAACTTTAACGCGCAAAGTGAGCAAAGGCGCGGTTGGCATCAGCCATCTTTTGCACATCATCACGTTTCTTAATTGCATCACCTTCATTTTTAGAAGCGGCAATAATTTCATTGGACAAACGCTCAGCCATTGGCTTGCCCTTCTTAGAACGAGCAGCAGCCAAGAGCCATCGTAAAGCTAGAGTGTTGCGTCGTTCACCGCGAACAGGTATAGGAATTTGATAGTTAGCACCACCAACGCGACGAGATTTTACCTCAACGGCTGGAGTAATATTTTTCATTGCAGTTTCAAAAACTTCCAAAGCATCCTGCTTGGTCTTTTCTGAAATCAAAATAAAAGCATCGTATACAACGTGCTCGGCAACGGTTTTTTTACCGTCCAACATGACATAATTAACAAGTTTGGCAACTAATTGATTGCCGAACTTTGGATCTGGCGAAATTCGCCGTTTGGGAGCTTGTTTTCCACGCATAGTCTTATAATTAGAGTTCCGTTCTTCCCGCCGTGGTCAGCAGTACTCGGAGTTTATAATAGGTTTTTGATTACTTCTTTGGTTGTTTGGTTCCGTATTTTGATCGTCCTCTGTTTCTACCTTCAACTCCAGCCGTATCGTAGCGTCCGCGTACAATGTGGTAGCGAACACCAGGAAGGTCTTTAACTCTGCCGCCTCTGATCATCACGATTGAGTGCTCCTGTAGGTTGTGCCCTTCTCCTGGAATGTACGCAGTAACTTCACTTCCATTAGAAAGTCTAACACGAGCAACTTTTCGCAAAGCTGAGTTTGGTTTCTTTGGAGTCATTGTCGTTACTTTGACACAAACACCACGCTTAAATGAAGCGCCTCGGCGAAGATCTGTCTTGCGACGATGGAGCGTATCCATAGTGAACTGCAAAGCAGGTGACTTCGATTTTGTTGATCTGGTTGTACGTCCTTTTCGTACGAGTTGGTTTACTGTAGGCATAAAAAATTTGTGGCACTAATGTACCATGGGCAGTTAAAATCGTCAAGAATTGGCCTTATTTCAAATTAATTCCTTAACAAGCGCCGCCAGTCAAGACATTACAAATGAAATACGCTGGCTCACTGACAAAGAAAAAGACATTAAAATTAGTAAGAATTGCCAAAATAACCAAGGCCATTAAAACCTTTGGTCCATAGGCTGCGATCTGCTGTCTTAAGTGCTGCTGATGTGGTTTAGTTAAAGTGGCATCTAAAATCGCTGAACCATCAAGCGGATAAATCGGTACTAAATTAAAAATCATGAGGAATAGATTGACCAGAATAAGAAAAATTAAAAAAGTTGGTAATAATGAATCCGCTACCAGCAAACCTGCTAATTCTAAACCACGAAAGGCCAGACCGCCGAAAACTGCAACCAAAAAATTTGATGCCGGACCAGCCATGGCAATATGTAAAGCATCGCGCTGCGGATTTTTTAAATTGTATGGATTAAATGGAACTGGCTTAGCCCAACCAAATCCTAGTAAAAGCAATGCTACAAATCCAAGAGGGTCAATATGTGCTAAAGGATTCAAAGTCATTCTCCCGGCGCGCTCGGCTGTAGCGTCTCCTTTTTTAAAAGCCATGTAAGCATGACTAAATTCGTGGACGGTTAGCGATAATAAAATTACAACTATCCAAACCAAGGCGACCATGGGTGAGTTGAGAAGAAAATCAATAATCATAATTATTCAGTTTCTATACTGGCACCGATTGATTCCAACTTGCCATACAAATCTTCGTAACCACGCTCCAAATGTTCAACTCCGTCGATTTCAGAAGTACCGTCTGCTACCAAAGCCGCAGCCACATAAGCCAGGCCGGCGCGAATGTCTGGTACAGTCATGCTCGTAGCTTTAAGTTTGGATGGTCCTTTGATTACAGCTGAATGTTTGTAGTTCTGATCAGCAAAGCGACACTTAATTTCTCCCAAACAATTATCAAACAAAGTAATATCTGCTCCCATCTGATTCAAAACTTCAGTATAACCAAAACGAGCTTGATAAACGGTTTCATGAACCACTGACGTTCCTTCGGCTTGGGTTAGTGCCACTACAAATGGCTGCTGCCAGTCAGTGGAAAAACCAGGATAGGTATCAGTTTCCAATTGCATTCCTTGGTATTTGGAAGCACCACGAAATAAAATTCCATCTTCCCTCACCTCATATTCACCGCCGATTAAACGTACGGCATTCAAAAAAGTAATCATGTCTTTATGGCTGGCTCCTTCGCAAAAAATTTCACCACGCGTGGCCAAAGCAATACAGGCAAAAGAAGCGGCTTCTAGCCGATCAGGCAAAACACTATGTTCACAACCCTCTAGCCGCTCAACGCCAACGATTTCGATATGTCTGCCGACACCGACTTCAATTACAGCGCCCATTTTCTGGAGCATCATAATTAGATCCATAATCTCCGGCTCAATGGCAGCGTTTTTGATCACCGTCCTTCCTTCTGCTAAAACACCGGCATAGATAACAGTCTCGGTGGCACCAACCGAAGGATAAGGCAGTTCGATCAAAGCACCTTTTAGACGACCTGTAACAGTCATATGATAACCGTCGTCGAGTTCATCAATGTGTACACCCATTTTCTTTAATGCTTCAACATGAAAGTCGAGCGGCCGAGCACCGATTTTATCGCCACCTGGAAAAGGTAAATGAACTTCTCCTTTGCGATGTAATATTGGAGCAGCCAAAAGAATTGAGAGACGATTTTTTCGACTCAAGGCCATGATGGAAGTAGTTTTAATCTCTTTAGTTGTAGCGATTAGAGTGTGATCCTCAATCTTGACTGTTGCGCCAACCATCTCGATTAACTCCTTAGCTATATCGGTTTCTTCTTGCAGTGGTACGTTGCGTACCTGTACTTCTTGATCGGTCAAAAGAGAGGCTAGGATCATCTTGGAAGCTGCGTTTTTGGCACCAGCGATTTTAACTGAGCCATGTAGCGCCTTGCCTCCAGTAATTTTAAGTTTATTCATAATAAATACTGATTTTTAGTATTTAATAGAGCGTATCATAAATGAGGTATAGATGGTAGATAGATGGAAACACGAAACCCCCGGCCGTCCGATGACAGCTGGGGGTTGAGCGCCGAGTTGACGCTACGAGATCAAATCAAAGTCGATGTGCGAGTAACGCTGCCGCATCACCCCCTCGAGGATCTGCCGGCGACGCCTTGTACCATGGTACTCCGGTGTGCCAGGACGTGAACCATTGAGGTAGTCAGCCAAGGTCTGCAGTGACATCTCCACTGCGCCGGCAACCATTCTGTCGCCAACCTGATAGATATGCCTGCCCTTGAGCTGGTCATGGTGGAAGTGAACGCCGTTGAACTTGTTGTGCTGACGCGGCTCCAGCTCTTCCAAGACGAACGGTGTATCCTTTGGCATCCAGACGGTGTCCAAGAGATGCTCAGTCAACTTCTCCACATCATCACGCGTAGCCAAGGTCAACACGCCGTCGACTTCCTTGGCCATCACCGCCAACCTGTAGCCACGTCGGTCCGACAGTTTGCGGCCACTGGCAAGCTTGCGGGTTGAAGATCCTGGCTCCTTGGCTCGGCGTGTGTGGTAGAAGTAGTACCAGACACCATCAATATTCACAGCTCGGCAGTACCAAGGAAGAATTTCAGCGATGACGTCGAGTCCTCGCGCCTGGAGTTGCTGGGCCATGACAAGCGCTTGCTCGTGCGTGTCGAACAGGAAGATCTGAGGCTCATCATGACAACAGATGTCATTGCAGGTGCCCATGATGCGGTTGTGGTTGTTGGCATCGCGCACTGAGACGATGTAGAACTCACGCAGTATATGTGGATCGAAGAAACGCTCACGCATGATGCGCTGAATCTCCTGCAGCGATTGCTTGACCGCTGACCTTGGTTCAGTCAACTCAACCAGCATGTACTGGAAAAGACTGGCACAAACCATTCGAGCATCGCGCACAGATCGACGCTCGAGCTGATTGCTCCGCGAGATATCGGTCTGGAAAGTCGAGGCATCACGAACGAGATCGAACACGCTAGTGTAAGCCTTGACTCCGTCATGAATATCGAAGGCCTCCTGATACTGCGGGAACTGCGTATACACAGTACTCATGATGGTATCGATGGTGAAGTCGAGATTGCGCTCGGCAATATCGACGATGACCAGGGCGTCCTCATTGTCGAACCGGAGGTAGCGGAAGCGATCATGGATATCCCTGTACCATGGAACCAGCTTCTTGGTCTCCGGAAACATCCGATAAAATGCAACCTTAAAGGCTTCAGTCTCGGAAACTCCATCATTAACGAGCTCCGCAAACTTTCCACCCTTCTTGCGATCCATGATTGAACGGATAATTGTCTCGATCTTCCGGAACTGCAGAGCCCGATCCGGATAGTAGAGTTTGGTTTTCATTAAGTGTCTCCTCTAGACGTGAGATTTTCAAAGAACAGAAAAGAAATTTAGCAAAGATTTAACTTTTGTGCAATGGTAGTACCTTAATAATTTCTCGCAATGTCTCGCGCGAGATGAAAAGTAGAAGACAATCTATTAAGAGAAGTGGCATAGGCTGTCGACAACGTAGCTCTCTCATTTCATAGATTGCCCCACCAAAAAACACGATGCAAATATGCATCGTGGTTTTTGGTGCTCCAGGCAGAACTTACTGGTCCTCTACCGCATGTGGGTAAAACTGCACATCTCTCGGAGAAGCAAGCCTTGGCCCGGTTATCCGGTTCCTTGTACAGAAGAGCGACCGCTGGACCCCCTCACTCTGGCCGTTGGGAGGTCAGATGCTGGTCTACGTAATCTCGCAGATATTCGGTTCGTCCGTGGATCCTTTCAGTGTATGAATGGCCAATTAGTTTTGCCTGAATGGAGCCCTTTCATCGTACCGCACTGAGTCCAGGACTGCAAATAGAAAAAACGGGGTTTGTCCCCGTTCTTTCAACAGTTTTTGCACAGTTTAAATCCCTTCACCAAAATGGAAACGATCAGTCAATTTTTCGTAACTAAACAATTCCACATCATCAAAGAAACGTTTGATCTCGATCGCAGCTGATTCCAACGAGTCTGAAGCATGAACCATATTTGAGGGAACGTTCATTGAAAGATCAGCACGGATCGTACCAGCATCAGCTTCACGCGGGTTGGTTGAACCAACAATTTTTCTAACTTCATCCACGACTCCCAAACCTTCCCAAACCATGGCGACCACTGGAGTTTGCATCATGAATTTTTTGAGATCACCAAAAAAAGGTTTGTCTTTTAAGTGACCATAGTGCTCTTCCAAAGTAGCTTCATCTATACTGGTAAACTTAAGCGCTACTAATTTTAGACCCTTTTTTTCGAATCTGCCTAGCACCTCGCCAACCAATTCACGCTGCACGGCGTCTGGTTTAATAAGTACTAGAGATCGTTCTATATTTGCCATAAGTATTATTATTTGAGGCCATGCTACCAGAATTAATTCGTTTTGTAAAGGATTTAATCAAGTTATAAATCAAATATTCTAATCTCTGGCTCGTGACCATCAGATACAATACGAACATCTCCATCTAAGTCCGTCCGCAAAACTGCAGCACCGATTGACCTAAGACGTTCCACAATAATCGAACTGGGATGACCGTAATCATTCTCCCCTACTGGAATTACTGCGACATCAGGAGTCGTCACTTTCAAAAAATCTAAACCACTTGAAGTCATGCTGCCTTGATGACCAACTTTTAAAACATCAATGTGCGGCAACTGATCTAAAATCTCTGCTTCCTGCTCTATTCCCAAATCAGCCGGCAACAGTATAGTTGTTTCGCCGTAAGTTAGAAGCAGTGTTATTGAACCATCATTCACATCATCGAGTAACATATTATTCAAACTCGTCTTTGGCCAGAGCACGGTGAGCTTTGCTCCCTCGCCTAAGTCATAAGTCTCGCCTTGAAAAACCGTATCAGCATTAGGAGTTAATTTTTCAAAATACGCAAACGCCTCGGTACCGTATTCTTGACCAGATACCCAAACTTCTTCAACTTCATAACGCTCTAGTACGTAGTTAAGACCAGTCACATGATCTGCGTGCGGGTGAGTATTAACGACTAGATCTATCGACCTATCCCAAAAAGGCATTACAGCCGATAACTTTTCTAAAATCTCAGCTGATGGTCCACCATCAATTAACACCTGACCATCCAGCGCATCGATAAATATTGCGTCACCTTGCCCAACATCAAAAATCCAAACAACTAACCTATCGTCAGCCAACGCTTTACCGGATAAATTCTGTTGTAAAAGTGTGGTTATGGCCACGAAAAATATTAGCAACAACAAAGAACCAATTTTTTTATTTAGCTTTTTAGTCATAAGCTAAACTCAATTACTGCGAACGGTAGTTCTGAAAGAGTTGTCACAAAAAACAACATTAATTTTAGCATTGCCCAAGCTGGTCCTGCGAGAAGCGCGCCTAACTCGATACTGAATAAACCACCAAAAATTGCACAAGCACCAAAAAACATGGTGTACGGAATTAATGGCAAAATAAAAACATTAGCAAACAGACTGACTAAAGAAAATCTTCCAAAACTAAAGATTACAATCGGCAAAGTAAAAAGTGTAGCAGCTAGCGTGGCTGTAATCGACTCTCGAATAGCTAGTGTCTCTGGAATAAATTTTAAATGCTTAACTAAATATGGTGAAAAATAAATTAAACCGATTGTTGAAAGCATGGAAAGCTGAAATCCAACATCATCACGTAAAAGAAATGGGTTAAAAAGTAACATGATAGAAGCTGTCAGCAATAAAACATTTGTCATGGTTGATTTTCTACCGAGCTGAGCTGAAGTAAGAACCAAAGCACCCATAACACCAGCGCGAATAACCGCAGCCTCGGCTCCAGCTAGAATAACGTAGCCGAAAATAGCAGCAATAATGAGCGCAAAAGCGCGCGGCCGACGCAGACCGAAAAAAGTCAGCAATGTAAAAACGATCGAGGTCACCACAGCTACATTATAACCGCTGGCTGCAACAATGTGCGTTGTGCCAGTACGAACAAATCGATCCTGCCAAGCATCGGAAAACCGCTGTTCACCAAGCAAAAGGCCGAGAAGCAAAGAGGCTTCTGGTTCACCAAATATTTTATCGTTAATATTAATTACTTTTTGCCGACCTTGTAATAATTGAGCAATAACAAAATTCCCCTGACCCTTAGCAATAACAATCGGAGAGCTACGAGCAAAACAGGTTGCGTAGATTCCTTTGGCTGCAAGATAGCGATCGTATTTAAAACCCTCAATCGGCTGAGGAGCGTCCAATCTACAACGGAGCGAAACCTGATCACCATATTCTAGGCGTGGAAACAACGGTGAAAAAACAATCGCTTTGTCAGCTACTGGCTGATTATCCAGCACCAACTCAGCTAGCGTTAAGTGTTGAGTTTTATCGGTCACCTTAATATCGACTACAACTCCTTGAAGATAAAATTCTTGATCAACAAAGCTAGCTACCGAGTCAGTGCCTGGTAAATTCGCTGAATAAAACCAAAAACCTGCTAAAGCCAAGAACGCCGTAATCGCAAAAACAATAAAACGTTTTTCAAAACGCCAAATTATTAAAAACAAAATCGCTGCAACAAATACCAACAGCCAAAAATAATTATTGATAACTTCTTTGTAACTAGCAAGAGCAAGCCCCAGTAAAAAACCAGCGCTTATTGCCCGTAGTCCTACAGCTGGCGTGAATCTTCTGGACGCCATAGACCAATACCATGAACTTCAAAACCCGCCTCCCAAAGTTCTTGATGTGGCAAGAAATGTTTAGCGTCAAAAATAATTGGACGACTCAAAACTTGTTTTACTTCTAACCAATCAACTTCTAAAAATTGCGGCCATTCAGTCAGAGTAAACAGTGCCACTGCCCCACGCGCCGCTTCTATGGCCGATGCAGCATACATGACATCCTGCCCTAAAACCTGTTTTGCTTTTTCCATTGCTTGAGGATCATAAACAACAACTTTGGCTCCCCTTTCTAACAACTCTTCAATAATCCTAATTGCTGGAGAATAACGAACATCGTCAGTACCTTGATTAAATGACAGTCCCCAGACGCCGACTTGCTGGCCGTCCAGATTGCCTAAAATCTTTTCGATCTTTCTTACAAACCAACGTGGTTGATTATCATTAACTTCAATAATTGATTGCAAAAATATTGGTTCAGAGCCAACCGTTTGTCCTAAATGACACAATGCTAAAGTATCTTTAGGTAAACATCCACCACCAAAGCCAGCCGAAGAGCGCAAAAACTTTTCACCAATGCGATGATCTAAACCAACTAATTTTTCTACACTCTTGATGTCGGCCCCTACCAAATCAGCAATCTTGGCAATCTCATTTATAAAAGAAAGTCGTGAAGCCAGCATGCTATTGGCCGCGTACTTTGTAAGTTGAGCTGTCTCGACTGAGACAATAAATATTGGGGCTTCGATTCCAACATAAAGACTCTCTAAAACTTGCGCCGCACGCTCACTTTCCACGCCAATAACGATTCTGTCTGGATGCAAAAAATCTTGAATAGAAGTTCCTTGGCGTAAAAATTCTGGATTAGCGGCCAGCTCAATTTCGGGGTTGTTCAACCACTCATGCATGACCGTTCTGGTTCCTGGAGGCACAGTACTCTTTACTACGACGATTGTATCCGCCTTAATCTTTGCTCCAACGTCACGCAGTACGCGTTCGATATAAGACAAATCACACGAACCATCATCATGCTGAGGTGTTTGTACGCAAACAAAAACAACAGCTGGATTATCGGCCACTGCTTCGGCTAAATCATTGGTAAAAGTTATTCTGCCGGCTAATAAATTTTCGTGCAGCAACTCTGGTAAATCACGCTCAAAAATTGGCACTTCCCCTCGGTTAAGAGCGTCGACTTTAGCAACATCAAGATCAACGCAAATAACATCATGGCCTAAGTGTGCCAAACAAACTCCCTGGGCAAGCCCAACGTATCCGGTACCGATAACTACAATTTTCATAAACGATTGGCGTGGAATCTAGAAATAATCGACATGCCTAAGGACACAATAGCTGCCACCACAAAGGCACTTTGCAACGAAATCCAACTGGTGACGCCGATGAGGACAATCACCATGAAGATTTTGCCGATAGTGATAGCAGTTTCCTTGATTACAGTGAATTCGTCAACATAGTGACCACAATCAGCCGCTTTTTCGTAATAAATGGCATCCATCGGAGCACGCATAAAAATCGCGCCAAGACTATGAAAAGTTGAAGCCGCAAAAACACCAGCCACAGATCCCACCAATGCTTTAAAGAACCACCCTAGTGAATACATTTTTGTTCCCCAAGATAAGATGTTTTCGGCTCTACGTTTATCAATCAAACGACCAACAAACATTTGAAGCCCTAAACTAATAACAACTAGCACGCCAGCAAAAGCACCAATCTCTAAATACTTACCTTCAAAAATTGTAAAAAGGAAAATTGGCCAAATAATAATTCCAACTACATTCTCTGCTCCATGAGCCATCATACTAAGAGTCAGCGGCCTATACTCCCTACTGCATAATTTAGCGAATGATTCAAAAAAACCAAACTCATATATGACATGAGTTTCTGGTAAATGAACCATTGGAATAAAAGAGAGGAGTAGAGTAAAAATTCCAAATAAGAAAGTAACACCATAGCCGTACTCAGCGATTAGGAATCCACCAACGATCGGAGAGACAACACCGATGATACGAATAGCTGAGTAATAAAGTGAGAGTTGGAAACCAAGCCGGTTGCGTGAAGAGAATTCCGTGAAATCAACATGAAAAGGTGCCCAGTAAAAACTATTAAAAAGAGAAATACCGGCAATGGCTAGGCCTAGAAAAAGATAAGGGTGAAAATCTACAGCAGTGTCGAGTACATAAAGACTGGCATAGTAAAATACAGCTGCCAAGGTTCCAAAAGCCATGCTTGGCACAAGACCAGTTTTGGAAAAAAACTTAGCAGCGATGATGTGCAAAGGCACACGAATAATGTAGGAGACTAAAAACCACACTAAGACTGTAGCCACGTTTTGATCGAAGAACTCAAAAAGGAACATGGCAAAGAAAAGTGTGGTCATGGCTGAACCGGCATAGCCTAAAAGACGATTCGTGGCCAAAGTCGGCAAGGCTGCCAAATGCGCCGCACTGAATCGATGGAGAGTGAATGGAAATGATTGCCTCCCATGAAATCGCATAAGGGTATTATAACAAATAAACCAAAACCCCGCAGAGAACGAACGATTTTAAAATTACGTTAAGAAATTAAACTACACACATTTGGTCCGGCCGGACCAAATGTGTGTAGAATCATAACTCCAGAAAATTCAAAGCTCAACTTCCGAAAAGCTCAACTTTGAATATTAAGCTTTGAATATACTATCAAAATTACTTAAAGATACTCCTAAAAAATCCTAATAATCCGCCAGAGCTGCCGCTCTTACCACTACCTTTCAAGCCTGGAGATTTTTTGATATTCTCTTTTTTTATTTTTGCTTCCTCGATTTGCTTTTCTTCAAATCCGTCGGGAACTGAAATATTAAACGCGCTTTTATATGTATCGATAACCCCACGCTCACCTTCCTTTAATATTTGTCCGCTTCGTGCCTCCTTTTCGATCTTTTTACGATAGATCCACTCTAATCCTTCTTTGACTTCTTGATCGGATAACAATTTATCCAAATGTGGGTACTCGCTCTTTGCAAACTGAACCATCCAATAAAAAACTCCGCCCTCTATATTAGATGGTTCTCTCTTTAATTCATTTATTCTGTATAGGAAGCAACTCCGCACGGCATCTTGTATTTCTTTCGACGCTAAAACTTGTTCAACCGCAGCTAATTTTTCTGGGAACTTGGTTTCGTAAGCTACGTTCACTGCTTGCCCAAAATCTGCCATGTTTTTTCTCGACAATAATATTCCCTCCCATTGACGGCTCAGGCTTTGAACCATCTCTGGGTCAGCCTCTACCCGAGCCTCCTCTTCACTACTTTTATCTGGAGGTGGTAACTCAGCTACAGCAAGATGCTTACCTATTTCTCTTTCTTCAACTTGATCAAATTCATGAAAGGCAGCAACTCGTGTATCCTCTGTATCCCTTTTTTTAGCTCGTGGTCGCTCTAATAATTCAGACATAAATTAGATTTATATTACAAAATTCACCAACTTCCCTGCCACGTAGATAGTCTTTTTTGGCTCAGCACTTAAGAACTTTTTTACATTCTCTTGAGAGAGTGCGAGCTCGACAATCTCTTTTTCTGAAGCTCCTGAAGCCACCAAAATACTAGCACGCAATTTACCATTAACCTGCACGGCAATTTCAATTTCAGGCTCGAGAGCTAATTTAGCATCAAACTCTGGCCATGACTCTGTCTCAACTAAGCCGTTACCACCAAGACGTTCATTCAATTCATTGGCTGCATGAGGAGCAAATGGTGCCAGTACTTGCAGGAAGTTCAGTAAACTCGATTTTTCTACACCACCTGCAGCATGAACATCATTTACAAACATCATCATCTGAGCTACGGCTGTATTAAAATGCATAGCTTCTACATCCTCACTAACTTTTCTAATTGTCTGGTGCAGTGAACGAGTTACTACTTCAGATTCAGTCTCCACGATTTGATCTGCGAGACGCATCACTCTGTCTAAAAACTTGCGCACACCTTTCAATCCGTTAGTGCTCCAAGGCACCGGTTCCCCAAACGGACCCATGAAAAGCTCGTAAACACGCAGTGAGTCCGCACCATATTGCTCGACAATTTCATCAGGATTGACAACGTTGCCTTTTGACTTACTCATCTTTGAGCCGTCCTCAGCCAAAATCAAACCTTGGCTGGTACGTTTGGCATACGGCTCAGTTGTTGGCACAAAACCCTGGTCAAACAAAAACTTATTCCAAAAACGTGAATACAAAAGGTGAAGTGTGGTGTGCTCCATACCGCCGTTATACCAATCAATTGGCATCCAATTTTTGAGCTTCTTCTTATTTGCAAACACTTTGTCGTTATGCGGATCGATGTAGCGTAAAAAGTACCAAGAGGAGCCTGCCCAATTAGGCATAGTGTCAGTTTCGCGTTTGGCTGGCCCGCCGCACTTGGGGCAAGTAGTGTTCACGAATTCATCAATCGAAGCTAAAGGCGACTCGCCGCTATCGGTCGGCTCATATTTTTCAACCACCGGCAGTTTGAGTGGTAATTCAGACTCTGGCAGCGCCACCCAACCACATTTTTCACAGTTGACTAAAGGAATTGGCTCGCCCCAATAACGCTGTCGCGAAAAAACCCAATCGCGCAGCTTGTAATGAACCGCTGCTTTACCAACACCCAATTTCACCAGCCTTTTGATAATTTTTTTCTTGAATTCAGCGGTTGAGAGTCCATTAAACTCCCGAGAATTAATCGCTACGCCGGCATCTGAATGAATTAAAAGATCTCTATAAAAATCATTTTTTGCTAACCATGAATAAACATTTTCTGATACCTTTTTTGGTTCTTCTCCATTAAAGGTCATGCCATACTTGTCGATTAAATCATTTGTGCTCTCATTAAGCGCTATCTCCTCAATTTTTCCGTCCTTATGCTTAAAAATAAAGTTAAAATCATTGGGCGTGCTAAATTCATTCCAAAAACCCGGCTCTAGTTTCTCTTCAATCAATCGCTGATAGTCGCCCAGCTTATCAAATGGAATAAGAATCTTAAAATAACCTTCTTTAGTTTTCTCGATAACAGTTACTCCCAGATCCTGTAAATCTTTTTCTGTCATTCCCATCACATAACTTCGAAACTGCTCCTGATCTTTCAACACAACCGGCCTAATCGGTAAATCAAACTTCTTCGCAAATTCAAAGTCACGTTCGTCATGAGCTGGAACAGCCATAATCGCGCCAGTGCCGTAGCCCATCATGACATAATCTGCCACCCAAACTGGAATCTTTTCATCATTAACCGGATTGATGGCATAAGCTCCTGTAAAGACGCCGGTTTTTTCCTTGGTCGCGTCAGCGCGGTCTATATCAGTTTTATTTTTGGCCGCTTCAACATAATCTGTGACTTCTTGTTGGTGTTCATCTGTAGTAATTTGTGCCACCAACGGATGCTCCGGTGCCAATACCATGTACGTCGCGCCAAACAATGTGTCAGGCCGCGTGGTGAAGACTTTAATCGTATTTTGGTCGTTGCGAGGAGACGCAGTCGACGTGGCAATCCCATCGCTAGAGATTGCTTCGCTATCGCTCGCAATGACGAAGTTGACCTCTGCTCCTTCGCTCTTGCCAATCCAATCCTCTTGTTGCTTCTTGATCTTGTCCAAATAATCCAAATCCTTCAAATCCTCGAGCAAACGGTCAGCATATTTAGTGATGGCAATCATCCACTGTTCTTTCTCCCGTTTTTCAACCAGACCACCACATCGTTCACATTTTCCATTCACTACTTCTTCATTAGCCAAACCAATTTTACAAGAAGGGCACCAATTAATAGCCATCTTTTTCTTGTAGGCTAAACCAGCTTTAAAAAACTGTAAAAACATCCACTGCGTCCATTTGTAATATTCTGGATCTGTTGTATTCACTTCGCGTGACCAGTCAAAAGAAAAACCTAAGGACTTCAACTGCCGTTTGAAAGTAGCAATATTTTCAGCTGTAACGTCCTGCGGTTGACGGCCAGTTTTAATAGCAAAATTTTCTGTAGGCAAACCAAAAGCATCCCAACCAATAGGATACAAAACGTTAAAGCCTTCCATGCGACGCTTCCTGGCGATTACGTCGAGTGCTGTGTAGCTTCTAGGATGGCCAACGTGTAGACCGGCTCCAGAGGGATAAGGAAATTCAATCAAACAATAATACTTTGGTTTTCTTGACTTGTCGTCAGCTTGAAAAACTCCAGCTTCTTCCCAACGCTTCTGCCATTTTTTATCAATGTTTTTGTGATCGTACATATTGGAAGTATCGTAACGAAATTATTAACTCTTGGCAATGAGAAAAAACCACCATCCCGATTGAAAGTAGTGACGAGGAATTTAATTTGTCATCCTGAGCGAAG
>Ga0180007_10001688_pt1 | contig 28512 bp, 18 predicted proteins | sample MM_PC_MetaG_FD_121122 | JGI IMG/M metagenome (GOLD analysis project Ga0180007, IMG submission 121122) | Groundwater microbial communities from the Aspo Hard Rock Laboratory (HRL) deep subsurface site, Sweden - MM_PC_MetaG | ecosystem: Environmental > Aquatic > Deep subsurface > Groundwater... | reverse complement strand
TATCTTCAGGAATAGTCAAATTCTTAATCACACTTGTTGTTGTTTCAACTGCAAATGCTTCTTCTTTTCTTGTAATTATTTGTCCTGTTTTAACATCTAATAATTGTATATCAAATTGTACATCTACTCTTTTTGTTTTTCCTAAGTTAAGTAAATCTGTCTGCAATCTCAAAACCCCTCCAGGTGCAACAGAAGGTGTTAAAGGTTGTATTTTAACATCAAGTAATTTTCCTTCAGCTTCCAAGACGCGCACAGTTATAGGAATTGTTCCTTCTTTTTCTCCTGATTTCAAAACTAAATCCCCATCATAATTTCCAGCGTCGGCAAATTTAGGAACAGTTATTCTAATTAAAATATTTCTTGATTCACTTGGTTGAAGTTCAACATTAGTACTTTCAAAAGTTAAAAATTGAGCAACATCTCCTGTAGCACTCAATGAGATTGTATTAAGTTGGGTCAATGTATTAGATAAACTAATTCTAAAAGTAGTTGTATCCCCTGCAAATAATTCTTTGTAAATTGAAACTGTCTCTACTTTTACCCCGCCAATATTTAAGTAACTCTTAATTATATCTTCGATTCTCTTCAAATCTTTTGAACTAATTCCTCCTCCACCCCCGCCCCCACCACCAGAAACAGTTACAGTTGTTGACCCTTGCGCAGTTACACAATCGGCCTCACAAGTTGAAGTAGTCTCTCCATAACTAACTTCACATGCACCATTTCCACATTTGTTTTCAGCAAGAAAGTAAGCGCTAAATCCAGTTGAATTTGCTTGAACAGATTTTGTGTCAGGATCTCTCGAAGAAGTTAAAACAGACCATGAACCAATACAACTTCTAGCAGTATAATTCCAATTTGCACATTTAACAATTCCCAACTCAGATGCAACATCATATAGATATGAACTATAATTAAAATTAAGTGCTACAACATTTTCATTAAAACCAGTTGAATTAGAAGCAAAACCAATAAAAGGTTTGTAAAGTGAAATTTCATCTATCAAATCCTCCCCATCAATACTATGTAAATTTAAACTCATATTATTAGTAGTCATATTAGTAAAGTTAGCATTCCTAATCTTAATTTCATCAGAACCTATTTTTACTCCAATATCATAATCCCTCTTATTAATACTCAAAATTGCGCCACCAGTTGAATTAGTAACATTACTCATTAATATTGTAGTTGTATTTGGTCGATATAATGTTACATTCGCGTCGGCAACAGCAACAGAAGCATAATCAAGGAATCTTATCAACCAAGAATATCTATCATAAACTTCAAACCAATCAGTAGTTGAATTCAAATTTCCAGTTGTATCATTAGCAGAATAATTAACTAAATATTCTCCAGCAGTATTAAGTGCAAAACTATTATTAATATACAATCCTCCAGATAATGTGAAAGATAAGTTTGTTACATTTGAATCTGGAGAAGTCAAATAACCCCATACAGAACCAACTGCAATATTGTCTGTAACATTCACTTGAAGATTTATGTTGTTTCCTAAATTCACATGGTTTCTTGTAACATTAAAATTAGGCACAGTTATATCTTTGTATGTCACTGCATCTGCTTCTGTTGCACTTGTAGAACCATAACTTGTATGTGTTGATTCCAAAGTCAAATTATGCGATTCACCACTTGTAATATCTGGTGCAGTACATGAAATATTCCATAAACTATTTTCAGTTTGATAACTTGAACTTAAACCTGAACAACTTGAACCTCCAATTGTAGCAACCCAACTAACATTAGAGGTGACATTATCTCCTGCATAAGTTACAGATGAAGTTATGTAAATTGTATCACTTGCAAGAACATCCACCAAAGGATTTACCTGCGTCGGTGAAAGCAAATTCATACCTAATGAAGAAGTTGTCAAATTAATTGTAACATTCAAATTAACAGGCGTAGCACTACTATTTGAGATAGTAATATTCTCAAAGAAATTTCCTGCTGAATCTGGAGAGGTATAAGTAATCATAAAAGGAGAAGAACTGCCAAATGCTACTAACAACGAACTTGTATTTGTTGAAATCAATGAACTATTTGTTGAACTAATTGCAAAAGCCAAATTAGAATTACCTGTATTATTAACAGTTACCAAACCAATATTCCCAGAAGAATCAACACCTTTTGTCGAAGTGAAATTCAAAGGCGAAGCTGTCCATTGTTTTGTAACAGGAACATCTACATAAACAATCATTGTCTCTGAAATATCTTCTTCTGAAATATTTATTGTCCCATTATAAGAACCAGGAGCATAACTCGCAGGCACAGTAACAGACACATTCACTAATCTAAATGTATTCGCTGAAATATTAAAGTCTGATTCATTTGCTGAAAAAGTAAATGCAGTACAAACAATTCCACTAGCACAACTTACATTCATTCCACTAAGTAAATCATTACCTGTATTTGTAATATTCAAAATACTAGAATTACTTCCTTCAATTGTAATATTATGAGTGAAATTCGCAGGAGTATATGTCAGAGATTTATTTGAAGCAACAACTACACTCATATTAATTGTCTTTGTGCTTGTAGTTGTATCGGCATTTGTCCAATTAACCGTCGCATTCAATTCATAAGTTGCAGGAGGTGTCAAAGCAGAAACATTCACTTGGAAGGTATAACTTGTGATACTTCCGTTTGTAACATTTAAAAACAAATAACTTGCAGGAGAAATAGTAAATACAGAATTATTCTTAACAAAACTCAAATTAGGAGAATATGCTCTAATGTTCCCTGTATTGTTAATTGTATAATTTACATAAAATGTTTGCCTATGTGTTTTATCCACGTCGGTGATTGTGACAGAAGAAACATTCTGAGTTAAATTCAAATTAGTAGTTCCATATGCAGTAAAATTGTAAATTCTTGAAACATTTGAATTGCCATATTCATCTAAAACATAAACAGTTACATTATGGACTCCTGCAGATGTTGGAATAAAATTTGCAGTCCAATTAATATAAGTCTTATCTCCTCCATCTTGACATTCACCAAAAGTTGCACAAAGATTACTCGCATTAACTATTGAAGAACCCCCTGGCCAAGTTAAATTCAAAGTAGCCCCTGACTGATTAACTGCAACATCATCTCTTGTCTTGAATTTAATTGTCACATTTTTATTCACTTCTGCCATATCCCCATAAACATTCTCAAATATAAACCACACATTATCAGTCCAAGGAGGTTGTTCGATAATCCACCAAGCATCTTCTACATTAGCAGAAGTTGGCGAAGCTGTTTCATTATAAAAGTTGACCCTAACTCCTACTCTATCCAGACCAGAACTATATCCTTTTTGATAAACAGTTACTATTGAATTTTCACCTTTTGTAATATTAATTGAAGTTGGGTTTGTAATTAAATCTCCAACAGCATAATCTGTTGAAAAAAGCAAAGCAGCATAATCTGTCCAATTATTAATACTTCCAACTGTCTCATCTTCATAAGTCATATTCATTGTCATATTCATATTTCCTAAATTTGTAATTGTATAATTTCCAACTTCACCAGGGGTATTTATTCCAAAAGTATTATTATAACTAAAGTTTGTTGTTGGAGTAAAATACCAAGAATAATTTTCAGGAACAATTATTGTTAAATTAAAAGAACTTCCTCCTGTATTTGTTGAAGACACATTTACTAAACCAGTATAATTTCCAGGTGCAGTCTGGGCAGGAATAGAAACATTCACTCTTACATTTTCACTCTGACCTCCAACAATACCTTCAAAAGACACGGGGGTTATATTGACCCAAGAAGAAGATATATTATTTGAACCTTCTGTTAAATTACCTTCGACAAAACTAATACTTACCCCAGTAATTGAAGCTGTTCCTGTTGATTGAACCTTAAACAAGAAACTACTATTTGATTCATGTTGTTGAGTATAATTCACAGCTGTCTCATTTAATTGCATTGTTGCATTTAATGCAATAATAATATTCATATCAACATATTCAATATACTTGCTTGAAGCTCCTCCTGAAATAGTCCCATTATTATCTGTCCAATTCACCCTCCAAATAATATTTTTATCTCCTGCACTTGAATCTCCTTCCATAGTTATATTCATTGTTATATTACATTGAGTATCTGGGAAAATTCTTGAACAAGGATTATAATATTCTTCAACACTTTGTATATCACTATGTTTAATCCCTGTAAACAAATAAGGAGTTAGCATTGATGCTTTGCCTGTATTATTCAATGTCACATTCCATAAGAAAGAATAATCAACACCTGCTGTCAAATCTGCAATTGTCTTATTATACACCCACATATTTGCAGAAGTTGTTAATTCCTCCAAATAATCTCCAAATCCTTCAGAAGCATTTCTGTAGTAATCTGTTTCATTAAATGCAGATATATTTATTGTAAAGTTTCCATAAGCTAAGTTTGTTGGAACTAACCACGAAGCTGTACATTCGTCGTCATAACAAGTTGTGCTCCAAACACCTGTGGAATTTGAAATACTAATATTTATTGTTCCATTAATTAATCCGCCTGTATCTGTTCGTGTATAGTTCGCGAACACAGAATAATTTGAAATTGAACCAGTGTAATTCTTTGTCACAGTATAGTCCACATCTGTGTAAGTCCAAACATCTATTGTAGTGGAATTACTTCCCACTATTCCTGTTATAGGATTATTTGTAATTGAAATTTCCAATGGCAAGTTTCCTAATGTTGTTGAAGGAATTGTAATATTGTAATTATATCCTCCTGTTGAATTTGTCGACGAATTAAGATAAGAGATATTTACCCCTGTTAAAATTGGTGTTTGACTCAAGTTAGTTGCTTCTAAAATTGCTCTAAATTGTAAAACACTTTCTGAGAAAGAGGTTATATCATTCTCAATTGAACCACTTGTATAATTATCACTCCATGCTCCAAATGCGCCTCCCTCTGTTGCCTCACGAATTTGTATACTAATATCTCCTCCATTCAAATCTTCTGCCCATTTCAAAATAGTATAAGAAACATTTGAAAGTGTGATATTCCCAGATTCATAAACACCCATGTTAGAATAATTATAATTTGTATAATTAACTTCAAAATCAATTATTGGATTTTCACTTGCCCAATTTTTATTATCAGACATTAATCTTACATAAAAATCCCCTTGTCTATCAACTGGAATTACTCCTCCAATTGTCGCTCCTTTTGCAGTTGTAGATTCTAAAATAACCCAAGTAGAATTATCCAAACTATACCAAACACTTGTATTCCCTGTTGTTCCATCACTTGAAGATTGAGTTGTTGCATAAGCAGTTGCATTGTAAAATTCTGTTAATGCAACAAATCTATAAGTAATATTTCCAATTGAAGAGGACATACTATCTCCTTCAAATATTCTTGCAGGTTCAGAATTAGCCCAACCAAGAATATTAATTTCCTGAACAAATACTCCAACAGTAGGAAGAACGCCATAACTATCATTATATCTTACTGCTTGCCCTTCTGAAGTCAAGTTTAATTTTACAATATTAGAAATATTAACATTGCCATCACCAGTTCCTTCTGTGAAACTTGTGAAATTATAAGTGTTTGAACTTACCAGTGTATTATTCAGTTTGATGACAATCGAGTTATCTGCAATATCCCAGAAATCAGAACCATTGTATCTTTGTATTCTTCCCTGCACATTTATTGTGTCTGTTGTGTTTGCAACTGAAGAAGTTGAAATTGAAATTGTTGTGTTCTGAACAGAGTAATTGCTTTCTGTTAATCTAATTATATCAAATCCATTTGTCAAATTAGCAAACCATGTAACTGCATAATCTCCGAGGGTGTCTGGTTGGTCATATGACAAGTTCCAGATTCCACCTGCTGGGCTTCCTATTAAACTCAAATTCGAAACTCCTGTCGGACCTGAAACCTGCACCCACACATTTGAAATATTATATCCTGAATTTGAAGAATCAATATCTTCTGCTGACATGTTAGTCGTGAAATTAACATTCTCATTATAATTCACATAAATTTTATTTGTTGTGTTTCCCAACGATGTCTGGTTAAGGAAAGGTATTCTTACTCTTTCTTCGCCTGTTCCAGTTTTATATTCGTAAGTATCTTTGAAACACTGAGTTGTCCATGAATAATTCCCAGCATAATCAAATGTTCTATTGTAATAATATAAACCAGATGTTGAATTGTATGTCATATTTAATTGAGTTCCACTTCCCTCCTGCCCTCCTGTAAAAGTTATATTACAAGTCGCCCCTGTAATTACAACAGCATCTGCAGTATAGTTCGCAAAAAAGTAAGTCATCTGGTCTGGCAAGTCCTCTTGCTCTTCTGTAAACCACAAGAATTTGTCCTCTGTATCGTCTTCCAAATCATAAACAACAAGGTCTGAAGTTTGTGTAATATTAATCAAACTTGTCCACTCATTATTTTCCTCATTACTTTCAGGATGTTCATTGTTAGGGTCAACGGTAATATTTAATAATTTGTTCAACTGCGAGGTTGTTGTTAAAGTGCAATTAGTGAGAAAGGATTCTGTACCTGCTATTGAAGGAATCACATTAGAATCAAAAATCACACCATCAAAATAACACGACACATTCACATTCGTCGCACTCGGCGGTCCGTCGTTTGTTATATTAATCTCCAAAAATGTCGCGTTTGAATAAACAATCGTCGGCACAGTTACATTTGTTACAGTCAAGTCAAGAAGAACAACATTGAAGTTCAGTTCGCTTTCCGACGCTGTATTGTTCAGCGTGTCCCAGCAGGTATAAGTAATGTTGTGATATCCATGCGAAATTCCTGAATAAGTATAATTATAATAAGTTGAATTGAATTGTGTCATGGAAACATTTGCCGCACCGTCAAGAGAATAATAACATTCTTCAATTGCGAAAATATTGTCGCTGACACTCACATTAAAATCCATTGTCGCAGAATAATATGTTATCCCATTATCAGGAATGATTATTGTAATTGTCGGAGGAGTGTCATCAAGTGTAATTGTCCTCGTTGCTGTTGAATTTGAATTTCCAGCGTCGTCAAACACAGTTGCGTTGTAATAATATGTTGCATCTGAAAGTCCTGTCCAGTTTATGTTGTGTTGAACAGTTCCTGCTCCTGAAGAAGTGGCTTCCCAAATACGGATTTCATTGACAATTATATCTTCAATAGAGGTAAAAGATAACATAAGATATTGCGTGCTTTGTTCAGTGAAATTAATTTGTTCTAGATCATAATCAGAAGGGGCTGTATAACTCCCAACAGGCGTCCACGTTGAACCATCATCTGAAACTAAAATTTCATAAGTATTTGGATCATAAGTAGTCCCTGAGAACGTGGAGAACTCTAAAACACTTATTTGTTTTGTCTCAGAAAAATTCCATGTAATATTTACAGGAGCACTAGAATCTCTCCATTCAACATTTCCTACGTCCATAGATAAATCGCGAGTAGCATTTATATTCCCACTAGTTGTGCTTGTAGCAGTCACTGTTGTTGTAGAAAGATTAGCTAAATTAGTTGAGTTCTTATAAACACGAATTTCTGCAGCACCAAGATAAGTTCCATCTCCCATATTATCCAAAAATTCTATCTTCAAGTATCTCTTTGTTTGAGAACCTAAAGAAAGTGTGTCGTATTGTCCATTGAATGTTGGTACAATTCCATCAAACAAACTAACTGTGCTCCCTATCTGCGTCCAACTAACAGCATCATCACTCACATAAACATTCGTGTTATTAGGAGAATAAGTATAAGCAGTTCCATAAGTAAATACTTCAATTGTATCAAAAGTGTAATTTGCAGTAAAATTTATAGTTACATTCTTGTTGGTTACTCCCCCCCCAGCAATCCACTCTTCTCCATCCGCCCCAGTAAGTTTATTATCTCCTAAATTTTTAAGAAACCAACCAGAACCAATCTCAGGTCCAGAAATCCCCTCAAACGTCCCGTAACTATTATTCAGCAAATTCAAGCCCGCAGGAATTCCCCCTGCAACTGACGGCGTATATGTCTGACTCGTATTAAGCGTTGAATCATTATTATACAAAAAGAAAGTTATGTTCTTCTCATTCGTGTCTGTCACACTCACATTCACAAAAATCCAGTCCTGCGATTTGTTCGCGTTGTTGTCTTCTGTTGGAGCGGTGAATTCAATCAAAGGATTTGTTGTATCTTTTGTAACACTATACATTCCTGTATCATTTTTATTTCCCGCCTCATCAACAGCATAACCAGTGAAAGTGTGACTTCCGTCGGAAAGTTGCGATGTAAAGTTAATTAATTTTGAAGTCGCATTGTAGAGCATTACAACTTCCTCTGCTGAAAGAGAACGATTGAAAATCATTACTTCGTCTATTGAGCCGTTGAAGTAACCTTGAAAAGTATCATCACCAATTCTAACTTCTGAAGTTGAACTTCCTAAAATTCCTTTAAATAAATTCTCATTACTATTGCTATCTAAATCGCCATCTATATATATCCTCATAGCTTCCCCTTCTCTTACAAAAAGGACATGGTGCCATAGAGTATCCGTAATAGTGGTAGATGTTGTAATCTGATGTGTATCTGTATCATTATCCATTCTTAAATAGATTTGGTTACCAGAAGTATATCTGAATAAAGTTGGGTCACTACCAGTAGTCTCAAAACCAAAGATACCATGAAATTGTCCAAGCACTGCTCTCTTAGTCCAAGCTGAAAAAGTAAAATTCATATCTAGGGAGATTAAATCATTAGGCAATCCAACATAATCTCCATCACCATCAAACTCAAAGCCCTTTCCAAATCTTCCCAAGTCAGTTTGCACTGCACCGCCAACAGCAGAACCATTATTTGAATTCCCAGACCAAATTCCCAAGCTCTCAGCTCTAAGTTCTAAGTCCTCAGTTCTGTCGTTTCTTTTCACCAAAACAATATCATTTCCAACATCAACATCATAAATCTTTCCAGAATAATCAGTTACCTTACTTATTGAATTAATTTTCACTGGCTCGTTGTTCTCATTCAAGAAATAAATTTCACACTCACCAGAGTGATCCCCTTGGGGGACGCAATTTTGGAATCTTGAATATGTTTCTGTAATTTGTTCTAAACCAAAATCAGAAAGATTTTTATACTTCGTGTTGCTATCTGAATTTATGAAAGAATTTAAGTTTAATTTTCCAGATGAAGCACTTGATTTAATAAGAGATTCTCCTAACCTAAATTGGTCGCAAGCATTTTCTAATATGTTGTTTAAAGAATTATCAAAAACATCTTTCTCACCTGAATCTGCTCGTAAATTATCAGATAGTTTTGGGGAGCAAATATTCTCACAAATCAGAGACAAATTATAATCATCAAAACATTTATATAATTCATCGCCCTTTATATCATTACAATGAGAATTGAAATCAACGACTATATTGTTGCAGATACTGAGATTTGTGGTGGAGTACCGACTTTCAAAGGAACTCGCATCATGGTCTGGCAGATTTTGGAATTGCTTGAAGCAGGAGTTCCTGTTGAAGAAATTCTCAGCTACTTCATCGTTCCCATCACAAGAAACCATATCAAGGCAGCCCTTCAATACGCAAGCATCATAACAAGCAGTGATAATGTTGTCATTAACTTCAAAAGAGACCGAACTCAAGTTCCTACTTGATGAAAATGTTAAGAAAGAATTATTAATATTTCTTAAACAGCAAGGATTTGATGTTGAATTCAAACCAAAAGGACTCTCCAACGGAACACTTGCTGAATTCTCCAAATCAGAACAAAGAATTTTAGTTACAAATGATTCGCACTTTTCTGATATGCAAAGATTTACTAAAGATAAAATATTCTCAGTTATCTGGTTAAGATTGCCTTCAAAATCTCTTTCATTAATCAAATCATTTTCAAAATTACTTAAAGAAATTAAGTTCTCTAAATTTAAAGGTAAATTAATAACTTTATTTGAAAATGAATTTGAAATTTCTCCCTTGATTTCCTGACTTGAATAAACCTTATGTTTCTCACTAACTAACAAATCTCCGTCGCTGGTTTCAATTCTATACATATCGCCTTTATTGTTAAACTCCTGATATTCAGTTGGAGTTTGCCACTCCAACTCACCACTCTCTTGATTAAGAGTTGCAACTTTTTCTGTCTCATCTAAATCAGCAAAATATTTCCATTTTTTGATGTAGCAAACTTTATTAGAAGTATTAAGTGTAGAGGCGCCGTGGCTGGGATTCGAACCCAGAAGTCTTGACAGACCTCGCTCATCAGGCGAGTGCGTTACCATTGACGCTACCACGGCATCCTCTACAATAGGATTATAAAACGAAACATTTATATATTTATTGTCATTACAAATATTAAGATCTTGACAGACATCCTGCGTTATTATTGACGCTACATTTTCGTCGCGACTAATCAACGCGACTTCTTTTTTATTTTCATTCACATTTACTTCGCTGTTTTTATTATTAACTACTCTATTATCAACCCCTTCGCTGTCAAGCGAAGCAATTTCACAAACAATATTCTTATTCTCGCAATCAATCAATTCACAATCAACTTCTTCCAAAGTCAAAATCTCTGTCTCATTATCATAACAATGACCAGAAATATCAGTCGGGTCGCCAGATGAATTAACATCATCCATTCTCCACCACCCCACCAAAGTGTCATCTAAATTAATCATTGAATAAACATCATTATTATCTGTTGCTGTTACATTAACTAAAACAGTTGAACTTGTGGATGCGTTGTCTGTCGTCGACGCGTCAAACGCGACAGCAGGATAAGTGCTATCTTTTGTAAAAGTATAATTCGCAGTTCCAAACGCACAATTAGAATTAACATCGCACACATAAACATTCCACTTGTAAGTTCCGTCGGCAATTCCAGAAACATTAATTATATTCGGCGTGCCTGAAACAATCGCTGTCGCGTTGGTCTCATTCGCTGCCCACACCCCGCTCCAGTTTCCATAAATCGTCGCGTTCTTCAATGCCTGCGTGTCTGTCGCAGTAAAATTAAAATAAACAACAGACGAATTATAATAAGAACCATTTGCAGGAGCATTCAACTCAACAACAGGGTCACTCCCAATCAAAGTAAAATTATCAGATAAATATGTTGTCTCATAACCTCCTTTCTCACACAACATCCCATAGGTTATGTTCGTCGCAGAACTAAATGTCTTATTATGCTCCCATAAATCACTCGTCTGATTCCATGTCATGTCATACTTCGGAGCATCCTGCATGTACAAATCCCAGATTTCATCAGCAGAAAGAGAACGATTCCATATTGCTACTTCGTCGAGGGAGCCGTTGAAAAAGTTTGTTGCTGCACTTGTAAACCATGCCCCTATTCTGACCCTTGTATTTGGATTATATAAAGAAGTAGGAATTGCACCCAAAGATATTGAATAGCTTTGATTTACACCATCTATATAAAATTCTAATGAACCTGCATTATATTTTACTAAAACATGTTGCCACTGGTTTAATGAAATAGAATTAGTATTCGTCCTTACTGTGCCTTCAAGTGACCCATCATTTGGGTCACCGAAATTTACTCCAAGCCGATAACCACTATCATCTACTAAATTCATGGCCCAAGAACGCAAATTCCCTGTTGTTGTGTATTTAGAAATGATAATCCCACCATCACTTGTAGCAATAGATTTAGGGTATACCCATGAACTAATTGTAAAACTATCTTCTAAATTAACTACCTCAACACCAGAATCTGTATAAACATAATCATCCACCCCATCAAACTCAAAAGCCCCTGCACCTAACTTCCCACTTGAAGCCCAAGCAGGAGAACCAGCAACCATTGTCCCATTATTACTATTACCACTCCATACCACCAAACCATCTCTCTCGACCAAAACAATATCATTCTCTACATCAACATCATAAATTCTTCCTGAATAATTTGTTACCCTACTAATTGAATTAACTTTTATTGGTTGATTATTTGAATTAGGCCCAGCAGGGTCATCCCTTGGGGATAAGAAATAAATTTCCTCACCATTATTAAAGCGAGAATAGGTTTCTGTTACTTGTTCTAAACCAAATTCAGAAAGATTTTTATACTTCATATTGCTATCTGAATTTATGGAAGAAGAAATTACATTCAAAATCAATGCACCCTCTGAACTTAATAAAGAATTTAAATTAGCACTTGCTAAAGTTGTCAAACAATTCATAAGAAGGTGGCAGTTTTCAGTAGCAAATGATTTATTATCTAAAAGTGAATTAACTGACAAGCAAATCTCTGAGTTTTCTAATTCATTAAAAGAGCTTGTTGCAAAAAGACATGGAATTTGAGATAAAATGCCTTCAGTTCCCAAATCATTAATCCTTGATGCTAACATCTTATTCTCATTTTTTAAACAAAACTCATTTAGAAGATATTTAATTGAAGAATTATTAAATTTAGACTGTGAATTGCTCTCTCCAAAATATGTTTTTGAAGAATTATCCAAAGATGAACACAAAATCTGTAAATTTGCTAAAATTGATTCTTCAGAATTTGAATTCCTAATCTCTTTACTTAAAGAAGAAATTAAAGTTGTAGATAAATCAGAATATGAAAGATTCCTTTCAGACGCTTCCAATATCTCTCCACATAACTCAACCAAAGACGACCCGTATTTTGCATTATCACTTTCTCTCAAAACACCAATCTGGTCAGATGAAAAAGCATTCAAACAACAATCTGAAATTAAAGTATTTTCAACTAAAGAATTATTAAAAATTCTAAGATTAGAGTAAAGATTTAAATATTCTCTTTTATAATTATCCTCTGTGTCTTGACCCGATTGAGAAAGTTCAGATTTATTTTGAATTAGTACCTGGGGGATAAAAAGGTCTTTAGAGTCGAGTTCCCCCCGCGCCGACTCAGACACATTCTTAGATGAAGAATAAACTCTATGTTTCTCACTAACTAACAAGTCGCTGTCGTCTGTTTCAATTTTATACATCACATTCGGCGACGCAAACTCTTGATAAGCAGTTGGAGTTTCCCATTCCAACTCACCTGTCTCTGAATTCAGCGTCGCAACTTTTTCTGTCTTATCCAAATCACTAAATAATTTCCAACCATCATCAGTCATAATCTTTGTCTCATTATCATAACATTCTCCAGAAAAATCATAAACCAGTGTATCATTCTCTCCATAAGAAGAATCATTATTCATATGCATCAAAAGAACCAAACTCTCATTCCACTCTGCCAAAGAAGAATTAATTTCCTGCCCCTCGTCTGTATATTGTATTTCGCACTTTGCATCTTGGAAAATATGTGCATAACCATTCAAAGAAGCAACTGCAATGTCGTTAATTCCGTCGTTGTTTATGTCTGAAATACTAATTCCTGGTGAGGTTCCATAATAGTTTCCAATACCTCCCTGCCCAATTGTATAACTAAATAATAAACTTCCTGTCCTGTTTAAAACCCAAAGAATAGCATCTGAGCCACCTGCAATTATCTCAATTTCTCCATCATTATTTACATCTTTTATGAAAATAGAAAAAATGTTGGTTGTAGGATTTGTAAAATTCCATAATTGATTGCTACTATTATCATAAGCCCATATATATCCCCCTTTGTCTCCAACTAAGATATCATCTTCCCAACCATCATTATCTAAATCTGATATAGCTAATTCATGATTAATATCTACAGGTCTTACTTGTGTCCAAATACAATTAGCAACACCACCATCACAACTACTACCCATTTCAGCACCCCAAGTTCCATTCCAACTATAAGCAAAAATATCTCCACTCTCCCCAACAACAATGTCATCTTTAAATCCATCATGGTCTAAATCAACAGCAACTACAGAAAACACATATCCTAAATCAGCCGTATTAAATATTAAAGTTCCATTATCTCCAACAAAAGTTCCTACCTGCCCATTATAATCACCTGCAACAACATCATCATCCCCATCCCTATCAAAATCTCCAATTGATAATTCATAAATAATTCCTGCAAAGGTATTTGAGCTATTCCAAATGTTCTGCCATGTTACTCCATCAGAAGTATTAAATGCAAAAACCTTATTTACTGAACCATCATTTGCACCAACTGCAAAATCATCTTTTTGACCATCATTATCTAAATCAGCAATAATAACTGTATAAGTATCTCCCCCAGCATTATAATCCCAAACTTCGTCTCCTGTCTCATTGAATACTCTAACATAATTATCTGTACCAACAACAATAACATCGTTTTCATAGCCATCATTATCTAAGTCCCCAACCCCAATTTCCCATCCCTGACCAGCCAATTCATTCCACCAAGAAGCTTGAGAACCAATCATTGTTCCATTTGGATAAAATCCAGTTAATTCATAAGTTGTGGATATAATTACACAATCTTTCTTACCAGTATTCAGGCAATCAAAATAATCTATGGTAAATGCATAGTTAAGAGAATCCAAATCACTCGTATTCCAAACAACCTGCCCAATCTCATTTCCCCAAGGCCAGTTTGTCACATCCCATGCATCATTCCTCGTATAATTCGCATAAAAGAAAACCTGTGCACCAACTTCAGGAACACTTGTTGAAGTATTAATCGCAAGAGAAGTTGCATACTCGCTGATAGAAACATTATCCACCAACGAAACATTCGCATAAATTCCTGAATTATCATAACAACTTATATTATAACTATAACTTCCAACAGGCATTCCATCTATATGCGTTTCTGTTGTGTTCTGTATATAACCGCCGTCGGCAATTATCTCATACTGCAAAGTAGAAGGATTGAAAGACATATTCACAGGAGAATACAAATTCCAATCCAAACCTGTCTTGTTAAACCTAAACTCGCAGTATTTATCAGTGCCGTTTATTATAATCCCTGCATCATATTCAGAACCACTTGTCCAGTTTGCGTAAAACTTCGTGTAGTTTGCATAACGCGTCATTGTATCTGTATCATCTGAAATATTCAACTCAACATTCAAAGGAAGAAGATAAAAGATACTTTGATTGCTGGAATTAGTTACACTATCTGAAGTAAGATTCTGCCAATACAAGTTCGGCGTGCAATTCACCCACCAAGTATATTTACCAGAAACCAAAGCATCTTGCAATTCAATATTTGTTGGTGTATCATTCGCAATAACATCAGGTGCATCCAAATCAACATACAAAACCCTTTTCTCAGAAATATTTGAAGCATCCCCACCAGTGCAATTTATCCACCAAGTATATCTACCTTCTGCAAGTGTTTGATCTATTGTGAAATTTATAGGTGTGTTGTTTAAAGCATAATTATATGCAGTTGCATTTGCCCATCCAAACTCAAACAACTGCGTGTGAACCCCTTCTGTCAAAACTTTAACAATGTGATAACCTGTATTATTTTCACAAGAATAATTCTCAAAGAAAACATTATCAACTATCCCTGAATAATCAATTAACCAGCCATAACCTGCGTCGCTCAACTCCTGAACCAAATTATCTAATTCTTCCTGACTCTCATTACTGCTTTCATTATCAGAAATAAACTGAAAATCTAAGCTCTCAGTTCCAAGTTCTAAGTTCTCAGTTCCAAGATCTAAGTTCTCAGTTCTAAGTTCTCCTGTCCCATTTGAAAATAAAGACGAGCCGGTTGAAACGGCTCGCCCAGTTAACCCACTCTTATAAAAAGAGAATGAAAAAAATAATAATCCAATAAAAAAAACAGCCCCTAAAACAAATAAAAAATTTCTATTAACCCGCATCTTTTTATCTGATTTTCCTACACCAAGATAGCGGGTTTTAGTCACTCCATCTTCACGATAATTTTTATACAAATAAGGTCCGTAAATCTTTCCATCTTTTTTTATATATTTCTCATGCACCATCTTTTTCCAATTAAAATTATCAGTGGGTTAACTACGAAAAATAAGAAAAAAGAGTTTTTAAATATTCTTATAGAATTTTCAAAATTTAAGAAGATAAAAACCAGTTAACCCGCAAAGTCGCACTAATAAATATGTTTACCATGCAACAAATTTACAAAGCATATTTTGATTGCAGAAAAAGCAAGAGAAACACAATTAATGCACTGAAATTTGAATTTAATTTAGAGAATAATTTACACGAATTACTAAAAGAATTGAACAATAGAACCTATAATCCTGCTCGTTCTGTTTGTTTTGCAGTTCTTGAACCAACTCCAAGAGAAATATTTGCTGCTGACTTTAAAGACAGAATTGTCCATCATCTTTTAATAAATGAAATAGGTGAAATTTTTGAGAAGAAATTTATTTTTGATTCCTGTTCTTGCAGAAAAAATAAAGGGACGCATTTTTGCATAGATAGATTAAAAAATTTTATCAAAAAAATAACAAAAAATTACACAAAAAGAACATATTATTACCAATTAGATATTTCTGGATTTTTTATGAGCATTGACAAACAAATACTATACAATTTAATTGAAAGCAGAATTAAAAAAGAAAAAACCGCAAAAAAGTGGGAAAATAAAATTCTCTGGCTTTCTAAAAAGATAATTTTTAATGAACCAACTGAAAATTGCATTTACAAAGGAAATAAAAATCTTCTGAAATTGATTCCAGATAGAAAATCACTCTTCAAAGCAAGAGAAGGGAAAGGTCTCCCAATTGGAAATTACTCCTCGCAATTTTTCGCAAATATCTATCTAAATGAATTAGACCAATTTATAAAAAGAAAATTAAAATGTAAATATTATGTTAGATATGTTGATGATATTATTCTACTTTCAAAAAGCAGAAAAGAATTAAGATTGTGGAAAAATAAAATAGATATCTTCCTACAAAAGAATTTACTTCTAAAACTAAATCCAAAAAAACAAATTTTCCAATCAGTTGACAAGGGAGTTGATTTTTTAGGATATTTCATCAAGCCAAAATATAATTTAGTCAGAAAAAGAGTCAAGAAAAATTTGAAAAGAAAGTTATATTTTTATAAGAAATTGTTAAATTACAACAATCCCGACGATAAACTACTTAAAAAAATTTTATCCAGTATAAATTCTTATTACGGACACTTCAAACACGCAAATTCATTTAGATTAAGAAAACATCTTCATGAAAATCATTTTGGAATTTTGAAGAAATTTTTTATTCCTGCAAATAAAGAATTTACTCATTTTAAAATTAACAAAATCAAATAATGTTAAGTCCAATTTCCAACTTAACATTATAATTCTATGTAACCCAGAAAAATTAGTGCTCACTTTCGTTCGCGATATATTCTTCTTATTAATAAATCAAGAACCCAATCGCAGCAAGCTGCGGGGTATGTTAGTTCAAAACTCATAACTAATTAGTTTTTTATCATCTCTCCCTTGATTCAATACATAATTCTTTACAGCTGTTAAAGCTCTCCCGTCTCCAACAGTATCAATATGCCCCCATCACTCCAAAATTCTCCTCCCCAAAGTTCTTCTTCCTTTATTTTAGGAAATTTTTTAAATATTTGAATTGCTAAAATACTTTTACAGATTTGCATAATTCTCGACGGAGCATATCTTGGTGCACCTTCAACAACAATATGAACATGATTATTTTCGTGTCCAATAGCATCGAAAAAAAGAAAATCCCTTTCCTCAATTCCTCTACAAATTTCCTTCATAAATTCAAAAATTTCAGAAGTTATCAAATCCTTACGATATTTTACAACAAAAACCATGTGATACCTTATACGATAAGAACAATGGCAAGCCTTTCTAAGTTTCATAAAAATAATTAGCTGTTTAGTTAATTAAAGTTATCGCAGCAAGCTGCGGGGTAAGCCCCAAGGAAGAATATAACAATATCCGACGAGAGTATCAGAGGTGAAATTTTTATTCTTGGTTTTTGTTTTTCTTTTTTAAATTCTGGAAGAAGGGGAATGTCATCTTAGTGGGTTTACTTAACAGATAAGAAAGTTTTAAATATTCCTTATTCTCATTTAGATTCATGGAAATCAAAGTTGAATTACCTAATGAATTGAAAACAGCATCTGCTTCTAAATTACTTGGTGCAGCATTGATTAGATTAATGAAGCAGGACATTTCAGAAAGATTCAAGCAAACCCGCGAAGTCACTGACGAGGACTGGGAATTTTGCGAGGCAATTGACTGGCATCCTGTTGACGAACTTCCTCCTAAACCAGAGCATATTGAAGAATTAAAGAGAGCATTAAAAGAAACTCCTATTTCATATGACTCTGCTGAAGAATTTTTTAAGAAATTAAGTTTATCAAAATGAGTTATACTCCTGATTTCATGCCTTCCTGTGAAAAAACTATTGACAAAGCAACTAGAAAAAATTCTGTTCTCGCAAAAATCATCACCAGAAAAATCAGTGAAATTATCCAAAATCCCCATCATTATAAGCCTCTCAAGCACGACCTTGCTGGAGAAAGAAGTGTTCATATCCTCAAAAGTTTTGTTCTTAAATTCATCATCAATGAAGCCAGCAAAAAAGTTACCTTCATCTTCTTCGGACATCATGACGACGCTTACTAAATCACAAAAATTTAAACGGAATTAATCTTTTTTCTCTGCCCATTTAAGCCACCCCCCAATCATCTCTCCAATTTCTGCAATTTTTTCTTGCAAATTCAAAAATCTTTTTTCTGGAATTAATTTTATCTCAAACGCAAACCGAATTCTCAATTTTAGTTTATCAAATTCCAAACTTAATTCAGAGATTTTATTATATTTTTCCGTCGCAGAATTTGTCTCAATAATTAAATCCAACAATTTCCACGATTTATTTAGGATTTCTTCACCCAAAGAATATTTATATTCCTTTGGAAATTGTTTTGTTATTAAATAAATTTCTTTCATTAACAAATATGTTTTTCTATAAAGGGGCAAATGCTCAAATCTTGACATAATCGCTCCGCGAATTGCATTGGGTTTCATATCCTCGGACACAGCGGACAGAGTTCGCGTTGTTCTTATTGTTGTTGTTCACGTTGCAGTCACTGAATCTCACGTTCCACGCGTTGGTAGCACTATTCTCCGCCGAAGACCAATAATTGCCAGTCAAACTCCTAACGCTCTTTTTCCCTTTCAAAAAAACACTGGAAATCTAACAATTAAGGAGATTTCCTGTTAAACAATACTCTAATGAGTAAGGGAACGCTATAAAACCCGCTACACCCTCTGCAAGGCCTTAACCAAACAGAATCTGGCGGTAATTATATTTAGAAAAACATTTTTATAAAACTTTCGTCATTAAACTCTGAGTTCTGAGTTCTAAGTTCTTCGCTCTTTCCCAGTTCTCTAAAATTAATTTATTAAAATTCCTTTTTTCAAAGCTTCACTAACAATCGTAATTCCTTTTTTTAATCTATTAAACTCTTTGGGGGTATAGCACAAAAAATCAACAGGCAAATCAATCTCCCAATAATCATACATTTTGCTTACTCTTTCAAAAAAATTCATATTTTCAAAGTCAGGAGAAATTATAATTAAATCCACATCGCTGTTTTCATTAAAATTTCCTTCTGCTCTGCTCCCAAATAAAAAAATTTTTTCTATTTTTATATCATCGTTCAATGTAACTAAAAATTTTTTCAATTCTAAAATTAAAGATTTTTTTTGCACCATTTTATTATTTCCTCACAATAATTTAGAAAATTTTCCTCAAATTCTTCTATCTTTTCAATCTTGATGATATCTGGATATCTCGTATACTGATAAGCAGGAGTTAATTTTTTACAAGATTCAATAATTTTTTCAGGAGCATTTAATCTTTTAGATAATAAAAATAAATCGTGTGTTTTCAAAAGTTCTTTAAACATCTTTAGATAAACTGCTTTTAATGCTTTTTCAGCTGCTTGTTGCAAAAAGAAAAAACCCGCATCTTTTTTATTCCCCTTCAGATTATATTTTGCTGTTTCAAAATCTTCTTCTGCTTTTTTAATCCATCTTCTATAATCTTCCATAGATATATCAACATAAAAACATTTTTATAAAACTTTCGTCATTAAGTTCTACGTTCTCAGTTCTCAGTTCTCAGTTCTCAGTTCTCAGTTCTCAGTTCTCAGTTCTTAGTTCTTAGTTCTTAGTTCTTTCCCCGTTCTCAGTTCTTTGTTCTCCTTATCAACCCACCAAGCATCTTAATAATCTGATTAACTTCACAATAAAACAATTGATACTCTTCCTGACTAATATAATTTAACTTCAAACATACTTGGAAAATTGTACTTACTTCATAAGCTGAACCACGACTAATAAATAAAAATCGTTTAAATTCTTTTTTGCCTTCTCTTCCTTGTCCTTCTACAATATTAAGAGGAATTGAAAGTGTCGCCCTCCTTAACTGAGAAGTTATGCCATATAACTCTTCCTTTGGAAACATTTTTGTCTTCAAATAAACTTGCTCAACTAAATTCATTGCCTTCTGCCAAACCAAAAGATTTTCATAATTGCTTTTCTCAATTCTAAGATCTAAGTTCTCAGTTCTAAGATCTAAGTTCTCAGTTCTAAGATCTAAGTTCCCAGCTCTTCGTTCTTCGTTCTCTTTCCTTTCATAATTGCTTTTTTCCTCTTCCATTTTTCTAAGTTCTACGTTCTAAGTTCTTCGTTCTCTCCCCGTTCTTAGTTCTCTCCCAGTTCTCAGTTCTAAGTTCTTCGTTCTCTCCCCGTTCTTCGTTCTTTGTTCTCTCCCCCAAATAACCAAATAACCTTAGCCTCGGACACAGCGGACAGAGAGCGCGTTGAACTTACTGCCGCCGATCACGCCGCAGTCACTGAATCTCACGAACCACGCGCTGGTAGCACTATACTCCGCCGAAGACCAATAATAGCCAGTCCCACCTTCTCCCCCAAAACAAGTTCCAGAACAAGAAGCAGAAGAGCACAAATTAGATAATTGAGTTTTATTTGCAAGAACCCAGTCAGTAAATCCCCCATAATCTAAATTATCACAATAATTGCACGCAGCCCTGTCAGCAACACCAACGCATGAATCAGTTGGCTCATCAGTTCCAGAACCCCCCCAGACATAAGTAACTCCTGCAGTTGCAGTCCAGCACTCATCAAAAACACAATCAACATAAATAGTATCACTAGAGCAATTATATATTTTATAATACTGCTTTGAAGCGTCGCAAGAACAACTAAAATCACAAGTTGGAGAACACTGCTCTGTTTCTAATAATTCTCCTGTTGTATTAAAAACAGAAAGAGTATAATTTTCATAACACAAATTCAGCCTGCATGAATATTCTGCTTCAGAACCAGTAACACTAAAATTAAAACTCGGCGTTGTATCATTAATCACAGAATTATTTCCTGGCGACGGAGCATGAATAGTTATTGTGTCAATTGTTGCTGCCGCAACAATTGCAATAATTAAAATGAAAATTCCTCCTGCTAATAAAAATCTGTTTCTTTTATTTCTAAGTTCTTCGTTCTTAGTTCTTCGTTCCCCCCTTCTTTTCATATTATAATTAAAAGAACATCATATTTAAAAGTTTCTGGGCTTATCTAAGTTCTCAGTTCTCAGTTCTCAGTTCTAAGTTCTAAGTTCTAAGTTCTAAGTTCTAAGTTCTTTCCCCGTTCTCAGTCCTCAGTTCTTTCTTAGTTCTCAGTTATTAAATTTTTAATTTTAATTTTTCACTCCACTATAATCAACCAACCAAGAATAACCTGCAGAAAATAATTCAGATTCTAACTGATTTAACTCATCTTCTAATTCTTGTTGCGTTTGTGCATAAACTCCTGCAACAAACAACAAACCCACAACTAACAAAATCCCCCCTATTAGAATCTTGCTTCTTGCTGTTTTATCTTTGAATAAATTAATTTTCATTCAAAATCTCCTTAACTTTATTTACAAATTCAATTGACTCCAACCTCAAATTCTCAACTTCTTTTTTATCAAATTTATAACTGCTTGAATAAGTAGAATCCTGTCTCTTTTGTTTTGAAGAAACATAAAACAATAAATCCTGATAATCCAAATAAAATTTATTTATTAATTCAACATCTTCCTTATCAACAATGCCATAATATTCCTTAATCAAAACACATAAAGTTGCATCGTGATTTTTAGAAGAATATCCTTTTTTCAAAATCAAAGCCAAAGCAGAATGATAAACAGCATAATAACAACCAGTAATACACCAATCAAGATAATTCATTTTCAAATTATCCTTAACAAATTGAAGGTTATGCTCTGCTTTCTCTAAATGCCCTTTAATTTCATTCTCATCAGATTTTTGTTTTTTTATTAATCTGTTTCTTAAATAATAATCTATTCTAAAATCCAAAAAACTACTTTCAGCGATTAATTTATTCAAAAACCTTGAATTCATTTCAAAACCTCTCGGCAAATTTTATATTTGACAGGTTTAAGTCTCATTTCAAAACCTTTCGGCAAATTTTATATTTGACAGGTTTAAGTCTCATTTCAAAACCTTTCGGCAAATTTTATATTTGACAGGTTTAAGTCTCATTTCAAAACCTCTTGATAATATTTAATATGATTAGAGATAGGATATCCTGTTTCAATTGCAGATTGTAAAACATTATCTTCTTTAAGCTTTAACTCATTAACAAAATTCTTATGGCTAATCTGCAAAATATTTATCTTAATCCCAGTCTGTGATTCACTATAATCTTCTGCTTTAGAAGTCTGAATTTTTTCATTAACTATCAATAACAAATCAACATCAGAATTTTTAGCAAAATTTCCCTTTGCAGTTGAACCAAATAAAACAACAATTAAAGGTTTAATTTCTAATCTCTCAAGGAAGTAATTAATTGCTTTTTTCCTTAAACTAAGAAGATTCTCAAATTTCTCAATATCAAAAAAGGCAAACATAGAAAATGCCAAATTATCCTTTTTTATAGAATATCTTTTAAGATTCCCTTCCTTTTCTGATTTCAAAATCTTATTTTTTTCTAATTGATTCAAAAATCTTGATACACTATTTTCATTAAGTTTCGTCTTGCGTGCAATTTCTCTTAAATGAATTTTCGCAGATTTTTCATTATAAAAACTCTTCATTATCTTTTCATACCCTGATTTAAATATTGTTTCCATTTTTTAAACAATTGTTTAACTTATTTAAACATTGTGAATTAACCAGCCATAACCTGCGCCAGATAACTCGCTTTCTAAATTATTTAACTCGTCTTGCAAATCAGATTGCTGATCTGCTATTACAACTCCTACTATTAGAACCAATGACAGCACCCCTATTATCCCCATCAAGCTTTCTATTTTTTTCTTAGCAGTTTTATCTTTCCAGAATTTCATTTAACAAACTCCCTTAATTTATTTCTAATCTCATTAATCTGTTTTTCATTAATCTTAATTAAGACCCTTTTTGTCTTAACAAAAAAATCAACAGCCCCTTCTCTGACAAATTCTAATTTATTCTGATTAATTAAACGATTTGGATAATATTGCAAATCATTTCTTGATTCAAAAGCACTTTCAACCAACTTAACATCATCTTTAGAATAGAATTCTAATAAAAACCTCTTCATAAATTCAATAGAGCATTTGTGAACCTCACACTTAACCCCAATTCTTATCATAACAGCATACAAAGAATAATACATTGTGTAATAAGCAGTTGAAGCTGTCCAAATTTTACTCTCTGAATTATTTTTAATAGCTTTCAAAGATTCCTCTGCCATCTTTAGATAAGCATCAGCCATATTCTTATTTGGCCCAACCAACTCAAGCCCGTTCTTTGCTTTCAGACACCAGTTAATACTTACCATTTTTGTTTTAACACCTCCTCAATAAAAGATTCGTAGCCCACAAACAAAATGTGATTCTCAATAATTTCCTCAATCAAAGGATTTTTCTCTTTCAAAGAATTAACAAAATCTGAAATACCCCCTCCTTTGACCCCAACCTCAAGATTGTAATCTTTTGCAATTTTCTTAATCTCATTTTCATCAAAATTTCCTACAATGAATAAATCTAAATCAGAGGATTTTTTTTGAATTCCTTTTGCATAACTTCCAAAAATACAAACCACTCCTTCTAATTTAGCATGATTCAAAATCTGTTCAATCTTAGGATTTTTATTAAAAAATTCAATTGATTTCTCAACTTCAAACATAAGAAGGTATTTTTTTATCAGAGGATTTTTTTTATTTAATGAGAAAAATTTTAAATGCCCTTTCATAACAGAGGATAAAATTCCTTCCTCTTCTAATTCAGCAAGAGTCAGAGCAATATTTTTTTGACTTATATTAACCTTATTGATTAATTCTCGACCATAAATCTCTTTATTATACCCTCTAAGAAAATGTTTCATAACCTCCAGATATTTATTGTGTATCATTTTACATAGTTGTGTATTTATTTACATATTTAAATTTATTTAATATATTATAAAACACATTATCAACTTCTCCTGAATAATCAATCAACCAGTCATAGCCCATTGAAGACAAATCACTTTCTAATTGGTTTAATTCGTTTTGCAAATCACTTTGTGTATCTGCTATTACAATCCCTGCTATGAAAATCAATGACAGTGTCCCTATTATCACCATCAAACTTAATGCTATTACATTTTTAGCAACTGCCTTCTTTCCAAACAAAAGTTTTTTAAAATTTATCATCTCCTATTTTTCTAATAACTGTCCCTTGCGGTTTTCCGCATTGGACTTCTTTTTTAATTTCTCATTGAAAGGTGCATTTTCAAAATCTTCTTGTTTAATTTTAACATATTCATTCACAGATTTCATTAAATCAAAACTTCGTGAAAAATTAGTATTTCTTCTTTTAGTAAAATAAGTGTATAAGATAATTTTAATCCCAAATTCTCTTATTTGGTTTATAACAGGAACAAAATCTGAATCACAAGCAATTAAAATTATTTTTTTGATTTTTGGATATTTCAAAGGAGCTGAAGCTAAATCCAAAGTCATCAGAGTATCAACTCCTTTTTGTGAGAATTTAATCTTGCTCCCACTAACAATCTTTTGACATCTACCCTCACGAATAATTAAATTTTTGTGAGACAATTTTCGGATAAATCGGTCATACTTATCTTTTCTTAATTTTTCTTCAGTAGAAGGATTATGTGACTGAAATGGAGGAGCAGTATAATAAAAAATCTTCTTAACTTCTAGATTTTGTTGTTCTGCTAAATTCTTAGAAAAGCTAATTAAATCATAAACAAGATATTTTCCTTTTCCAAAATATCTACTTAACTTAGACAAGAATCCTGCATCAATAAAAACTAATGTTTTGAAGGAATCATCCAGAGACCTAAATTGATCTCTGGGGAGCATGTTAGTATTTCTAACAGTTTTATCTTTATAAATTTTCTGTTTACTTGTGATTTTCAGGTTATTCATTCTAATTCCCTCCTTATCTCTTCAATCCTCTTTTTCTTCAGATAAATATCATAAGGAATATCTGTCCCATTAATCCGCACAATCATGTTCAGCGTCGAGTTCCCGCATTTTGTTTCTAAATATTCCAAATCAATTGGCTTCTCAACATTCTCACAGGTTGTCTCATTGCTTGTCTCGTTAAACTCGCAAATTTCAACAGTCGCGTTTTGTCCTTCAAATCCATAAATCGTTCCATTATAAAGACTCACAGTCAAATTCGCCTCGCCAGAAGTATTAAACGCAACAGTCCAATTCCCGCCAACAGTTGGATAACTCTGCACATTCAAGATTGTCAATTCTAATTCATATGTCTCATTAGACAAATGAGGAACAACCCACTCAATATAGTTAACAAGTTTCTCGCTTCTCACTTCTGTTTTATTTACAACTGTCTCACTAACTTCTGTTTCATTGCCCCCGAGATTTTGGGGTACACCAGGCGGTGTCAAGGTGCAATTAACAGTATAACATTCTGTTTCATTCTCCAAAACAGTTTCATTAATCTCCAAGATAGTTTCATTAACTTCCTCAATTATTTCATCAGAAATTTCACCAATAACATCCCCCGTGATACCAACAGACTCCAAAGTTTCATTCTCTGAGATCGTTTCATTAGTAACATTAACAGAAGATGTTGAACCAACATTTCCAGAAACTCTATCCATAATTTCGTCGCCCTCAGTACTTGTCAAGTCATTCAAACTTTCTTTTGCATCTTCATTTTCCTCATCACTATAACCAATAAAGTTTACCTGCTCTCTTGTCCCGTTTGTAATTCTATAAAGTTTAATCTGCCATTCAGAAACAGGTTCAGAGAGTTCAGTATAAGCAAGAATATTTTCATAATGCACATCAGACGAAATTGTAATCTGTTTCCCCCTAGAAGTATTTTCCTCAAAAGAAACAGACGCTGGTGTTACATACTCAATTTCAAACTCTGTTGCATTCTCGTCAATCACAACTTCCTTTGTCTCGTTTGTCTCTGTAACATCAATTGTTCTCCCAGTAATTCTGCTGAATAAATTTTTGAAAAAATCAAGAAGAGGAGATTTTTCTTTCACATCCAGTTCAGCAGAAATTTTTCCAGACACAACCTGCGCATTAATTTTTGTCCTTTCAATTTTCTTGATTGACTGCCCAGTTAAAATACTTCCAGAAATTTCTGTTTCATTGCCCCCAGTAGACATTTCCGAAGGAAATGTTTCGGGGCCTGCTTCAGTAGGTTCTCGCACCTCCTTGGTGTACGCCTGTGGTGTAGTTTCATTTACCAAAGAGGTTTCATTAATCACTTCTTCAATTGTTTCGGTTTCATTCCCCTCGCTACTTGGAAGAAGAACCTCATTCAGTTTGTAAACAGTTATATTTTCAGCTTCTTTAGGAATCTCAATATTGAACTTTCCATCTTCATCTGTAATTTTCTTTTTCCATTTTACTGGTTTACCTAAAACAGCTCCATACTGGATTGTACTAATATTATCCCTAACAACATCCAATACAATTGTCTCATTCAAAATCTCTGTCTCATTAACTATAATTGTTTCATTAGGCTCAGCAGAGTCATTCCCGAGAGGGAACTCTTCAACAACTTCATCAACATTTATCTCTTCACTTACTTCAACGATTGTTTGGCCCTCATAAACTAAATAAATATTCAAAACAGAATTTTCAGCAGTCAAGTTGAACTTGTTCACATCAATAACTAATTGTAATCCTTTCCCTCCAAGATAATCTTCTCCAAAACCTTCTTCCTCATAATAATAATTTGTAGAAACAACAACCTGCTCATTTGAGTTTTTCACCTTCACTTCTTTGTCTTCAAGAATCCTGCCCCCAGTAGACATTTTTGCAGGAAATGTATCGGGGCCTGCTTCAGTAGGTTCTCGCACCTCCTTAGTGTACGCCTGTGGTGCCATTGCCATAACACTTCCAGAAACAAGTTCAGCATCTTTGTTCTTATTCATCTCATAAACAAAATCATTTCCTTTGCTCACCACACCAAAAACACTCAAACCCCCAACAACCTCTCCAGTCATAGGACTAATTTTTTCCTCTTTCTTTTCACTCGTGCCCTTCAGGGTATCTTTCTCCTCTTCCTTGACTTCTTCCTTTTCCGCTTTAGCAATTTCTTTTTCAGTTTGAACTTCAACAATTGTTTCTTCAACAACCTCTGGAACAACTTCTTGCGTCTCTTCAGCACTCCCTGTTTCTTCTACAGTCGCGATTACATTTTCTTCAGGCTCAGCAGAAGGCTCAGTAGAGTCACCTGCTTGCAGGCCTTGCAAAGGTTCTCGCAACTCTTGGTTGTTCTCGTGCCCTCCTTGGGTATCCTTTGAGGAGTCTCCCCCGAGGGGGGGCTCAACTTCAGGCTCTTCAACTTCTGTTTCGCTCTCTTCAACTTTGCCCTCAGTAGGCGTTTCTTCTGGAAACGTCTCGGGGTACGCCTGTGGCGCTTCATCAATAATCTTCAACTGAAAACTCACATTAGGATAAATTTTTTTAGAACCAACAACCCCATAACCAGCTCCTTCACCTAACAAACTCAAATCTTCAATAAAATAATATCCAGGGATAGTTTCATCATCAACCAATTCAGACAAAAAATATTCTTTTGTTGAACTACCAAAATTAACAATCACTTTTGAATCTGCAGGAACCAATTCTCCTTCCTTCAAATTAAATTTCAAGTTACCGTTTAATAATTCACCTACAGCATAACTTGTTTGAATTTCAGAAGAAATTTTTCCTGTAAGAGAAAAATTCAAAATAAAAAAAGACAACAACAAAAATGTTACCGCACCCAAAATAAACAACCAATTAAAAAGTTTTTTAGAAACAGTTTCAGGACCCCCCACATATTCTGTGATTACCTTACCATCTTTTTTAATACTTTTATAGAAATATGGACCATAAGTTTTACCGCCCCTTTTTATATATTTTTTATAAACCATTTAGCACCTTTTTTTGCGTATAACGCGAAAGCATGAAAGATAATTTCTGATTATCCTACTTTTTAATGATAAAAATGTGGAAAAATAACTATTTAAAGATTATCCTACCTTTACCTTATGTGCTCCCACCAGACATATGTCACCCCCTAAAATAGCAATTTAAAATCACCATAAATTTCATCAGGAGTTTTATTATTTAGGCTTGTATGTGGTCTAAAATGAT
>Ga0180007_10001687_pt1 | contig 28515 bp, 10 predicted proteins | sample MM_PC_MetaG_FD_121122 | JGI IMG/M metagenome (GOLD analysis project Ga0180007, IMG submission 121122) | Groundwater microbial communities from the Aspo Hard Rock Laboratory (HRL) deep subsurface site, Sweden - MM_PC_MetaG | ecosystem: Environmental > Aquatic > Deep subsurface > Groundwater... | reverse complement strand
TATTCTTCAACCAAATCTTCAGCTTTCTTTTTCGTTTTTGCTTCTGCAAATACCCTCACGTACTCCTCAGTGCCTGAAGGCCTTACAATAACCCATGAATCTTCAAAATTTATACGCACACCATCAATATCAATAGAGTTGAGTTTCTTTTTCTGCGCATGAACGCGAACCCGTTCAACCATTTTTGTTTTTTGTTCTGTTGATGATGTTTTGAGTTTTGATTTCACGTTATGATATACGGGAACCTGCTTCAACCATTCGCTCAGCGGTTTTTCACAAATTGCTTCAATCATTTTCGCACCAGTCATGAATCCATCTTTTGCAAGAGAAAGTTCTGGCCAAATGACTCCACCTACTTCTTCTCCGCCCATAACTGCTTTCTTGCCAAGTATCATCATTTCTTCGCTCAAATACGGAGCTCCGATTTTGGTGTAATTAGTCTTGTATTTTGGATCTATGCTTTTGACCGTATCTTCTACCGCCTTGCTTGTAGCCACTGTGGTAACGACATCACCAGATACACCAGGAATTGATAGTTTCCATAATACGCATAATGCAAAAACTTTATCTCCAATTACATATTCGCCGGTTTCATCCACGAAAATTACACGATCTCCGTCTGCATCCCATGCAATTCCGGCATCAGCTTTTGTTTCATTTACCTTTGCAATAAGTTCACTAACATTTGCTTCGGTTGGTTCGCTTGATCTTCCTGGAAATGTTCCGTCAAGAGTTGCATTTAACAATATTGTCTCTACACCCAACTGCTCAAAAAGAAGCGGAGCTATCACGCATGCTGTGCCGTTTCCGCAATCCAGTACAATCTTGAGTCTTTGCTTTCTTTTTGTAAGTTTATCGAGATTAATTAACTTGAGAATTGTATGGGTGTGTTCACTAGTTGCATTTGGATATGTAACTATGCTACCGATAGTATCCCAGTTTGCACGATTTGTTTTTTCTTGTTTTGAAATACTGTTCAAGAATGAAGAATCACCAGTATCGTCAAGGAATTTTTCGATCTCTTCCCCGCGTTCCCATGAAAGCGAAACGCCTTTACCATCAACAACCTTTAACGCATTCCATTCAGGAGGATTGTGTGATGCGGTAATGATGATGCAACCAGCAGCTCCGAGTTTTTTTACCATTAGCTCTGCAGTAGGTGAACTGATAATTCCAAGATCAATAACATTGCAACCAACACTCGCAAGTCCGGCGATTACACTGTTCTTAAGGACTTCTCCAGTAAGTCTGCAATCCCTTGCAACAAGCATTTTTCCTTTATTGAAATATGTGCCGGTTGCCCGAGCTATTTTAAGGGCCAATTCTGGAGTAAGTTCATTGAATCTTCCCCTGACGCCATTGGTGCCAAAATATTTAGACATAGTATTTGGATTATCTTCAGCAATTTAAATAATTATCTTAACAATATGTATTTATGGAGATCCACATCCTTCGTCTTAGTCATCGCCTTCCGCGCGACGAACGTATTTCCACACACGTGGCACTGGTAGCCAGAGCATTCGGTGCAGAAAAAATTATATATTCAGGACAGCATGACTCTGGACTCGAGGCAAGTGTTGAACGTATAGGGGAGAATTGGGGATCAGGCGCAGATGGAAAAAAATTCACAATCGAATATGTAAAAAGCGCAAAAAGTGTAATGAAAAAATATAAAAAAGACGGCTTCGTGATTGTGCACCTCACAATGTATGGGATTGGCGTTAATGACGTCGTTAATGAAATGAAAAAGCATCAAAAACTGCTTTTGGTTGTTGGATCAGAACAAGTTCCAAAAGAGATATATGAACTTGCGGATTTTAATATTTCTGTGACTACCCAACCCCACAGCGAAGTGGCTGCCCTTGCCATAGCCCTAGATCGTCTACAACATGGCAAAGAACTGAAAAATGGCGGATTTGATTTCAATGGAAAGCTTAGGATTGAACCGTGTGCCAGAGGAAAGAAGATCCTATCGAGATAAGAATTGAGATCGCTAAAACTGACCAAACAATAGGTTTATATTAGATATCTGGTTTTACATTTCGTGATAATATGCTTAGACTTTCTGAAATTGTACTCTCGTCAGGTGAAATAAAAATAATGAAAAATGCACCATCATCAAATGTCCACGTTGATGTCAAGATCAGCAGAATGACACAACGGGACCCAACAACAGTTATATTGGAATTTAGTTATCTGATTGAATATCAGCCTATGGTTGCGAGAATGAGACTAACTGGTGCCGCATACTGCTCTGACAGTCAGGATAATATAAAGAAATTGGTAACTGAATACAGCAAGAGCAGAAAATTACCAGTAAGTATGGTTGGTAATGCACTTAATATGATAAACGCAAATGTTGGCATAAACTCGCTTCTTATCCTTAGACCGTTCAAATTAGTTCCACCATTCATGCCACCACCGATAGTTCCTGAAGCCAAGGATTCGACAATGCCACCACCAGTAATTACAGCCAAACCAATTGCACGTTCCGCACCAGTGACAAAATCAAAAAGCAGCAAAATTGGGAAAATAAGACCAAAGAAGAAGAGATAGTGGAATTTAACCACTCCCAAATTTTGAGTACATAACTATGGTGAATAATCCGCTTAATATAAGAAGAACGATCAATATCCAATGAAATGACTTGACTTCAGATCGAATTGCAGAACTTTTTGCATCAACTCTTTGAAGCTATGATATTCGTTCATAATCCACCCAGATTTTCCAGAATACTCGTTTCCTCCATAATGATATTTGTATTCTATTACTGCACGATATTTAGTCCCGCGTTTTCTTTTTCTGTTTTCTTTACCCTCGATATAGGATTTCAATACAAATCCATTTGTTTTTTTCCAGAAAACAAGAATAAATAGTTGTGCAACTATTGCTATGGCACAAACGAAAAAAACAAAAGCACCAACATAGACCGGATCAATTATGGTTTTAGCAATTTGGAATAAATCCATGAATTATCTTTGATTGATGGGTTTTTATTTCTCATCTATTATGTCAGGATATTTCGAATCTTTTCTTTTTAGCAAAAATATCCTTGATGATTTGTCTTCATTCACGATTTCATAATTTTGTGGATGATCTCCATTGCCCAACACTGTGATGAATTTCTCGCTCCATTGTTTCATATCCTCATAATAAGGCATGTTTTCTTTTTTCAGCCTTTGCCTTGAAAGCCCAAGAAACATGTAGGATTTTACCTCGACAAAATCAGTTTTTGATTTTTCAACCAATGTTGCAAATTCTTTCATGAACTTTGAATCATCATTCATTCCTTTTATCAAAGTGAGTCTGATTACTCGCCTGCATTTTAGCTTTGGCATGATTTCAAGTGTTTGGTTTAGTTTTTCCCACCCGTCTTTGTAATTCGACCGATTGATTTTTTTGAACAACGCTTCATTTGAAGCAACAAGAGAAACATAAAGCTGTGTTGGCAACGCATTCTGATCTGCAAGCTCTTTGATTTTTTCTGGTTCCTGCCCATTTGTTACAATAAATATAGTTTTTACTTCTTTCTTGCTTTTGAGCAACTTCACAAGTTCTCCGAGTTTTGGATAAAGAGTAGGTTCTCCTGAAAGCGAGATTGCCCAATGGCATGGAAATTCATTAAAGCTTTTTTTGAAAGCTTCCTGATCAGTATCCTCAGCACCGCCAATGCCACTAAGAAGGCGTTTTCTCTGCTCAACACAACCTTTGATTATCTCTTCTGGATCATCAACATTTTTCATTTCAGTTTGTTTCATCCATTCCATTGGCCGCCAGCAGAAGATGCAATTTTCCTCGCACCATGCAAGCGCAGGTGACATCTGGCAACAGCCAAAACAGCTCGCACCATAGAATTTCTGCTTGTAGCAAACGCCTTTGCCACGCATGGCTTTTTTTGTCCATGTGCATATTTGCACGCCTGAGTGATTGCCAACAAGACCATATATTTTTTCGTAGCGCTCGCGTACTTCTTTTGAAAAAACGGTTTTATCTGTATTTATCCCCACCATAACAACTCATCCAGATTTGATTATTTGTTACGATTAACCGTAACAGAACGTTACACCATAACATAGCATTTTGATAGCTGGAGATTTCGAAAATTTTATTGTACTTACATAATATAATAAAAAAGAAATAAAGGTAAGATTATCTTCTAATGCGCAGATTAATCATTATTCCCCATTGACCCGGTTCGCCTTCCCGACCTAATCTTTCTTGAGCTGCGAGGGTTTCTGGCGATGTAACTTCCCCATTTACCGATGGATCTATGCCAATCCCGCCAATAATCTGTATCCCTAATTCATTATCACGAAGCGACCCCCTCCGTATTCTCAGATCAAGGCCAGCATTTGCCACAGGATATTCATGCTGTTCAGGTGCTTCACCGGGTACCGCTCTTACTCTTCTTTCTGCACCAGCTTCAGCAAAAATGTCAAGCTGAGTACTGTCTCCACTTACTGCTTCGCTCCTACGCCAGGTGAAACCGATACCACCAGTCATTCTCCTGCTTGGACTTACATCCTGACATTCGGAGAAACGCCCCTCACATATGGCCTGATATTGCTCATCAGTAACCATTACTATGGAGCGGTTAGTGTAGTTGAAATAAAGATAACCATGGATTTCATCACTGTTACCACTTAACATTGCTTCCCTGAAACGAGCTGAAAGAGTTACCTGAACCTGAGTCCATTGCTCCCCGCTTCCTTCTTGCTCCCCTTCAGCTGGAGGACCACGATATTCACGCTGCCCTAAAAGCACACCAAGAAGCCATTGCTGCCTTTCATCGCTCAACACATCTAATACTAATCCGCCGGTCCAATTGTGTCTAATATATTCTCCTGCATCTACAAAACCAGACCTTCCATCCTCAGTTATTGGCACTGGGAATCCAACCTGTACCCTTCCACCTGAGAACCATCTTGTCCTGTCGCTACCTGAGAATGTGAATCTGTAACCATCTTCATCAGTCTGTATTTCAACTCGCCGCACATCCACACCAAGCCGTCTTCCCTGTCCGGCCCATATCCGATAATCTGCCTCTGATCCAACAATTATTGGACCAAGATCTGCAGAGGGTTCTGAGGTTGGCTCATGTGGATTTGGCACAATCACATAGAGTGTTGTATAGGTTGGAATTGCTGTCCCTCTTTCAGCAGCCCGGGTTGCCTGATGTACAAGATCATCTCCCAAAACGATCTGATATCTTCCAGGATTTGCGCTAAGCAGATGAACATCACCAGTTATTGCAGGGAGCATATCAGCAAGATTTTGTTCGAATAGACTCTGAACTTCCGCACCAGTAAGCATTGGATTGATAGGAGGTTGTGGCAATGCAACTCCGCTAAGTGCCTCGGCCGTAGTTCTTTGATCCGGAGTTAGTGCCGGTGCACCAGGTTCATCCTCAAGTCGTGCTCTTACACCGGCTGGTGAAATAAGCATTAGACTTGCAAGTTCGCTGCCATGGCTTTCTACCCAATTAACCTGAGTAGCGCCATATTCATCTTCAAGTGCAGTTCTTCTTGCCCTTGTAAGCGGTTCACTTCTTAGCGCAATATATAATTCTCTTAATCTTTCACCAGCATTAGTACTAAAATGTGATCTTACACCATCTGCAAGAGGGTTGTGATCTCTTCTTCGTCTTCGCATTCTTACAAGATCTGCGTCAATATCTGCTGCGCTCCGAACTAGCCAATCCAATGTGCCACCATGACTTTGTACAAGTGCAGGCACCTGATTTCCATAGGCACCCCTAAGTCTTCTTCGCACATTTCCATCATTATATGCCGGTGAGCTGCCAAGCGATGAATAACAATCTAGCAACGCACTTGCACGATCAGCAGTTGGTTCAACTTCAACTGCCATTATGCGATGCCTTCCCCTTATGCCACCAGTTGACCATCCGCCACCAAGATAAAGATCAAGGTATGGCCTTCCTGCACCACGTCTTACATGAAGAACTGATCCGTCTTCCCCTGATTCTTCAAATAACATCATTGATTCATAATGCAAATGACCAACAAGATCTGCAAATCCTCTTGCAGGTCTTCCAAACACTGCAAGTATTGCAGCATCACCGTATGGCCGTTCAGTAAGCGCATCGTCTCCCTCACTGTCTGTTGTTCTATGATCAAGACCAATCGCAGTGGTAACAACATCTGCACTTACTATTGCATGAAGTCCCCAGGTTCTTCCATTATAACCATAGGCAAGAGTTACAGTCCATTCATCGCTTTCCATCATCGAACGCAATCGTGAAATGGCGCGTTGGGCATTTTGTTCCCGCGACATGCCAGAGGTACCTGCAGCCCCACCCTCTGTTTGCATTGCATTGAATGTTTCGTCTATAACATCCACCATCCCCCTAAGATGTGCAGGCATCCTTTCAACACCTATAAGCATATTGTGTCTTCTTGCATACCACATGGTAACAAGGCTGCCATAGTGCGGGAATGGAACTGATAAATGCTGGCCTTCTGCTTCAAGTTCTGCCGCACGTTCTTCAAGCCGTGAATAAAGATAACTTGCTGCAACAAGGAAACCAGCATTCCTTTCTTCATCATGCTGCCAATAATAGCCGCTTGCAAAACCAGTCTGCGCCCTTTGATAAATCATATCTGCATCTTGCACAATCTGTTGTGCATATTCCATTAATTCAATGTCAGCATAACCTGCTGCAAGACCCCAACCATGCCTTAGACCGATTCTATCTGAATCAGGAATTTCATGCTGGAAACTCGCATAAACCACCGGAGTCGCAGAGGTATCTTCAGTTGTTTCAAGACCACCTTCTTCTTCAGAAGCCACTACCCGCTGATCGCGGTCATTTACCCCTACACCCACTCTTAATTCCCAACTTTGTTCGCGTGGATTAAGTCCAACATGCGTCCACAGGAATTCGCCAGTAAGTTGAGTGAGTCCGTCAATTGCTTCGCTTTCGCCACCGGAATTAAGTGCAAGCCCTTGCCCTGTTCTTATGAAACCAGCATACACATTTCTTGCCCTGGCCCTTCCAGTGGCATCTGTCAGCACTCTTGGAACTGCAACCCCTAATGCTTCCTGTGCTTCGGTTGGTTCCATTGTTCCAAGACGTCTTACAATGTTTGCAAGTGTCAACAATGCAGGTCTTTCATCTCCCCTGCGCTGTGCTTCTTCATCCTGACCTGCCCTTCCTCCTGTAAGCGGCACACCAAATGCAGCTCCATCAAATCCACGAACTCCATCTTCCCCGCTACGTAATGCATCGCCAACAAATCTAAATGATGCTAAAACATCATCACGGGTTGTACCAAAATAGAAATAATTCGCAACCTGCTCTGGAGTGAAATGCGTTGCAACCTGATAGATATTTCCTTCTCTTGTAAGTATATATGCCCTTGCAGTAAGATCTACATCCTGATCGCCTTGTTCTGCACCTTCTGCAGTGTTTGGCACATCTCTTCCCAATACAAAAATAAGCATGTCTGCCTCACGTTCTTCATTTGAAAGTATGCGCGCGTATGTGCTAAGCAAACCAGTTGCATGATATTCTGTTGGAATATCTGTTTCTTCTGCGGCTCCACCACCTTCAGGTGTTTCAGTGTCTGTACCTGTTAAAATTTCCTGATCAAACGCAAGATTGAAATAGCGTACTCCTGTTGCCCCGCTTCCCAAGCTGCGGACATTTATATCAGTCTCAGTACCCCAATCAGAACGTGATGAATCATGTTGATCCTCACCATCACCAGTAGTGCGTTCACTTGCTCTACGACGAACCACCAGCTCTTCGTTTGCATTGGCACCACCAATTCCCCTGTGAACTCCGATCACCCTTCCGCCTTCTTCATTATTTACGCTTCCACTGTCATCTGTATTTCCTGATGCTGTTGCAAATAATCCGCCACTGACATCATGACCAAGAAGCCAGGTATTGAAATTGCTCGGAGGCGAACCCACCAATCTGCCAAGTGCACTCACAAGACTTGCACTTCTTAAAAATCCGATCTGATATCTTGCTGGAATTCTCCCTGTTTGATCAGGCTCTTCACCAGGCCTGAGTTGTGCTTCAAGACGGGCATGGTGTTCAACTGCACCAGAGCTAACAGCGAAACCCGTAGCACTTGGAAGAAACATTGCATCTGGATCAACCCGCGTATGATGAGGGGCAATGCGCATTAACCTCGATCCTCTGGCAAACATCCTTGGTGGATGATGAATATTATCGTCAATGTTTTCCATCAACGAACGTTGAGCATAAACTCCACCAGGCAGTCTATCATAACCACCAGATCTTCCTGGTTCTGGAGTTCTGCGCATACGATCCTGTAGCTCATCCATAGTGCCTCCGCCATACTGAAGGCGTTCTTCGATTCTGTCAAATGCGGCAAGCCAATATGTTCTTAATTGCAGCATCTCATATGCATCCACTCTGCCGCCCCTTCCATAGGTTGTTGTAAACATTGAATTGAATGAAGTAATAAGTGCTTCAAGCGCCATCTCATCACGGGTTACGCTAATGAATGTTGGAATCACCTGAAGAATAAACGGTCCAAGAAGATAGGGATCATGCTCGCCAATCAATAACATTGAATTCATAAGTGCCCGTCCGGCCCGCCTTCCAAATTCTGAATTTGGTGAAGAAAGACTTTCAAGGCTTATTCCAAGATAAAGTGCATCAAGTATAGTAAGATTGCTTCGTAAGGTTTCAAGTGCAGTTCCTTCAACTTCATCTGCTATAGATGGATCGATTCCCTGCCCTGGCGCAAGATATTGTCTTTCAAGCTCGTCGTATGCTTCTATACCGCCTTGAACCAGTGCCCGCCCAACAGGCGATTGTAGCAAAATAAGAAGATCTTCTGCAGTTTGTACTCCATTTTCCCTTAGCCTTTCAGGAAGAGTGCCCTCTGCACCATATCGCCTCATAAGATTTCTCAGAACCTCGGGAGTAAGCATCTGTAGATTGAAATATCTGCTTATAAGGAAATTGTCATTTCCAAGCTGATCACGATATGTTTGAAGAGCAGCTGCAAAACGACCGGCCATGGCTGAACCAGCTTGCGTACCTGCACCATCATCTTCTGTTCCACCAACATTATCTAATGGACCAGAAGACAGGTCTGATGAGAACGATAGTGCATCTCGTAATACCTGATAAACATGCGGAATGCGCGTTGATGCAGAACGGAAATTTGCCATGAACTCTATTCGATCTCTTGCACCATCATCAAATGCCTGGCAAAGGGTGGCGTATAATCTGCGTCTGTCCGGAGTTGCATCAGATGCATTGAGCGCGCTAAGTGCAACTTGTGATTCTGCATCTGTGCTACGGCCAAGGAATCCCAGATCGCGGGTGCCTACTTGAACAGCATGAACAAGCCGTTCACCATAGCGTGCCACCAGACCACGTCTTCTTACATTATATGCTTCTGTTTCAGATGCAGGTGCATTTTCTGCCGGAGGATTTGACACAACACGATATACCTCTCTTAACACTGATATCATGCTAACGTTGCTTTGGTTCAACGATCTTGTAAGTGTACTACTTACACTAGAATATGGATAACTGTATGCTCGAACAAGCGCAGCTCTTGTTTCGTCAGATAATTGATCTAATCTGTCAATGGCCCCGCGTATTGCAGATGCTCGGTGTTCTTCTGCATTCACAAGCTCTTGATCTACAAGCGTTTGATCTACAAGAGGAGCAAGTGCTTCAAGCTGACTTCTTACTGCAGCCACCCATGGAGCTCCGAACAGATCAACCATTGCAGCTTCGTTTTCAGTATCTGTGGGTTGCGTAAGTGCAAGATATGTTCTTGCAAGGATACTTGCAAAAAGCGCATTCTCTTCACCGACTTGGGTTACTGGTCCCATCATGCTTTCTGTTGCATCAGTTCCTGTGACAAATGCCAGATGAGGATATTGTCTTCTGACTTCTGCAGTAAATGCATCACCATACTCAAATGCAGCAATGGCATCGTTATCCCGATTTAATGCAAGCGCACCTGCAACCTGACGCAATGCACTGAAATTATTATGACCTCCCATTGATGAAATGAAACCACGCAATGGTTCATCTATATTTCCAAGCACTGAGTATACAATGTCGGCAACCATTCGTTGTTTTGACGGCGACAATGTATCATACCATTCAAACCGCCTGCGAAGATCACTCCTATCACCAGTATTTGCATCGTCACCGAATCCGCCACCTGTTTGAACAAGCTGAAGCATAAGATACGCCATATCTATGGCATTGCCCATTTCAGTTGTGTTGAGTATGGTGTGTATGAGTCCCTGTGGTCCTTGTTGCATTTCCAATGCGAATGCAGGATCGGTTGCTGCGCTATCGCGGATATCGAGATTTTCCTGTTCCCAACCGCGTATATATACTTCAAATAATTCAGAAAGCGCACTTAATTGAGGGTGTCTGCTTATTGCTCTGCGCAGATCATCAAGATCTTCCCTTATACGGCCATAGTTTCTATCGATTTGTGCACTTACAACAATTGGATTTACTGATCTCGGACTTCTTTGCCCTAGTGTACTTGGCACTAATACATAAGTAAAACTTGGACCATAACGATCAGCCATGTCATCAAGCAAATATCTGCTTCCTCTTACTGATGCCATTGAAACCCTTGTTTGAACAACTGCTGCAGCAATCTGCACAGGGTTCATTCCATAAATAAACCCCATTATACCATTAGGTAATTGTGGCTCATTTGTCGTCTGTGATAATTCAACCCCCCTTCTCCTCCGTAATTCAGTTTCTATTTGTTCTGGTGTTAACATTTGGCCATTAACTTGGACCCAGGAAAGCAAAGCACGGTTTGTAGGATTTTCTATAAACTCTACAAATGTTTCTCCATATCTTGCACGTAGCAGATTAAGTTGTCCGGTATTTCCATGTGCACTGTAAATATCATGAATAGCGTGTGAAGATGTACTCCAGGCAAACCCGATTCCAGGATCTGTATGCATACCACTAACAAATTCTTCGTCCGATCTTTCATTGAGTTCGAATCCTACATCATCTGCTGAAATTACAACCCAACTTAGTTGTAAACCATGTTCTAATACAAATGTTGTGAAATCATTGCCATATGTTTGTGTGTGATGTGCTTCTGTTTCATAGGTTGGTTGCAGCACATCATACATTTCAGTTATTGTTCTTACTGCTTCTGCTCTGCCTTCACGACTATCCCCAAATCGTGTGATTATCGCAAGTGCAAGTGCATGTTGAGGATGGTCCTCATTTTCAGCAGCCCGCATCAGCACAGCAGCAGTATTCTGACCAGATTGTAATTCAATGAAAGTTGTAGCACCAAATTCCGCAAACTGTTGCTCAAGCCACCTTCTGTTTTGGAATCTGGTACGGACTTCTTCAACAGTAAGGCCAGTTTCTTCAAGCAAAGCTTCAAGTCTACCAATCAGACGCCTATCATTACTATGCCCTCTGCCTTCAAGCTGTTCAAGCAATCGGTTTAGAGAATCAAGAGGAACAGATGCAATGTCTTCAGAAGTTGCACCAAGAAATCTAAGATCAGCTACTGTGAGGAATGCAGAGCGATGTCTCGCTGATCTTGCAGTTACATAGGCACCATAAACTTCACGAAGCGCATGTACGCGATCATTGTCAGGGTTTAACTCCACTCGCATAAACGCCCGCGCAGTTGCATCACCATGTATAGCCCGCCGTCTTAAAAGCGTGCTAAGATCTTCATCAGATCTTAACATCCAGCCGAGATTTGGCAACTGGCTTCTTACAAGCAGTACAAGATTTTCCCCATAATCAAGTATCAATCTTGCAACGTCAGGATCTTGCCGCGTCAACTCAACATATATATCGCGTATTGCAATAGGTAAACCATTTCTCTGGAACTGGTTATTTGCCCTGCCACGCATTATGCCACCGCGGTCAGTTGAGTAACGTTCATTATATTCATTACTGAAATCCGGATTTGCAGCTATTCTTACAGCATCGACAGCAGCTTCCATTATCGGACTGCCATCAGCATTATAACGAAGCGCACCAGTACTGTCAGTAGCTTGGTGGCTTGTTCTTACGAAAGTAGAATCATATATTTCGCTGAAATCTCTTAACATTACTGCAAGTTCAGTTGGGGGTAGTGAAGACTCATTGAGTACTATGTTACTATATAATGAAGTTGCTCTTCTTGCCATTCCTCTTGCAACTATTGATATTAATCCATCAACTACAAGATTACCTTCTTGCCTTTGGAGTTCTTGTATGCGTGCAACTTCACCACGCTGTGCTGCCCTTGTCAAATCCATGACAAATGTAATGAATGCTCTTGGAGAAAATTGATCGATTCCGCCGTGATTTCTAGCATATTCAAGTACTATTGCACCAAGCGCAGAATCAGTACCATTTGTGATATATGTACTGAAATCAGTTGCAAATGCGCTTATGAACGCATCTCCTGATGTATCAAACAGATCGTCAAATTCGCTTGCACGTTCAGGATTGCCAGTAAGTACAAAATCGCGGAATGCGAATACCGCACGCCTTGCACGTTCTGCAGGAAGATTCTCCCCCATTGCATCTGTGAGTGTTCTATATACTTGTCGGCCAGTAGCAGAACCATGGCGTAGATCATCTTGAAGTACACTTAAGGCTGCGTCAGCCAAAGGCATTCCAGTGCGCGTATAGGTTCTCACTTGTTCTACTCTCGTAGTGCCTCTTGCGCCTTCAGCAGTTTCATTGAATTCTGCCACTAACCTGTCGACTTCAGCCTGTGATGGATTGGATGCATCAAACCGCGCTCTTACTGTGCGCACTGCCTGCAAAAATTCCACAGGACTTGGTGCACCAGTTCTGCCCCTACTATCTCCACTAATATCATGCCGATAGGCTTCCCACAATGGACTTATGGCTGTATCATTAAGCACGCGACTGTCAAGTTCATCTTCAAAAATTGGCCTGAAATTTGTATTATTTCGATTTTCATTATATATTCTTGTGAATTCACTGTAGTCTGTTTCATTGCCGGTTAGAATGTAATCACGAAAATGTGTTGCCGCACTGACCGCCATATCTCTTAATATGGCGCGATCCTCATTCTCATCTCTACGGACTTCTTTATGGGTTGCCATAGTAAATATACCTCTATTGTGATTTATATCTGTTGTGTTTCTTGAATCTGTTGTGTTTCCTAAATCAGTTGTGTTTCTTGAATTTCTTATACAACCAGTTGTTGGAAAAGATAATGCCATAAGTTCTGCAACAAGACATAACTTCCCCCCAACACGCGCAAACAAATTTCTTTTTTTTGGAGGTCTTTGCATGGATGGATCTACTGATTCCCCCGATTCTTTTTCTATTCTGGATACACCCATACCCTCAACCAATTAATCAATGGCATTTTTACAAGTAGTATTGCTAAAAGTATTGTGTTAATAAAACATTAAAAAAGGATGTCTCAAAATGCTGAATGATTTGTAAAGTACAAATATTTTGAACTAGTTTATTATTCCGTACACCTTTGTCATAACTTCTTTGAATCTTTCGCTACTTAGTCTCCCGATCGTCTTAATTACAAGTCTCTTATCAACCGTACAAATATTAGCCACTTTCACACAGCTCTCAGAATATAATCCATTTTTCCAATCTTCTGGTTTGATTTTCACAGAATAAATATCATTAGAGATATTGCTGGTTACTGCACAAATAATAATATCTGAAGAAAGACCATCAAACTTATCATTACTGATAATAAGAGCAGGCCGTCTCTTTGTACCGCTTTGATCAGAGAAAGGGAAAGGCACGAGAATTATTTGTTTTTGTCTCAGTATTTCGCCCATATCTTATCATCTTTTTTATTATTCCAGACTTTTTCAAGCGATTTTTCTGCAACAGCTAACCATCCGGCCTTTTCCTGCTGGTCTTTTAGTTTTTTAAGAAACTCAGCTTCTTTTTCAAGAACGATTTTGCCATTATCTTCGATAAGAATAAGCTTGCATCCTTCTTTGATATCTAAATCGTTCCGCACCCCTTCCGGGATAACAATCTGTCCCCTTGAGGATACCTTGATGGTTTCGAGAACGTTCATCTTAACACATATTAAAATAAGATTAAACTTATTTATATATTTATCTATTCAATGGTGAATCCATGCAAAACACAAAACTCAAGCCTGGAACGACCAATAGAATGACCGATTGAAGCACGTTTGCTTCTATGGTGTCGTAATCGACATTTCAATTACGAACATGTTCGTGATCGGAAACCGATCGCGACATCCATTGAAAGAATCGTCTTTCAATTGGACAATTCGTTCCAGATGTCGATCTTGATATTGTTGAAATTCGTATTTCATCAAGACACGAAACACTGAACTCCGAGCACAACCACTAGTTAGATTTTCATCTACCTAGATTTATCCGTCTTCCGCTATCTTGCGGACGACGAGGTTGAACAGGTTGTTGACTTTGCGGTTCAGTAACTGGTTCTGGAGGTTGTGCCCATCTTCCACCAGGTTCAGCAGTACGATTTCGGTCAAAACTTCTCCAGCTGTAAACCGAGAGCGCTGCAACTGCAATCAAATATTGCTCATCTAATTGTGTTGGTGTTGCATCAGGTTGTGTTGCTGCTGAATCAAACCTACCAGTTTCTGAATATAGCATATCAAGATCTTGTCCAAGCCGATGATGCCAGCCTTGAGTTGCACTAGACTGTTGCACAAGAAAAGCATTTATTGCACGCAATATAGTCTGACGATCTGAAACAGAACTTGAAACAGATAATGTTGCACCACATATTGCATCTGCATTAAAACCAGAGGTTTGTTCAAGGAATCTTCTGAATTCCGCATTGCCACGCAGATACTCATTAAAAACTCTGTCAAATGCAATCCGAAGATCTTGTCTTTCGAATTCGTTTAATGCTTCTGGTAATGTATAACTTCGGTCTGGTTCTCCATCAACATGAGGCCTTGGGGGGAGGTTTCGCAAATGAAATAAAAACGTGTCAGGCCGTCTTCTTTGCACTGAATCAGATAGAGCAGATATCAATCGTTCCCCACCCCAGTTTAATCGTTCCCATCTTTCCAATGGAGTGAGTTCAGGTGCAGTAGTTGGCGTTCTAACTCTTCCGGCATCCAAAAGTCCTTGCGCAAGCAATCTTCCGATTTCAATGCGACCCCTTGAATTCGGGTGAAGCCAATCTGTACCTCTTGGCCCCCTATTTTGATATTGTGAACGGTAATGCAGTGGAGTACCTTCTCCAAGCGATGACATGTCAACAGTAATTACATTTGGAAATCTGGTTGCAAGACCTTGACCAGCATAATCGCCAGTACCAAGTATTCTTGCATTAACTTCGTCAGTTGCTTGTTGCGCTGGACCAGTGCATCTATCAGAATTGCCCCATGGAGTAAGAGATGGGATTACGATTATAATATTTGGATTTCTTCTTGTTGCTTCTTGAATCATGTATTCAAAATCACCGATTATTCTATTTGCTACCTGATGCGGATCAGTACGTAATCCGCCAAGATCATTAAGCCCACCTTCTATTATTATTATGTTTGGGGTTGGTGTTTCACCCATTGCAGTGTGAAATATCTGGTTTGGCAGACGCATGGTGTGCAGTGCCATTCCTGATACGCCGATATATCTCACTCTTGATCTTCTTCCTGCATCAGTAAGATTCTGCCTTAGTGCAGTTGCATATACTCCGCCATCTGTAAGCGAATCGCCGATTATCATGATGTTTGGGTTTTGAGGCAACGTGATGGTCGTGGGTCTTCTGTCTGGAGTCTCGGATCTTGGTTGTCTTCTGTCTCGGGTTCCGCGTCTTGGAGTTCGGCCTCCGGTTGCAGGTTCTCTGTCTTGGGTCTCGCGTCTTGCATTTGGGATTTCTCTTTGTTGCTCAACAGGTATTGGTTGTGGCAGTGGCTGTCTTGCAGGTTCTTCAGCAACCACAACTTGTGGTGCTGTCCATTGTTCAACAGTTGCATTTCTAGGTACATTTTCCCTTCTAAATTCAAGTGCAATTGCAGTCAGAAGTGATGCATCAAGTGGGCCAGATCCCTGGATGTTGAGTGGTGCGACTTCGGCACGATAGTTAGAATCATTCAGAATAAGGACATACCGCCTCATTGCAAGTACTGCAGAATTTAGAATCGGATCAGTTACACTATCTAGAAGTCTCCCATTGTTTGCACTTATGAAAGAAACTAAATTGCGACCTTCTTGCGTACCGGTCTGGGCCTGAAGAAATGCATCCGCAAATGTAGGATTTTCAAGAAGCATGTTGAATAGTTGTATTGCAACTTCTCTTCTGTTTGTACCTGCTGCAAGAAAAGTATTTATTGAAGCAGAATTAACACGCAGTGCATCAACAGCAACAACTGCTGCACTCATTCTTGCCCGCGGAGTTCCTCTTCTTAATGATGTCCATCTTGCATCATTTAATCTTCCCCTAACCCAATCAGTAGTTATTACTGGTGCTGGAGGACGGGCAGGTGTTGGGGTTTCGGATGTTGGGGTTTCGGTTGCCGGTTCTCTGTCTCGGGTTTCGCGCCCTGGAGGTCCAGGTGTTCGACCTCGAGCTCCACGTCTTGGGGGTTCACCTGCTTCACGAACTTCACCTCTTCTTGCAGGTGTTTCAAGATTACGATGATGACGTATTGCGCGTGTTAGTACATTGCTTAGAGTACGCAAATCAGTGGTCAATCTAGTTGCTTCAGGTTCTTCAGCAAGACCTGCATTCACACGCATCTGCGCCACAGCAGGACTTCGCCTAACCTGTTCAACAATTCCAGGAATTTGAGCTTCTGTTGTATTTGCAGGTACGGAGATTCCAGTAGGCGTACTCTGTCCATTGCTCCAACGTATTGTTATAAGTCCATTTGATGCAATGATTACTCGTACCATATGATCATCTCCTACTAGGCCTACTACGTCCAACAGCAGGGAATTGTCCGCTCAAATTGCTAGACATCGCAATTGAGAATGTATCGATTTCATCTATATCTGTTGGGAACTCATTATGCTCTTGTATATAAGTATATGCAGCCTGCCTTATCCTGTTACCGTATTCCCCAGTAGACATTGCATTGGCATCAGTACCTGCTTCGGTTGTAATGGGATTAGTATTTGCTTCGGTCCCAACAGGTTCACCATTTGCTCTTGCTCGCCTACCGACCAGTGCCGTTACTATTGCTTCGGTTGCATCTCTTGCAGCTTCATTTCCTTCGAAATATGTTCTTGCTTCCGCACTAAGTTCAGGTGATTGTGTTTGCGCTTCAGCACCTGCCGCAGGTTGTGCGCCTTCTTCCTGAACTTGTGCTTCTGCACCTTCAGGAGTTCCTGGAGTTCCACGTCTTCCACGTCTCATATCATGTTGATCATATTCCTGCCTTAGACGAGTCGGAGTTGCAACAGGGAGAGTTGCATCAACAGTTGATTGTGGCCCAGTACCTTGGGTTGGTTCTGCACCAGTGAATCTTTCTGCCACCCAGTTACCGGCATCAACAGTCCTTGCGGCAACACGCCTTGCAGTTGACGTTGATCCGCGAGGCTCTGTTCTTCCTGTCGGTCCTTCGAACCACTGGCGATCAGAGAAATATTCTTCGTTGTTTACAAGCACGCCACGCACTTGAACACTTCTTGCACGATCGGTCCTTTCTCCGGGAGTAACCTGACCGCCTCGGCCTGTAGGTGCATCCCTTCTTTCAAATAGCATTCTTGCAACGGTTTCATTATATATTACAATTTCCTGCTCAGATGCGGTTGATGCAGGCACCCGGATTTGCAAACTTGCTATGAAGCCAGGTTCTGCAAATTCCCTTAGAATTGCAAGCAGATCAGTAATACTTCCTGCACCCCGTGTTCTTTCACCGGATCTTGAACGAATCCATGGGATGATACCGGTATCATCAGTGGAATACTGTTGTGCAAACACCAAAAGCCTCTGGAGTTCTGCCCTTTGCTCCGGAGTTTCTACAGGTAGTGATACTAATAATTCAGGTGCAATGAATCCCCTGTACCTTGCCCAGCGAAGCGGATCGGCATGTTGTCCATCTGCTGAAAGGCCATGCATTGCCCTTAATGCCCCTCTTGCCCTTGCAACATGAGAAGGATTATCTGAATGTAATAAAACATCAAGTTCGGCTATCCTTATGATGCCTTCGGCAAGTTCCCCAGGATTTCCTACAAGCATCTCTGTCTCAGGTATCCTGAATGCATTTAACGCTGCCATTGCATTTGTATTTTCTGCATATCTTTCAAGCAATGTGTTGAACTGACTTCTAAGTGAATTTTGATCGCTGCCCGCAGTTTCAGGTTCTTCAAGCGATGCTAGCCTATCAAGCCGGTCAAAAAATGAATTGAGCGGCATCGGCTGCGCAAGCCTTAAACGCGGTAACGTTTCATCAAATGCACTATCTGGAATTGCCATCACAGATCTGCGGTCATCACCCGACTGATAAAATGCCTCTTCTCTCTCAGCCCGATCCAATGTTCTCCAACTAGTCTGAACCAATCGTATTGCCTCGCCAAGATTTGTTATTGGAATGTAACCAAGCCGCACCTGATTCCACAAATAAAATAGTGCATCTGGATTGGATTCAAGGAAACGTACAAGCTCAAGATGTTCAGGTGCCAGGTTGCCGCTGTCAGATTCTTCTGTCGTGATAATTCCCCCGTCAATGCACATGGTTTCTGCAAGCATGTATCCATAGGTCTGCATCATCCCCTGCTCAAGCCAGTGTGGCCTTAAAAGTGCAATGCCATCTCGTTCAAAATCAAGATTGGTGAGATTATTTGCAGTAAGATAATTTTCAAGGTCTTCCAGAGTGAGACCACAACTTTCAAGAATCCGATTAAGACGGATAACACGAATATTTATTATTAAAAGACTAGTTTCTCCAGTTTCTCTGTAATGTGAAAGTGCTAAGTTTAGGTCATCAGTATTTTCACTTAGAATCCTTAGTTGTGTAAGGGCAGTATCAAGCCTTCTTGGATCAACAAGATATCTTGGATCTTCAAGCGCTGCCCGCATATCATCAGGACGTATTGGCCTTCTTTGTTCTTCAACAGGGAACCCGCCAAGAAATGCAGTGTTGAAATATTGTCTTCCCTGGCCAAGAATAAATCTTGAGTTGTCATCGCCTATTCTTGCTCCATGGCGATCAAGTGCAAGTCTTGCACCCTCATCAGTATCATTAGCCCCTCCAGATGCCCAATCATATAATGAATAGATACCATATCCAAGACCAGCCAATAATGCAAGGTGTGCAGCGCTTCTTACTAAAATGCCTGGAGGCCGAATACCGATTATGGCATCTTCTGCCCCTGCACGGCCAGGCTGGCGACCACGCCATACTTCGGAAGTGCTTGGAAGACCCCATCTTCTTGCATATATTACATCCCTTCCAAGAGGCACTACCCCCCTTCTCCAGGCAGTTTGTGCCGCTCTTATGATACGAATTCGACGAGTTCGCGCTGCCTGTCGACCACGAGCAGTTTCAACATGTCCAGCACCAACAGCATTTGCAGCTTGCCTGAGTGGACCGGTACCTGCATCAAACATCTGCCTTACCTGAGGAGTGTTCATTCCAGTTAAAAATTCTGTAACCAGACCAGTTACTCTTGATGTCCTGCCCGCTCCTGCAAAGTTGGAATTTGTCTGACGTACTGTTTCAATAAGACCATCCACAACAAGATTATCTGTAGATGGCACCTCAGAAATGTCACTATATTGATCAAAAAAAGCATCCAAAGCACGTGGATTTGTAGTACGACTACTTACATCTGCCCTGACGCGGGCAATTATCTCGTTTCTGATAGTCCCATTAGGATTGAATAGATTATTTTCATTGAGTGCTTCGAGAAGGATTCTTCTTACCTCCCCATTTGCCCCCGTACGATCCATGGCAAAAATTCTTTCCAATGCACCAAGTCTGAAGCTGAATTGCCGTTGCGCTTGTGCAACAGTTCTTGAATTTGATATGCACTGAATAAATATTTCTCTCGCAACCTGACCTGTTGGACTTTCTGATCCACCATATAATTCTACGACTGCATCAGCAACTGCATCCCCCCGTAATACATCAAGCAGTGGAGTCTGACTCACTGCTTGTGGTCTTGGTGCAGCTTCACCTGTTGCAGACTGAGGTGATTGTGTTCGGCCAAGTTGATCAATAAGACCTTGTCGTATTGCACCCTGCAATCCGCCGGCATTTGGATCAATAGCATGTGCAACATCTGCTATTCTTAATAATCTTTCAATAGATGCGAGACCGGTTTCAACTGTCAATCCCTCGCCAGTTACTGCCCTTTCAAGTGCAGGTGTCAATGCATCAACAATGGCATCACCACTATGACCATATTGTTCTACCAGAATATCCCTTACACTTGAACTATTCAATGCACGTAAAAGTACTGTATCAAGACTAACACTAACAGGTTCACCAGTGGCAGTTATTGCATCGTTCACACCAGTATTTACCTCATCACGCAGTGCTCTTAGTATTCTTAACATACCCTGATTTTCAAGATTAGATTCTAATCTGCTTTCAATTCCTGCAAGCAGATCATCAGCTGTTTGCATGACATTATCGCTTAACCTCATCCTCTCGGCATTCATGTCTGTTGGAGTTGCAAGATTATTTTGCCTGAGATCCAGCATCACTCCAGCACGCTCAACTGGAGATAAACGAATCCCAAGAACATCTTCTATCCATGGCACGAAATCAGGACTGTTCAAATTAGCCCCTTCTGCCAAAACAGATTCTATAGACTGACCATTTGCAATGCGTTCAAATCGTGCGTTTGCCTGCCTTAATTGAGATGCAGTATCCGTGTTTACCTGAACTTGGCGATCGTATACCGGTCTGAGTACTGGAGATAAAACACGTGCTGCTTCAATAAGTGCATCGCTTAAATCAGAACTATATGTGTCTAATTCGTTTGATGCAGTTTCAGAAGCAGTGAGTAATTCTTCACACGCAGTACCTGTGCGTTCTAACTGCGTACGTGCATTTCTTGCTGCATCTGAATCAATACCATTGAGGGCATCAAGCAGTTGAGCATCACTAAAACTATCTGGATCTGCATGACCATTTCTTTGCAGTAATCTTATTGCAGTTGTTTTGGCACGCCTGTAATTTCTTTCTGCCTGACTGTATGCATCTCGCGCCGCTCCCAAGTTACGTTGTGCACGCGTATGGTTTTCTCTCGCAGTGTTCAATGCATGCCGGGCATCCTGCGGAACTAAATCACCGGCACTGTCAATAGCCTGTTCAACAGATGCTCTGTGATCACCACTTCTAAAACCATTATCTACAACATCCTGTAATGTTCTACCAACCTCAAGAAGTGACGCGGCATTTTCCTGCCCTTGTTGAAGCTGTTCACCCAAGCCTACAACTCTTCGTGCAACAGCAACTCTCTGACCACCAGCACTATGAGCAAGAGCCAAAGTAAGTGAAGGCATGTGTTCACTGAGAGAATGTGCTGCAAAACGCCTCATTACAACCGGACGATTGGCAGGAGATGCATTTGGACCGGTAGAGTCTGAAGCCGCCATTATGTCAGATTCCATACTATCAACGAATCTGAGACCATCACCCCCACGTTGACTAGAAGATATAAGCCTGCTGATCTGCGGTTCAGTAACAAGTTCAGCCAACATAGTTCTAAAAGATTCAAATGCACCAGCATTTGGAGATGTTGCCAGTCTGGCATAGAGGTGAAGTCTTAATTCAGTAAGAGAAGTTATTGTACTTGCGGGAGTGCTTGGTGAGAATTCCATTATAAGCATTGCTCTTAGAATATCCCGCATTGATGAAGGGGCAGATTCGATAAGTCTTGCTGCAGCCTCATTTCCCTGTGCTCGGAAATCTGCAGCCATTTGAGTTGCCGTTGCAGAATCGTGAAAAAATTCCAACAGATCGTTGAGTTGACCTTCCATACGATTATTCAATGCTGCAGCATCAGTTCTTCCAGCAGACTGATTTCTTGAAAACATCCGATCCCACGCCCGACCAGCTCTTCGACTCACGGCAGCATATGCCCCTCGGGTTAATTGACCAAAACGACCTCCGGATCTCGGAGGATTACCAGCAACACTAGACTCAGCATTGCCACCAGCAGTATCAACATGTCCTGGTGCAACCGGAGGCCTTCCTCCGCCTTCTGGTCCTGCCCTTATAGGTCTTACACCTCTAAATGGTAAAACTCTTGCACCTTCTTGACCCAAAACCCGAGACTCTGGACCAGGCCTTATGCCACCACCAACTGCATCAACTGGTCCCCAATCCTGCCCAACTGCAACCTGGCCAGCACCTGCTTCAGGCGGAATCAATTCTCTTAATCTTGTTCTTGCATCATCCATCAAACGATCGACTGCATCACTGTGTCTTCCGGCTCTCATTGCCTGTGCAAGCAACTGGTTTGCTGCAAGCCGATCAATGAGTTCTGCTGCTTCTGGATTCTCTGCTCTTAATGCATCAAGCCTTTGCTGTGCATCTGCTCTTCTTTGAGCTTCTGCACCATATCTTTGTAAGTCTGAAGCACTTGCTCTTTGCATCTGACTTTCAGTTGGTGCAGTTGTTGTCAAATCACCTACCAACGTCTCAAGATTTCCGAGTGCTAGTAAATCTTGTGAACTAGCTCTTACTCTTGGTCCGCCCAATCTTGATCCGCCACCACCTGGCCCTCGTGGACCGGGTTCGAGTCTTGCTCTTATGCGATCAAGAGAACGTTGTGCCTGTTCTGGAGTTGCACCATCGCGCATCCCAGTTATTACTTCAGTGCTTCTTGAAAGATCAAGGAAAACATCTCTTGGAATTTCTCTTGGCAATCTAGAAAGGAACTCGTTTCTTTGCTGAACTGTTCCGAGTCCTGAATATTCTCTTAACATATCTGCAAATGTTGAAACTCTTTCACTGATTGGAACTTCAGTTGCTCTTGCAGGTGCAGCCCTTGGTCGCATTGGAATTACTACTCCACCTTCTGCTGGAGCTGGACCTCTAGGTCCCATACTCGGCTCAACAGTCACTTCTGAAATTACTGGAACATTATCTGGTCCTGCCGCAAGCCGGGCTAGTTCTCCCATGACATGTGCTTCAACAGCTCTTGCTTGTCTTGCCCTCGCAGTTGCAACTCCCCTCACATGCAGACTTGCTGAAACACCCAATGGCACAAGTGCAAGCGCAGTAAGTGATAATCCTTCCGCAATATTTCCTTGTCTGAATTCATTGTATGCTTCAGGTACCATTGAAACTGCAAAACCTGCACCGGCAATATGTCCAACATATGGAACCATATCTGCTGCAACTTCTGTTGCACCGGCTGCCCTAAGCGCTCCGCGCGCCTGTAATAATCTTGACGCTCCGCGCAATCCATTAGACATTGGTCCAAGCAAAGACAATCCAATTATCAATCCAAGCAATGCCCATGATTGCGGCGATGCATGTCCATTAATTCTATATTGTGGAATAATTTGTTGTGCGATTAATTGTGATGCGAACATTGTCGCGCCAATAAACATTGTTGGCGGATAAAATGACAGCAGAATGGCAGTAGTCATGATCACTGTACTTGTTACCCATCTCTCGCGCTCTGCATTTGAATGCATTTCACCAAGCAGAGCTTCTGCCTGTTCTAATTGAGTCACACTATTTGCAGGTAATGATCTTGCTAAACGCGGTCCTCTCCCACGCACCAGAGCAGCAGCTCCTGCAGGCGCGCTTGTTCTTTCGTCTTCTTCAGCCTGACCAACAACCATTGGTTCGCGTGCACCGGGCATTAACATTCTTGCAAATATACTGCTCGTCAATTCTGCAACTCTTTGTTGTCTTGCCCGATATAGACTTAATGCCGGACCAGAAGCATTACCCGGATTTATGTCAAACACAGATCTTTCAAGCAATGATGCTGCCTGAGTTGCTTGTGTAAGAACTGTTCTTTCAGCTCCATTACCAACTCCAAAGAATATTGAATCAAGTCTACCAGTTTGCACATCAACATACATTGCATATTCTGCTGGTACTGTTAATCTCAAATGACCTGCATCTCGCCCTTCTCTTGTTGGTGCAATGGCATCACGAGGAGGACGACCTTCACGCGCCAACTCTGCCGGACTGGCACGATAAACACGCATTGCATTTGCACTATGAACCATTGCAGTTCTGTAGCCAGTCATTACAGTGTTAAATGAATCTCCACGTATCAACCCTGCGCGCGCTTGTGTAAGCGCATCCCTGCATTCATTGAGTTGTTCAAGTGCACGAGTTGTTTGCAAATTTAATGTTCCTGGTTGTGAATTTATTGTAAGAATATATTGTTCAGTTACCTCAAGCTGGTTGGATAATGTATGATATGCAAGTGCTACTCTTCTTTCCTGATCCACCCTTCCAAGGAATATTGAATAATCTCTTGTGAATTGATTGTATTCTTCTGCAGGTGGCTGTTGTCCTGCAGTTATCATTCTTTCAAATCTTTCGAACCTGCGATGCAATGCGGTTCTTTCCCGCTGTAATCTTACAAGCCTTTGATACAGTCCAGGAGATGCAAATTGTAATTGTCTTTGTAATACTGGACGGGCTGTTGGTGTTGGACTGGCCGCTTCACGTCTTGCTCTTGCTGCCAGTTCTCGTTCTCCGGCCGATGGCAATCGAGAAAGATCCACAGGAACTGTCTCTGGCCCCCGTCTCCTTTGGGCTACTAGTGTTGGCGTTCTTGCAGGCGAATGCGGCGTCCTTTCATCTTCATCATGTGGTACAACCACTGCAGGCTGTTCTGGACTTGCCCGCACTGCAACAGCTTGTGCATACATTTGCTCAATTCCGCGAAGTCCTTCTGCAGATTGTGCAAATCCAGTCCTAAGTAAATCAAGAGGCCTGTTTCTTAAGCTCATATTTGCAACAAGCCTGAATCTGTCCATATAAGCCTGAACCGCATGATCATACTCACCAATATCACCACTTCTTGCAGCAGTCATTACTGAATTTGCAAGTTGTTCCAGTGATGGTACTCCCCGTTGTCGGTGTCCTAGATCATAATGTCTTACATCCCTGATTGCTATGCTACTTGGAAAGTTGCCATCAACATTTCTTTCTCCAACAGGCAATTGTCCAGCCGGCATTCCAGGTTCAACAGGAATTTCACCAAGGAAATACCTTCTTCTGAAATCTTGTGCTTCTTGTAATAATCTTGATGAACGAGCAAGAACAAATGTTCCATTGTCAAATCTTTGGGCAGCAACTCTGTGTGCACGATCATATGGCTCTGAACTTGCATTTGCTTCAAGCGTAATTGCTTCAAGCATCTGATTTCTTGCAACTCTTCCATTTGATCCAGCTCTTCTTCCAGAATGAAGTGCAAATCTCCAGCCTTCGTGCCGCGAGGTTGGTGGTTCTCTGTCTCGGGTTCCGGGTCTTGGTTGTCCTGTGTCATCTACCCCATAATAATTTGCAACAAGTGTGAGTAACAATCCAGCAGTTTCAAAATATCCACCTTCAACTCTTGTTCTCGCTACCCTAAATGCAGTAGTAATTGGATCTTCATGACCATCTACTATAGTAGGTCGTCCTAATCTGGTGGCTAGTGCTTCAAGCCTAAGAATTTCCAATTCAAAATAAGCCTGCTGTGATTGTGTGAACTGGGTTACAAATTCCCGTTCTGCACGATCTCTCCCAGTTACCTGTTCCCGGTTTCCAGTTCCCGGTTGCGGGATGCGGGATGCCGGTCTCCTGCCACGGGTTCCGCTTCCTGAACCTTCTGCTTCTGGAGATACAAATGTCTGTAATACTCTGAGCATTTCACTATTTGCATCGCGCATTCTTCTTACTTGAACTTGCTCATCGGTTGTAAGTCCTTCCCTCGCACTAGTTGTTCTGAAACGGGTTACTGAATCAGAATAAATTACAACAAGTGCAACCAATTCTCTTGCATCTGCAGTTCTCCCTTGTTCAAGCAATCCAAGAACTCGCGTATTTGCCTGTTGCATTACTTCTCTATTCTGCTGCCATGCATCACCAGTCCATTGTTCGGAAGTATGTGCAAGCGCTATCATTCTTGATGAAATGTGATATTGTTCAACACCAAGAGTAAATAATGCGTTTATTGGCATTTGTGCATATTCTTGACGTACGCCAGAATCCGGTCCAACAACAATTGTCTGTCCTGTTGCCCGGTCTATTGCGATTTCGATTTCTGAAATTCCAGGGACATTTCTTGTTGCATCGCCTCTTCTTCTTGCACCGGCACCAGCCCTACTTTCTTCAATAATATCTGCATAAACACGAAGCATCGTTGCAACTGTTTCGATTCCTTCGGCACCACTGGCAACCATTTGCCTTAGTGTTTGTACAAGCTCAGTTAACCTGCGTCTTTGTTCTGGTGTTGCAGCATTGCGAGCGCTGAAACGTTCTGCAGTGCGATCTGCTTCTGCAAGCATTGAACCGATATTTACTTCTCTTAAAAGTGCATCAAATCTGTCAGGCGTGCTTGCTTCAAGCGCGTTTATAGTTGTTCGACCTGCAACAAGATCTAATAACAATTGATAAGATGGAAGATAATTTTGCGCGCCACGTGTTCCTGTTACTTTCTGTTCCAACATTCCCCCAAGCACTGAAAGAGCGGCAAGTCTTCTCCCTTGCTCATCGCCTCGCTCTAAAAATTCCTGAGCCCTTTGACCATACCATCGCACAGTACCTTCCTGTGCTACCGCTCGGCCACGATCGGTTGCAAGTTCTTCTGCAGATCCAACAAGCAATGAATCTTCCTGTGCACGTGTTCGTTCAACTTCCTGTGTGAGCGCATAATACCGTCTCTGTAAAGCAATGAGTCTTTGATCTTCAACATCGCGATTATTCTCAAGTGCATTAAGTACTGATTCGGATTCTCTCCAAAGTGCTTCCAGCTGATCGGTTGCTCTTTGCATCATCTGCTCCCCAGAAATTATTATGAGCAGATTATCACTATAGTCTCGAACAACAATCATGCGTTCGATCCGCAATTCGCGTTCGAGTTCAGGCAATCCAGATCTTAGTTCTGTAAGCATCCTATGATCTTCCTGTGCAATTGTTTCAGTATATTCAACTCCATTTCGCGCATCTTCTGCCCGACCAGACACAACAGCCAGGGCCCTATCTCTTGCACGTCTTCCACTTGCACTGCCTTCATATACATCATAATTATCATTCAAATGTCGCAAAATATTGAACACAACATGTGCACGCCTTCTGTTTCCTGTACCAAGGTCAAAATTGAATACTGATTCAACTGCATCCAACAACGGAGTGATATTATTTGATTCCATTCCAGCTATTCGCACACCAGTAAATCCATTATTCTGCAATAAGCTAGTTTCTGTTTCCACAAGAGTACCGAGATGCTGAAGCCGAGCCCTAGCTCTTTCAACAAGAATAGTTGTTTCACCAAGATTGCTATCTGAATTGCCCGCGCGTGCTTGTACCAGGTCCTGCCTGATTCCATCGATAATTGCCAGCCACCGTTCTCTCAGAGCAGGTAGTGGTGGTAGATTACTAACCAATCTTGTTGCAAGCGCATCGAGCCTGTCCAACTCACGTTCAAGATCAGGAATAGATACTACCGGAGATACTACCATAGATTGTGTTTCGGTTACAAACTCGTGAATTTCTCCTTGTACACCAGCTAACCATTGTTGTAGATCCCTTTGTTGTTCCTGTGGAATCTCCAACCTTGATGGAATTAATGAAACATCTACCTCTTCCCTCCTTCTTCCGAACTGACCTCTAGACACATAAACACCTCAGGAATAATTATTGCACAATACTATTAGGTCGCGAAGTCTTTTTACAATCTCCCCAGGATCTTTTTTCTGAGATTTCAACGCCTTTTTCTGCCAATCCACAAGCTCATTATGGAATTTCCTTATTTTTTCCACCTGCACACCCATGCCATCAGGTTTTGTTTTTGATCCATCCCACTGAGCAAGGAATTTGTCCATGGAAATAACTATACGATTAACTCGCTCCAGTGTTCTTTTTTCAACAGAAGTCGCATCCTTTTTTGCAGGGATACTTTTTTTAGTATTTTTTAGTTTTGATTTTTGTGATTTTAAATTGGATTGCTTTGTAGATCTTGATGTTTTTGATTTCTTCTTTTTTGAGGTAGAATCTTTCCTCTTAACCATATGTGCACCGAATAAAAATATGCTACCTACATTTATAAATACGATTTGTTCGGCCCCATCACTTGAAAGCCAGGTTTCAAGACCAAATGAACGTCCAATTGAAATCGATATTTCAATGGATGTTGCGATCGACGTATCGATTACGACACCATAGAAGCAAGAGTGCTTCAATCAGCCCTCAGCTAGCTGAAGGCAAACCAGATCCGCACCGAATTTCAAATGATTCATATTTGTGAGAAGCGGAGTAAATGAGATTATTGTGAACTACCACGGGATAAATCCCGTGGCGTCTTGTTTCATCGACGTTTCCATTGAAACATCTCCGCAAGCGTTACTTCCCGACGTTCCGCCGGTAGTTGTGAGCCTTTGCTCACGACTAC
>Ga0180007_10001686_pt1 | contig 28518 bp, 24 predicted proteins | sample MM_PC_MetaG_FD_121122 | JGI IMG/M metagenome (GOLD analysis project Ga0180007, IMG submission 121122) | Groundwater microbial communities from the Aspo Hard Rock Laboratory (HRL) deep subsurface site, Sweden - MM_PC_MetaG | ecosystem: Environmental > Aquatic > Deep subsurface > Groundwater... | reverse complement strand
CCTTCCTTGGTGGGAATATTATTGACAAAAGCAAAAAGTCTTTCGGAATAACCATCATAATACTGGAAGGCTATCTCAACCTGAACATTGTCCTTTTCCCCGGTAAAAAAGATAGGATGTTCATTGACCACTGTTCTTTTGCGGTTGAGATATTCCACATAAGAGACAATACCACCCTTATAATGAAATTCGTCTTCTGCTCCGCTTCTGTCATCTTTTAATAATATTTTTACATCTTTATTTAAAAAGGCCAGTTCCCTGAGCCTGGCTTGGATGATCTCGTATTGAAACTCCAGTGTTTCCGTAAAAATTTCCGGATCAGGCATAAAAATTATGGTGGTTCCTGTCTGGGTCGTATCTCCGGTAATGCTTACTTCATCCGTCTTGATGCCATGTCTGTAGGACTGCTCATAAATTTTGCCGTTTCTTTTTATTTCAGCCCTGGCCCATATACTCAGGGCATTGACAACGGAAACGCCTACACCATGCAGTCCGCCGGAAACCTTGTAGGTTGAGTGATCAAATTTGCCGCCTGCATGCAGGGTGCAGAGAACAAGTTCCAGCGCAGAGACTTGTTCCGTGGGATGCATTTCCACCGGTATTCCCCGTCCGTTATCCTCTACTGAAACAGAGCCGTCTTTTTGCAAAATGACCTTTATCCGGGTGCAGTATCCTGCCAGAGCCTCATCGATGCTGTTATCTACAACCTCATATACCAGATGGTGAAGACCCCCTTCTCCTGTATTGCCTATATACATGGACGGTCTTTTTCTGACGCCTTCAAGACCGGAAAGAACCTTTATCTGTTCAGCACCATAGTCGCCGTTTTGTTCTGTCAAAATTTTATTCCTCAAAATAAATAGTTACGTGTAATCCATTGAAATAATAAAAAAAATTCAATGGATACATACTTTTAAACTGGTTTATTAAACTTTTTACTCCGGTTTATCCGGAGTTTTTCATGATTCACCGCATGGGAAGGTATGAATAATCAAATTACCATGGGCATAATAATGCTGATAAAATCAGGTTCATTTTCAGAGTAGACAAGACAAGGTCTGTCTTTCCCCTCAATAAAAAGTTTGACTTCTTCACATGTCATAACCTGCAGGGTATCAATGAAGTATTTGCCGTTAAATCCGAGTTTTATTGAATCTCCCGTGTACTTGACAGGATGAACTTCCTGGGCATTTCCTAAATCCATACTCTGGGAACTTAATTTTATTTCATTATCTTCAATATGGCATTTGACGACATTGAATCTGTCTTCGGTAAAAAGATTCATGCGCCGCATGGCATTCAGCAGAACGAGTCTATTGATTTCTATGAATTTTTCTTTGTTGATTATCTGCAGAAGATTGCGGAAATCAGGAAAATCACCGTTCATGAGACGGATGATGAGAATGGCGTGATCGCCCTTGATAACTACTTGTTTTTCTTCAAATCCAATAAAAAGGGTTTCATGGTGTTCACAGAATTTTTTTATTTCCTGGACCCCTTTTCTGGGAATAATGGTGGTTTTATCAAGATTAAACAGAGAAATATCACCTTTCACCTCTTTTTTCATCAGAGAGAGTCGGTGACCGTCAGAGGATACCATACGCAGATATCTTTTATCTTCCTTTATTTCTTTTTCTACCAGGATTCCTGTCAGGGTAAAATTACTTTCCGTGTCCAAGGCGACGGAAAAAATCGTTTTTTCAATAAGATCTTTTATATTCTCGGCATCTATTTCGATAAGGGATTCTTCTTTGTGTTCAGGAAAAGAGGGGAATTCATCACTCGCCATTCCTGCCAGATTGTAATCACTTGAATCCGCCTTTATTTTTACCCAGTTATTTTCTATCTCCTCGATATAAATATGCGCTGAGTTGGATTCCCTCACTATTTCAAAAAGTTTTTTTGAAGGCAGGGTGATGGATCCCTGGGAAAGTATCTCTGCCGGTATTATCTGTCGGATACCGACTTCCAGGTCTGTCCCTGTCAGTTCAAGCGAATCGTTAGCACTGCGAAGAAGAACATTTCCCAAAATAGCAATCGTACCTGGTTTTCCAGTAACATTCTGCATGGAGGAAAGAGCATATATAAAATCTTCTCTGGCGATATTAAGAATAAGAGACATGGTAAATCCTTTTTTGTTTGGCTGACGGAGATGTTTTTAACCGGGGAAGTATAAAAAATAAGATATATATTAAAATTTATTCTATTATTATTAAATCTGTTATAATGTTAGAAACTAACGTAAAGATCTAATTTTATTATTTATTTTAATAAAAATAGAGTTTTGAAAAAAGGTGAAAAAAATAAGGGAAAAAAGTTTTCAACATGTTATCAAAACAAAATAAACACCTTACCCAAAAAAGTGTCGGTTAACCTAATAATTTACTCTGAAAAACAAAATGTTACGTGTCAAAACTATAGTTTAAAAACGAGAAAAATTCAATAATAATAGTATGCTCAACATATTTGTACCAATACATAAAAAATAATAATAAAATTAGACAGTTAATCTTTTAATTTTTAGAGTGTCTTTTCCTATGAAAGCAATGCCCCGGATATACGAATTTATCGAACTGATTTCCAACACCATGGAGTCGTATACAACCAGTCTTTTTTTAGCTGATGACAGTGATGCCGAGGGGGTAATTCTTTATTATTATCATTCACTCAGCCGGAATATTAAAAAGGACTGTAAGGTGCTGAACGGAGAAGGTATTATTGGTTGGGTTTTCAGGGAACAGAAATCGGTACTGGCCAGTTATTTCGATAAAAGAGATGCAACCACGCTGAAATTTTATGAAAAGGATGAAGATATAAAATCGTTGGTAGCCATCCCCTTGCCTGAAAATCATGGGGTGCTCTGTGTTGACAGCAAAAAAAGCTATGTTTTCACCGAAGAAAAGGAAAAAATTTTGAAGCAGATGGCTCAGGTTTTGGTCTCAATAATCAATGCAGAAAAAGAGATAAATGAAAAAAATATATTGGACAATCTTTTGACTTTATCACTCAATGCCAATGAAATAATTGTCCATACCAAGGACAAGAATGAATTTGCCAAGGAATTTTTAGAGTTACTGGTTGCAATAATTTATCTGGAAGCGGTTGTTTTTGTTTATGAAGAGAAAATTGTATATTTTACCTGCAAAATAAATAATAAAAGTATTTATAAAGAGTTATCGTATGATTATTTTGATCAATACGGTTTGATGGGTTGGGTATTAAAAAATAAAAAAGAGCTCTTTTTAGAAAAATTAAGCAGAAGCGAAAAATCCTTTATTGTTAATAAAGAGGAACCTTTTGAAAATGTAACAAATTTTTTGTGTCTGCCGCTTATTTCCAAAAAAAATAAAAAGGCAGGTGCATTGGCTTTTGTAAAAAAAGCCAATGAAAAGTGGATTGCCAAAGAAAAAAAGACCATGACTCTTCTCAGCAACCTTTTCTTTAAGGAATATCTTAACAAAAAATGAGTATATTTCCCGCGTTGTTTTCAAAAAACATGGCAATGGATCTCGGCACAGCCAACACCCTAATCTTTTTAAAGGGATCTGGTATAGTGCTGAATGAGCCTTCGGTGGTGGCTTATAATACCTATACAAAAGAAATTCTGGCTGTGGGAGCGGCGGCAAAAAAATATCTGGGAAGAACACCCCAGCATATCAGCGCCATTCGACCATTGAAAGATGGTGTGATAGCCGATTTTGTCATCACCCAGGCCATGATACGAAGTTTTTTTCTGAAAATTCAGAGAATGAGCCGTTTTTTTAAGCCGTCAGTGGTTATCTGTGTACCCACCGGCATAACCCAGGTAGAAAAAAAGGCGGTTATTGAGGCAGCGGAACAGGTGGGTTGCGGCAAGGTGTATCTTATTGAAGAACCGATGGCCGCCGCCATCGGCTCAGGACTTGATGTTTTCCAGAACAAGGGAAGGATGATCATAGACATCGGGGGCGGCACATCGGAGGTTGCCGTCATTACCATGTCGTCTGTGGCCTATTGTGAATCATTGCGGGTGGCAGGAGACGAACTCAATGACGCGATCATCCGTCATCTCTTTAACAATCATAAGATTTATATAGGTGAAAACACCGCTGAAAAGTGCAAGATAGCAGCCGGGTCGGCCATCGATATCCCAACACTGGAACCTTATACCCTTATTGGCAAAAACGCCATCACCAGCACTCCGAAGGAGGTTACCTTAACGCCCCAGGAAATAAGAATTGCCATGCAGGAGCCGGTAAATGCCATCGTCGATTCAGTGCGAAGGGCCCTGGACAAAACTCCCACCGAACTGGTGACGGATATTTATGAAGATGGTATTTATATGGCCGGTGGCGGTTCACTGCTGCGCGGCTTAAATACCCTCATAGAAGAGACAACAAAAATTCCCTGTCACCTGACCCAGGATCCGCTGCTGGCTATTGCCATGGGCAGCGGCATTGCCCTGGAAAACCTGAAGGATTACAAAAAGGTTTTTATCAATTGAAGGATGATGGTTCTTTTGCTGCCGGCTTATATGAAAATTTAGATCCGCTTATCAATGATGCCATCAGGGGCAAGGTTTTTCCCGGTGCGGCTGTTGGTGTATCTGTAAACTGCGGCCCACTGAAAAAGTCTTTCTCAGCCGTCTGGGGCCATTCCTCTCTTTTCCCCAGGCAAAAAATACTGCGAAAAGAGACCCTGTTTGACCTTGCCTCATTGACCAAACCTTTTGCCACAACCCTTGCTCTCATCTGTCTGGTGCAGTCAAAGAAGATACATCTGGATGAGTCCCTGCCTTCGCTTCTGCGGCGGGATGTGCCGCCTGATAAAAAAAATATTACCCTGCGCCATCTGCTCAATCACTGTTCCGGCCTGGCCGATCACCATCCTTTTTATCAACAACTCGTAACTGTTGCCGAACAGGAGAGAAAAAATACTCTTCTTAGCCTCATTTTGGCGGATGAACTCTGTTGGCCGGTGGGCAGCAAAGCCCTGTACAGTGATTTAGGCTTTATTCTGCTGGGAATGATCGTTGAGATTCAGTCAGGCTTACCGCTAGACATCTTTGTCAGGGAAAAGGTAATGGCCCCTCTGGGGCTGGGGGACACGATTGTCTTTAATCCCCTGCAAAAAGATAAAGAGGATTTTGCCGCCACGGAAAACTGTCCATGGCGGGGTAAGGTGCTGGCAGGGGAGGTGCATGACGATAACACCTATGCGGTGGGAGGGGTATCAGGGCAGGCAGGTCTGTTCGGGGCCATTGACAGTGTACTCTTTCTGGCATCCTTTCTGCTCGAGGTCTGGCAGGACCAAGCCTCTCATCCCCTTTTCTCGGGCGAACTGCTCAGAGAATTTTTTAAGCGGCAGGATATGGTAAGCGGAAGCTCCTGGGCTCTGGGCTTTGATACCCCTTCACCGATCGGTTCATCCGCCGGCAGCTTTATCAGCCGAGACAGTGTCGGCCATCTGGGCTTCACCGGCACCTCTTTCTGGATCGATCCGCAGCGGCAACTGGTGATGGTGCTGCTGACCAACCGGGTACACCCTTCCCGGGAGAACAATCTGATAAGACAGTTCAGACCCCTGTTTCATGACCGGGTAATCACAAGCCTTTAATTTCAGACAACCTGATATTGGCAGATTTACTTTTGATACTTAAATTGGTGTTCGAGAAGAGTGCCTAAAGTACTTGAAATGCCCTTGTGCCCCTTGAGGGTATAAAATACTTGAAGTTGCGGTACTTTCTGATCAGATAACTCCTCTAACTTTAGGCACTTTAAGTATTTTAGGCACTCAAACTGGTAACAGGCCTGAATCTGAGATGGTGGCATAATTCATTTAAATTACTTTACGACTTCAGGAGTTCTTGCTTTCCTTTTTCTCCGGAAACATCCGTAAAATTTCATCCCGGTCAGCCGCAACCACCCCCCGTTCGGTGATGAGAGCGGTCACAAGCCTGGCCGGCGTGACGTCAAAGCCGAAATTCACCGATCGGGTATGTTCCGGCGGCACCAGAACCGTTTCAATCTTTTTGTCCCGGGTCAGGCCGGTGACGTAATTCACCTCATCGCCGGAGCGTTCTTCAATGGGGATCTGGCGGAGGCCGTCTTCAATCTCCCAGTCAAAGGTGGAGGATGGCAGGGCCACGTAAAAGGGGATGTTGTTGTCTTTGGCGGCAAGGGCCTTAAGATAGGTGCCGATTTTGTTGGCCACATCACCGGTATAGGTGGTGCGGTCCGTGCCGACAATGACCATGTCCACCATGCCGTGCTGCATGAGATGGCCGCCGGTGTTGTCGGCGATCAGGGTATGGGGAACCCCTTCTTCTTTGAGCTCCCAGGCTGTCAGTCGGGCACCCTGCAGCCACGGTCTTGTCTCATCCACATACACATGGACCTTGATGCCGGTGTGATGGGCCGCATATATCGGCGCCGTGGCTGAACCGTAATCGACAAAGGCCAGCCAGCCGGCATTGCAGTGGGTGAGAATATTGATCGGCTTTCCTCCTTTTTTTTTGCTGATTGCAGCAATAAGTTTCAGCCCGTGTTCTCCGATTTGTTGACAAAAGGAGGCATCCTCGTCGGCGATCTCGCAGGCCACCTGAAAGGATTTTTTGATGCGTCCTTCCCTGTCTTTTTCCGGGCTGATTTGCGAGAGCTGCCTTTCCACCGCCCAGGCGAGATTTTTGGCCGTGGGTCGGGTGGCAACCAGCCTTTGCGCGGCCTCCTTGAAATAGGAGTCAGCTTCTCCCTGGGGAGCGGCAAGGGCGGCGCAATACATGGCATAGCCTGCGGTTGCCCCGATCAGGCCGGCGCCCCTCACATGCATATCCCGGATGGCCAGGCAGAAATCGTCCACCGTGCGCAGCTCTTCGATGATAAAGCGGTGGGGAAGAAGGCGTTGATCAATTATCTTGATGATGGTGTTATCTTCGGCATCGGGCCAGATGGTACGGTAGTGAGAGTTTTTTACCTTCATGTTATGTCAGCTATCTCTGAAAAAAAGGTGCAATATTGAAAAGGATTTTTATACATTTTAAAGAAATCTGCTGAGCAGAAAATAGATAGCAAGACCCACACCTATGGATCCGTAAATGATCAGTCAAGGGGTGCAGTTGCTGCTTTTTCTTATTTTCTTTATGAAAAAAATGGCAGCCGCAATGGCTATAATGGCATATAAAACGGATTTCATTATTATTCTTATCCTTTTACCTCGGGGAAGAAAAAATATGTCTGGTAAAGATAATAATTAACATGTTGCCCTGATGAATTCAATGTTTAGAAAAATATCAGAGAATGTGATGCGCACTTTTGAGGCCCTGGCAGATCTCTGCTTTCCCCCCAGCTGTTTGGGCTGCGGTATATCACTGCAGCATTCCTTCATCCTTTTCTGTGACAGCTGTCTGGTGAAAATAAAATTTATCAACGAACCTTATTGCCCTTGCTGCGGTATCCTGTTTTCATCCGGGGAAAATCATCTCTGCGCACTCTGTCTGAAAAAAAGCTGGAATTTCACCAGGGCTCGTTCTGTGTTTGTATATAATGACACAGCGGCAAAAGCTATTCTGGGACTCAAATTCGGCGGCAGAAAGGCGGCGCTTAAGACATTTAGCAAGTTCAAAGAGCAATGCAGTCCATGCCGTGATCTGGTAATTCCTGACTCTATTATCCCTGTTCCCTTGCACAGCAACCGCTTGCGCCAGCGCGGTTTTAATCAGTCCCTGCTTCTTGCCAGGGCCTTTTATCCGGAGGAGAAAGAGAAAATAAAGAAAACAGCATTAAAACGCCGGCGTGATACCATTTCCCAGACAGGACTGGATGGCTCATCGCGGCGCAAGAATATGCGGGATGCCTTTCTGGTGCAAAAGGAGGCGGATGTTTACGGAAAAAAGATCGTGCTGGTGGATGACGTGTTCACCACCGGCACCACGGTAAATGAATGCGCCCGGGCCTTGAAACAGGCAGGAGCAGCCCAGGTGGATGTTCTCACCCTGGCCAGGGTGGCGAAAAACTGGTAACTGACCCTGTCGCCATGGGGTAGCTACAAGCCATTGAGCTTTGCCGCATATTGCCGGACGCCGGCGGCGATATAGCGGGCAATGGCCTCAAGATAACGGTCATCCTGCAGGAGGCGTACCTCGTCCTTGTTGCTTAAAAAGGCTATTTCCGTGAGGATGGCCGGCATCTGAGCGCCGATCAGGACGATAAAGGGGGCTTTTTTCACCCCGAGGTTTTTTACGGCTAAACCATTCACCAGTTCACCCTGAACACTGCCGGCCAATCTGGCTGATTCCTCAATCTTGCTGTTTTGCATCAGATCCTGCAGGATCTTCTGCAGATCACTGATCTGGCTCGCGGAGGCGGCATTTTCCCGGGCCGCTGCCTGCATTTCTTCACGGCTGGTGGCCAGGCTGAGAAAATAGGTTTCCACCCCATTGGCATGGATGTTCGGGGCGGAATTGGCGTGGATTGACACAAAGAGATCCGCCTCCTTGGTGTTGGCAATGGCGGTCCGTTCTTCCAGGGGAATGAACACATCCCGATCCCTGGTCAACAGGACTTTATAGGCGGTCTCCTTTTCCAGGATGGCTGCCACCTTTTTTGCCACCTTAAGCACTACATCCTTTTCCTGCAGACCGTTTATGCCGAGTGCTCCAGGGTCCTTTCCTCCGTGTCCCGGGTCGATGACAATGGTTTTCACGCCCAGACCGAACTGCTCGGCCAGGGTGGGGAGTTTTTGCGGGGTTTGCGGCTTCAGCCTGATGCCGGTAACGTCAATGACCACCCGGAAGGGGTCTTCCAGGGTGAAAATCTTGTAGTCTTCAACTGATTCGGTATCAAGCACCACCCGCACCGTGGTTTTGTCAAACTGGGCGCCCCGCACCTGCTTGAGCAGGCCGTCTTGTATCGGGATGGCATTCTGAAAGGTCGGGGCGATGCGGCTGTTAAAAAGATCGATATAGAGCCGCCGGGGCAGATCACCGTCAGCCTTGAGAAAGTTCTCTTTGAATTGCACGGGAAAGGATGGTTCAACGACCACTCTGGTATAGTTTTTCGTAGACCAGAAGCGGATGGGTTGGCTGAGAACGGCCATGGGCAGATCAGCGAGCTGCTCCTTTGTCGGCTGTTCCTCTTTCTTTGCGCTGACCACCGCCGGTTGGCTGGGCGGCTCGTGACCGTTTTTCATCCGGCGCAGCATGAGTGCCGCTGACCCGGCCATGTCGCCATCAGGGTAAACGGCAATGATCCGGGCAAATATTGTTTCGGCTTTTTTACCGTTACTCTTCTTTTCCAGGCAGATAGTGCCCAGGTTAAGCAGGGCATCATCGGCCAGATTGTCTTTTGGGAAAATCAAAGCAAGGTCTTCATAGTAGCCGGCTGCTTCGGTGAGGTCGCGGGGATCATGGAAACGGCTGTACATATCCTCATAAATCCGGCCAAGCATGAACAGGGCAAACGGCGCCTTGGCATGACCGGGATCACGGTGATACTCCATACGCAGGGATTTGACACAATTCAGCCAGCGGTCGCGGCTTTTTTCCCCCTGGTTGAAGGAGAGGTTGTTATATCGGTAAGTTGCCAGGTCAAAGCGTTTGCCGATAAGGTCCGGCACCCGTGATTCCGCCCATGCCTTACCCGGATAAGAAGGAATGATAAGCAGAAAAATGATGATTGAAAGAAAAATAAAGAAGTTACGTCGCATTTTTCAGCTCATAGAGCAAATGAAGAGCTTCAATTGGGGTTAAACGGTCCGGATCGATATTTTTGATCTTATTTCTGAGGGGGTCATCCTCTTCCACAAAGAGATTGAGCTGGCTCGGGTGCTTTGCCTTTGTTTTTTTGCCCGGGGCGATCCGTGGCCTGCCGTCGCTGTTGAGTTCACCCTTTTCAATGTTGTGCAGCAGTTCATGGGCCCGCTCCACCACGCGCCTGGGCACCCCGGCCAGGGCCGCCACCTGGATGCCGTAGCTTTTGCTGGTCCCGCCCGGCAGCAGCTTGTGCAGGAAGATGATGCTGTCGTCCCACTCCCGCACGGCGATGTTGAAGTTTTTTATCCGGTTATGGGTGAGGGCCAGCTCGGTCAACTCATGATAATGGGTGGCGAAAATGGTCTTCACCCCTTTGTTGTTTTTGTTCACCAGTTCCTCGGTCACGGCCCAGGCAATGGCCAGTCCGTCAAAGGTGCTGGTGCCTCGGCCGATTTCATCCAGCACCACCAGGCTCTTTTCCGTGACATTGTTTAAAATGTTGGCCGTTTCATTCATTTCCACCATAAAGGTTGACTGGCCCCGACGCAGATCATCCATGGCCCCAACCCGGGTGAAGATCCGGTCCACAATGCCGATATGCGCCTGGGCAGCCGGCACAAAGCTGCCCATCTGGCACATCAGGACAATCAGAGCCGTTTGCCTTAGCACGGTGGATTTGCCGGCCATATTGGGGCCGGTGATGATCAGCACCTCCTGACCGGTCTGGTCAAGCAGGATGTCATTGGGGACAAAGCGGCCGGCCGGAAGCGACCGTTCGATCACCGGGTGGCGCCCTTCCTTGATGACAATCTCCTCACCGTCATCGACCTGGGGCCGGATATAATTGTAACGCCGTGCAGCTTCGGCCAGACTTGTGAAAAAATCCACCCGCGCGATGAAGGAGGCGGCCCGGATGATGCGGGAGCTGGCCGCGGCAACCTGTTCCCTTACCTGGCCGAAAAGCTGATACTCAAGCTCGACTCTCTTTTCTTCCGCGCCGAGAACCTTGCTTTCAAATTCTTTGAGTTCCGGGGTGATGAAGCGTTCGGCGTTGACCAGGGTCTGCTTGCGGATAAAATCATCCGGCACGTTGGCAAGCTGGCCTTTGCTCACCTCGATGAAGTAGCCGAATACCTTGTTAAAGCCGATTTTCAGTTTGGCAATACCGGTGCGTTGCCGCTCTTTTTCCTCCAGACCCAGGATGTGTTTTTTGCCGTCGGTCATGATGGAGACCAGCTCATCGAGTTCCTGGTGATAGCCCGCTTTAATGAGCTTGCCTTCCCGCAGGGTAACCGGGCAGTCTTCCCGCACCGCCTGGTTGAGCAGCTCATGGATATCGGCCAGCAGATCGAGACTGTGGCTCTCTTCACAGAGAATTCCCCTGGTCAGGGAGGCAAGGAGCTGCAACTCAGGCAGCAGGGCCAGGGACTGCTTGAGGGTTGTCAGGTCCCGTCCGTTGGCCGTGCCCAGCACCACCCGGCTGTTCAACCGTTCAAGGTCATAGACGCCGGAGAGGATATCCCGCAATTTGGCCCGCAGCCCTTCGCCCTTGACCACGGAAAAACTGCCCGTTCCTGCCGCCACCACGGAAAGAGGGGTGACGGTAGGGACTTTTTCACCAACTAGAAAGGCCACCGTGTCGAGCCTGTTGTTTATTTCTTCAAGGTCGCGCAGGGGAAAGAGCAGGTTTTTTTTAAGCATCCTTGCCCCCATGGGTGTACGGGTCATATCGATGGTGGCGAGCAGCGAACCCTCCCGGTTGGCGCCAATGATGGTCTGGATAAGTTCAAGATTGCGCCGGGAAGAATCGTCAATCAGCAGCACATTGTCGCGCTCCAGCAGGACAATGCGCTCGATATGGGAAAGATCCGTTTTCTGGGTTTCCCGGATGTAGTGCAGCAGGGCGCCTGCCGCGCACATGCCTTCATCCAGATGCTCACAGCCGAAACCGGCGAGATTCGTGGTATGAAAGTGTTCAAGCAGGGTTTCCCTGGCATTTTCCCGGTGAAAGATGGAAACAGGCCGGCTTGTCTGGCAGAGGGGCAGCATCTGCTCGACAATTGTCTTGACGGCATCGGCCTGCTGATCGGCAATCAGCAGCTCGGACGGGGCCAGGCGGTTGAGTTCATCAATTATTTCCGCTGATTCCCGGTATTCAGCCACCAGAAACTCGCCGGTGGAAAGATCAAGCAGGCTGACACCCCATTTTTCCCGCAGGAAGACGGCGGCAACATAACGGTTTGATTTTTCGTCAAGGACCTGTTCTTCCGTCACCACGCCGGGACTGATGACTCGAACCACTTCCCGTTTGACCACCCCTTTTGCCTCTTTCGGGTCTTCCACCTGTTCACAGATGGCCACCCGGAAACCGTTGTTGACCAGCTTGGCCAGGTAGGAAGAGGCTGCATGATAGGGAACACCGCAGAGAGGGATTTTGTTGTCGGCGTCTTTGCCGCTGCGGCTGGTGAGGGTAATGCCCAGCACCCGGGAGGCGGTGACGGCGTCATCAAAGAACATTTCGTAAAAATCGCCCAGCCGGTAAAAAAGGATGGCATCCTGGTGCTGCTCCTTGATTTCAAGGTACTGTTGAAGCATGGGCGTTATTTTAAGCGCGTTATTCATGGTTGATGTCTTGCAGAAGTTTCAGGAAATCGGGCAGCAGCATGGCAAAGGTCTCGTCAATATGCTGGGGAATGGTGCGTATTTCACCAATCACGGTCATAAAGTTATGGTCCCCGTGCCAGCGGGGAATTACGTGAAAATGGAGATGGTCGGCAAGGCCTGCGCCCGCCACTGAACCGATATTGAGCCCGATGTTAAAGCCGTCCGGCCGCAGGTGTTTTTTTAAGATTTCCACACTGTGGCGGATATGCTCCATCAGGCTTGCCGCTTCAACCGGGGTAAGATCATGCAGCTCGCCCACATGGCGGGCCGGGGCAATCAGCAGATGGCCGTTGGCATAGGGAAAGCGGTTGAGCAGTATCACGGCATTTTGGCCGCGGTACAGAATAAGCTCCTCTTTATCGTGGGTCAGCTCCGGTTTCCGGTCAAAAATGCAGCCCGGTTCACGACCTTGCTTGCCCAGAATGTAATCCATCCGCCATGGGGTCCAGAGGTTTTCCATTGCTCACCTTAGAACCGTGGAACTTCCAGGATTTGTCCTGTGATGGTCTCACCGGCCTCCAGGATGGCATAGGTGCCGGGTGCGCCATAGCGGCCGGACCCCAGGAAACTGCCCGGATTGATAAACAGTGTTTCGTAGAGACGGTGGCAGACCGGCCGATGGGTATGGCCGAAAACGATGCAGTCCGCATGGTCGAATTCCCGCATCAGGTGATCTTCCATGTGATGGTTCACCCCCATGCCATGGATCAGCCCGATATCAAATCCGGCGATGTGAATGATTTTTTTAGCAGGCAGCATCTTGCGGCATGAGCAGTGGCACATATTGCCATGAACGGCATGGACTTCCCTGCCCTTGAAGGCATTAAGCACACTTAAATCGGTCAGATCTCCGGCATGGAGAATAATGGGGACGTCAGCAAAACAGAGGTCCACTAGTTGCCGGAAATGCTCGTCCGGTCTGATCAGGTGCGTGTCGGAAAGAATGCCGATTCTGGTGATCATGGTTTACCCTGCATGCTGACGGAAATTAAAAAAAACCATTCACAACCCTGCTGGCCTCTTGGAAGGTGACCCCTTGGACCATACAGCGTTTGTGGCGACTCTGCTGCCCGCTCATGATGCTGACGGAAGATTTCGCCACCCCGAAAAGCTTGGCAAGAAAATCGATAACCGCCTTGTTGGCCTTGCCGTCCACCGGAGGAGCGGTGATGGCAAGTTTCAGCTCATCCCCGTGCAGACCGCAGATACTATTTTTTGATGCCTTGGGCTGAATGTACAGATCCAGTGAAACCGAATTGTCCGCAACCTCGCGGAGAAAGCTCATTTCAATTTTATGTCGTGGAAAAATTCTTCGTCCAGTCCTCTATCCGGCCGCGGCTCCTTTTCTTCATCTTCATCAAGGGGGTCTTCCAGGGAAAAAAGCATATCCCCTTCGAGGTCCGGGATGGTGAGTCTCTCCCCATCCTCCTCTTCATCAGGTTCGCCGGAGTCATTCTCCTGCAGAGCCGAAGCCATCCCTTCCATTTCGACAGGGTGCGGGTCATCGGGAAGGTTTATCTTTTCATACATACCATCAACCTCAACCTCTGCCGCGTCGGCAACCGTTGGCTGCCCGTCATCCATGATATCAGACTGCAGCAGGGAAAGTGGGGTGTTTTCCGCCAGGGAAATATCCCGGTCCAGCCAGGTCAGATAGCTCTGCAGATAAGTGCGCAGCTCCTCTTTGACCTTGCTCTTGTTTTCCTGGAGCACTGCAATTTCCTGCGCAAGGGACTCTTTTTCCTCTGTGCTTTGTTTCCGCAACCGCTCAATTTCATCTATGCTTTGCTGCCGCAGTCGGTCTATTTCCTCCTGCACGCGTACACGTCTGGAATTGGCCTCCTGCCTGCTTTTTTCCTGCATTTCATCGGTAATTCTCTGGGCCGAGATGATGGCATGCTGAAAGGTCTTTTCCTGGGAGTAAAATTCATTGATTTCCATCTCCAGTTTCTCGACCTTATCTTTCAGCTCTTTTTTTTCAGCGTTGAGCAGGACAAAATTTTCCGCAATGCGCTCCAGAAAGGTGTCAACTTCTTCAATATCAAAGCCTCGGAAACGGACATGAAACTGCTTGGTCTGTATATCTTCAGCTGTCAGCGACATAGTAGGTACTCTCCTTCAATTTCGTAAATCATGATAAAGGCCGCAATCAACCAAATGACCGGGCAATACCATGCAGGGTGGGCACAACAAAACTCTGTAAAAAAAGAATGACAAGAATCAGGATCATTGGCGAAAAATCGATTCCCGCCCCGGATGCAAAAGGGATAACCCGCCGGATTCGGGAAAGCACGGGTTCGGTGATGTCATAAAGAAAGCGGACTATGGGGTTATAGGGATCCGGATTAACCCAGGAAATAATCGCCCGTCCGACGATGACCCACATGTAGGCGCCCAGCACAAAGTTAATGAGGTTAGCCAGGGCGCTGATAAAGTTGCCGATTACAAACATGATTTTTCTCCTTTGTGAAAATGGAGTGTAATTATTATAGAATGATTTTGCGAAGGAGACACGTCAAGAAAGTATTTTGTTGCAGATTTCCATCACAGCCAGGCTCGCCCGTGCTTTCGGCTGGGCAATGATAAAGGGTTTCTGTTTGCGCACTGCCATGGAAACAGCGCTGTCCTGCGGAATCACCCCCTGGTAGCAGGGTTTTACCCCCAGGAAATTCTCCAGCACGGTGCTCATGTTGACAAATACCTCCTGGGCTTCTTTCTTGCTTTTCACATTGTTGATAATGAGGTGGAATTCTTTTTTATTATAACGGGTATTCATGATCTTGATCAAGGCATAGGCATCGGTCATGGCCGTGGGATCCGGCGAGAGAATGGTGATGTTTTTACCCGCCCAGTTGTTGAACCACAGCACCGACTCGCCCACTCCTGCGGCAGTGTCCACCAGCACAAAGTCAAAGTTGCCGATGATCTGTTCAAGGCTGTCCATGAGAAATGCCTGCTCCTCGTAAGAGAGACTGGCCATTTCCGGCACACCTGAACTGGCCGGCAGTACAAAGAATCCCGGCATGATCTCCACCAGAATCTCCAGGGGGTCTCTCCCCTCTTCCACGGTTTCCTGCAGGGTGTGCTTGACATTTAAACCGAGCATGACATCAACGTTGGCAAGACCCAGATCGCCGTCAATAAGCAGGACCTTACGGGATTTTGTCGAAAGGGCGGCGGCCAGGTTGATGGTAAAAGAGGTTTTGCCCACCCCGCCTTTGCCGCTGCTGATGCAGATAATCTGCGGTTTTTGGTTATTGTCCATCATATTACTCTTATTTCCCTCGGTTCAGAAAGCTGAAAAGCTGAGCCCGTTCTTCTGCGGTTACCTGGCATGAGTCATCATCCTGATTGGGGGAGGAGTAAAAAATATCGCCTGCTTCATGTTCCGCCTTTTGTAATTCATTAAACGCCATTTCCATAAATTCTTCTGCTGCGGGCACTGTGCGGGCCATACAGACTGCCAGTCCTATTTTCACCCTGGCAGTGATTTCTGCCGAGAGGGATTGATGAATGGCGCAGGCCTGGCGCAATGCCCTGTTACGGTTCAGCCCGGGAAGAAGCAGGGCCAGGGTGGCGTGGTCAAAATGGGCGAGGTGATGGTTGCACTCTATGGCTATCTCTACGGTTGCAGCAGCTTTATTGAGCAAGCCCCTGTCTTCATTATTTTCGTCAATTCTGATCAGCAGCAGAGAACAGGGCAGCCTGCTTTTTTTTACCCGGGCCAGCTCTGCATGGACACAGTCTTTAAAAAACTCCGCCCCGGCCAGCGCGTCTGCTCTGGCCGGCAGGGCAATATGCTGCGCTCTCTCTGTTGTTGGGGAGGTCTGGGTGACTAAGGGCTTTGCCAGTTCTCCCTTTCTTTTTGCTGAAAGGGTGCTGTCCAGAACCAGAAGGGCCTGGGGGCCGGTGCCGGTCTCTTCGGCAATCGGGATCAGTTCCACAGAAAAGCGAGCGGCCTCTTCCTCAATGAGCTGAAGAAAGTCGCAAAAATTTTTAGTCCTCGGCTGCTTGTTAACTTTTACCACCTGTTCAGGACACCTTGCTGCCTGGAGTGACCTGGGAGGAAACCGCGGAAAGAAAAAGCGAACCCTGATCTTTGATAGCTAAAACCATGCCATGGGAGGCGACTCCCATTAATTTGGTCGGTTTGAGATTGGCGACAATGATTACCTGCTTTCCCACCACCTGCTCAGGTTCGTAAAATTCGGCGATACCGGCAACAATGGTTCTTTCCTCCGGCGCCATTACCGTGAGTTTCAGCAGCCGGTCTGATTTTTTGATTTTCTCGGCTGCCACCACCTCGGCCACCCGCAAATCAATTTTTTTAAATTCATCAAAGGAGATCAGGTTTTCGTCTTCAGAATTTTCTGTTGTGGTCATGTTCTTTTTTGTTTTCTCTCCGGTCTGGGCCGGTTCGTTTAGTTTTTTCTTTTTTCCGGTGTCCAGCCGCGGAAACAGCGCCTCGGCCAGGGTGATGACACTCTGGGGCGCAAGCAGTCCCCAGACCGCCTGGGTGGTCAGATCTGCAGTGCCCTCAAGGCCAAGGGCCTGGCGCATTTTACTAGCCGTTGTCGGCATGACCGGCGCAATGGTCAGGGAAATAAGGCGCAGGGTTTCCAGCAGATAATAAAAAACCGTGTCAAGCCTTTCCTTTTTGTCTGCATCCTTGGCCAGATCCCAGGGGGCGTTTTCCACAATATACTTGTTGGCCCGGCTGATGACCTCCCAGACCGAGGCCAGGGCGCGGTTAAAGGCAAAGTTGTCCATTTCCCGGCGATAGGTGTCAAGCATGGCCATGGCGGTATCGCGGAGTTCCCGGTCGGTTTCTGTCGGGGTTCCGGGAGCAGGCACCCGGCTGGCGGCAAACTTGGCCACCATGGTCAGCGAACGGCTGAAGAGGTTGCCCAGATCATTGGCCAGGTCCGAGTTCTGGCGCATGAGCAGCGCATCTGTCGAGTAACTTGAATCAAGGCCGAAGGACATTTCCCGCAGCAGAAAATAGCGCACCGTGTCCACGCCATATGCCTCAACCATTTCAGCCGGCCGGACAACATTGCCCAGGCTTTTGCTCATCTTAGTCTCACCGATGTTCCAATAGCCGTGGACGTGCAATTTCTTATAAGGCTTCAGGCCGATGGAGCAGAGCATGGTGGGCCAGTAAATGGCATGGGGTTTGAGAATGTCCTTGGCAATGATATGCTCGGCCACGGCCCAGTCCCGGGAAAAATTCCCGCCATTGGGATAGCCGATGCCGGTCAGATAGTTGATGAGGGCATCGAACCAGACATAGGTGACAAAGCGGTCATCAAAGGGCAGCGGAATGCCCCAGGTCAGCCGGCTGGTGGGCCGGGAGATGCACAGGTCTTCCAGGGGCTCCTTCAGAAAGGAGAGCACCTCGTTGCGGTAGCGCTCGGGTGTGATGAACTCCGGATGGTTGTTGATGTGATCAATGAGCCACTGCTGGTACTTGCTCATTCGGAAAAAATAGTTCTGCTCGCTGATCGCTTCCGGTGCCTGCTGATGGTCCGGGCATTTGCCGTCCACCAACTCCTTTTCGGTGAGAAAGCGTTCGCAGCCCCGGCAGTAGAGTCCGGAATATTCGCTGAAATAGATGTCTCCCTGGTCATAAACCTGTTGCAGGATGTCCTGCACGGTCTTGATGTGGACGGGGTCGGTGGTGCGGATGAAATTGTCCGGCTCTATTTCCAGCAGGGGCCAGGTGTCCCGGAACATATGGCTGATACGGTCGACATACTCCCGGGGAGAAACCCCGGCTGCCTGGGCCGCCTGTCCGATCTTGTCGCCATGCTCATCAGTGCCGGTCTGAAACATCACCTCGTCACCGCAGAGCCTGCGGTAACGGCAGTAGGTGTCCGCGACAATGGTGGTAAAGGCATGCCCCAGGTGGGGCTGGGCGTTGACGTAAAAAATCGGGGTGGTGATATAGGTGTTCATCGTATCCATTATTCGGAGTTTTTTTCTTTTTTATCGGTTTTACCCGGCATTTTTTTGCGCGGCCGACCGGGTTTAAGCGGTCGGGCAATTTTCTGGGTAACGGTTTCCCACTCTTTGCGGGTCAGAACCCGGGGTGGATCGGGAGTATCCTGGTCAATCACCGTTACCGTTTCCTCGAGTACGCTCTGCTGGATCACTTTGTAGTTCTTGCCCTCAATGGTCAGCTTTTTGCCGGGCCGGGGCATCTCTTTCTTGATGTCGCGGTAGGTGGAATACTCATAGGTGAGGCAGCAGAGAAGCCGGTTGCAGATGCCGGAAATCTTTACAGGATTTAAGGGCAGATTCTGCTCCTTGGCCATCTTGATGGAAACAGGGGCAAAATTATTGATATAGGAGGCGCAGCAAAGTTCCAGTCCGCAACAACCCAGGCCCCCGACCATTTTGGTTTCATGGCGCACGCCGATCTGCCGCATTTCCACCCTGGTCCGGAATTCCTGTACCAGGTCCTTGACCAGCTGACGGAAGTCCACCCGGTTTTCAGCGGTAAAATAGAAGATGATCTTGCTGCCGTTGAAATAGCGTTCCACCCGGATCAGTTTCATGGAGAGCTCTTGTTTTTCAATCTGTTTCTGGCAGAACAAAAAGGCTTCCTGCTCTCGTTCCATGAGCCGCTCGTATTTTTCTATTTCATCTCTGGTGCAACGACGCTGCACACTATAGGCGGTCTTGATGGGGTGCTCGGCCGCAGGATCCAGCAGAGGCCCCAGCCCGGTCACTCTGGCCGGTTCCGAACCGTGGTCGGTCTGGATCATCACCTCTTCGCCGGTTTTGAGATTCGTTATCTGGGAAGAGGCGGAAAAAATATGCTCGTTCGTCCGGTAGCGAATCTTATAAATTTTCTCCATCCTTTCCGGCTCTGTTGTCTGGTCCTGTTCCATAGAAAATTATTTTTTTACTCTGAATTTTTATATATGGTTACCCATGGGCGCATATGCCAAACGTTTAATATAACATCAAAGGAGCCCAAAGAAAAGGACTTCGCACACCAGGGTCCTATTGCAGTTGTGCAGAAGCTGTCGGCGGGCCAGGGAGATGCGCTGCAGTTTGTCGGATAGTTCTTCATGGTCCCATCTGTGGCAGGCTGCCGGCAGCAGGGAACGCAGATCACTGTTGATTATCCTGTCGCTGAGGCCTCGGTGGGCCAGCATGATGTCCCGGATCCAGCTGGTGATGAGATCCAGCAGCTCATCCAGGTTATCTTTGGTATCCCCGGCCTTTTCCGCCAGCTGAAAAACAGCCTGCACCGCGTCCGGTGTCCCCGGCGCCAGGGCAAGTATACTTTCAATAATCTCCCGGCGCAGCGGCAGGAGCTTCTCCTGATAAAGAAGGCGCGCCCGGCCCAGACTGCCCTCGCTAATAGCGGCAAGCGATGCCGCGGTCTGCTCTTCGATATGGTCATGGATCATCAAGGCCTGGGTGACCTGTTCATACGGGAGCGAGTAGAAGGGAACAATCTGGCAGCGTGACAAAATGGTGGGCAGAATGTCCCCCGCCTCATCGCCGGTGAGGATGAAGACGGTGTCGGCCGGCGGTTCTTCCAGGGTTTTCAGCAGGCTGTTTGTCACCTCTTTTCTGCGCATGGTAAGGTGGATGTCCTGAATGAGCACCACCCGGAAGCGGGCCTCAAAGGGCGGATAAATCAGTGTTTTTTTCAGCTCCCTGATCTGATCGATCTTCAGGGCGCTTGTTGTTCCCTGGGGCTCGATTTTCAGCAGGTCCGGATGGTTGCCGGAATGGTATTTCAGGCAGGAAGAACAGCGGCCGCACACATCACCGTTGACCGGAGCCAAGCAGTTGATCAGGGCGGCAAAGGCCAGTGCGCATGTTTTTTTGCCCACCCCTGCCGGGCCCCGGAACAGGTAGGCATGAGCTGTTTTCTGCCGCTGAAAGGAGCCGGTCAGAAACTGTTTTGCCTTGGGTTGTCCTATGACTGACTGAAACGATATTAGCATGGGGGGAGAGTACAATTGTAAACAGGAAAAGGGTTCCTGTTATATGACATCAAAGAGGCCCGGTTGTCTGACGTCCTGTTCAGCTGATGTTTTTTTCTTTTTTGCGGGCATGGCTTCCTCTTCCTGTCTTTGCGCGGAGTGGCCGGACAGAAAGAGAAACCGCTCCAGGTTGCGCTGGTATTCGCTCCATTGATAGTGGTCCTCTGGAACCTGGGCGCTCAGCCGTTCCACATAATTGATTTTAGCATCCAGATCATCGAGGAAGTTGAGGACAAAGGCCTCGTGCAGCATGGGCAGGGTCGGCGCACCAAATTCATATCTGCCATGATGGCTGAGGATGAGATGTTTGATCTTCATGGCCATATCGGCCGGGAACTCTTTGATCCTGCTGATTTTTTCCTGGACCATCTCCACCCCGATCACCATGTGGCCCATGAGTCTGCCCTGGTCGGAGTAGTCAAAGAGGCTGGAGGTGACGGAAAGCTCCTCCACCTTGCCCACATCGTGCAGGATGGCTCCGGCCATGAGCAGGGAGCGGCTGATGGAAGGATACAGCTCGGCTACCTTGTCAGCCAGCCTTGCCACATGCAGGGTGTGCTCCAGCAGGCCGCCTAAATAGGCATGGTGCATGCTTTTTGCCGCGGGCGCCCGTTTGAATTTCTCCAGAAAATCCTGGTCATGGAAAAATTTGAGCAGCAGCTTTCTGATCAGGGCATCATCAACGCTTCTGGCAAAGCCCTCCAGCTCCGCGGCCATTTTTTCGATATTGCCGGAGGTTGAGGGAATAAACTGGGCCAGATCCACCTCACCTTCGGCCACGCGGCGTACTTCGCTGATGATGAGCTGCAGATTGCCCTTGTAGCTCTGGGTTCGGCCGGAAATTGCCACCGCCTGCCCGGGGGTGCACTCCTGTTCCCAGCGGTCGGCGTCGTCCCAGATGCGGCCGGTCAGCTCCCCGGTTTTATCCATGATCTTCAGCGTCAGGAAGGGCTTGCCCGCCTTGGTTTCGGCCCGGATCATCTCTTTTAAGAGAAAGATCCCCTCCACCTGCTGACCGTCCTGGATGGTATTAATGGAAACGGTATTGCTCAAAACGCCAGGGTCTCCTGCCAGGCCTTTTTGAGATCAGCCATGTTTTCGGCCATGACAGGGCTGCCGTTAAGCCCGGTAGCTGTAAACCTGGGTTCCGCAGTGACCATGCCCACCCTGGCCCAGCCGGTATCAGCCATGGTTTTTTCAAAGGCCTCAGCCTTGTCCGGGGCAACGGTTACCACAAAACGGCTCTGGGATTCGGAGAAGAGCAGCACGTCATCCCGGTCAATCCCCTGGGCCGGCACCTGGCGCAGATCAATGTCCAGCCCCAGGCCGCCGGCAAAACCGCTTTCCGCCAAGGTTACCCCCAGCCCGCCGTCCGAGCAGTCATGACAGGAGGCCACCAGCCCTTGGGCAATTGCCTCTTCCAGACACTGATAACGGGGCAGGGCCTCTTTTTCCCGCACCTTGGGAACCGTGTTGCCGATGGCGCCATGCCGCACGGCATATTCCGAGGCGCCCAGTTCGGCATAGGTGGTGCCCAGCACATAGACAATGTCTTCCGCCTTTTTAGCGTCCATGGTCACCGCTTTGCGCACATCATCAATCCTGGCGACAACCGAAAAAAGCAGGGTCGCGGAATGGAGATCTTGGTTTTACCCACCAGATAGTCGTTTTTCATGCTGTCCTTGCCGGAAATGCAGGGCACGCCATAGGCCCGGGCATAGTGGGCCAGCGCCTGGTTGGCCCGCACCAGCTGGGCCAGCTTGTAGTCGCCGTCCGGGGTTTTGTCGGACAATATCGGGTCGCACCAGCAGAAATTATCCAGCCCGGCCATGACCGAAAGGCTTGCGCCGACGGCCAGGGCGTTGCGGATGGCCTCATCCACGCTGCAGGCCACCATATGATAGGTGTCGATATCCGAATAGCGGGGGCAGATGCCGTGGGAGATGACCAGACCGGCAAAGGAATCAAACACCGGCCGTATCACCGCCGCGTCGCTTGGCCCGTCGTTGGCAACGCCGGTCAGCGGTTTGATGATGCTGCTTCCCTGCACCTCATGGTCGTACTGGCGGACCACATACTCTTTGCTGCAGATATTGAGCTGCCCGAGCATGCCCTTTAATTCGGCACCCAGATCTGGTGCGGCGGGAAGCTTCGGTTCAGCATAGGTTTTCTGCTCCCATCTGGCCTTCATCTCCATGGGCGGCAGCCCTTCATGGACAAAATCCATATCGAGAAAGGCCACGGTCTTGCCCTGGTAGAGGCAGTGGAATTTACCGGAGTCCCTGAAGGTGCCGAGCACCGTGGCCTCCACATCCATTTTTTGGCACAGGGCCAGGAAAGCGTCTATTTTTTCGGGCTGCACAGCCAGGGTCATGCGTTCCTGGGCCTCGGACAGAAAGATCTCCCACGGCTGCAGGCCGGTATATTTGAGCGGGGCCTTGTCAAGATGGAGTTCAAAGCCGTTGGTGTCGCCTCCCATCTCGCCCACGGACGAGGAAAGGCCGCCGGCGCCGTTGTCGGTGATGCAGCGGTACAGGCCCCGGTCCCGCGCCTTGAGCAGACAGTCGAACATCTTCTTCTGGGTGATGGGGTCGCCGATCTGCACCGCGGTGGCCGGGGAGTTCTCGTTGAGCTCCTCCGAGGAAAAGGTGGCGCCGTGGATGCCGTCCTTGCCGATCCTGCCGCCGGTCATGACAATGATGTCACCGGGCAGGGCCTTTTTTTCGTGGGACGGCTTGCCGTTGATCACCGCGGGCATGATGCCCACCGTGCCGCAGAAGACCAGGGGCTTGCCGGCATAGCGGTCGTCAAAATAAAGCGAGCCGTTCACCGTGGGGATGCCGCTCTTGTTGCCGCCGTGCTCAACGCCTTCCCGCACCCCCTCGAAAATACGTTTCGGGTGCAGCAGACGGGCCTGAATCGGCTTGTCGTAAAAGGGAGTGGCAAAACAGAACATGTTGGTGTTGCAGATGAGCTTTGCTCCCATGCCGGTGCCGAAGGGGTCCCGGTTGACGCCGACAATGCCGGTGAGCGCTCCGCCATAGGGATCCAGGGCCGAGGGACTGTTGTGGGTCTCCACCTTGAAGACCACATTCCAGTTGTCGTCAAATTTGATTACCCCGGCATTGTCCTTGAACACGGACAGGCACCAGTCGTTTTCGCCCATCTTGGCCCGGATATCGCTGGTGGGCTGGCGGATGTAGGTATTGAACAGGTTGGAGAACTGTGTTTTTTCGCCTGTTTGGCTGTCTTCATAATCAATGTTGCCGGAAAAGATCTTGTGCTTGCAGTGTTCCGACCAGGTCTGGGCCAGGGCCTCAAGCTCCACGTCGGTCACCTTGCTGCTCAGGCCTTGGGCCTTGCGGCTTTCCATGATGTCCGGCCGGGCCAGATAATCGCGGATGAGCTTCATTTCTTCCAAAGTAAGGGCAAGCACACCCTCCTTGCTGATGCGCACCAGCTCTTCATCCGACACGTCAAGATTGATTTGCGCGACTTTCGCCTCGCTTTTATCGACTACCTTGGGGGCATAGGGTTTCAAACCGCCGGCCTTGACAAAATCCGCCTTGGAAACAACGGTGAAGCGTTGAATCAGTTCGTTTGCCAGACCTTTTCTGGCGATGGTTTCCGCGTCATCCTTGCTGATATTGCCGGAAAAGAGGTACTGGCAGGAGGTGTACACCGCCTCATCCCGGCTCAGCTTGCGGCCGATGAGCAGTTCCAGGGCCTGGGCCGATGTCCTCCCCTCGTTGTCCGTGACAACCGGCCTGAAACCAACCTCAATCAGCCAGTCAAAGTCCAGATCCCAGTCCAGCGCCAGAGGTCCCAGAGAGTAATCCTGGATAACCGGGTCGCAGAACGGGCCGCTGGCCGCTGCCTGCAGCTCCTGTTGGCTGATGTCCGCCTCAACGGTGAAAACTTTGATGGTGCGGACCGCTTCCACCGGAATTTTCAGGTCGCCCCGGATTTTTTTTCTGATCTTTTCGCCGAACGAGTCGGTAAATACAGGTTTGATACCAACCTGAATACGTGCCAGCATATGATACTCCGAGAAAATTTTCGGGAACTGTAAAAAGGATTGAAAAAATCCTGATTTTTAGAGATACCCTTGTGATTTACGTGTTAATATACAGGGAACCTTGAAAAGAGGCACCCTACAATCTTTTGATAACAGCACCCTGCTGCAATTTTCAAATCTAACATTTAACTCTTAAAACTTAAAACGTTTTTATGCAATATCTGGACAATGAAACCTATCTGCTGGACGTATTGGTGCGCCAGGGGCTGATGTCCAACGAGCAGCAGAAACTGGTTATCGTCAAAAAAGAACTGCAGCGTCAGGTATTGATTCGTATCATCAGGGATCAGGAGCGGTGCAGGAAACGCAAATATATCCGGGAAATTGATCTGGTGGATATCATTGTCTCCCTGAACCTTGAGCTGCTGGGCCGGAAAAACGAATTTCTCACCGAGGAAATGATCATCCGGGCCGTTGCCGATGATTTAGGTCTGCCCTTTAAAAAGCTCGATCCCCTGGAACTTGATCTGGATGTGGTCACCAAGACCATCCCGGAATCCTTTGCCTTGAAACATCTCCTGCTGCCCTTTGCCGTGAAGAACGGCGTGCTGGAGGTGGCCATCAATGAACCGGAAAACCGCACCCTGCTCGAAGAGATCGAACGGGCCAACCAGATCAAGGTGCGGGCCCATCTCAGCACAAAATCGGATCTGAAAAAGATCCTGTCCGAGTTTTTCGGCTTCAAGTCCTCCATTTCCGCGGCGGAAAACCACCTGGGCGGCCCCATGGTGGATCTGGGCAATCTGGAGCAGCTGGTCAAGATCTCCTCTTCCAAGGAAATCACCTCCTCGGACCAGAATATCAAGTCCGCGGTGGAACATCTGTTCAACTATGCCTTTGATGAGCGGGCCAGCGATATCCATATTGAACCGAAACGGGAGGTGAGCCGGGTCAGACTGCGCATTGACGGGGTGCTCCACACCATTTACGATCTTCCCAAGGTGGTGCATCCGGCCATCATTTCCCGCATCAAGTTCCTCTCCCGGCTGGATATTGCCGAAAAACGCCGGCCCCAGGACGGGCGTATCAAGGTGGACCGGGGCGGCAAGGAGGCGGAGATCCGGGTGTCAACCATTCCGGTGGCCTTTGGCGAAAAGGCGGTCATGCGTATCCTTAGTTCGGATATCATGTTTAAGGATATCAGGGATATCGGTTTTTCTGAGCGGGATTATAGCGTCTACCAGAAGATGATGGATTCTCCCCACGGCATCATGCTGGTAACCGGCCCCACCGGCAGCGGCAAGTCAACCACCCTCTATTCCACCTTGCAGAATCTTGCCTCGCCGGAGGTCAATATCGTCACCGTGGAAGATCCGGTGGAGATGATCCATGAGGACTTCAACCAGATTTCCGTACAGTCCCAGATCGACGTCACCTTTGCCACTATTTTGCGAAATATACTGCGTCAGGACCCGGATATTATTATGATCGGCGAGATACGCGATCTGGAAACAGCCACCAATGCCATCCAGGCGGCCCTGACCGGCCACCTGGTGTTTTCCACCCTGCATACCAATGACGCGGTGTCGGCCATCACCAGGCTGATGGAGCTCGGCGTGCAGCCCTTTCTGGTCTGCTCCACCCTGCTTGGCGCCATGGCCCAGCGGCTGGTGCGCACCATCTGCCCTCATTGCGTGGAAAGTTTTACCCTGCCCACCGCTGATCTGCAGGGCTTCGGTTTTCCCCTGCCGGATCTGCCCCAGCTGACACTGCGCCGGGGCCAGGGCTGCCGCAGGTGCCGGGGAACGGGGTTTATCGGCCGCTGTGGGATTTTTGAGATTTTCCCCATGTCCGAGCAGATTAAAAAACAGGTCAGCCAGGGGGCAAGCGCCGGCGACATCGCCAAGGTTGCCAGAAGGGAGGGCATGACCACCCTGAAAGAGGACGCCTGGCACAAGGTGATGCGGGGCATCACCACCCATGAGGAGGCCATTCGGGTGACCGGATCTGCCGAATTGATATAGGGAAAAATAATTTCAGGTGTATAGTCGGTAGTTGTTTAGTCTGTAAGTGAGAGGAAATTTTACCTAACAGACTACAGTCTAATAGACTAACAACCTGTTCAGTAACGAAAAAAATTACGATAAAAAAGATTCAGATGTCAGGAAAAATAGTAGCAACCAACAAAAAGGCGTACCACGAGTACCAGATTGATTCCATCTTGGAAGCCGGCATGGTATTGCTGGGCTCGGAGGTGAAATCCCTGCGGGCCGGACGGGCCAATCTGCGTGACGGCTATGTGAAGATCAAAAACGGCGAGGCATGGCTGCTCAACGTGCATATCTCGCCCTATACATTTGCCACCTATGACGCGCCGGATCCCTTGCGGGAGAGAAAGCTGCTGCTCTCTGCCCGGGAGATCAAGAAACTCATCGGCAAGGTCCAGGAAAAAGGATTTGCTTTAATACCAATAAAGATTTACTTTACAACTAAAGGGTTGGCAAAACTCGGCCTTGGTTTGTGCAAAGGGAAAACCCTCTATGACAAAAGGAATTCCCTGAAGAAAAAAGAGGCCGACCGGGAGATGGACCGGCTGAGAAAAACCTACAAATAATTTTCCAACGCAAAATTCAAAAAAGTACACAGGGGGCGAAACGGATTCGACGGGGATATATAAGCTCAGGCTGCATGTCGAGGTCTCTGACTGCTCGTTAAACGGTTGGAACATTAAATATAGTCGCAGACGACTATGCATATGCTGTAGCAGCATAAATAAGCTACCGTTCCACCAACCCGTTCCTGCGGGGTTGATTGGAGCGTCGATTAGCGGGATAGCTTTCAGGAGGTGCCTACTGGCCTGAAAAGCGAAATAAAAAGCGGGATAGCGCTGAAAGTTCCTAGTCCTGGTGGAACCCAGGCGCGATAAGCACTTAAGCAGGAATACACATGTAGACGCTTGAAGGGGAGTATTTTCGGACGCGGGTTCGACTCCCGCCGCCTCCACCAAATTTGTTGTTAACTATCTGATATTAAAGAGATTGATTGTCTCCAATTAACCTCTTGCTAGCTACTGGTACAAAACACTGGTACAGCAGGAGGTTTTTTTATGTTCAGAGTTCCCTCTTATATTCAAACTAATCAGTATGGCATATACTATTTCCGTATTGCCATCCCCCAAGCATTACAGGTACAGTTAGGCAAAAAAGAGATAAAGCGTTCATTGAGAACATCAAACCGAAGAAGTGCTGTTCAGCTCGCAAGAGAGTGGAAGGTAAAGGCTGATTGGCTTTTCAGTAATTTAGATAGGGAAACAATGGATATAGAGACCTGGGCATCTAGAAGAAAGATGCTTGATGATGAGTATTTGTATCTGACTCAAATTATAGATAAGGCACTTAATGAAAAAGGTCCAATCTATAGTCCTAATATAAGCAATGATGAAGATCTTGATACCTGTTTAACGGTGGAATATGGTCTTGCTCCTCGATCAGAAAGATTTCCCGCCATGCTTAAAAGGAACAGGGTAGAACTCGATAACAATCATTATTTATATAAAACCTTCAATGAAGAGTATGAAGGGATGTGCCGAAAATTTCTAAGGGATATCTATGATTATAGTCACAATAAGATGTCAGCCTATATCCCTCCTCAGTCTTCAGTTAAATTGCCTGTAGCAACTGAAGAAAGCACGATTTCTATTTCAGTACTGGTAGATGAATATTGCTCCGAAAAACTTAGAGAGGGAGCTTGGACACCAAAAACCGAACAGGAAAACAAGTCAATTTATGCTCTTCTGGTGAAGATTGCTGGAGATATACCTGTTAATTCAGTTGGCTACCAGCATGCTAGAGACTACAAAAAAGTTCTCCAGCAACTTCCTCCGAATATAAATAAATCCCCATTGTATTGCTCCAAAAGCATCGAGCAGGTTCTAGCCCTTAAGCCAGAGCAGACTATGTCAGTTAGTTCGATTAATAAGGGACTTGGAAAATACTAAATTACCGTTTATAATGTTTTCATACTTTAAAAGAGGAGGATTTGAGTATGAAGACATCGACTTTGGTTAAGAATGGAGTATCGCCAGAACTGGTGGGCTTGAT